>ERZ791682.367-NODE-367-length-28523-cov-2.26619_pt1 | contig 28523 bp, 27 predicted proteins | sample MGYA00509958_ERZ791682 | MGnify/ENA primary metagenome ERZ791682 (study PRJEB30046, sample SAMN00715194) | human gut metagenome | study: EMG produced TPA metagenomics assembly of the A metagenome-wide association study of gut microbiota in type 2...
TTCAAACATCTATTTAAACCGCAAAACAGACATATCATAGATAGAATCCAAAAAGATGTGGATTTGAAATGGGAAAGACTTCTTAAAAGATGTGGAGAGGAACTTTAATTACCTATAAAATTTAATGTAAAAGTGGGACTTAATGTCCCACTCATTTTTTGTATAAAAAAATTGTCAGAGGAGCACCTTAATTTATGAATATAAGAGTTTTAAGTTCCAGTTATTTAGGAGTAGAACCTTTTTTAGTAGAAGCTGAAGTAGATATCAGCAGTGGACTTCCATTTTTTTCAATAGTAGGTTTAGGAGACACTGCCATCTCAGAAAGTAAAGATAGAGTAAGAACTGCATTAAAAAATAGTGATTTCAAAATGGAACCTAAAAAAATAATAGTAAATCTTTCCCCAGCTGGAATAAAAAAAGAAGGAGCTCAATTTGATCTTCCTATAGCTGTTGGTATAATGGTAGCTATGGGATTTGTAAGAGATAGAAATTCTACATTAGATAATTATCTTTTTCTAGGAGAACTTTCTCTAGATGGAAAAATCAGAGGAGTAAAAGGAATAATAAATACAATGATTCTGGTAAAAGAAAAAGGATACAAAGGTGTAGTTATTCCAGAGGATAATGTACAGGAAGCTTCTCTTATCAAAGGGATAGATATTGTCCCTGTTTCAACCTTGAGAGAAGTTGCTGATTTTATTTCTAAAGGTCAAATTAAATCTTTAAATATAAAACCATTCCTTGAAGAAAAAGATTATAGTATAGATTTCTCAGAAGTAAAGGGGCAAGCACTAGGAAAAAGAGGATTAGAAATTGCTGCTGCTGGTGGACACAATATAATATTAATAGGAAGTCCTGGTTCTGGAAAATCTATGCTTGCTAAAAGAATGATAACTATTCTCCCATCAATGAGTGAAGAAGAAATAATTGAATCTACAAAAATATACAGTGTTGCTGGCGAGCTTAACAGTAAAAAACCAATAATTAATCAAAGACCTTTTCGTTCTCCTCATCACACAAGTTCACTTACTTCAATTATAGGTGGAGGAAAAAGAATAAAACCTGGTGAAATAAGTCTGGCATCTAATGGTGTCTTACTACTAGATGAACTTGCAGAATTTCCAAGAAGTGTTTTAGAAAGTTTAAGGCAGCCTTTGGAAGATGGTTTAGTTTCCATTACAAGAGCTCAATACAGAGTTGAATTTTTAAGTAAATTTCAGCTTCTTGCTACAAGTAATCCATGTTTTTGTGGGAATTATTATGAAGGTGCTTCATGCACCTGTACTCAACATGAAGTAAATAAATATATGAAAAAACTTTCTGGTCCTATCATGGATAGGATTGATATTCATATTGAAATGAGAAGACTGTCAGAAGATGAACTAATGAATTCAGCTGAAGCAGAAAATTCAAATACTATAAAAGAAAGAGTGATGAAAGCTCGAGAAATTCAAAGAAAAAGATATAATAGTGATCTTTTAAATGGAAATCTGGGACAAAAAGAAATAAAAAAATATTGTAAGATTGCAGATGAAGACAAAGAATATTTTAAAAATGCTATGAGAATAATGGAAATATCTGCAAGAGGTTATGATAAAATTCTGAAAGTAGCAAGAACCATTGCTGATCTAGAAGGTTGTAAAGACATAAAAAAATATCATTTAATGGAAGCAGTTTCCTTTAGAAAAAAATAAATTTCACATTTCAAAATCGTAAGTAATTTTAAATAATTATTTACGATTTTTTTTATTATTCCTTTCATATAAAATAGTATTTTTAACGATAAAAATACTATAATTATACACTTCTCTATTTTTCATAAAAAAATATTTGATATTATTTTTTAATTTTTATAGACCGAATTTTAGACTATTTTTACATTATTAAATCAATTCATTCTAAATTTTTATTGACTTTTTTATTTTTTTATGTTTATAATCTGATTATAAAACTTGTCGACAAGAAATGTAGGGGAATAAATTTATTAAGGAGGATATCATATGGTTGTTTTTGTAGCATTGTTGCTTATATGTTCAATGATGTATTTGTTGTTAAAAAATAAAGTATCACCTATTGTTGCCTTTGTGTGTTTGCCTATCATTTCTGCTGTAATTCTAATTTTAACTGGAACTTTTACTGGTCCAGGTGGGGAAGCAATCCCCCTTGGCGTTCAACTTAATACCATGGTTGACTGGTGCTCTGGTGGAGTAAAAACGACAATGAGTAATGCTACTCTTTTTATCTTTTCAATTATTTATTTTGGAATAATGAGTGATGCGGGTATGTTTGATCCTATTGTAAAAGGCCTTGTTAAAATTGCTGAAAAAAGTCCTGTAATGATATATCTTACAACTGCATTAATTGCTTTAGTTTCACAGTTAGATGGTGCTACTGCCACTACTTATTTAATAACTATTCCAGCAATGCTTCCAATATTTAAAAAATTAAAACTTAATATTTTAGGAATGCTTACTGTTATTGGAATTGTTACTGGTTCATGGAATATGGTTCCTTGGGGTGGAACTATAATTCGTACTGCTACAACAATTACAAATCTTGGAATTCCTGTTACTCCTCAAGAACTTTGGAAAATGATTCTTCCAATAGAAATTTTAGGAATGTTTCTTGGAATAGGATTAGGAGTACTTTTTGGAATTCAAGATAAAAAAAGATTAATAAAAGAATATGGAGCAGACTATTTTGATAAAGCAGTTACTGAAGAACCTGTTATTTCACAAGAAATAACTGATTTAAAACGTCCTAAACTTTTACCTTTAAATTTACTTTTAACTGCTGTAATTATAATAATTATGATAGTAAATTCAAAAATACCTAGTTATCTAGTATTTTTAATTGCCACAGCTATAGCCTTGGTAATTAATTACAAAGGATTAAAAATTCAAAACGAAAGAGTTCAAGCTCATGCTCCTACTGCTGTAGGAACTGCAGCTACATTCTTAGCAGCTGGTATTTTCTTAGGTATTTTTAAAGAAACTGGTATGACAATTGCTCTTGCCAATGTTGTTTTAGACAACCTTCCTAATGTTTTCCTTCCTCAAATTGGACGTGTATTTGGAGCTTTAGGATCTGCAATAGGAATTATATTAAGTCCAGATCTGTATTACTATTCGTTACTACCAGTAGTTGGAGAAGTAGTAAAAGCACTAGGTGGAAGTCCTATAAAAGTAGGTCTTGCTATGCTTATTGGAGAAAATGTAGGAGTAGTTATTTCACCATGTATCCCAACAACATTTTTAGCAATTGGCCTTGCAGGAGTGGAACTTAAAGATCATATAAAATTCTCTTTAAAATATTTTATAGCTGTATCAACTATTATGGTTCTTGCAGCAATAATGATTGGAGTAGCATAAATAAACTTGGAACAAATTTTAGGAGGCATAATAAATGGAAAAAGGAGCACTTAGCAATATTGTAGTTTTAGATTTAACTCGTGTTTTAGCTGGTCCATATTGTACTGCAATGCTGGCTGATATGGGAGCTGAAGTTATAAAAATAGAAATTCCTGGAAAAGGTGATGATACAAGAGGAATGGGACCTTTTAAAAATGGGGAAAGTATGTATTATGCAAATATAAACAGAAACAAACACGGTGTAACTCTTAATTTAAAATCTGAAGAAGGAAAATCTATATTCAAAGAACTTGTAAAAAAAGCAGATGTTGTAGTTGAAAACTATCGTCCAGGTGTAATGGATAAATTAGGACTTGGATATGAAGTTTTAAAAGAAGTTAATCCTCAAATTATATATGCAGCTGTTTCAGGATTTGGATTTTATGGTTCTTATCATGAAAGACCTGGTTATGATATTATTGCTCAGGCTATGGGTGGACTTATGAGTATTACAGGTCCTGAAAATGGTACTCCTACAAGGGCAGGAAATGCCATGGGAGATGTACTTGGAGGAATGAATCTAACAATTGGAATCTTAGCAGCTTTGAATGCAAGACAAATTATAAAAAAAGGACAGAGAGTTGATGTTTCTCTTGTAGATTCTGTTGTATCTGCTTTAGAAACTGGTACACAAAGGTATTTTGTAAATAATGAAATTCCCAAATTATTAGGAAATAGATACGCTGCTGTTTCTCCATATGATTCTTTTAAATCAAAAGATGGAATGTTTGTTATAGGATGTGGAAATCAAAAACTCTTTACCCTTCTTTGCAATCAAGTACTTAATAGACCTGATTTACTTGAAAATCCGCTGTTTCTTACAAATCATTTAAGATGTGAGAATCATGCTTCTTTAAAAACAGAAATTGAAAAATGGTCTGCAACTGTTACTTCAAAAGAAGCAGTAGACATGATTCTTGCTGCAGGAGTTCCTGCTGCTCCTATTTTAAATCTTAAAGATATTTCTGAAGATAAACATATTGCAGAAGAAAGGGAGATGTTTGTCACTATAGAGCATCCAATAATAGGAACTATGAGAGTAAATGGAAATCCTATAAAGCTTATGGATACTATGCCAAAAATAATGGTGCCGCTCCCTCTTCTTGGTCAACATACAGAAGAAATATATAAAAAAATGTTAAATATGTCTGAAGAAGAGATAAAAAATTATCAAGAAAAAGGAATTATGTAATTTATCTGAATAGGAGGTACTCAAATGAATTTACCTGAAAAAGTCCAAATTGTTGAAGTAGGACCTCGTGATGGCTTTCAAAATATAAAAACTTTCATTGAAACTAAACATAAATTAGAAATAATAGACTCATTAGAAGAAGCAGGATGTAATAAAATAGAAATCACTTCATTTGTAAACCCAAAATGGATCCCGCAAATGATAGATTCTAAAGAAATATGTGAAACTTGTGTCAAAAAAAATAAAAGAAAGTATGAAGTTATTGTTCTTTGTCCAAATAAAAAAGGTGTGAAAAATGCTATTTCTTCTGGAGCAGAAGTTATTTCTGTAGTTATTTCTGTAAGTGAAGCTCATAATAAAGCAAATGTAAATCGTACTGTAGAAGAAAGTTTTAAAGAATTAGAAGAAATGGTATATAAATATCCTAATGTGAAGTTTCGTTTAGACCTTGCCACAGTATTTGGTTGCCCTTTTGGTGAAGAAATAAAACCTGAAAGAGTTTCTGAACTTATAGAAAGAGCAAAAAAAATAGGAGTCAAAGAAATAATGCTTGCGGATACTGTTGGATTAGGTAACCCTGTATTAGTTTAAAAGATATTAAAACAAGTAAAAGAACAAGTAGGAACTGAAAACATTATTTTACACATTCATGATACTCGTGGAATGGGATTGGCAAATATGCTTGTTGCATTGCAATTAGGATATTCTATTTTTGAAACTTCTATTGGAGGATTAGGAGGATGTCCCTTTGCTCCTGGTGCAGCAGGAAATGTTGCTACAGAAGATTTTGTTAATATGTTAAATGGAATGGGAATTAATCATAACATACAGCTTGAAAAACTATATAATACTTTAGAACTGCTTAATCAATATGTTGATGTAAAGCTTAATAACAGTCATATGTATTCAGTTTATAAGTCTAAATGTTCTTTATAAATTATTGTTAGAAAAAGGAGAATATTTTATGGGAAAAAATAGTAAAGTTTTAATTTTAACTGGAAATACTGGAAGTGGAAAAACTGAGTTTTCTATTCAATATTCTCTTTTTTTAGCAAAACAGAAGAAAAAAATAAATTTAGTTGATTTAGATGTAATAAATGTTTATTATCGTTCACGGGAAAATAAAGAAATGTTAGAAAAATTAGGAATAAAAATCTGGGGTTCTTCAAATTTTGATTATAATGGAAGCGATCTCCCAGCAATAAGTTATGGCTTTGAATCTCTTTTAAATGAAAAAAAGGAAAATGTTGTTGTAGACCTTGCTGGAAGTATCAATGGTTTAAAACTTTTAACAGCATTAAAAAATAAAAATTTTATATATGATATGTGGTTAATTTGTAATATATACCGGGAAGAAACTGATAGTGAAGAAAAAATTATTCATTTAATCAAAGAATATGAAAATTTTTCTAGTTTTAAAATAACAGGTATTATTAACAACTCAAATCTTTTAGAATATTCAACAGAAGAAGATCTTATAGCAGCAGAAAAAATTATTCTTAATGTAAGTCATAAATTGAATATCCCTGTCATTTATACTGTTCTTTTACAAAAAGATAAAGATGTTCAAAAAAAACTGCAAAATAAAAATATATTTTACATAGATAAGCTTTTTAATAGAAAAAGCTGGATGAAATAAAATGGTTTATAGATTACCTTTATTAATCTAAATCTTACATAAGGAGGTTATGATATATAAATATCATAAAAAAAATTATGACTAAAATTAATCTGAATTTTAAAATTGATATTTGTAAAGGCTGTGGTTTATGTGTTGAAGTCTGCCCTTTAAAAATATTAGAACTTGATGAAAATACAGTCAATTCCAAAGGATATCATCCTGCCTATGAAGCTCAAAAAAATAAATGTATAGGTTGTAAAAGTTGTGCTTTAATGTGTCCTGACTCTGTTATAACTATTGAAAAGTTCTAAAATACTTGCAATGAAAGGAAGGTGTAAAATGAAAAAAAAATTGATGAAAGGATCAGAAGTTTTAGGAGCTTCAGCTATCAAAGCTGGATGTTTACATTTTTTTGGTTATCCAATAACTCCTCAAAATGAAATTCCTGAATATATGTCAAAAGAACTTCCTAAAATAGAAGGAGGAGTTTTTGTTCAAGCAGAATCTGAAGTAGCCGCAATCAATATGGTTTATGGCTCTGCATCTACTGGAGTAAGATGTATGACTTCCTCTTCCTCACCTGGAATAGCCTTAAAACAGGAAGGGATTGCATACTGTTGTGGAGCTGAACTTCCTTGTGTAATTGGAAGTGTAAGTAGGGGAGGGCCTGGTTTAGGAAGTATACAACCTGCTCAATCAGATTATTTTCAAGCTACAAGAGGTGGGGGAAATGGAGATTATCATGTCATAGTATATGCTCCTTATAATCTTCAAGAACTTTCTGACCTAACACAAAAAGCTTTTTATATAGCTGATAAATATAGAAATCCTGTGATGCTCCTATTAGATGGAACTATAGCTCAAATGATGGAAGGAGTAGAAATTAAAGATATTACTTTCCCTTCAATCGACAAGTCCAGCTGGACTATCACAGGAAAAAAAGGCAGAAAAGATCATCATATAATTACTTCTATTTATTTAGACACTGATACTTGCGAAAATCATAATCAAAAATTATTTAAAAAATATGATGAAATTGAAAAAAATGAAACTGAGGTTGAACTCTATTTAGTAGATGATGCTGAAATAATCATTGCATCTTATGGAACATCTGCTCGTATAGTTAAAAATGCTATAAATGATTTAAGAAAAAAAGGGATAAAAGCTGGACTGATACGCCCTATTACTTTATGGCCTTTCCCATATGCTGCCTTTAAAAATATTTCTGAATCTTGTAAAGCTGTTATGTCAATTGAACTTAGTATGGGTCAAATGATTCAAGATGTAAAAATTGGAGTTGCTGGCAAATATGAAGTAGGTTTCTATGGAAGATGTGGAGGAAATTTATTTGACAGTGAAGAAGTGGCTAATGCTATAGAAAAATACTATAAAGAGGTGAAATAACATGGGGGAAATTATTTTTAAAAGAACTAAGGGGCTTACAGAGAAAGAAACTCATTATTGTCCTGGATGTACCCATGGAATTGCTCATCGTCTTGTTGCAGAAGTCTTAGAAGAGATGAATGAGCTGGATAGTTCTGTGTGTGTATCTTCAGTTGGATGTTCTGTATTAAGTTATGAATACTTTAATATAGATGCTGTAGAAGCTGCTCATGGAAGAGCTCCAGCCGTTGCCACTGGAATAAAAAGATCAATTTCTGATAAAAATACCCTTGTTTTTACTTATCAAGGAGATGGAGATCTTGCCAGTATTGGTTTAGGAGAAACAATGAGTGCTGCTGTAAGAGGAGAGAATATTACTATAATTTTTATGAATAACGCTATCTATGGAATGACTGGTGGACAAATGGCTCCAACTACTTTGGAAGGACAAAAAACTACAACTTCTCCTTATGGAAGAGATCCTAAAACAGCTGGATTGCCAATTAAAATGTGTGAAGTTTTAGCTCAAATTCCTTCAGCTACCTATATAGAGAGAGTTACTCTAACTACTCCTGCAAATGTTATTAAAGCAAAAAAAGCAATCTCTAATGCTTTTAAATGCCAAAAAGAAGGAAAAGGATTTTCTCTAATTGAAATTGTAGGAACATGTAATGTGGGATGGGGATTATCTCCTAAAGATGCTATTGAATGGTGTAAAAATGAAATGCTACATTATTTTCCTCTGGGAATTTACAAAGATGTACGAGGTGAGAGATAATTATGAAAAAGAAAATAATTTTTGCAGGATTTGGTGGTCAAGGAGTTCTGACACTAGGTCAAATAATAGCTCTTACACAAATGAATCGTGGATTAAATGTAACATGGATTCCTTCCTATGGAGCAGAAATGCGTGGAGGAACTGCTAACTGTTCAGTAATTTATTCAGATGAACCAATTGGTTCTCCTATAATTAAACATGGAATAGATATTCTTGGAGCAATGAATGAAGTATCCTTACATAAGTTTGAAAATGAAGTAATTCCTGGAGGAATGATAATGATTGAATCTTCCATAGTAAAAAATAAAACTACTTCTAGAAAGGATGTAAATGTCTGCTATATTCCTGCTACTGATCTAGCCACTGAATTAGGAAATATGAAAGTTTTAAATACAGTAATGCTTGGAGCATTTGCAAAGGTTACAAATGATTTTACTAAAGAGGAAGCTTTTGAAACTTTAAAAGAAAAACTTCATGGAAAAGAAAAATTATTTATTCTGAACGAAAAAGCTATTAACATTGGATTTGAAAAAGTCAAACAATAAAAATATTTATTGTCATAATATCCTTACCCTTAAATATTGATAATAGTCTGCTGTATAAGCAGGCTATTATTTTTATATAGAATTTAAAATTCTAGATTATTTTTCTTCCTTTATGCTATACATAGATTTTTTTAGTGTATTATTTAAAAGTTTTATGTTAATATATGTAATATAAAAATAAAATCATCAATAGGGAATGGAGACTTGGGTATGGAAATTTTTAAATTTGATAGATATGAAAATGAAAATAATCGTGATTTTATATACCGTTCTCTTAGAGAAAGTATTATTAGAGCTACTATAAAACCTGGTGAAGCAATCAGTGAGCCTAAATTACAGCAAATATTTAATGTAAGCAGAAGCCCTATCAGAGAAGCTATTTCGGTATTGGATCATGAAGGTTTGGTTGAAGTGCAACCTAAAAAAAAGACACGTGTTGTTCTTATTGATTATCAACAGATAATAGAAAGTAGGTTTCTAAGATGCATCGCAGAAAAAGAGGTTTTAGTTAATATGTGCGCTACAAAAGATACTAAACCCTTAGCTGATAAACTTGATAAAATATTAGATGAGGCTGAAAATAAATATAAAAATAGCAAAAATTTTCGCACTGTAATTTTTGACTATGATAATATGTTCCACTCAGCTATATTTGAATACAATGGATTTAGTTTTGTTTGGAAAATACTTCGTTTAAACAATATTCAATATAACCGTTTTTTAAATCTTTATCTTGAGGAACAGCTTTATGGAGAATTTTTTATAAAAGATCATAGAGAAGTTGCTGAGAATATAAGAAATAAAGCAGTTGATAAACTAGTATCATATACACAGCAAAACTATGAAAGAGTTGAAGGATATCTAAAAAAATTAGTTCTTATTCACCCTGATTATTTTACTAACACTCAAAGTTAAAAAGAAGGCAGTTAAAATTTATAAAAGTTTTAACTGCCTTTTTCTTATTTTATTATATTGAAGTCTTTGTCCAATAAATGTTTTAATCTTAATTTACCACTTTTCAATTCTATAACTTCTGCATACTGTGCTCTTTGAAATCTATTTCCAGTTCCCTCCTGAAATAAATATGAATTAACACCTATATCTATAGTAGAATCATTTTGATGAAACTGAATAGAAAGTTCATTATCAGATGATGGAAGATATTCTTTACTAACTTCCATGAATTCAGCTACTTTCAAATTATTTAGCCTAACTCTTATATATCCCTTTCTTAAATTTCTTGCTTCTCCTCTGGCTGACTCTGTAATATCATAATTAAGAATCATATAATCTCCCTGTATTAATGAACGAGGATCAACAGGAGCTGTTTTTATATAGAAAGTTTTTTGTTTTAAATTTCTCTCCTCTTTTACTACTGAATACCCAAAAGCTATCATCAATAATAAGAGATTAAGTACTACAAGTATTTTTTTCATAGCTCTTCCCCCCTCTCCATTGCTTTACAGATAATTTTAGATAAAATGAGAAATCCAAGAAATAATAAAGCCCCACTTTTTATCATAAGATAAGATTTTTCAAGAAGTGTTATATGAAGGCTATAGTAATAAAATGATATTTCTCCTCCTAAAAATATTACTGCTGCTCCTATCATATATTTTTCATCTCTGTACATATATAATAAAATCAGCATTATTCCTAAGTTTACTCCATACGCACCCAAACAGAAGAAACTTAAAAACCCTACTAATACAGCTATAATAAAAAATGCAAAATAGTTTTTTCCAGCAAATATTTTATAGAGCAGTCCTAATGCTATTGCAAGTATTATTCCATTAACTATATATGGGTCATAATAATTATATCTAAAAAGTGTACTGCTAACTACTATTGCTTGAATAAAAGCAGTGATCTCTGCTCCCCTAGTTATTCTTTTTATTCTTTCCGTTTTTACTATTTTCATTTTTTCATTACAACTAGATACCAAGATAAAAATGAGTGGTATCACAAGTATCAATGTTTTTGAATACTCCCTTGTCCCTGGAAAAATCATTATTAATCCAGAAATTACTGCTGGAACAATCAAGAAATCTAAGATTTTGGAGTGTCTTAAAATATAGAATCCTCCATATATCATCCAACCTATTCCAACTATTGTTGTTGTTGATAATCTCATTCTCTCTTGAAGATACACAAGAATTAAAGTCAACCCAGATACGAATGTTATTATTTCATTTTTTTCTTCTTTAAATTTTAAAACCTTTGGAAGAAAGCAAGATGCTGCAAGAAGAAGTACTCCTGCTACAAGAATTGCCTCTTCTCCAAGACTAAAGAAAGACATCAATAATGAGAAAAATGCTATTGTCAATATTACTAAAATTACTTTGAAAAAATTTAAAATAACTCTTACTGAATTTGAAGACAGATAATTTTTAGTAATAATTCTAATGCTTCCTATAATAAGGCATATTATCAAGAAAATTCCAATAATACCTGAGCCCACCCCAGATATTTCTCTTATTATATAAGAAGAGATAACAAAAGTCATTGAAACTATACTTATAATATTTAATCCTTGCTTCCTTATTTTTTTTCCAAGCAGAAAAAGCAATCCTATAAATACAATATATATCAATAAATACAATGGTCCATATAAATCAAAGCTTCTGTAATATCCCATACCTAAAACCTTCCAGAATATTCCTGCTGTCATTAAAGTGGTTGAAGAAAAAGCAAGGATATAGAAAAACCAGTTTTTTACTTCTATTAACATTTTTTTTATCACAACAATATAAATAAGAAAGAAAAATAAAATAATTATAGATCCTGTAATACATATCATTGTAAAATTCCCATACAATCTCATATAAAGCATTCCACTTATTGTAAAAACTGTTACATTCAGAGTCCAAAGAGGATAAAATTTTTCTATAAAAGAAAAAATCAGTATAAATATCCCCCAATTTCTAAACAGTGTATATGGATCAGCTCCTGTTTGATATATCTGTCCAAATACAGCAAATAATGTCCCTATAAAAAATGATGATGAAAAAAGTGAAAGTTCTCTATATGATTTTTTATTTTGAAAAATAAACCAACCAATTATTCCCAATAGAATCAAAGCCATTGGAATAGACATCTTGGTAAAATTTCCTATTTTATTCCAGTTATATGCAATAAAACATGATATCCCTGTAATAATAAATAATATAGAAAAATATAAAAAAGAATTTTTTAACTTATCAAGCATATTGATTACCTCCTACTAAAAACAGGAAAATTTATATTTTAGATATATTATACTATGCAAAAAGCAGACTTCAAAGTTTTACTTTAGAGTCTGCCTTAAATCGTTATTTTATTTACTCATTAAAATTATAGAGCTTCTTGGCTTTACAAGATATTTTTTATCAATTAAAGCTTTTGTATCTTCTCTGAAATTTTCTTTTTCTGTTTTTGAAGTATCAACTAACAGATGCCATTCCTTATTTTGGAGCACTGGAAGCTCAAATGTCAGTTCTCCATGATAAGAATTTAAAGCTATATAAAATGATGTATCTGTTTCAATATCATGTAAAACAAATGCTATACTTAAGGAATAATATGAATAATCTGGTGTATTAAGTTTTACTCCATGAAGAGCAACATCACAATTTTTACATTCAGTAAGTTCCAAATAATTTTTCTTTCTAAAAATAGAATATTTTTTACGAACTTTTATCATATTTTTTACAAAATTATTTATTTCAGAAAATTTTTTTCCTCTTTCCCAATCTACCCATGTAGAACGATTATTTTGACAATAAGCATTATTATTTCCAAACTGGGTTCTTCCCATTTCATCTCCCATAAGAAGCATAGGTACTCCTTGTGAAATGAAAAGTATCAAAAACATATTTTTAATCTGTCTTTTTCTCATTTCCAAAATAGCAGGATCGTCAGTTCCACCTTCTACACCATAATTATATGAGTTGTTATTGTTTTCTCCATCATTATTATTTTCTCCATTGCTGAGATTATGTTTGTTATTATAGCTAACAAGATCCCACATGGTAAAGCCATCATGACAGGTAACAAAATTTATATTACTCATAGGTCCTCTGTTATTTCTTTTAAAAATATCAGGACTTCCAAATATTCTTTTTAATAATTCAGGGATCAATCCAAACTCACCCTTTATAAATTTTCTGACAACATCTCTGTATTTCCCATTCCATTCACTCCAACCAGCTGGCATATCTCCTACATAATAACCGCCTAAATCCCAACTTTCTGAAATTAATTTACAATGTGATAAAATAGGATCCTGTACTAATTCATTCAAGAGGGAAACTTCATTCCATTGTCCATCTTCTCCCCTTCCAAGAATTGATGCCAAATCGAACCTAAATCCATCTACTCCCATATCAAGATACCAATATCTCAAAGAATCTATAATAATATCTTTTACTACTTTGTTATTACAATTAAAAGTATTTCCACATCCTGAATAATTTTTGTATTGAGTATCTTTATTTTCAAGCATATAAAAAGTTTTATTATCCATTGCCTTAAAGTTATATATTTTTCCTCCATTACCACCTTCAGCAGTATGATTATATACTACATCTAAAATTACTTCTATTCCATGGTCATGAAGAGCTTTTACCAATTCTTTAAATTCAACTACTTCATTACTTGAATCTAAAGTCTGATCTTTAGAAAACTTTTTAGTTGGTGCAAAGAAATTTATAGGATTATACCCCCATACATTCTTTAACTTTGCTCCATTTGCCATACCAGTATTCCCAGTATAATCATCCCATTCATACACCGGAAGAAACTCTACAGCAGTTATTCCTAAATCTTTTAAATATGGTATTTTTTCAATAAATCCACTATAAGTTCCTGGAAACTCTACCATAGAATTAAAATTTTGAGTAAAAAGTTTTATATGTACTTCATATATAATTGTATCTTCTAATTCTGTATTTAAATGCTTCGTGCCTGTACGCCCTCTTTTTACAGTTATACCCTTTCTTCTTGAATAATTTTTATTATTTGTATAAGATAATGCATAGGGGTCTAATAGTTCAGGAGAGTCATCTAATTTCCAAGTATATAAAGTTTTAGCTGGAATATCTTTTAAGTATATATGCCAGATATTCCCTGTCTTATTTATAGTTGGATCTAAAACAAAACTCTTTTTGGGAGTCAGATCTGAACCTGAACTATAAATATTTAAAACTACTTTCTTTTTATTTTTAGCAAATATAGCAAAATTAATTCCTTCATTTTCTACGGTTACCCCTAATTTAGGAACCCCAACTTCCCAAACACACATATGTTCTCCTTTTTAATTTTTTCTTCTATATAATAAATTATATAATGTGGCTAGATAAAAGTCAATTATAGATCAAAATCCCTATTTTTTCAAAGTTAGATTATATTTTAATAATATTTATGGTAAAATATATTAAGCAAAAAATAAAATTTCTTTAAACTCAAGGGGGAATAAATGAAAAAACTTATAAAGATATTTATAATAGCAGCAGTTGCCCTTAATTTAGTTTCTAATCTATATTCTGCTGAAAATTATCAAAATAAAATATTAAAATATGTAAACAAAGAGAGAAAAGCTCAAAAACTTACACCTCTTGTTATGAATAAAAAATTAAATAAAATAGCAGTTATAAAAGCTGCTGATATGGCTAAAGAAGAAAAACTTTCTCATGACAGCAAAAGATTTGGCATGACTTTCAATCTGATAAAGAAAGAAAATATAAAGTTTAAGTCTGCTGCTGAAAATATAGCAAGATGGCATGATACTCCAGAATTTGTCATGGAAAGATGGATGAAATCCAAAGGACACAGGGATAATATTCTAAATAAAAACTATAATGAAATAGGAATTGGAAAAGCTGTAGACAAGGATGGAAAAAATTACTGGGTGCAGATATTTATTGAAAGAAGGAAATAATGTTATGTTTTTCCATTTAAATATTATATTGACTTTTCTTGTAGAAAACTCTATAATTGTGGAATAAAACTTAATTCTAAAACCTTTTGCTTTTTATATAATGAATTAGATTTAAATACCGATTTAACGTAATAAAATACATATTTTGTCTAGTTTATCTATTTCGTTTTTTCAATATTAAAATTCTATTTGCTAAAAACATTATTTAAAGACCAAAAATCAAATTTGAACATGATTTTATCATGATAACAATATGTGAGGGAATAATGAGGATATTATCATTTATATATTATTTAATAACTTCTTTTAGAAACTTTCTCTATGACAAGGGAATACTTCCTGCAAAAAAAATCTCTGATGTTGAAGTGATATGTATAGGAAATATAACAGTTGGTGGAACAGGAAAAACTCCAGCAGTTCAATATTTTACTAAAAAACTTCAAAAAATGGGAAGAAAAGTAGCAGTTGTTTCCAGAGGATATAGAGGAAAAAGAAAAAGAGAACCTCTCTTAGTCAGTGATGGTCGAGAGATATTTGCTACTACAAGAGAAAGCGGAGATGAACCTTTCATACATGCTCTTAATTTAAAAGTGCCTGTTATTGTAAGTTCAAACAGATATAAGGGATGTCTTTTTGCCAAAAAACATTTTGGAGTGGATACTATAGTCCTTGATGACGGTTTCCAACATAGAAAACTTTCAAGAGATAGAGATATAGTCCTTATAGATGCAACAAATCCTTTTGGATGGGGAGAGCTGCTTCCTAAAGGTATGTTGAGAGAAGATTTTAAAAAGGCTGCCAAGAGAGCCAGTGAATTTATAATAACAAAATCTGATCTTGTAAGTGACAGAGAAGTAGAAAGAATAAAAAAATATTTAAGAAAAAAATTAGAAAAAGAGGTTTCGACAGCTAAGCATGGAGTAACCTCACTTTGTGATTTAAAAGGAAATCCTAAGCCACTCTTTTGGATAAAAGGAAAAAGAGTTCTATTATTTTCTGGTTTAGCTAATCCATTAAATTTTGAAAAAACAGTTATATCCTTAGAACCTTCTTATATAGAAAGAGTCGATTTTATGGATCACCATAATTTTAAAAAAAGAGATCTTGAACTTATACAAAAAAGAGAAGATAGTATGCAAGCTTCTTTTATTATAACTACTGAAAAAGATCTTGTAAAATTACCTAGAGATTTAAATATAGAAAATCTTTTTGTATTGAAAATAGAATTTACAGTTTTGGAAGACAACAGTCTCAAAGATATTGGAGGAAAAACAGATAATGAGTAATGATAAGATACTTACAATAATAAAGGAAAAGAATAAGAATGAAATAATTAATATGCTTAAAACAGATGGAAAAATAAAAACACTTTCATTTTTTGCTGAAGTATTAGATAAAAGAGCTTATTTTACATTAGATAGTGAAGGGACAATTAAAAGAAAAAAATTAAATTACATTATTCCAATATTTGCTTTTTCTGATGATTTCAATTATTTAGCTGATTCTATAATTAATTTTTCTGATTTAAAAGAAAGAGAAAAAATAAGTGATATAAACAGACTTTCAAATATAGAAGTTTCTAAACTTAAAGAAAAATTAATGAAAACTTTAGTTAATGGAAATTTAGATTTTTCAAAAAAATATGGAAAAGAACTTTTTTTAAGAGATAGAGAAGAATTTTATAAAATTGTTTTAGAATTTAGCCTTTTAGGAGATATGAAAAGTTTAAAACCTCTTTTAATTCTTTCTTTCAAAAAGCTTTTTGAAAATGCAGAGTATGAGGAAAATGTATTTTTTCTTTTAATTTCTTATCTCACTAAATATAGAGATAATTTTTATTTCTATGAAAATTGTGAAAAAGATGACAACTTTGTTGAAGTTAAAAACTTAAAAGAAAGTATAATTCTTAATAAAAATCTTTTAGAAAGTATGGAAGGACTTGAAGTTCTTTCTACGTTAAAAGCATTGGAAATGTATGATTTTAAAAATTTTGATAAATTTTTATCAAAAATAAATGATGAAATCAGAATGTTAAAAAGTCTGACTGTCTTAGATGAAACTGCAAAAAAATTATCAGCAGCTTTTTTATAAAGGGGGAAACGATGTTAGAGTACTTCAATAATAAACTCATAACTACAATAGAAGGAAAGCATTCTAAAGAGGAAGTATTAAAAATATTAGTAGATCTTATCAGGGAAAATACTGATGCCTTAAATAATGAAACTGATTTTTATGATAATATTCTGGCCAGAGAAGAAATCGGAAGTACTGGAATAGGTATGGGAATCGCTCTGCCTCATGCCAGATGTGAAAATATAAAAAAAATTGTTGTTGCTGTGGGACTTTTAAAAGAAAGTGTGAATTTTAATTCTCTTGATGGAGAAAATGTAAAACTTGTAGTTTTAGTAGGAGCTCCTAAAAAATCTGCTAAAGAATACTTAACTCTTGTTTCTAATTTAGTAAGAGCTTTTAGAAACCCTAAAACAAGAACATCTATTTTTGAAGCTGCTGATAAACAAGAACTTATTGGTATACTTGCGGAGCTGAAAAAGTGAAAATAGGTATATATGGAGGAAGTTTTAATCCTGTTCATAATGGACATTTAAATATAGTGAAATATATTCTTAACCAATTAAAACTCGATAAAATTATTGTTATTCCTGTAGGAAAACCATCTCACAGAGCAGATAATCTGGAATCTGCTGCATCAAGAATTGAGATGTGCAGAGCAGCTTTTGAAAATATTCATAATGTAGAAGTTTCAGAAATAGAAATTGCTAAAGATAAAACATCATATACAATAAATACATTAAAAAAAATTATACAAATTTATGGTAATAAAAATGAATTTTATGAAATAATAGGTGAAGATTCTGCTTTTCATTTTAAGGAATGGAAAAATTATGAGGAAATACTTCAATTAAGCAAAGTTGTTGTTCTTAGAAGAAAAGGATATATTGGAGAAATTCAGCATGAAAATATGCTTTATCTTGAAAGTCCTTTTTTCAACGTTTCTTCTACTGAAATAAGAGAAAAAATTAAAAATAAAATAGATATTACTAATCTTGTTCCTGAAAAAGTAAAAAAAATTATAGAAGAAAATAATTTATATAAGTAATTTTTATCTTGAAAGGAGAATAATGAAACTATTTGTTATATCAGATATTCATGGATCATTATATTATTTAAAAAAAGTTATGAAAATATTTGAAAAAGAGAAATATGATAAAATACTTATCCTTGTGGATGAGCTTTATCATGGTCCTAGAAATCCTCTTCCTCGAGGTTATTCCCCTAAGGAAGTAATAGAAATATTAAATAAATATAAAGATAAAATAATTGCTGTAAGAGGAAACTGTGACAGTGAAGTAGATCAAATGGTACTTAACTATCCTATCATGAGTGATTATAATATTTTATTTTGGAATAATAGAAAGATAATAATGACTCATGGACATATATTCAATAAGGACAACACTCCTCCTATGGAGAATGGTGATATCCTTTTATATGGTCATTTTCATATTCCTATGGCAGAAGAAATAAATGAAAAAATATTTTTAAACCCTGGCTCTATATCTCTACCTAAAGAAAATTTTGAAAATAGTTATGGAATTTTTCAAGATGATTATTTCATTATAAAAAATCTTGAAGAAAAAATTATAAAAAAATTTGAAATTTGATTTTTGTTAAATAAGACTTAACAGAGTTAACAACAGAGAGGTTTTGACACTGTCACATCCCTTTCTGTTTTTTTATTTTTTGTATTTTTTATAGTGTGCACAATAAAAAAGGGTTGAAATATTTTAAAAACTGTGGTAAATATAATATTAACAACAAATATTATTAACTACACTTTTAAATAGTGAACACTATATAAAAGGAGGAAAAACTTTGATACTAACCGAAAGACAAAAAGAGATTATAGATATTGTAAAAAAATATCAACCAATTACTGGAAAAGAAATTGGGGAAAGGCTGTATTTGACAAGATCAGCTTTAAGAACCGACTTTTCAATACTTACTGGAATGAAAATATTGGAATCTAAACCTAAAATTGGATACAGTTACATTGAAAAAAAAGATTCTGAAAAAGTAAAAGACATCATGGGCCCTTCTATTACTGTAGACACTAATCTTTCAGTTTATGAAACTATACTTAATATATTTTCCAAAGATGTGGGAACTATTTTCATAACTGATCAAGGTTCACTGGTAGGAGTTGTTTCAAGAAAGGATCTTTTAAAGATTGCTATTGGAAGAACTGATATAGAGAAAATTCCAATAAATATCATAATGACCCGAATGCCGAATATAATTTATGCAGAAGAAAATGAATCAATTCTTGAAAGTGTAAAAAAACTTATTAAGCATCAGATAGATTCTCTCCCTGTAGTAAGAATCGAAGAAAAAGGTGGAAAAAAAATCTATCATACTGTAGGACGTTTGACTAAAACTAATATAGCAAAATTATTCATGGAAACTTTATCTAAGAATTAAGGAGGAAAAATGAAAAAAGTTTATGCATTTAATGAAGGTGGTAAGGATTTAATAAACATATTAGGTGGAAAAGGTGGTAACCTTTCTGAAATGAAAAAAATAGGCCTTCCTATACCAGAAGGTATTATTGTCTCTACTACTGCATGTAAAGAATTTTTTAAAGATGGAAAGAAAATTACAAAAGAGCTGGAGAGTGAAATTCTAGAAAAATTAGAATATTTACAAGAAGTAACTGGAAAGAGATTTGAAGGTGAAAATCCTCTATTAGTATCTGTTAGATCAGGTGCTCCTGTTTCTATGCCAGGTATGATGGACACTATATTAAATCTTGGAATGAATGATAATACAGCAGAAAAAATGATAGCTATATTCAAAGATAAAGTTTTTGTTTATGAATTATATAGTAGATTTATTCAAATGTTCTCTGACATAGTAATGGGAATCGAAAAAGAACATTTCTTTAAATTAAAAGAAGAGTTTTTTGCTGAAAGAAAAGACGAAGATAAAATAGAAACATATAAAATGATAATTAAAGCATCTAAAGAGTTATACAAAAAAGAAACTGGAAAAGATTTTCCTGAATCACCAAAAGAACAATTATTTATGGCAGTAAATGCTATATTTAATTCTTGGGAAAATGACAGAGCTATCCTTTATAGAAAAATAAATGGAATAGATGATGCTATGGGTACTGCTGTTGTAATTCAAGAGATGGTGTTTGGTAATCTTAATGAAATATCTGGTACAGGTGTTGCTTTCTCTAGAAACCCTTCTAATGGTGACAAAGAAGTATTTGGTGAATATTTGTTAAAAGCTCAGGGAGAAGATATTGTTGCTGGCATAAGAACTCCTGAACCTATATCTAAATTAAAAGAACAGCTTCCTGAAATATATGATCAGTTTATTAAACTTGCTAAAGTTTTAGAAGATCATAACAAAGATATGCAAGATATTGAGTTCACTATTGAAAATGGGAAACTATATCTTCTTCAAACAAGAAATGGTAAAAGAAGTCCTTATGCAGCTGTAAAAATTGCTGTTGATATGGTTAATGAAGGAATCATTACTAAAGAAGAAGCTATAATGAAAGTTGACCCTAGTGTACTTCCTCAATTATTACATGGAAACTTCGACCCAGAAGCTACTAAAACTGCTGTACTTCTTGGAAAAGGACTTCCTGGATCAGCTGGAGTGGCAATAGGAAGAGTAATGTTCGCTTCTGAAAGAGTTGAAACTAGAGCACTTTCTATCCTTGTAAGAGAAGAAACTTCTCCTGAAGATATTAAAGGTATCAGTCTTGCACAGGGAATTGTAACTGTAAAAGGTGGAGCTACATCTCATGGAGCGGTTGTTGCAAGAGGAATGGGTAAATGTTGTGTTACTGGATGCGGAGAAATTCAAATCAATGACATAAAAAGAGAAATGTATATTGGTGGATACACAGTTAAAGAGGGAGATTTCATCTCTATAAGTGGATACACTGGTGAAATTTTCTTAGGTAAAGTAAAACTTACTGAACCACAATTTGATGATAATCTTAAAGAATTTGTTTCTTGGTGTAAAGAAATAAAAAGAATGGGTGTAAGAATGAATGCTGATACTCCTGCTGATGCCTTCTTAGGAAAAGGATTTGGAGCAGAGGGAATCGGACTTTGCAGAACTGAGCATATGTTCTTCCAAAAAGATAAGATCTGGACTATCAGAGGAATGATTATGAGTGATAATCCTGAAGAAAGAGCAGAAGCTTTGAAAAAAATGCTGGAAATGCAGAGAGAAGACTTCTATAACATTTTCAAAATAGTTGGAGATGAAATAGTAATAGTTAGACTTCTTGATCCACCTCTACATGAGTTCTTGCCAAAAGAACCAAAAGATAAAGAAAAAATGGCTGAGATATTAAATCTTCCTCTAATAGAAATTGAGAGAAGAATAAGAAATATGAAAGATGAAAACCCAATGTTAGGACATAGAGGATGTAGACTTGCTGTTACTTATCCTGAAATCTACAATACTCAGGCTAGAGCAATAATTGAAGCTGCTATTCAATGTGAAAAAGAAGGAATAAAAGTTAAACCTGAAATCATGATTCCTCTTATCATAGGTGTTGGAGAACTTAAATTTATCAAAGGTAATATCAAAGCTGAAATAGATAAAGTTTTTGAAGAGCAAGGAATGAAAGTAGAATATAAAATAGGAACAATGATGGAAACTCCAAGAGCTTGTCTTCTTGCAGATGAAATAGCTGGTGAAGCTGAATTCTTCTCATTTGGAACTAATGACCTTACTCAAACTACAATGGGTCTTTCTAGAGATGACTCTGTTAAATTCATGGATGAATATCATGAGCATGGAATTTTCAAACTTGAACCATTTGCATCTATTGATGTAAGAGGAGTTGGAAAACTTGTTAAACTTGGTGTTGAATTAGGTAAAAAAGCTAATCCTGAGCTTGAAATTGGTATATGCGGAGAACATGGTGGAGATCCTAAGAGTATTAACTTCTTTGAAGAAACTGGACTTGACTATGTAAGCTGTTCTCCATTTAGAGTACTTGTAGCTATTGTGGCTGCTGCTCAAAGCTATATCAAAAGCAAAAAATAGAAAATTTATTCAGTAAAGGGGATAACATATGAGTGGATTAGAAAAAGAAATAGCAGAACAAGAAAAAAAATATTTGACTCTTCTTTCTACTAAATTTAAAAATATTGGAGAAACTGCTACTGAAATAATCAACCTCCAGGCAATAATGAATCTGCCTAAAGGAACAGAGCATTTTCTTACAGATATCCATGGAGAGTATGAAGCTTTTAACCATGTGTTGAAAAACGGATCTGGTGCAGTAAGACAAAAAATAGATGAGGTGTTCGGGGACGACCTGAACATCTTTGAAAAAAAAGAATTGGCTACTGTTATATATTATCCTAAAGAGAAGATAGAATTTCTTGCAAAAGAGCTTAAAAATATGGATAAATGGTATAAGACTATCATATACCGTTTAATTGAAGTATGCAGTGTTGTATCTTCAAAATATACAAGTTCTAAAGTAAGAAAAGCTATGCCTAAAGATTTCTCATCAATCATTCAGGAAATAATATATGAAAGAAAGGAACTCAAAAATAAAAGAGAATATATAGCAAATATTATTGATACTATCATTTCAATAGGAAGAGCTAAGGATTTCGTAATAGCTGTTTCCAATCTAATTCAAAGACTTATAATAGATAGGCTCCATATAGTTGGAGATATATATGATAGAGGACCTAGTCCTCATCTCATAATGGATACTCTTATAGATTATCATAATGTGGATATTCAATGGGGAAACCATGACATTCTTTGGATGGGTGCAGGTCTTGGGAGCAAGGCCTGTATCGCCAATGTCATAAGGATATGTGCAAGATATGGAAATAATGACATTTTAGAAGATGGATATGGAATAAATCTTCTTCCTCTTGCAGCTTTTGCCATGGAAAAATATGCAAATGATCCTTGTGAATATTTTAAAATCAAAACGAATAAAACTACTCCTTTAAAAGCTCAAATACATAAAGCTATTACTGTTATACAGATGAAAATAGAGGGAAATGTAATAGAGAGAAATCCAGAATTTGAAATGAGTCATAGAAATATGTTTAGGAAAACTGATTTTCAAAAAGGTACTGTAGTAATTGGTGGAACAGAATATGAGTTAAGAGATAAAAATTTTCCAACTGTTGATATTAACAACCCTTTAAAATTAACTCCAGAAGAAAGTGAAATTATGGAAAACCTTAGACTTGCTTTCTTGAGAAGTGAAAAGTTACAAAGGCATATCAGATTTCTTTTTGCTAAGGGAAGTATCTATCTAAGATGTAATTCCAACCTTCTTTATCATGGATGTATTCCATTAACTGAAGATGGCAAATTAGAAACAGTCAATGTGAGAGGTCAAAAAGTTAAAGGAAGAAAGTATTTAGATCTTGCTGAAAAAATATGTAGAGAAGCATATTTTAACAGAGCCAATAGTGCCAAAGAAAAATTAAATTGTGATTATGTATGGTATATGTGGTGTGGTAAAAATTCACCTATGTTTGGTAAAGATTCTATGAAAACTTTTGAAAGATATTTTATAGAGGATAAGGCTACTCATACTGAAAAGAAAAATAACTACTATACTTTCTATAATGAGGAAGCAACTTGTAATATGTTACTGGAAGAATTCGATTTGAATCCTAAAATTTCTCATATAGTAAATGGGCATGTCCCTGTAAAAGTAAAAAAAGGTGAATCTCCTATAAAAGCAAATGGAAAACTGTATATTATAGATGGTGGTTTTTCAAGAGCTTATCAGCCTGAAACAGGTATTGCAGGATATACTCTAATATACAATTCATATGGATTGAAATTAGTTTCTCATGCACCTTTTGAATCAACAGAAAAAGCTATAAAGGAAGGAAAAGATATAATCTCTTCCAGCCGTATAGTTAACACTAGTCAGAATAGAATAAGAGTTAAAGATACAGATATAGGTAAGGAGCTGCAAAATCAGATTAATGATTTGAAAAAGCTACTGAATGCCTACAGAAAAGGAATAATAAAGAGTAATGATGAATAAAGCATTAAAAATTTTTAATGCTTTATTCATTTTATTTTAACTAACTAGTGTTATATTACATATGTTATATAATAAATTCGTGGGAGGAAAAATGAGAAAAAAATTAGGTATACTTGCACTAACTGCTGTATTGGGGACAGGAGCTTACGCTGCATCAATTGACCATATTCAGACTTATACCCCTGAATATTTAGGTAACCAAGCACAAAACGGTATGATTAACAATGTTTCAGTTTACTATAACCCAGCTGGACTTATGCAGCTAGAAAGAGGAACATATTTCCATGCTGGAATGCAGATTGCATTTGGTACTGAGGAAATGAAATATAAAGGAAAAAAATATGAGGCTGATTTATTTCAACCTATTCCAAACTTTTCACTATACAGTGTAAGAGATGAGAGAGCTATATTCTGGACATTTGGTGCAATAGGTGGAGGTGGAGATCTTGAGTATAAAGATGGAGTTGCAGGAATAGCTGTAGTTCCAGATATTATTGGTAGCACTTATCCTCTTAATCTTTTATTACCAAATGCTAAAGATATGGGATCATCTGCTGAAGGAACTAATATGTATATACAAAATACTTTAGGAAGAGCATGGATGATAAATGACAAACTCTCTATGTCAATAGCTGCAAGAGCTGTATTGGGAATGAGAAATCTTAAAGGGGATTTAAATATTTCAACTGATACTCTTTCTCCAGCATTTCAAAAGCTTCATGCTGATATAGATTCTGAAAGAACAGCTTGGGGATTTGGAGGACAGATAGGATTTAACTATAAAGCTTCTGACAGATTAAATCTAGCTATGAGATATGATACAAGAGTAAAAATGAATTTTAAAGCCTCTGGAAGCGAAAAGAAAGTTCCTCTTGGTTTAGTTTCTGGTTTAAATGATTTAGGATTTTCTGATTTTTATCCTGAATATGAACCTGGTGTTAAATATAGAAGAGATTTACCAGCTCTATTAGCAGCAGGAGCTTCATACAAAGTAACTGACAGATGGACTATGTCTCTAAGTGGAAACTACTACTTTAACAAAGATGCTAAAATGGATAAAACTAAAGGAAGTGCAATTCTTGAAAAACTTGGTTCTAAACACTTCGAACCTGAATATGATAATGGTTGGGAAATTGCAATTGGAACAGAATATAAGCTGACTGATAAATGGACTTGGATAGGAAGTGTCAACTATGCCGATACTGGAGCTAAGAAAAATTCATATGATGATATAGAATATGCTTTAAACTCTATCATGGTAGGTACAGGATTAAAGTATAAACCAAATGATACCATGGAATGGGTGGCTACAGTTTCTCACTTCTTCTATGATGGAAAAACTGGTAACTATGTAGAAAAATACCCTGGTAAAACACAAGTTGTTGAACAAAAATATGATAAGAGCATAAGTGCTGTTGGATTAGGATTTACTAAGAAATTTTAATTAAAAATGGAGGAGGAATACAGTGCCTAAAAAAGCCATATTTACAAAAGAACAAATATTTAAAAAAGCCTTTGAGGTGTTCAAGCAGAATGGACTGGAAGCAATCACTGCTAGAAATCTGGCAAAATCTCTGAATTCCTCTCCAGCTCCAATATACAGTTTTTATACTTCATTGGATATATTAAAAAAAGATCTGATAAATAAAGCTAAAGATGTATTCATGGAATATGTAAAAAAGCCTAATACAGAATATATATTTCTCAATATAGGAATAGGTGTATGTATGTTTGCAAGAGAGGAAAAACAGCTTTTCCATACGATTTTCCTAAAAGATAGTTCATACAGTGGACTTGTGAGAGAATTTAGAGATCTGATAAAAGTTGAAATGTCTAAAGACATCAGATTTGATAAACTGGATGAAGAGTTTAAGACAAAACTTTTCCTAGACTGCTGGATGTATGCTCATGGTTTTTCTACATTGATAGCTACTAATTATTTCAAAGATGTATCAGATGACTTTATAAAAGAAAGACTGGTAGAGGGAGCAGCAACTATGCTGTATAAAAGATTGAGAGATTACAGTAAAAAAAATTAAATTAATACAAAAGAGGATAGTGAAGGTTAGATTAACTTTTCACTTATCCTCTTTTTATATTACTTATTTACAACATTTTTGGAATTTCCTTCTAAATATGATTTTAAATTATCAAAGCAGATATCCATTCTATTTTGTCTTGATTCTATAGCTGCCCATGCTATATGAGGTGTTACATTTAGCCCTTCACAGTTTGCCATTGGATCATTTAAAGCAGGAGGCTCATTGCTCAGGACATCTACTCCAGCTGCATATACTTTTCCTTTTTTGACAGCTTCTGCAAGGTCTTCTCCATTTACCAATGGTCCTCTTGATGTATTAATTATTATTACCCCATCCTTCATCTTCTCTATATTTTCTCTGCAGATAAGATTTTTAGTTTCTGGCAGAAGAGGACAATGAAGAGTAATTATATCTGATGTTTTAAAAATTTCATCAAGAGATAAATTAATTACATCTGGATGAGTATTTTTATCATAAACAGCTACATCCATTCCAAAAGCTTTTGCTATATTTCCTACCTCTTTACCAATATTCCCATAACCTATTATTCCTATTCTTTTTCCATTTAATCCAATAATTGGTTTATACCAGTAGCACCATTCTATATTATTTGCCCATTCTCCTCTTTTTACTGACTCACTATGAAGAGCAACATTATTAGTTATCTCCAGTATATGAGCAAATGTCATTTGTGCCACTCCACTTGATCCATAATTAGGGGTATTTGTTACTATTATTCCTAATTCTTTTGCTGCTTCTATATCTATAATATTATATCCTGCTGCTGTTACAGCTATATGCTTTAAATTAGGAAGCTGCAGCATTCTTTCTCTGTCAAAAGGAACTTTATTAGTAATTACAATTTCGGCATCTCCTATCCTTTTCAGTACTTCCTCCTGTGGAGTTCTGTCATATATTGTTACATCCCCCAGCTCTTTGAACATATCCCAAGAAAGATCACCAGGATTTTCTGTGTACCCATCTAAAATAACGATTTTCATAATTTCCTCCTTAAAAAGTTCTGATTATTAATTTATATCCTATCTATGTAAAAATTTCAAATATAATTTTAATTTAATGTGATTTAGTCACAGACAAATTTTAAAATATGGTGTATAATTAAAACATAAATAAGAAAAAATATATTAAAGGAGGAAATGGTATGGCAATTTTACATATAACAAAAGAAAATTTTGAAAAAGAGGTTTTAAAATCAGAAGTGCCTGTATTAGTTGATTTCTGGGCGGCTTGGTGTGGACCTTGTAAAGCTTTGGGACCTATCCTTGAAGAAGCAGAAAGTGAATTAGCTCCAGGAGTAAAAATAGCTAAAATAAATATAGATGAACAAGAAGAATTAGCTGCTCAATTTAGAGTAATGAGTATCCCTACATTATTACTTTTCAAAAATGGACAGCCAGTTGAAAAGTCTGTAGGACTTGTATCAAAAGATAAAGTTATTGAATTAGGAAAAAAATAATATAATCAAAAAGGAGGTACAATGCCTCCTTTTTTTATTTCAGCTTTTCTAATTTACTTTTGTCTTTTATAATAATACTTCCTCTGGACAAAAATACTATTCCTTCTGTCTGAAAATATTTCAGCATACGAGAAACAACCTCTCTTGCACTTCCAAGATTTTTAGCAATATATTCATGAGTAAAATTAAGAATTTCGCTTCCTTTTTCTTTACTCTGCTCTAAAAGAAAAAGAGCCAGTCTTTTATCAAAACTCATAAAAAGTATCTGCTCCATTGCCCACATAGTTTCAGAGAAATGACAATTTATTATATCATTGCTGAAGCTTTCTACTTGTATATTATTATTTTTCAGTTCTTTAAATGCAGAAGAACTTATAAGAAATACTTCACTGTCTACCTCAGCATCCACCATAACACTAAATGTAATATTTTTTAAAATACATGATGCAGTTAAAAGACATGTTTCCCCTGTTCCCAATCTATACAAGGTAACTTCTCTTCCTTCTGGAGAGAGAATATATACTCTTAATTCACCTGTCTTTATTAAAAGAACTCCTGTACATTCTGTAGAATCATGAATAGTACTTCCAGCCTTATATAATTTTAATTCTGTATTGTTCTTTACAAGTTTTTTTTCAGAAGAAGAAAGCTCCTTCCAAAATGGAAATGACTCAGAAAAAAATCTTTCATTTTCTGAATTAATCATTTTTCCCTCCTAATTTGTTTTTGGCTAAATTCAGATATATATTTGCAATTTTTTAAAATAGTTTCAATATCTTTTATCACTATATCAAATTTTTTCTCATCTATACTGCTTTTATCTACCATTGGATAAAGTGCTGTTCTTTTGACAAAATCTATTATATCTACTACTTTGATATAATCTACTTCATCATTTTCTTTTAATATATTTTTTATAAATTTTAAACAAACTCCATAAGCTATACTCACATTTATCTCTGCTCCTTTTACTGAAACTGCATAAGGAGATTTAATTATAATAGAGTGAAGTGTTATCATAAGTTCTTTAAGTTTACTTTTCTCTTTTTCATAGTATTCTCTTC
>ERZ791682.374-NODE-374-length-27935-cov-3.8859_pt1 | contig 27935 bp, 26 predicted proteins | sample MGYA00509958_ERZ791682 | MGnify/ENA primary metagenome ERZ791682 (study PRJEB30046, sample SAMN00715194) | human gut metagenome | study: EMG produced TPA metagenomics assembly of the A metagenome-wide association study of gut microbiota in type 2...
GCTAAAAAGACACCCTCCCCCAGCCATAACTATTCCCTTATCAACTATATCAGCTGCAAGTTCAGGTGGAGTTCTTTCAAGAACATATTTTACACAATCTACAACTTCCATAAGAGAATCATTTATAGCTTCTCTTACCTCTTCTGAAGTTATTTCCACTGTTTTAGGAAGTCCTATTATAAGATCTCTACCTTTAATAGTCATTTTTTCATCTTCATCTAAAGGTAAAGCTGTTCCTATTCTTATTTTTATTTCCTCAGCTGTCTTATCCCCTATAAGAAGATTATGAGTTTTCTTTACATATTTTATTATATCATTATCGAAGTTATTTCCAGCTGTTCTTATAGTCTTACTTACTACTGTTCCTCCTAGAGAGATAACAGCTACATCAGTAGAACCCCCTCCAATATCTATTATCATATTTCCTTCAGGTACAGATATATCAAGTCCTGAACCAAGAGCTGCTGCCCTTGCTTCTTCTATAAGATATGCTCTCTTTGCTCCAGCAGATATAGCAGCTTCCAATACAGCTCTTTTTTCTACTCCTGTTACATCTATAGGGACACATATCATTATTTCAGGCATAATAAAATTATATGATCCAAAAACCTTTTTAATAAAATATTTTATCATAGCTTCAGTGATGTCATAGTCAGCTATAACTCCTTCACTAAGAGGTTTTACAGCTACAATAGTATCTGGAGTTTTTCCAAGCATTTCTTTAGCTTCATTTCCTACTGCTAATACTTTTCTGCTTTCTCTTTCCACTGCTACTACTGATGGTTCATTTAAAACTATTTTTTTATGCTTTTTACTATAAACCAGCGTATTTGCTGTTCCTAAATCGATTCCTATACTTCTATTCAATCTAAAACTTGGGAATAATTTCATCACTTTTCACCCTCTATACATTTTTTTATTGCTAATTCAATCAAGTCTTCTCTTCCATCAACATAAAATCCAGCTATAAGTGCTTCAAAAGCTGTTGCTTCCTTATACTCCAAAACTGAGCATGATTTAGGAAATGTCTTTATATTCCCATTTTTTGCTCTGTTCCCCAGCATCTGATATTTCTCCTCTACTAGGGGAACTATCTCCTTGTACAATACACTCTGTCTTTTGGCATTGACACACTCCTTAACTCTTTTATTGAGATTTTGGAGATTCAATCCTTTACTTATCCAATATTTCCTTATACAGAGTTCCCAGACAGCATCTCCAAGGTATGCCAGCACTACTCCACTTGTTTCCTTTAAATCTACATGCTCCATGTAGTTGTATCCTTTCCATCTTTGATTTTTATACCTATCTCTGCTAGTCTATCTCTAATTTTATCAGACATAGCCCAATTTTTGTCAGCTCTTGCTTCTCTTCTTAATTCAAGAATAAATTCAACAAGCTCAGAAGTCAGATTTCCAACTTCATTATCAAGTTTAAGTATAACACCTAAAACTTCCTGCATTATATTAACTACATAGTCCACAGTTTCTTTTACAGTTTCTTTTCCTTTTGCACTTAGCTTATCTCCTTCAAGAGCTTTGTTCAATTCTTTAATAAGTTCAAATATAGCTCCAAGTCCTTGTGCAGTATTAAAGTCATCATCCATAGCAGTTACAAATTTTTCACTTGAAGATTTAAGTACTTAAGCCAGTTCAGCACAGTCTGCTCCACCCTCTTTTGTAACTACTGCCAATGCATCTTTAGCCCTTAATAGAGCATTTTCTATTCTTTCTAATGATGATTTAGCTTGATTTAATTCATAGTTAGAGAAATCCATAGGTTTTCTATAATGAGCTCCAAGTATGAATAATCTTATTACTCTTCCTTCAAATTGATCCAGCACTTGTCTAAGAAGCATAAATGTTCCTGACTTAGACATTTTTTCTCCATTGATATTGATGTATCCATTATGCATCCAGTATCTTGCGAACTCTCCTCCACAAGAACATTTAGATTGTGCTATTTCATTCTCATGGTGTGGGAATATTAAATCCTGTCCTCCACCATGTATATCAAAAGTATCTCCTAGATATTTATGAGACATTGCTGAACATTCTATATGCCATCCTGGTCTGCCTTTTCCCCAAGGAGATTCCCAGCTTGGCTCTCCTTCTTTTGCAGCTTTCCAAAGAGCAAAGTCCACAGGAGATTTTTTTATATCTGCCACTTCAATTCTTGCTCCACTTTTAAGATCATCTACATTTTGTTTAGAAAGAGCTCCATATCCATCTTTGTATTTTTCTACATTGAAGTATACATCTCCTTCAGCTTCATAAGCATATCCTTTTTCTATAAGATTTTGAATTATTTCTATCATATCTCCAATATGTTCAGTAGCTTTAGGTCTTATCATTCCAGATTCTTTTAAGTTTACTTTTGAAGTATCTTCAAAATATGCTTTTATATATTTTTCAGCTATATCCTTAAGAGAAACTCCCTCTTCATTAGCTTTTCTTATCATTTTATCATCTACATCAGTAAAGTTCTGTACATACTTCACTTTATAACCTCTATATTCAAAATATCTTCTTACTGTATCAAAGAAAATAGCTGGTCTTGCATTTCCAATATGAATATAGTTATATACTGTAGGCCCGCAGACATACATTGACACTTCCCCTTCTTTTACAGGTTTAAATTCGTCAACTTTTCCACTGAGCGTGTTATATATCTTTATCATTTTATCCTCCTTAATAGTTTTTCTATATTTTTAGAATCAGTTTCTGCTTCAAAAATTATTTCACTTCCGATTCCTGTTATGTTCAAATCTGTTCCTTTCAATTCCTCTATACCAAAATTACTGTAAATATCTAAAGAACCATATAGAAATTGTCCCCTTACTAATGCTGCTGGCTGAGCATTTTCTACAAAACTATCTTTTCCATAAATAAGTGTATTTTCATCTTTAAAGAATAATCTTGCTCTGTTTGAAATACGATATCCATCTTCTGTTCTGAATATACTTAAAGCTTTTCTCACTTTTTCAGCATCTTTTAAAGGTATCATTACTGTTGCATTATTACTGTCAGCTATTATCTCTCCATCTATTTCTCTAAGAAGTTCTGATGGTTTTGCTCCAATAAATCCCTGCCACATAGCAAGTATCAAATCTTTGTTATTTCCAAGTGTATATGAATTAAAGATGAGTTTTTCAAGTTTCGAAAAATCTTTCATTGAAAGATACAAAATATTTTTTCCAGTATATTTCAATAATTTTCTCTCTTCTGGCTGCTCATTAAATGTAGAAAATATATCTTTATCTCCAGTAATCTTACCTTGTAACTTTACTGTATTTTTATCTATAGTTCCTGTAAGAGATATTACTTCTATACCAAGATCTTTAGTTTTTGTATTATTATATATAAGAGTTCCAAGAAGATTATCTCTAGTTTCATCTATTATATTTTCTATTTTAGCATTATAAATTCCTTTTTTGTTAATTATTTTTTTCAAAACCGATTTATTTTCAGAAAAAATTATCAGACCTCTATAGAAAGACATATATATATCTTTTTTTAAACCATATTTTTCCATATATTTGCTTTTCAGTCTATAAAATTCTCCATCTTTATCAAAGTATTTTACACTATCTTTCAATATAAAGAAATACCAGTATCCTGTATCTACAACTACTGCACTTTTTATATCTTTATTATAAAAATCCGAATCAGAAAAAGCATATATTTTTGAAATATATTTTTTTATTTCCTCAAATTTCTTATAATCTACTTCTTTTCCAACTGCATTTATCAGAGGTGTTATCCCTTTAAAATTTTTATCTGATATACCTTCATTTGCATATATTATTTTTGTATCTTCTGCTATAAAATCTCTTGGAGATACTTTATATCCAAATCTATATCCCACTAGAAAACCAATAAAAATAACTACAACCAAAAGCAGTATATATCTTTTTTTCATAAGCTCTTCTCCTTACTCAAATCTATTTTTCTGTATTCTTTTTAACTCTCTGATAGTTAAATCAAGCTTTTCAGCCTTGAATACTGGAGCACTTGTTCTTACTCTTCTTATACAACATGGATTAATACAACAACATAAAGTTTCCTCTTTAAAATATTCTGCTTCTTTTATAATTTCTCCAGCTGGATCTATTACAGCAGAGTTTCCAAAGAATGTCACTCCATCTTCAACTCCTACTCTATTTGTCATTATATTAAATATTCCATTAGATATAGAACTGCTCTTTAATAAAGCTTTCCATGTAGCTGATACAGAAGTTTTATTCATTCCAAGTCTGGCAGGAGCATTAGCTATAGAAAATATATACTTAGCTCCATCTTGTGCAAGAATGTAGTGAGCTGACTGGTGCCAAGCATCTTCACATATAAGCATTCCCATTCTTCCAAACTTTGTATTAAATGCTCTTATTTTTTCTCCCTCTGCAAAGTATCTTCCTTCAGAAAACATTCCGTAATCAGGAAGGTAAACTTTTCTATGCTTATATATGATCTTTCCATCTTCCAGATAGTAAGCTGTATTATATGGATATTCCTCTTCTCCCAGCTCTGCCATACCAAATATTATACTTATCTCTTTACTTTTCTCCAATAGTATTTCTGGAACATTTTTCATAGCTGTTTCAAAAACTATATCCTCCAGCATATATCCATTTAATGCCAATTCAGGAAACACTATGATATCATCTCCAGCTTCTATTCCCTTTTCAATTAACTCTACCATTTTCAATAAGTTTTGCTCTGTATTTCCCAATACAGGTTTCATCTGCTCAATACGAATATTCATAGTTCCCCCTATTTAAGAGATAACAAATCTTCTAATGTAGTTATCTTTATATTATCATAATCTCCTGTGATTACTTTTACTTTTTCTCCTACTCTCTCTACAAGGAAAGAATCGTCTGTCCCAAGAATTTTTTCAATTTCTGCTTTTTTATATGCTTCTTTTAGTATATCTCCTCTGAATGTTTGAGGAGTATGAACAGCTATAAGTCCTGCTCTGCTTGGCGTAGTAAGTATTTCGCCATCTATTCCCACTACTTTTATAGTGTCCTTTACAGGTACTCCTATCACTGCTCCAGCAAGAGTTTTATCATTATCCAGTGCTTCGCAGGTCATTTTTATATATTTTTCTTTCATAAAAGGTCTCACTCCATCTTGTACCAGTATGTAAGTGCTTCCTTCATCTTCTTTCAAGGCATTATAAATAGAGTCTTGCCTCTCTCTTCCACCTGCAAGAACTTTTTTAACTTTTTTTATATTATATTTATTACATTGTTTTTCCACTAAGTCAATATTATTTTCATTAGTTACAATAATTATTTCATCTATCAAAGAAGATTTTTCTGCTGTTTCCAATGGGAATATAAATAAAGGTTTTCCATTATGTTCAAAGAATTGTTTTGGATAATCCAGTCCCATCCTTTTTCCTATTCCAGCTGCTGCCAATATCAATGTTATTTTCTTCTTTTTTATTTCAGAGTCACTACTGTACATCCTAATCCTCCCTCTCCATGTCCTCCTATTCTGTATTCTTTTACATAAGGACATTTTTTTAGGTAATTAAGTATTCCTTCTCTCAGCACTCCAGTACCTTTTCCATGTATCACATAAACTTCATTATATGAATTCATAACAGCTCTGTCCAGATAAGTTTCCAGTTCATACACCGCTTCATCTACCATTTTTCCTCTTAGATCTATTTCGCTTCTTACAGCGGTTTTCTTATGAGAGAATGAATTATATACTTTCTGTTTTTTCTCTTCTACTACTTTTACATCATCTAAAGATACTTCCAGTTTTAATATTCCTGCTTGTACCTGTACTGTTTCTTTAGAAAGATTTATCTTTAATACATTTGCGAATTGGTTAAGACTATTGACAAACACTCTTTCTCCCACTTTGAAATCAACTTTTCTTGCAACTTTTGGTTTCTCTGCAACAGTTTTAGTCTTGTCATCCTGCAGAGCCGATCTAAGCATATTCAAACTTTTCTGAACATTCTTAATATCTTCTTTCTTATTATCTTCTTTTTGTATCTTCTCAACCAGAGCTGCTGCTTTAGACTGCATCTCTTTCATCATTCTATCTGCTTTTTCATAAGCTTCTTTCAATATATCATTCTTTTCTTTTTCCAAAACTCTAAGTTTTTCTTCAAAAGCTTCTTTATCTCTTTGAGCAGCTTCTTTCAAAAACTCTACCTGTCTTTTCATTATATCAAGTTCATCTGCTTTATCCTTAATATTGCTTATCATTTTTTCTATTTTTTTATTATCATCGCTTATGTAACTCTTAGCTTTGTTGATTACCTCTTCAGATACTCCAAGTCTTCTGGCAATAGTAAGAGCATTACTTTCCCCAGGTATTCCTATTAATAGTCTATAAGTAGGTGAAAGAGTTTCTACATTAAATTCCATTGATGCTGTTTCTATTCCTTCTTCATTATAACCATGAGCTTTTACTTCACTGTAGTGAGTAGTTATTATTGATTTGCATTTTTTATCTTTCAGATAATCTATAACTGCCATAGCAAAAGCTGACCCTTCAGCAGGGTCTGTTCCTGATCCTAATTCATCTAATAATACAAGAGAAGCTCTTGTTACATTTTCAAGTATCTCCTGAACATTTTTTAAGTGAGCTGAGAATGAAGATAGTGATTGTTCAATACTTTGCTCATCCCCTATATCAGCATAAACCCCTGTGAAAAATCCAATGCTTGAATGCTCATGAGCTGGAATAGGTATTCCGCTCAATGCCATTAGTGTTAGAAGACCAGCTGTTTTCAATGCAACTGTTTTTCCTCCTGTATTTGGACCTGTTATAAGAAGAGTATTATAATCTTTTCCTATTTCAAATGTAAGAGGAACAACTGATGAAGCTGGTATAAATGGATGTCTTGCATCTACCAGTGTCAATATCTCTCTATTATTGATATTAGGAACTACACATTTTTTTTCTATCCCATACATAGCTCTGGCATTAAGTATATCCAGTGTGATAACTGCTTCCCCAACTCTATCTATATCATCTTTGCTGTTTCTTATATAATCAGTTATTCTAAGAAGTATTTTTCTTATTTCTTCTCTTTCCTTTATTTCCAGTTCTCTATTTTTATTATTTAGAGCAACTATTGATAATGGCTCAATAAATACTGTCTGCCCACTTGATGATCTGTCATGTTCAATACCTTTTAGCTGTCCTTTAAAATCTGCCTTTACAGGAACTACACTTCTTCCATCTCTTTCAGTGATTATCTTTTCCTGAAATACTTTAGCAAACTGAGGTTCATTAAAAAGTTCATCAAACTTTCTCTTGATATTCATAGCAAGAGTCTTTTTATGTATTCTGATATCTCTTAAATCAAGAGATGCATCGTCTTTTATCTCTTTGTTATTATCAATAGCCTTGTTAATAGTATCTTCTATCCCTCTCAAAATAGGTACATCATTAAATTTATCTCTTAAATCTTTATATTTGTTCAAATCATCCAATCTGTTTTTAAATACTCTGAAAAGTCTTAGGTTATGATTGATATCCCACAAATCTTCCACATCCAGATATGTTCCAATCAGCTGTGATTTCTTTGTCATCTTACAGATATCTTTCATTCCAGCAGTTTCCAGTCCACCATCAAATTTCAAAAAATCTGTGAAATCTCTCAATACATCAAGCTCTCTATTTAAAGAGCTGAAGTCTTTGAAAGGTTCAAGCCCCAATATTTTGTAATGGTTCTCTTCTATAGCACTATAATTTGAAATTTCTTCTCTTAGCTTGTCAAATTCCAAAACTGTATAACTATGTCTATTCATTTCTACCACCTTGTTATATATTTACGTTCATTTTATTATATCACAAATCTCTATTTTTCTTAAAGAAAGTTGAAGAAATTTAAAAAAAACTTGATATTTTCTTTATTTAATGATACAATTATTTGCAATTGTGTGTTCAATTGCAATCAGGAAAGAGGTGACAAAGATGCAAAGATGTGAAATTACAGGAACTGGAATTATTAGTGGTAACCAAATTTCTCACTCTCATAGACTTACTAGAAGAGTATGGAAACCAAACTTACAAGTTACTACTATCGTTGTAAACGGATCTCCAGTTAAAGTTAAAGTTTGTTCAAGAACTTTAAAAACTTTAAGAGGTGCCAGTGAAGTTGAAGTAATGAATATGCTAAAAGCTAACGCTTCTACTTTAAGTGCTAGACTTGCTAAATTCTTAAGCAAATAGTCTTAATCTTAACAATGGGATACCTTTAATAAAAAAAGACAGCTTAACAGAAGCATGTCTTTTTTTTATATCTTTTTTTACCCTGACAAATAACAGCAATGCTGAACAGGACTTTATTTTACTTTTAGGTTATACTTTATTTGAGAGGAGAGATGTTATGGATTGGATATTTTATATACAGAATGCTATTGACTATATAGAAGATAATATTCTTGAAGCTATTGATTACAATGATGTGGCAGAACAAATTGGTTTTTCTAATTTTCATTTTCACAGAACCTTTGCTCTCCTTGCAGGAATGACAGCAAATGAATATATTCGTAAAAGAAGATTATCCATGGCTGGTGAAGAACTTTCTATGTCTAATGCTAAAATCATTGATATTGCATTTAAATATGGTTATGAAACTCCAGAAAGTTTTTCAAAAGCTTTTAGCCGCTTTCATGGATTTAACCCAAGTGAAGCTAAAAAATCTGGAACATCTCTAAAAAAATTCTCTCGTTTTTCTATTAAAGTAAAAGTTGAAGGGGGTAAAATTATGGATTACAAAATTGAAGAAAAAGGTTCTATGAAATTTTTAACTGCATCTAAAAGCTTTCTGAATGAGATAATAAACGAAAAGGAGAATCGAGAAATTTCTGATTTCTGGACTGAATCTTTTAAAAATGGAACTATAGAAACACTGAAGAAAAGTTCAGTTGATGGAGGAATATATGGCTTATGCCTTCCTACATCTAAAGAATCTGACAGTTTTAAATATGGAATTGGGATAAAAAATGATGATATTCTCAATCCTATAGAAAATTTTGAAATATGGACTGTAGAACCATCTATGTGGGCTATTTTTAAATGTATTGGCAGTGATGGACAATGTATCGCTAATATGTGGGAAAGAATATTCAGTGAATTTCTACCAGCCTCTCCTTATAAAATGACTGCCCAAGCTGACTTAGAATATTATTATGAAAATAATGAAAATATATTCTGTGAACTATGGATCCCTGTTGAGAGAAAATAAATATATAATATAAAAAATGAGAATAGCTAAGTTCTAATAACTTTACTATTCTCATTTCTCTTTAAATTAGAAATTGAATTTATATCCAATTGATAATGTTACTCTTGATATTTTTTAATTTTTATATTTTTTTATTCTTCTACATCTGAAACTTTTCTTTTCCCTATAAATGCTCCTATTATCATTCCTATTATTGCTGGCACAAGCCATGAAAATCCATATTCAGACAAAGGCATCTTACTTAAAATAATTCTGAATATAGAAATATTCAATCCACCATTTACTAGAGTTTCCATTAAGCTAAAGAGAAAAGCCATTAAAACTCCACAGTTAAATGGTCCATCATTTGGAAGAAATTTCTTTATCAATCCAAGGAAAGTTATCACTATACATATTGGATAGATTACTGCAAACATAAATGAAGCATATCCTACTATTCTGTTAACTCCAAGAATTCCTAAAACTCCTCCAACTATACATACAACTATCAGCCATGTTGAATATTTTATTCTCCCTTTTGTAAATTCTTCTACAAATTCTCCTGCAATAGCAGCTATCCCTACTCCTGTTGTCAAGCATGCAAGCATAACAATAACTGCCAGAACTCCTGATCCTGCTTTTCCAAGCAGTTGTTCTACAAGAACTATAAGCATTGTTGCCATAGACATATTTGAATTAATATATTCATCACCTGTTGCTCCCAGATACAGCAATCCTATATAGATAATTGTCAGTCCTATAATGGCTACAAGAGCTGTAATATATATTCCCATATTTATCTGACTTTTCTTTATCTCTCCATCTCTTAGAGCATTAAAGAACAGAGCTGCACACATCAATCCAAGAGTAAGATCTCCAGTATTATATCCTGTTATAAGGGCATCAACAAATGGTTTTTCTATTCCTGTAGGAATAGGTGTTCCTATTGGTTTGATAACTGCTGCTGCCACTATTACTAATAATGCAATCAAAAGTGCTGGTGTCAGATATTTCCCAATTTTATCTACCACAGATTTAGCATCTTTTGCTATAAAGAATATAATTACAAAAAAAATCAATATTGTAACTGGCATTGGAACTTTATCTGTTAAAGCACGAATTCCCATTTCATGTGTTGTAGCCGCTAATTTCGGCATAGTTGAAGTCATTGCAAGCATCAATACCATTATAAGATAAAAGAAGTTATAAAACCAAGGTGCAATAGGATTTAAAAGATTTTTAACATTTCCTCCAGAGTTATTCACTGCAATTACAGCAATTACTGGAAGTAATATCCCTGAACAAAATAATCCCAAAGCTCCTGATATCCATTCCGTCCCGCTTGCTACTCCTATTCCAGGAGGAAATATTAAATTCCCTGCTCCAAAAAAAGTTGAAAAAAGAGCAAATCCAACAATAATTCCTTTCTTAATCACTTTACTATCCATAAAATTTCCCTCTCCTCTTTTTATTTATTTTATGATTTAGTCTTTTTTATATACAATTTCTCCATTAACCATTGTAAAAGAGATTTTTACATCTTTTATTTCATCCTTTGGAATATTGTAAATATTTTTTTCTAATCCTGTTATATCTGCATATTTTCCAATCTCCAATGTTCCCTTGATATTTTCTTCAAAAGACTGGTAAGCAGCATTTATTGTAAATAATCTTACAGCCTCATCTATACTCAATCTTTGAGATGGCATCCACCCTCCCTCTGGCAGCCCTTTTATATTCTTACTTGTCACTGCAAAATATATATTTTCCAGAATATTAAAACTCACCACTGGTGCATCTGATCCCCCTGAAATATGCAATCCCTCATCTAGCATTGTTTTCCATGCATATGATGAATCTGTTCTTTCTTTTCCCAGCCTTTCTTCTGCTATTTCCATATCTGTATCTATAAAAACTGGCTGTATATAAGCAGTTATATTCCCTTTTACCATTTTATTAAGAATTCTTTTATTTGTAATTTGAGCATGTACTATTCCATTTCTCATAGGATTTGAAAGATCATCTTTATTTACTTCATTTAAAATATCTGCTGCTATTTCAATAGCTCCATCTCCTATTCCATGTACTGCTACCTGCATATTATTTTCTTTAGCTTTTCTAAAAAATTTTCTTAATTGATCTTCATCTAAAATCTGTATTCCACAAGTACTTGAATCATCAGTATATGGTTCATTCATATAGGCTGTTCTTGCTCCAAGAGATCCATCTGATATAACTTTTAAAGGTCCAATTTTAAAGTATTCCCCACCTTGCCCTGTTCTGTATCCTTTATTTATAAATTCTTCAAAATTTTCATAAACAAAAAACATATTCTGTTCATAGGTTCTTACTTTCAATTTCCCTTCTTTTTCAAGCTCTGTATATGCTGTTATTACCTTTTCCCAATCCTCCTCTGGAACTGCTGAAAAATAGTCAGCACTATGTACCTGTGTTATCCCCTCTTTCAGAAAATCTTCCTGTGCCAGAAGAATCATCTCTTTAATATATTCAATAGTAGGTTTTTCTAAAGTCTTTCTATATACTGTTATTGAAGATTCTCTCAAGGTACCTTTTTCTATATCTATATACTCCATAGCTTCTTCTGAAATTTTATTTTTCATTATCATTTCCATAGCCTTTGAATTTACTACAGCAACATGAGCACAAACTCTCAATAAAATTATAGGATAATCTGTAGATATTTTATCCAAGTCCTTTTTATAAATAAAATCATTTCCATCTTTAAATTCTGATTGATTCCAACCCCATCCAATTAACCATCCTTGACTCAATCCATTTTTCTTATAATGCTCTTTGCCTCTTTTGATAACTTCCTCTACTGATTCTGACCCATTTAATTTTACAAATTTTTTTGTTTCTGCATAATCCAAAGCATGAAGATGTGTATCTACAAATCCAGGAAAAACTAATTTTCCTTTCATATCTATTTTTTCTTTTGCTTTCAAATTCTCACTCTCTTTATCTTTTCCAAGAAAAGATATTTTTCCATCCTTTATTCCAATTGCCTCATAAATAGAATTAGCCTCATCCATTGAATGAAACTCTCCATTATACAGTAACGTGTCTAAAGTCATTTTATTCCCCTCCTTAAATTTCATTGTTTTAATTAAAAGCAATTTTTATGCCAATATTTTATTAGTTCCACTTTTCTCTAAAATATATAATTTTTATACTCAAATACATTTCTATTCATTTAAGAAATTGTAAATTTTTTTACTCTTTTGTAAAAAATATTTTACATTACTATTACAAATATGTTAAAGTAATTCAAAGGGAGGGATTAAAATGATTGAGAACTATATTGATTTAATAAAAATGATAGATAATTCCTTTGATGGAATAATGGTTGTAGACGAAAACCTGATTATAAGGTACTGTAAATATTTTTCTGCTTCTGGACTTGGAAGTGTTGATGTAAAAGCAGCTATTGGAAAAACACCTCTTGATATTTTTGCAAATATTACTGAGGAATCTTCTACTTTCTACAAAGCAGTAAAATATAGAGAAACTTCTCTGAATAATACTCAGGTTATTATTTACAGCAATGGAAAAAAAGAACCTATAGTTGACAGTACAATCCCTATCATTGCAGATGATAAAGTCATAGGAGCTGTAAATACAGTAAGGTTTGTAAGCAACTTTAAAAAAAATAACTTTACCAACCATTCAAATATATTAGCTCCATGTTCCAATGAACTCTATACTATTGATGATATAATAGGAACTTCTGAAGAAATTACAGCCTTAAAAAATAAGATATCCAAAGTTTCCAGAACTAATTCAAATGTATTTATATATGGAGAAACAGGAACAGGAAAAGAAATGGTAGCTCAGTCTATTCATAGCAACAGTGACAGGAAAAACAAAATATTTATTTCACAAAACTGTGCAGCTATCCCTGATAACCTTTTGGAGAGTATTTTATTTGGAACTACAAAAGGGAGTTATACTGATGCTATAAATAGACCTGGAATTTTTGAGATGGCAGATGGGGGAACAATTTTTTTAGATGAAATCAACTCTATGAACCTCAATATGCAGGCAAAACTTTTAAGAATAATAGAAGACAAAAAAATAACAAGGATAGGAGGAATCGAAACTAAAGAAGTAGATGTTCGTATAATAGCAGCAATCAATGAAGTTCCTGAAGTCTGTCTTGCTGAAAAAAGAATTCGCCCTGATCTCTTTTACAGATTATCAAGTGTTCAGTTAAAAACTCCTGCACTAGCTGAAAGAAAAAAAGATATAGAAAAACTATCCCATTTTTTTATCAACCTTTACAATAAAAAAATGAATATGTCTATATCTGGTATTTCAAAAAATGTTTTGAATATCTTTGGTGATTATACATGGCCTGGAAATGTGAGAGAATTAAAAAATGTAATTGAAACAGCTTTCAACTTTGCCTCATCTGATATCATAGAATTATGTGACATTCCTGATTATATTTTAACAGCTGATAATAAATTAAACCATTGCAGCAGTCCTGTACCTAATAATACTTATAAAAATGAATCTTTAAATACTGTTCTTGAAAATTTTGAAAAAAATTATATAATCACAGCTTCTAAAAACACTTGCTCATTTTCAGAATTGGCAGATACTCTTAAAATTTCTCGACAGCTTCTTAATCATAAAATTAAAAAATATGATTTAAAAAAAGATATTAATTACTAAAAATTCAAAAGGGCCAGTTGATTATCTCAACTGGTCCTAATTTTATATATTATTATTCTTTCCAGAAGTCATATCCATCTCTTCCTCTATTTTTACTGTATAAAAGATCCTAGAAAAAATGCCCCAGCAATTACAGGAATGTACATTACTGTTATAGCTAAAAGATGAAAATGCTAGAAGCAATTCTATTGCTGCTATTATCAGAAATTTATGCATTTGTTCCCACTATACACTACTAAAACATTTTATATGTTAGTACCAAAAGTCTATAATATTTTTTTGATAATTACTTTTAAAATGAATTTATATTAGTATTTATGACAATTATCAAAAAAAGAAAAAAGGCTGAACTTTAACGTCCAACCTGTAAGAAACTATTTTTCAACTCTTGTATAAGGAATCAAAGCAATGTTTCTAGCTCTTTTTATAGCTTTAGCTATTCTTCTTTGTAACTTAGCATTAGCTCCAGTTACTCTAGAAGGATTGATTTTTCCTTTATCAGATACAAATCTTTTTAAAAGGTCTACATTTTTATAATCAATTTCTTCAGCTTTAACTCTTAATTTAGCTCTTCTTCTTCTGAATTCTGCCATTTTTATAACCTCCTCTTGATTTTAACTACATTCTAAAATAATTAGTCTTGCTTAACGATGATATATCTCATTACTTCTTCAGTAATGTTAAGCTTTCCTTCAACTGCTGATAATTGAGTTCCATCAATATCAAAAGTTGCTAGTACATAGAATCCAGTTTTTTTCTTATCAATAGGATAAGCTAATTTTCTTTCTCCCCATTTTTCACTTTTAGCTACTGTAGCTCCAGCTGCAGTTAAAATTCCTGTTACTTTTTCAACTACTGCATCTCTACCTTCTTCTAAAATTGTTGGGTTGATGATGTACATGATTTCATATTTTTTCATTTCTTAACCTCCTCCCTATGGTTTTAGCCCAAAACACATTGATTTTGAGCAGGGCAATAAATACTATACCATTTTCCAATGATTTTTTCAAGTATTTATTTATTATTTTTTAGAACTTCTTATCCAAGGTGGAAGATCAAGTTCAGATCTTTTTACATCTGCTTCTTCTGGAGTAACAACTGTTACAGGTTTCTTAGCATCTACATTGATAAATGGCTCGCTTTTCTCCTGTTCATTTACAAAGTTGTTAGCTATAATAGTAACTTGTACTCTATCCCCAACTTCTGGATCAATAACAAGCCCGAACATAACATCATCAGCAGTTTTTCCAGCTGCATCTCTAATCATATCAGAAATTGTCTGAGCTTCCATAAGAGTTATATCAGGTGCACCAGTTATATTAATAAGTATTTTGCTTGCTCCAAGTATAGATTTTTCAAGTAATGGAGATAGCAATGCTTTTTCAGTAGCTTTTACAGCTCTGTTTTCCCCTTCTCCCTCTCCAAATCCAAGGACAGCCACACCAGAATTCATCATTGTTGCTTTGATATCAGCAAAATCCAGATTAATAAGTCCATTACCAATCATAAGGTCTGCAACACCTCTGATACCTATTTTCAGGATATTATTTGCTTCTTTGAATGCATTTTGCAAAGTTATTGTTTTATCAGGTAATTCAAAAAGCTTATCATTTGGTATTATTACTAAAGCATCTACAGCCTTTTTAAGATTTTCAACACCTATATCAGCATTATTTTTTCTTTTCTTCCCTTCAAAAGAGAATGGTCTTGTTACAACTGCTACAGTCAATACTCCAAGTTCTTTTGCTACCTTAGCAATTACTGGAGCAGCTCCTGTTCCAGTTCCTCCTCCCATTCCTGCTGTTATGAAAAGCATATCTGTTTCTTCTAAAAGATTTTTGATTTTTTCTACATCCTCTTCTGCTGCCTGTCTCCCTATTTCAGGATCAGCTCCAGCTCCAAGTCCTCTTGTTAATTTTTCTCCAAGTTGAATTCTTATGTCAGCCAGAGATTTATTTAAATCTTGAGCATCTGTGTTGGCAGCAATATATTCTACTCCTCCTACTCCAGATTCGATCATATCATTGATCGCATTTCCTCCAGCTCCTCCAGCTCCTAATACCTTTATCTTAACTAAATCTTGATCTATCAACATAATACCCCCTTTTATCATTTCCTTCCGAATTTAAATAAAATTAGAAAACCAGTTTTTTATACTGCTGAGTGTTCCACTTTTCTTTTTGCTGTTATTTTTATCATTTTCTAGTAATTTATCCAAGTCGTCCTCTTCAGACTCTTCTGCTGTAACTCTTGAAGGATCTTCAGATTCATTCTGCTGCGAATAAAAACCTGACTGCATTCTGTTATACTCCTCTTCCATTATTTCACTGAAGATTCCTATAACTGTAGCCATACTGGCATCTACATCCTCCAAACCTCGAAAAGCATGAGGAAGCACCTTTCTCACAACATATCCTGTTTTTTTATTTATTTTTTCAAGAAGGCCATCAATAACAATAGCTCCTCCTGTTAAAACCAAACCTTTTCCAAGGTATCCGTTAAATCCAGATTCCTCAATAGTTTGAGTAATAAAGCTGATTATGTCTTCTGTTCTTGCATCTATTATATTTTTTATATCTGCTACTGATACCTTTTTAGTATCACCACAGAATATATGTTCTTCGTGTATATCTTTATCTTTCAGTTTTGATAAAATTTCAAAAGCTTCCTGTTTAGATATCTGGAATAGATAACTTATGTCATTGACATAGTGCATTCCACCTAATGGAAGTGATTTTGAATAGATAAGTTTATCGTTCTTAAATAGGATTATATCTGTTGAGCCTTCCCCAATATCAATCAGAGCAACTCCCATTCTCCTATCTTCATCATCAAGAGAAGCTTTAGCAGAGGCATAAGCATTTAAAAGAACATTTTCTGCTTCCAATCCCACTCTATTTACTACTTCCACCAATTTCTCAGCTTCTGCTTCATCTATATATATCAGATGGACATCTCCCTGCATCTCTTTTCCAGTTACTCCTATTGGGTTTTTGATTATCCCTGAATTATTTACTCTAATATTATATATTTCTCTTTTTAATACTCTTTCTTTGCCTGTAAGAAGCTCATGTTCAGCCATTCTGATCAGTGTATCTACCTCTTTCTCTCCGATTTCTTTTTCATCAAAAGAATATCTCACATTGGTAGTTCTTGATTTAATAGCTTCTCCACCTATACCTATGGATACTTTTTCAATAGGAATACTAGTCTGCTCTCTCAGCTGTCCCAGTGCATAAGCTAGACAGTGACTAAGCTCCTCTGGATTTTCCACGACTGATTTTTTCATACCACGGCTTGGAACTTCCACATATCCTAATATCCTCAGGTGTTCACCGTCAGCAGATAATTCTCCAGTGACAGCTTTTATTTTCATATTTCCTATATCTACTGCTGTTTTTATTATACTATCTCTATTATCTGTCATCGCTTTTATCCCCCAAACTTTTTACTATAAAGTCATTGAATCTCAAATCTATATATTCTACTTTTTTGCTTTTGATAAGTTCCGAATATAAAGTTTCTACAACCTTATATTTTTCTCTTTTTATCTCTTCATTGGTTTTTAATATTGTACCATCTACAAGGATTATTTCAATGCAATTTTTATCTTTTATGTAGATTTGAGACACTAATTCTTTTAATATGTAGTCATCCATCAAAACTAAAATATTTAGCAGGCTCTTTATATCCTCTTTTTCATTTACTGAAATAAGGGGAATATCCTTCTTTTCTTTTTCATTAAAAGTCCCAAAGACTACTCCTTCTGAATCCACTAAATATATTTTATCCTTGATCTGGGCGTAGTAAAATAGCTCTTTTTCCTCTACAATTATAGTGAGTTCTCCCAATGCATTATTTTCTACACTGGCATTTTTTACTCTGACATCCTTTTTCAATATATCTTCTATGCTCTTAAAATCTAAATCCCATATGTTCTTATTATATGTTGTTTTCCCTAGTTCTGTCAATTCCCTTAATAATAATTTTGGCTCACCTTTTATATTAACCTTCTTTATCTTAAAGAAATCCAGCTTTAAAAATTGAGAAGGAATAGAGAAAACTAAAAAGCTTATTCCTAATATTGTGAAAAGTCTTATTATAAATTTCAAAAAAATCTCCTCACTTTTAGATTTGATCTATCTTTTAAATGTTTCTACCATTATTTTTACAACATCATCATATGTATATCCTTTTAAAGTTGCCAGATCTGGAATAAGACTTGTTTTTGTCATTCCAGGAAGTGTATTTACTTCAAGGAAATATACTTTATCATCTTTAAGAATAAAATCACTTCTTGATATTCCTGCAAGTCCAAGCACATTATGTACCTTTACAGCATTTTCAAGAGCCTCATCATATGCTTTTTTATCTATTTTAGCAGGGTATTCATGTACTGATCCCCCTTCAGCATATTTTGATTCATAGTCATAAAATTCATTTTTAGGAATTATTCTAAGTACTCCAATTCCCTCTCCATTGATAACTCCAACAGTAAGTTCATCCCCAGTTATCATTTCTTCTATAACTATTTTTTTCCCAGCAAGTTCTGCTGCTGCTTTTTCAGCTTCTTCTCTGTTATGGCAGAAGAATATTCCTACACTTGAACCTTCTAGAGCAGGTTTGATTACAACAGGATATGAATCTATATCAGATACCTTATCATAATTCTTTGCAGTTCTTACTCCTGCACTTTCAGCAAGTTTTTTAGTAATAACTTTATCCATAGCTATTCCGCTTGCCTCTGCTCCTGATCCAGTATATGGTTTTCCAAGCATATCAAGAAGTCCCTGTACTCTTCCATCTTCTCCAAATCCTCCATGAAATGCAAGATATGCAAAATCATATTCATTTTCAATAAAAGCTGAAACAAGATTTTCTTTTGTAACATCGATTCCATATGCATCATAGCCTTGTTTTAAAAGGCTTTCTAAAATTGCTTTTCCACTGTTGAGAGATACTTCTCTTTCAGAAGATATTCCTCCCATAAATACTGCTATCTTCAAAATTATTCCCCCTATTTATCCGAATTTTTAATTATTATTATTTCTTCTTCAAGGTTTATTCCATATTTTTCGCTTATAGTCTTCTTTACCAGCTTCAGTATTTCAGAAATATCTTTGAATGTAGCAGTTCCTTTATTGACTATGAAATTAGGGTGTTTTTCTGATATCTGAGCTCCACCTATAACAGTCCCTTTCAATCCAGCCTCTGATATAAGCCTTGCTGAGAAGTCCCCAGCTGGATTTTTGAAAGTACTTCCAAGATTAGGGAGATCCAAAGGCTGTTTACTCTCTCTCAAAGCTTGTATTTCTACAACTTTTTGGAGATTAAATCCATCTTTGAACTTAAATACAGCACTTATTATTATCCATTTTTTACTTTGTATCTCAGTTCTTCTATAAGAAAAATCTAAATCCTCTTTTTTTATTCTTCTTATTTCATGATTTTCATCAAATATTTCAACTTCACTTATACAGTCAAAGATTTCACTTCCATAAGCTCCCCCATTCATGTAGACAAGTCCCCCTACACTTCCAGGTATTCCAGCAAGATTTTCCAGCCCGCTGTAGTTATTTTTGTTCATATAAGCAATAAGCTTATTGAAATCCAGCCCAGCTTCTACTTCTATCAGACCTCTTTCCAGTTCTCTTATACTATCAAACTCTTTCAGAGAAACAAAAGTCATATCTAAATTTCCCTCATCTATCAGAGTATTAGTTCCATTTCCAATGAGAAAAATATTACTATTTTTTTCAAATATCTCTTTAAGTTCATTTTTATCTTCTACAGTTATAAATTTTTTTGCTGTTCCCCCTACTTTCATATTAGAGTGCAGCTTCATTTCATGATTTTCAAGTATCTTCATTATCTGTTTTTCCCTTCTAATTTATCAGCTATCCTGTGAGCTACTTTAGAGATATCTCCTGCTCCCATAAACATAAATACTTCATGTCCTTGACAGTTTAATACTCTTTCATCTATTTTTTCACTGTTTTTTTCAATTATTACTTTTTTATTTTTTAATATATTTCCAAGATCTTCTACAGTTACTCCAAATTCATCTTTTTCCCCAGCACTGTATATTGGAAGAATAAATACCTCTTCAGCTCCATCAAATGCATCTTTGAAACTTTGAAGAAGAAATTTAACTCTGCTGTAACGATGAGGTTGAAATATTATAGTAAGTTTTTCATGCTCAATAGATTTTGCTCCTTGAAGTGTTGCTTTAATCTCAGTTGGATGATGTGCATAGTCATCTATTATTTTTATTCCTTTATCTTCATTACAATAAAGAATATCATATCTTCTTTTTGATCCTTTAAAGTTTTCCAAAGCTTTTTTCAAAAATTCCTCATTTACTCCAAATTTTTTAGCATAGTAAATAACTGGCAGAGAGTTAAGGATATTGTGATGTCCTGGAATAGATATAGTATACCTTCCAGTATCCTCTCCTCTTATCGCTACATTATAGCTTGTTTTTCCATTTTCAATACAAATATCATAAGCAAATATATCTGCATCTTTATCTTTTATACTGTATGTTACTATCTTTTCTTTTTCTTTTCCTTCAACTAATTTTTTTAGGTTTTCGCAGTCTATACATACCACTGCTTCATTCTTAGTCTGATCAATAAATTGAGAAAAAGATTTATTTATATTTTCAAGACATCCATGAGTATCCAGATGGTCTTCCTCTATATTAGTTATCACTGCATATGATGGATTCATATATAGAAAAGAATTGTCACTTTCATCAGCTTCAGCTACAAAGTATTCTGATTTTCCCGGCTTGGCATTTGACCCTATTTCAGGAAGTATTCCTCCTACTACAATAGTTGGATCTAAATCAAGCATAACAGAAGACATCATAGAACTTGTAGTAGTCTTACCATGTGTTCCTGCCACTGCTATTCCAGTTTCATCATTTAGAAGCATAGCTAAAAGCTCTCCTCTTTTTACTATTTTTATTCCATTATCCACTGCATATTTATATTCAGGATTATCATATTTTATGGCACTTGAAGCAATTACCATATCACATCCTTTTATATGTTCTCCCTCATGAGTATTATATACAGTTATACCCATATTTTCCAATTCTTCTGTCACATATCCTCTATTTAAGTCAGCCCCATTTACTTCATAACCTTTTGTTTTCATTATTTTAGCAAGACCGCTCATTCCTATACCGTTTATACCAATAAAATAAATTTTTTTCATCAACCTAATTCCTCCAAATATCTAAATCATTTATAATCTTTTCCACAGCGTTGGATTTTTTCAAGGATCTTATCCTTACTCTCATTGACTTCAATGCTTCCTCATTTTTTATTAACTCAAGAGCCTTTTCAATTGCAGTATCTGCCTCTGTATTAGTGTATACAAGTGCTGAATTATTTTCTTCTAATATCTTTGCATTGTCATATTGTCCAACTTTTAAAGAATTATATGGAATAATAATTGATGGTTTCTCCAGTTCTATTATTTCAGAAATCGTCAAAGCTCCTGCACGACATATTATTAAGTCAGCAGCAGCCAGAATATTTATCATATTATTAAAATATGGTTTTACTGTATCAGACATCTTCGTTTTTACTATTCTTTTGCTGATGTCTTCAAAGTTACTCTCTCCAGTTGCCCAGTAAACTCTCAGTTTTTTATCTTCAAGGAACTTGTCCCAGTTTTTTATTACTGCATCATTTATATCTTTTGCACCTAGACTTCCTCCTGTTATAAGGATAACTTTCTCATCCTCTTCCAGTTTTAATCTCTCTCTTTCCTCATTTTCATTTACATAATTGATTTCTTCTCTTAAAGGATTCCCAGTTACATCAAATCTTTTCTGGTATTTCAAAGGAATATCATCATATGTTTTATCAAATGCAAGAAATGTTTTTTCTGCAAATTTATATAATACTTTATTTGTCCATCCTAAATTAGCATTCTGCTCCTGAAGATAAACTTTTTTTCTTAGAAGTATCCCTCCGATTATAACTGGAACAGAAATATAGTTTCCAAATCCTATTATTGCATCAGGCTTTTCCTTTGCAACTATTTTTATTCCTTGCCATACCCCTTTTATATATTTAAGTATACTTTTTATATTTTTAGGAGGTTTTATATCTAGACCAATAAATCTAAATCCTGCTTCAGGAACTATATCCTTTTCCATTCTGATACTGGTTCCTACAAAAAGGACATCTATATTTTTTAATTTAAGACCTTCAGCTACAGCCAGAGCAGGATAAATATGCCCTCCTGTTCCTCCAGTCGTTAAAATAATTTTTTTCAAATTTCTCACCTACCAAAGATTTCTCTTACTAATTCCTTGAATACTTCCCCTCTGTGTTCATAACTTTTGAACTGATCAAAGCTGGAAGTTGCTGGGGAAAGCAGTACCACTTGATGTTCTTTTGGATTAAATCTCTCCTTCATATTTAACAGACAGCTTTTTAAATCTCTAAGAAGAAATATTCTGCTTCTATCATAGCCTTTTTCTAAAAGTATCCTGTTAATTTCATCAGCAGTATCCCCTATGAGATAAGTTTCTTTTGCATGAATCTTTATCAGGTCTGCAAGAGGAGTCCAGTCAAGTTTCTTATCAAATCCACCACAAATAAGGATACACTGGTCAAAAGCCTCCACTGCAAATTTTGTTGAATCAATATTTGTCCCTTTAGAATCATTTATAAATTTTACTTTTCCATAATTAAAAAAGTCTTCCATCCTATGTTCAATAGTTTCTGTGTTATACAAAAACTCTCTTATTTTCTCATTTGATATTCCTATTATTTCAGCCACTGCTGTAATAAAGAGTACATTTTCAAGATTATGTTTTCCCTTTAGTGAAAGTTTAGAGCATTCTAGTATCTCTCCATCTTTTCCATAGAGTTTTCCATTTTCTACCCAGAAATCACATCCTTCACTAATATTTTGAGATATTTTTATCTTTTTCCCAGATATAAGTGCTTCTCTTTCCACTACTTCTTTTGAATCAAGATTAAAGATAAAATAATCTTCTTGAGTTTGATTTTTACCAATATTGAATTTTGTTCTGTAGTAATCATCTATACCCTTATATCTAGAAAGATGGTCAGGAGTAAGGTTTATTACCATAGTTATCCATGGTTTAAAATCAAGAAGATTTTCAAGTTGGTACGAACTTAACTCCAAAACAATATAATCCAGATCTTTATGCTTTAAAAGCAGTTCTGCATATGAAACTCCTATATTTCCAGCATATTCAGCTTTATAGCCAGCATATTGAAGGAGTTCTGTAATTTTAGAAGTAGTAGTAGTTTTTCCATTTGTTCCTGTTACCGCAATTATTTTACTTTTTATTTCATATTGTAACATATATTCATAACTTAATTCAATTTCATCTATTAATTTTATTTTTTTTTCTTTAACTTTCATCACAAGCTCGTTATATGGTACTCCTGGACTTTTAACAAAAATTTCAATTTCATCTAAATATTCCATACCTTCATTAGAAGATATCCCTTTTTTATCATCAACAAGTATTACTTCATACCCCATATTTTTCAATAAATGTTCAGCACCAAGACCACTTACACCAATTCCGAAGACCATTGCTTTTTTCATAAAATATCCCTTCCTTTTTTTATGTTTCCAATATAGACGGAAAACCACGGGGTTTCCGTGGTTCTTTTATTAGAGAATTCCTCTTAATCTTATTATTCCAAGTGCTACCATTCCAAATATCAATGTAGTTATCCAGAATCTCATTGTAACCTTTGTTTCAGCCAAACCACTGAGTTCAAAGTGATGATGAATAGGTGCCATCTTGAATATCCTTTTTCCTCTCAGCTTAAAAGATCCCACCTGAAGTATAACTGAAAGAGCTTCCATTACAAATACTCCACCAATTATTGGAAGAATAAGTTCCTGCTTCAAAAGAATAGCAACTACTCCCAGTACTCCACCTAAAGTAAGTGAACCTGTATCCCCCATAAATATCTGAGCTGGATAGAAGTTATACCACAAAAAACCAAGCCCTGATCCACAAATAGTTGCAAGAAATACAGACATTTCTCCAGAACCTGGTATATAAAAAAGTTTCAAGTGCTCACTCATATTTACGTTTCCTGTGAAATAAGAGATTGCTCCAAGGATAGTAGAACATATTATCATTGGCATTATAGCCAGCCCATCTAATCCATCAGTTATATTTACTGCATTTGATGTTCCCATAAGAATTATAAGAATGAAAATCAACATACCTATGCTTCCTATGTAGAACATACTTCCAGAAATCAAGGGATTTATTATTGAAAGATCAAATGCTCTGTCTCCTGTCAATCCTATCTGACTCACAAAAAGCCATACTAAAATAGCTATGAGAGCCTGTCCTAAAAGTTTTTTCTTTCCAGAAAGTCCCTTTTTATTTACAGTAAATTTTTTATAATCATCAATAAATCCAATAGAGGCAAATCCCATCATTGCAACAAGAAGCACATCTATAAATATATTAGAAATATCTGATACAAGCAGATTTGTTACCAACATTACCACAACGATAAGAACTCCACCCATTGTAGGGGTTCCCTTTTTTGAAAGATGCGTAGCAGGTCCATCATCTCTGATTTTTTCGCCAAATTTTTTAGCTTTAAGATAGTTTATGAATGGTTTTCCTAAGATCAAAACTAAAACAAAAGAAAGTGTAAAACTTATGAATCCTCTCAAATACATAGACTTTAAGAAAGCAAAACTCTCAAAGTACTCCCCTATTATATATAACATTCTATTATTAATCTCCTCACAATATTTTTTCTGTTTTTTTTATTTATCTAAAATTATTTTATTATCTCTTCAAGCTTCATTCCACGAGATCCTTTTAAAAGAACAGCAGTTTTTTTCTGTTCTTTTTCAAGAAGATTTTTTATATCTTCTTTATTTGTAAAATGAATCACTTTTTCTTTGTTACTTTTTACTATTTCTAAAGCTTTTTTCATTCTCTCTCCATATAAATATATCTTATCTGAATTGACAGTCAAAGCTTTTTCTATAATATCTTTATGATACTCTATCTCTTTTTCTCCAAGTTCCAGCATATCTCCTAAAACTACTATTTTTAAAGTATCATTGTACAACTTATCAAAAGTTTCAAGTGAGAAGCTTACTGATATAGGGCTGGCATTATATGCATCATTTATATAAATAATATTTTCTTTCTCTATCTTTTGAAATCTCATTGGCGTAAGTTCAAGATTTTTCAATCCTTTTTCTATTTCTTTATAAGATACTTCCATTTTTTTCCCTATAACTACAGCCATAGCTGCATTTATGCAATTATGTTTTCCATTTAAAACTATACTATATTTTTCCTGTTCCAGCTCAAAAGATAATCCTTTATCACTATCAGTAAAATTTTTAATTTGATAATTATTATTATCCCCATATCCTACTTTTATACCATTAAGATTTCTTAGAAATGGATCATCTCCAAATACGATAAGATTTCCATCGGAAACATAATTCACTAATTCAGTTTTTGCTTTGAAAACATTTTCTCTGGTTTTCAGAAATTCTAGATGAGAGTCTCCTATATTAGTTATAACCCCTATATCAGGTTTAACTATACTGGATAACAAATCTATCTCTCCAAAGTTGCTCATACCTAATTCAAGAACTGCTACTTCACATTTTTCATCTAACTGCAGAATTGTAAATGGAACTCCTATATGGTTATTGAGATTTCCCATGGTTTTAGCTGTCACATATTTCTGTGACAGTACAGAATATATTATATCCTTTGTAGTTGTTTTCCCATTGCTTCCTGTTATAGCAATAATTTTTATATCTAGAGCTTTTCTATATTTCTCAGCTAACTCCTGCATACATTTTATAGTATTTCCTACTTTAATTACTCTTTTATCATTCCCATTGTAATTATCAGCTATTACTAAAGCTGCACCTTTTTCAAGTACATCATCTATATAGCTGTTGCCATTATTTATAGCAAAAAACAGGTCACCTTTTTGAACTTTTCTACTGTCCATATTTGTATGCCCTATCTCATTTTTTTCAACTAACCTCTTTATTCCAAATATTTCATCTAGAATATTGAAAAGTATTTTCATTTTATCATTCCTTTTCCTTTTAAATACCTTTATTTTATCATTAAAAACTTTTGTACACAAGAATTTTAATAATTATTTCAAGCTTAATGCAAAATCATAAAGAGAGTTATAAATATCTATTTTTCTATCTCCAATTTTTTCCAAGGTTTCCATTCCATGTCCTGTTTTTACCAAGACAGGAGTAAGACCAGCTTTTTGTCCAGCATCTATATCAGCAAGAGTATCTCCTACCATAAAAGAAACTGCTGTATCTATATTAAATTCTTTTATTGCAGCATCTAGCATACCAGTATTTGGTTTTCTGCACAAACAATCAGTTTTATATTTTCCAACACCCTTTTCTGGATGATGTGGACAGTAATAGAATTTTTCTATTATTACTCCATATTTTTCCAGCTCTTTTTTTATATATTCATTTAATTTCTGAAGATCATCCTCTGTATAGTATCCTCTTGCTATTCCAGACTGGTTAGTTACAACTGCCATTGTATACCCTAAAGATGAAAATATTTTTAAGGCTTCTACCACATTTTTCTCAAATTCAAAATCTTCTATCTTATGAAGATAGTCTTTTTCTACATTTATAGTTCCATCTCTATCCAGTAAAATTGCTTTTTTCATTTATAACATCCTTCATTTCTTTATAGTTTCGGGTATATTTTCTGAATGTCTTATTCTCTCTTTCAGTAAAAAACAACCACTTAAAATGATACATTATATTTTATTTTTTGTACATAATTTTTTTCAAAAAATAAAAAAAAGCTTGGCAAGTTCCTATCCTCCCGGGAGGCTTCCCTCCAAGTACTTTCAGCGTTTACGGGCTTAACTTCTGGGTTCGGAATGGGACCAGGTGTACCCCCGCAGCTATTCTTACCAAGCTGTGTCTTTATTTTTTCTAATAGACACTTGAAACTATATAGTAGCATACGCTTTCGCGCTTTCAATCTTTAGGTTAAAACTTTGACTTATTAGTATTGGTCAGCTAAAAGCCTCGCAGCTCTTACACCCCCAACCTATCAACCTTCTAGTCTCGAAGGAGTCTTAAAGAATACTTATCTTGAAGCTGGTTTCCCGCTTAGATGCTTTCAGCGGTTATCCGTTCCAAACGTGACTACCCAGCTGTGCCACTGGCGTGACAACTGGTACATCAGAGGTTTGTCCATCCCGGTCCTCTCGTACTAAGGACAGATCTTCTCAATATTCTAACGCCTACAGTGGATAGGGACCGAACTGTCTCACGACGTTCTGAACCCAGCTCACGTACCGCTTTAATGGGCGAACAGCCCAACCCTTGGGACCTTCTCCAGCCCCAGGATGCGATGAGCCGACATCGAGGTGCCAAACTTTGCCGTCGATATGGACTCTCGGGCAAAATCAGCCTGTTATCCCCAGGGTAGCTTTTATCCGTTGAGCGACGACCCTTCCATTCGGAATCGCCGGATCACTATGTCCTGCTTTCGCACCTGCTCGACCCGTCAGTCTCGCAGTTAAGCTCTCTTATGCCATTGCACTCTGCGGTTGATTTCCATCCAACCTGAGAGAACCTTTGAACGCCTCCGTTACTCTTTCGGAGGCGACCGCCCCAGTCAAACTGCCCACCTAGCACTGTTTCCGTGGCTGCAAACCACAGATTAGAATTTCGACATTGAATGGTTGGTATTCCACCGACAACTCCAATACAGCTAGCGCCATATCTTCATAGTTTCCCAACTATCCTATACATGCAATGCCAAAACCCAATACCAAGCTACAGTAAAGCTCCATGGGGTCTTTCCGTCCTACTGTAGGTAACCGGTATCTTCACCGGTAGTACAATTTCACCAGGCCTCCCGTCAAGACAGCGCTCAAATCATTACACCATTCGTGCAGGTCGGAACTTACCCGACAAGGAATTTCGCTACCTTAGGACCGTTATAGTTACGG
>ERZ791682.380-NODE-380-length-27429-cov-2.6626_pt1 | contig 27429 bp, 27 predicted proteins | sample MGYA00509958_ERZ791682 | MGnify/ENA primary metagenome ERZ791682 (study PRJEB30046, sample SAMN00715194) | human gut metagenome | study: EMG produced TPA metagenomics assembly of the A metagenome-wide association study of gut microbiota in type 2...
AGCTCATGAGTTTGGATTAGACAGAGTTCAGATAAATGTTATAAAAGATTATAATCTTGATGAAAATTGGGGGGCTTTAGAAAGCAACTCAGATGAACATTTGAGAAAAATAAAAGAGTTATTGAATAAGTATGGAATGTATGTAGAGCTGGATATGAGAAATCTTGACTATGAACGTTTGGTAGAGGTGTTGGAAGTTGCAAATAAATTAGGTGCAGATGTAATCAGATCATATATACCAATCAAACCTCTTGAAAGGAAAGAAAATACTTCTGGAGCAGAGGGAGCTTATGATTTTGCTAAAGTACGTTATGATTTTGATATGAAGTCATATGATGAAGGAATAGAGAAAGTAAAAAGAATTATTCCATTATTAGAAAAATATAGAATAAAGCTTGCATTGGAAAATCACGAATATGAAACTTCAGAAGAACTAGTAAATGTAATAAAAAAGATAGATTCTAAATGGGTAGGATTTTTATTTGACTTTGGAAACTCTATGATGGCTTGGGAAGAACCAGTAAAAGCTGCAGAAAATATGGCACCATATACTTATACTACTCATTTTAAAGATCATATAATAATAGAAGAACCAGAAGATAAATATGGATATGTAGTTTGTGGAGTTCCAGCTGGAAGAGGAAATATTGATTTAGAAAAATGTTTTAATATTTTGATGGAAAAATCATCTCTTACTAGAATAAATGTAGAAAGCTGTCATCCATATTGTGCTCAGTTTAAAAGAACACCAGGAACTGGGGGAGTAGAAAAAGTAGGAGAAGGAACTTTTAAAGTTGAAAAACATCCTTATGACTATAATATTATAAAGCCAGCTCAATATTATTATCCACATGAAGTATCTGAGGAAATGCTGGAAAAACTGATAGAAGATCAATTAAATGGATTGATTGAAACTGTAGATTATTTAAAAAAATTAAGGGATAATTATTCGAAGTAATAAGAATAAATGTAGGAGATGTGATGTATTCAATGAATAAAAAAATAACAGATTATATCATTGTATATATAGGTTGCATAATTCAAGCATTTTCAATTGTTTGTATTTTAAAACCTAATAATCTAGTCACTGGAGGAATAACAGGGTTATCTCTTACTATTGGAAAAGTAATAAATATGAATTATACATATATTTATTATGGAATTTGTATTTTAATATTAATAGGTGCAAAAATAATATTAGGGATCAAAGAAGTAAAAAAAATAATATTATTATCTACAACATATCCATTGATACTTATATTGGTGAATAATATAAAATTTAATTTTTTACAGGATACCTCTGACAAGATATTGATATGTATCTATTATGGTATATTTATGGGAATAGGAACAGGACTGGTTCTGAAAAAAGGATTTTCTCAAGGAAGTTCTGATACTGTAGCAAAAATCCTCCACAAAAAACTGCTTTCCTTTATGGGAATCAGTCAGGTCCTACTCTGTATAGATATAACTATTCTTATAATATCAGGATTTGTTTTTGGAAAAAAAGCTGTCCTCTATGCGATTATTATGCAAATGATATACAGTAAAACCATAAGTGTAGTACTATTTGGATTCGGTTCTTCATTGGTAAAAGTAGTCGTAATAAGCGACCAGCTGGAAAAAATATCTGATTTTATGAAGAATACAATAAATAGAGGATATAGTATAGGTTATGTCTATGGAGGATATAATCATGTTAAAAGAGAAAAAATAATATCTGTATGTTCATTGAGAGAGGCTATGCTTATAAAAGATTTTATAACAAAGATAGATGAAAATGCTTTTATAAATATTGTTCCAACAATATCAGCATGGGGAAAAGAAGATGGACTGCAAAGTCTTAAGGAAAGTTAAGAAAGTAAATATATACCCATAAAATTCTAGGCAGAACCTTTAGTTTTATGGGTTTTATTTTAATAAAGTTTAAAAACAATAAAAAACAACAAAAAACATAAAAAGTTTTATAAAATCACAAAAATATGGTAATATTTAATTAAGTAACTAGGGGTTTTGACTAGGAGGGATTATAATATGAATGGAATTGAAATAATGCTGGAAAGGATATCAGAAATTATATGGGGAAACTATCTTATAGTCACTCTTATAGGAGTGGGAATCTTTTTTACTATTATAACAAAAGGGATACAGATAAAAGGATTTCCATTGGCTATGAAAGAACTCATAAAGTCTTTAAAAGGAAAGAATGAAATAAAGGGAGAGGGAACATTATCAGCAGTTCAGGCTCTGTGTACAGCATTGAGCAGCTGTGTTGGAAATGGAAATATAGTTGGGGTGGCTACTGCCATAGCCAGTGGAGGGCCAGGAGCAGTATTCTGGATGTGGGCAGCTGGAATAGTTGGAATGGCAACAAAGTATGCTGAGATAGTATTAGGTATAATCTATAGAGAAAAATCTGATGATGGAACTTATGTGGGAGGGCCCATGTATTATTTGTCAAAAGGATTGGGATGGAAAAAAATAGCTGTTCTTTTTTCTATATTTATGTTTCTTCAAATAAGTGGAGGAGCACTTATACAATCTAATGCAGTAGCAATAGTAATAAAAGATATGTTTGGAATAAAACCTGTATTTTCTGGACTTATGATGGCAGGAATAATTACAATAGTTGTTATTGGTGGTGTAAGAAGACTTGGAAAAGTAGCAGAAAGAATAATTCCTGTTATGACTATTATGTATTTTGTAGGGGGATTAGTAATAATAATTTCTAACTTTAATCATATAAGTTATGCTATAATAAGTATAATAACTTCTGCCTTTAATACACAAGCAGTAGGGGGAGGAGTTTTAGGCTACACAATAAAAGAAGCAATGAGGTTTGGAGTAGCAAGAGGATTGTATTCCAATGAAGCTGGAGAAGGAAGTGCACCAGTGCTTCACTCTGCTGCTATTACAGATCATCCAGCAAGACAGGGACTTTATGGGATACTTGAGGTCTTTATTGATACTGTTGTCATCTGTTCACTGACAGCCTTTATTGTTTTAACTTCAGGAGTAGTAGAAATGGAAATATCACCAGCAGTTTATGTCATTACAGCTTTTGGAACTATACATTATATGTTTAGATATCTTATAGGGGCAAGTATGGTATTGTTTGCATTTTCTACTATATTATCTCAATGGTATTTTGGAAATGTGACATTGACTTATATTTTTAATTCCAAAGTAGCATCATATTTTAAATATGTATTTGTATGTCTTGCAGTAATAGGTTCTCTGAGCAGTTTAAAAATAGTGTGGCTTATACAAGATATAGTTCTGGGGTTGATGATAATCCCAAATCTTATAGGACTTGTTCTTTTAAATAAAAAAGTTAAAGATGCAACTGAAGATTTTATGAGTATGATAAATAGAGGGGAGATAAAAAAATATGTTGGCAAGTGATAGACAGGATAGAATATTAGAATTGTTAGAGCGAGATGGAAGTGTAAAAACTTCTAATCTTGTTAATATTATGGATGTTTCTCTTGAAACAATTCGTAGAGATTTGGATTTTTTAGAAAAACAGGGATATCTTCAAAAAGTATATGGAGGGGCTATTCTTAAAAATAAAGAGGGAAAAAACCTTACTTATTCTTTAAGAGAATCAAAAAATACAGAAGAAAAAAGAGAAGTTGCTATTTTAGCCTTAAAGTATATAAATGAAGGAGATACAATAGCTCTCAATGGAAGTACAACAAATATAGAAATAGCAAGACTGATAAAGGATAAATATTCTTCTTTGACAGTTGTTACCAATTCTCTCCTCATAGCAAATGAACTAGCAGACACAAAGGGAATAAATCTTATTTTGGCAGCTGGAATATATAATAAAACTGAGTTTGCATTTTTAGGAGAGATAACAGAACAATTTCTTCATAACTTTTCTGTTGATAAATCTTTCATATGTGTAGGAGGAATATCTCTAAAAAGAGGGGTAACAGATTTTCTTATTGAAGAGGTACTTGTAGAAAGAAAGATGGCAGAAATAGCTGAAGAAGTATTTATTTTGGCAGATTCAACAAAGATAGAAAATAACTCACTCATAAAAATATGTGGTATAGAAAATTTAGATTTGATAATAACAGATTCAAAGCTGGATGAAAATATTTTAAAAAAGTATCTTGAAAATGGAATTAAGATTATAAATAAATAGATTAAAAAATATGGGTAGACAGAAAACTGTAAAATTATATTTACACTTAAAAGTCACCCATATTTTAAATTACATTATTTTTTTACCATGATATTCAGAAGCTGGTATAGCAGCAGCAACTTCTTCAAAATTATCACTTGTAACTTTTCCTGCTATCAGTATGATAATTCTGTTATCAGCCTTTTTTATCATGGCATTAAGAATATCTTTTCCTTCAAGTGCAGTTTCTTTAGTTCCAGAAGAAAGGATTCTTTTTACTCCAATTTCAACAAATCTGTCTATAACTTCAACAGGGTTTTCCAACTCATCTACAGCTTTATGAAATGTAACTTCCATAGGAGAAGCAAGATCAACAAGTTCTTTTAAAGTTTCAAAATCAACTTTGTTATCAGCAGTAAGAACTCCAAGAACAACTCCTTTTATCCCTAATGATTTACATATTTTTATATCCTCTTTCATTATTTCTATTTCTTCTCTTGAATAACAGAAATCCCCTCCTCTTGGTCTGATTATAGGGAAAGCAGGAATAGTAAGTTTTGTAGCAGCCATTTTAATAGTACCATAAGATGGAGTAGTTCCACCAAGGTAAAGATTATCACATAATTCTATTCTGTCAGCTCCTCTTTTTTCAGCTGCAAGAGCTTCTGAAAATGATTCTACACATACTTCTTTTATCATAAAATTCTCCTTATTCTATAAATTTTTAATTTGTATTTTCATCTTGTTGTATATTTTTTATTTCATTTTTTATATTATATCCTATATTTTATCTTTATACCAGAGGGATAGATTTAAAATTTTAATATATAGTTATTTTTTCAATGAAATGTTAGAATAAAGAAAAAGAATAAAGGGGGAAGATAATGATATGTATAAGTAAAGATTATGTAACAGACATACTTAAATGGGATAATAAAGCAGCAGCTCATTGTAAAGATGGAGAGATAGTAGTATTTGAAACAAGAGATTACTATGATAATTGTATAACAAGCTCAGAAAGACCGATGGGTGATAGAAAAGATGGACTTTCTAATCCAGTAACAGGGGCATTGTATGTAGATGGAGCTGAAAAAGGAGATATATTAAAAGTTGAGATAAGAGATATAAAGCTTCGTCCTTGGGGAGTAATGCGTTCTTCAAATGTTGGAGGAGTTTTTTATGAGAAATATGATAAAAGAGAAGCTGTAATATATTCTATCAGAGATAATAAAATATTGTTTGATGATGTTTTAGAATTAGATGTAGATCCTATGATAGGAGTTATTGGAACAGCTCCTGAAGGAGAAGAGGGGATTCCTACAATTACACCAGGAAAACATGGTGGAAACATGGACTGTAAGAAGATAACAGCAGGTTCTATAATTTATCTTCCTGTAAATGTAGATGGAGGACTTTTATCTATGGGGGATATTCATGCTCTTATGGGAGATGGAGAGGTTTTTATTTGTGGACTGGAAACAGCTGGAGAGATAACTGTTAAGGTAAGTGTATTAAAAAATACAAAACTTCCAGTACCATTTTTATATTCTGGAGAAAAGGTTATGACTATACAATCTGGTGAAACTTTAGATAAAGCTGGAGATATGGCAGCAAAAGAGATGTTTGAATTTGTAAAAGATGCTTCTGGGCAGAGTGATTTGAAAACAGGAATGCTAATGTCATTACTTTCTGATATGGCAGTATGTCAAGTAGTGGATCCTCTTCTTACAATGAGAGTTGAATTTCCTCTTCCAGTACTTGAAAAATATGGGTACAAGCTTCCTTAAAATAAAATTGTTATAAGATAAAATGATAATATAAAAAGTTATCTTGTAAATATAAAGAATAAAAAATAGTAAGAAAAAATTTACTTAATAAATAAAATCAAAAATATATAAAAAATATTTTAGGAGGTTTTAATGCTATGAATGATGAATTGAAAATCAAGATGTACTCATTTACAGTGGACTGTATAGATCCTTACAAATTAGCAAAATTTTATGCTGATTTACTCAAATGGGAAATACCATTTTATGATGAAGATTATGCCTGTATATGTCCTCCAAAAATATCTCAAGGGGCATATCCTGGGATAACATTTCAGCATAATCCTGAGTATGTACCTCCTGTGTGGCCAGAAAAACCTGAAGCTCAGCAGCAAATGGCACATTTAGACTTTGCTGTTAATAATTTAGAGGAAGCAGTTCACTATGCAATTCACTGTGGAGCAACAATAGCAGAGGAACAATTTTCTGATAGTTGGAGAGTTATGATAGACCCTGCTGGACATCCTTTTTGCTTATGTCAGATGAAGCCAATTTTTGAAAGTCCTCATTTTGCATTACGATAGAATATTATAATAATTCTATAAATACAGGGCTGACAACTTTGATTTTGTCATTAAATTCAAACAAATTTTTGAACTGTTTTTAGTGTTTTAATAATGAAATATAACTATAAAATCCCAGTAATTAAAACAGATGAAACTGTCTAACTACTGGGACTTTATTTTATTTATTTATTTAGAGCAGTGTAATCTTTGTATACTCCCTCTTCTCTTCTTCTTGTAGCAGTTTTAGAAAGATAGCTTCCTTCAACAATATTTTCATACCCCATCTTGTTTATTATTTTCTTCATAGCATTGATAAATGGACATCTGTCAGAATGATGATTATCAAAGGCTACACATGAAGCAAAATGTATAGCAACTTCATCTTTAGTGATAAGGTTTTCTTTAGCAATTAGTTTGTTGACATTTCCTAAAAGACTGTTGATACCTTTTCCATGACATCCTCCACATTGAAAAGTAAGAAATCTAAGTTCTTCACTTTTAGGGTAATCTTTAAACACTCCTGTTCTAGTAAAAAATGAATTCATACAATGAAAACCACTGCATCTTCTTTTGGCAATTTCACATTGAATAGTGATGATAAGTCTTATATTTTCCATTTTTCCCTCCTATGTTCCCTGTATAAAAATATAATAACATAAAACAAAGATTGAAGATATGATTTATATAAATAAAATTCATGTTTTAAAATCCAGATTTTTTTAAGAAATGCTAGACATTCATAAGGAATAGTGATATTATAATTTAGTTGAATTACTGGGGTGCTTAAAAAGCTGAGATAGGAAATTCCTGAACCCATATAACTTGATTCGGATAATACCGGCGAAAGGAGTAATGTGTATATTTTTTATTAAATAACCAAACCTCCTTTTGCAGATATAAAAGGAGGTTTTTTTAATGGGATTGAAAGATTGTTTATGGTGTATAGGTGGAGCAAGTAAAGGAGTATCTGGAGGTAGATTTTCTCTTTATCCAATGGCTGATAATTTTGTAGATATTATTCTTGGAGGACTTGAAAAGACAGATACCTCAAAAGTATGGAAGCAAACTGATAAATTAAGTACATGTGTTAGAGGGAAAAGCACTCATGTATTTGATGTAGTTAAAGGTCTTTTTGTAAATGCCTATAAAGAAAATGTACATATGGCTCTTGAAGCTACTTTTTCTAAAGGATGCCCAGGGGATACTGATGCAGACTCATTTATGGAAGCAGATGATGAAAAAGTAAATGAAAAAAATATCAAAGATAAAAAATTTAATGTTGTAAGCAAAATATCGTTTTACCCTATGGGGGAAGAAGATTATATGGAGCATATAGCCAAAGCAGTAATGACAGCAAAAGACAAAGGAGTTTTTGCTAAAAGTTCTCACTATGTGTCTATCTTAGAGGGAGATGTTCATGATGTGTTTGGTGTACTGGAAGAGATATTCCAGTATGGAGAGGCAAATCTTTCACACTATATTTTACAGGTTACTATTTCAGTAAATAGTCCAACAAAAGACTAGGATATCAGGAGGAAAAATGTTTAACTGGAAACTAAAAGATGTAATAATGGTATCAATTTTTTCTGTAATATTTTCATTTATATATTTAGGAGCTGTATATTTTGCTAATTTTCTTGCAACAATACTTGCTCCTTTCGGATTAGCTCCTTTTGCCTATGAGATACTTTTTGGTGTATGGTTTATGGCTTCTACTTTTGTGCCATATATTGTACAGAGATCAGGAGTAGCAGTTGTATCAGAAGTGCTTTCTGCTCTGATAGAAGTTATCATGGGAAATATGTTTGGACCAATAGTTATTCTTTCTGGAATAATTCAAGGAATGGGGCCAGAGCTTGTATTTGCTAAGAATAAATATAGAAACTTTACTATGATGAATATGTGTCTTGCAGCAGGAGCAGCTTGTATAGCAAGCTTTATATGGGGATTTATAAGAGGAGGATTTGTAAAATATTCTCCAATGATGTTAGTATGTATGTTTATAGTAAGACTTATCAGTTCAGTGGTATTTTCAGGTATAATCTGTAAAATAGCTGCTGATAAACTAGCAGAAACAGGAGCATTGAGCGGATATACTCTTGGGCAAAAGAATGACCCTGAAATGGAAGATTAATCTATGGAAGAAGTTTTAAGATGTCAGGATATTGTTTTTAGGTATAGAGAAACTTCAAAAGAAAATATAGTGGATGGATTTACATACTCTTTTAATAAAGGGAAAGTATATCTAATAACAGGGTTTTCTGGATGTGGAAAAAGTACTCTAGCTAATGTTATTGCAGGACTTTATCCAAGTAGTAAAGGAATACTTTCCAAAGGAGAAGTAAAACTTTTTGAAAAAGAAATATCTGAATATCCTCCTGAAAAAAGAGCAAAATATATTATGATGATGTTTCAAAATGCTGATACTCAGTTTTGTATGGATATAGTAAAAGATGAAATAATATTCTGTCTTGAGAATATTGCTTTTCCTGTGGAAAAAATGGATGAGGTTTTAGACAGAGTTTTAAATAAAACTGGGATAGAGTATTTGAGATACAGAAAAATATCTTCACTTTCAGGTGGAGAAAAACAAAAACTTTCACTGGCGTGTGTACTGGCAGTAGAGCCCCAAATTATAGTGCTGGATGAACCTTTTGCCAATGTGGATTATGAAAGCAGTCAGGAAATTGTAAATATATTGAAAAATATAAATAGAGAGAAAGAAGTGACTATAATAGCTGTAGATCACAGAATATCTCTTTGGAAAGATATAGATTACACTCTTCTCCATTTAGGAAAAGGGTGTAGTTTTGTTGATAAAAATATTGATAAATATCTTGTTGATATAATAGATGAAGAGGAATATAAAAAAAATTATCTGGAAAAATATGAGAAATTTAAAGATAGAGTAGATTCTATAGAGATAGAAGAATTAAAAATAGTATATGAAAAGAACTCTCTTCTGGAAGATATTAATATTAAGATAAAAGAGGGAAGCATTACTTCGATAATTGGAAAAAGTGGAGCTGGAAAAACTTCTCTTCTTAAAGCAATAGCAGGAATATCTAAAATATCATCTGGAAATATAAAAATATTTGGAACAGATATCAAAAAAATCAGAGAGAAGATATTTATAAACACCATAGGAATAGTTTTTCAAAATCCCCAAAATCAATTTATTACATATAAAGTGATAGAAGAGATAATGTTTACTCTGAAAAAAAGATATCCTAAAGAGAATGAAAAAATTCTTTTAGAGAAAGCAGAAAATTTATTGAAAGAATTTGAACTTTACAAATATAGAAATTTTTCTCCTTTTTCACTTAGCCAGGGTCAGCAGAGAAAACTTGCTGTTTTATCTATGTTGGGAGCTGGACAGAAAATAATCCTTTGTGATGAGCCTACTTATGGGCAGGATAATAAAACAAGTATTGAAATAATGGAATTTCTTAAAAGAAAAGCTGATGAAGATGGAATCACTGTGGTAATGGTATCTCATGACAGAAATCTTGTATTCAGGTATTCAGATTTTATCTATGAAACTACATCTGATAAAAAGATAAGGAGAGTGGAAGTATGATAAAACTCAATCCAGGATATAAAGGACTCACGATATTTCTAGTTTCTCTGCTCCTTTCTTTTGAATATAATTACTATTTAAATTTTTCAGTATTCTGTATATGTGTTATGCTTATGATCATTAATAAAATTTCATTGAAAAAAATTCTATTTGCATTTCTCCCAGTACTTCTTCTGGCAGGGGGAGTATTTTTTACAGGAATGCTCTACAGCAATTCAGGAACTGCTGAGGATATAACCAACCTTACTAAGACAGTTGTGATTATAGGAAATATAGAAAATGGATTGCAGCTTTCAATAAGAATACTGGCTTATGCTGGGCTGGGACTTCTTTTTGTATTTACAACTGACCCAAGGCTTTTTATAATCAGCCTTATGCAGCAATTTCATCTTCCAGGAAATTTTGCCTATGGAATACTTGCAGCATATGGTTTCATTCCAGTGATAAAACAGGAATATGAGAATATGAGGTATGCCTACAGAGCCAGAGGAGTGAAAAGAAATATATTTATGCTTCCAATGCTTGTGACAGCTGTACGTTCTTCTGAGAGCATTGCAATGGCTATGGAATCAAAAGGATTTAATGCAAAAAGCAAGAGAACAGAATATATAAAATTAAAGGTTACAAAATGGGATTATGTAGTTTTGATAGGAAGTACAGGAATAACACTTCTTGCAATGCTTCTATTTTAACTTTCTATTTTTTCCTCCTGCTGTATAATAGGATAAAATATTTGAATGAGGAGAAATAAAAATGAAGGAGCTTTTTTCTATTGGAGAGATGGCAAAACTTTTTAATATGAGAGTTGGAACATTGAGATATTATGATGAAATAGATATTCTTAAACCTGAAAAAAAAGATGAAGAAACAGGATATAGATACTATTCCACTAAGCAGTTTGAAAGATTAAATACAATAAAATATCTTAGAGCTTTAGGAATGCCTCTTGAGAAAATAGAATCTTTTTTTGAAAGCAAGGATGTTGAAAATCTTAAAAATATTCTTGAAAAACAGCAAAAAAATACAAGAGAAAAAATAAGAGAACTTCAATATATAGATAAAAAAATAGAAAACAGATTAAAACAGCTTTCAGATTCATTGAATACAGTATATGATAAGATAGAGGAAAAACATATACTTGAAAGAAAAATAATACTTCTGAGAAAAGAAATCCCTATTGGGGATGACCTTGAATATTCCATCAGAGAACTGGAAAGATTTAACAATCTGGAACCTGCTATGTTTTTAGGAAAAGTAGGAGTATCAGTATCAGAATATGATTTAAAGCATAGAAGTTTTAAAAATTTTTCCAGTATTTTTGTCTTTATAGAAGAAGGAGATAATATAAGTGGAGAAAATATAAGTCTGAAAGAGAGTGACTATCTTACTATAAGATTTTCAGGAACCCATACTGAATCAGACAGGTATTATACAAAACTTTTGAAATATATGGAAAAAAGGGGATATAGCCTAAATGGAGATTCAATAGAGATAACTCTTATAGATTTAGGAATAACAAATGATATTTCAAAATTTGTCACAGAACTTCAAATACCAGTTAAAAAATCTTGACTCTACAGTTACTGTAGGGTCTATTCTTTTTTATATAAAAGAAACAGGGGGGAAATTAACATGATAGGAACAATTGTCAATACAATTACAATTATACTAGGAAGTTTGCTAGGGAGTTTATTTAAAAAGGGAATAAAACAGGAGTATCAAGGAGCTATGCTTACAGCTATGGGGCTTGCAGCAACAGCACTTGGAGCTAATGCAGTAGTAAGTAATATGCCTAAAAGCACTTTTCCAGTTCTTTTTATTATCAGTTTAGCTATTGGAAGTCTTACAGGAACAGTTATAAATATAGATAAAAGATTTCAAGATTTAATGGGAAAATATTCAAAATCAGGGTTAGGGCAAGGACTTTCTACAGCTATACTTTTTTTCTGTATAGGAACTCTTTCTATATTAGGACCAATAGAAGCAGCTTTGAATAAAAATTATACTTATCTTTTTACAAATGCTACTCTTGATTTTGTAACTTCGATGGTGCTTGCTTCTACTTATGGAGTAGGAATAGCTATTGCAGCAGCAGTTCTTTTTTGCTGGCAGGGTTCTATATACTTATTTGCTGGATTTCTTTCAGCATTTTTATCACCAGCTCTTCTTACAGAGATATCTATTATTGGAGGAATACTTATAGCAAGTTCAGGAATATCTATATTGGGAATAAAAGATTGTAAAACTATGAATATGCTTCCTTCACTTCTTGTTCCAGTAATATGGTTTCTCATAAGATCTTTTTTTTAGGAGGAAATCTTTGTAAAACCTTTATTTATAAGGGATAAAGAGAGTTCTTTTTAATGGCAATGAACAGAAAAATATGGTATAATATATTATCAGATAAATTATATTCAGGAGGATCCATGACTAGAGATGAAGCTGTAAAAGCTGTTGATTATATAGTAAAAACAAATGAGCTAGAGGGAGCAGTTTATACAGAGGAAGAGAAAGCTGATTTTATGGCAGCAGCAGAAGGAAGAATTTCAGTGGAGGAACTTATAGAAAAAATTATAAATGACTAAAGAGGTATTTCTATGGGTGATAAATATGTTTATCCAGGAACAAAGATTTTAGTAAATAAGCTGGGAATAGTAGACAGGAAACTCCTTGAGAAAAAGGAGAAGAATTTGTCTGGAGCCAGACTCCTTGAGCTTAGACTTAGAAATGATATTAAGAAAACCTTTGATTTCAATTACTTGAAAAAGCTCCATAAACATATTTTTCAGGATGTATACTCATGGGCTGGAACTGTAAGAGATGTAAATATTGCTAAAGGGAAGTCCTTATTCTGCCTTGTGGAACATATAGAAGCTTATGGAGAAACAGTCTTTAAAAAAATAAAGGATGCTGATTATTTTAAAAATATAACTGATAAGTCGGAACTTGCTTTAAAACTTGCTGAAACAATGCTGGATATAAATGCTCTTCACCCTTTCAGAGATGGAAATGGAAGAACTCAAAGAGAATTTATAAGACAGCTGGCAGAGGAAAGAGGATATGAACTTGTATTTGATCACATTACTCAAGGAGGAATAGTTGAATTGTCTGACTTAACTAGTGTTCCAGATGTTTTGGCATTGAAGTTTGAAAAGGGAATGACGTTAATAAATAAAGAGGAAGCATGAAAGTTGAACTATATTTCAACTTAAAGGTCTTCCTCTTATTAATTTTATAGAGATATCATATTTTCCATTCTGTCAAAAGCTTCTTCTAGTTTTGATATTTCAAGAGTGCAGGCTATTCTTACAAATCCTTTTACTCCAAAAGGAGTACCGTTTACAACTATTATATTGCATTTTTCTAAAAGAAAATCTGTAAATTCTTCAGAAGTCATTCCAGTTTTTTCAATATTTAGAAATAAATATATCCCTCCCTGTGCTTTGAAACAGTCAAGGAAAGGTATTTTCTTAACTCTGTCATAGCAGTAATCAACTCTTTCCTTAAATATAGGGACAAGTTTCTTTTTTTGCTTATCAAAATCTTTAAGGGCATGAAGGGCACATCTTTGAGATACAGCAGGTGCACTGTAAATGATAGATTCATTTATATAGTTGATACAGTTTATAAGTTCAGGAACCTGAGATATAACATATCCAATTCTCCATCCAGTCATAGCAAAATTTTTAGAAAAACTGCATACAGATATAGTTCTTTCTTTCATTCCATCCAAAGTAATAATAGGAGTAAAAGTTTCCTCATATGAATAGAAATCATAGACATCATCTGCTACAACTAAAAGATCATATTTTTCAGCAATCTCTTTGATAATATTCATACTTTCCAGAGTATAGCATACTCCAGTAGGATTAGAAGGTGAATTCATCACTATACATTTTGTTTTTGATGTTACAGCTTTTTCTAAGTCCTCTTTTATTATCTGAAAATTATTTTCAAGTTTTGTTTCTACAATTACAGGAACTCCATCAGATAATTTTATCTGGTCTGCATATACTGGAAAAAAAGGTGCAAGAAGTATTGCCTCTTCTCCTTTGTTGAGAATACTTTTAAATATAAGATAAAGAGCATGGCAAGCTCCAGTAGTTATCATGACATCTTTAGGATTGAAGTTATAGTTTTTAAAATTTTCTTTATGATATTTACATATTTCCTCTCTTAGTTCAAGATAACCATATGAGTCAGTATAGTGAGTATGCCCATTTTTAGCATCAGCCATAGCCATTTCAATCAGATGTTCATCAGTGTGAATATCCAAATCTCCTATCCCCAGATTAATAAGAGGAAGAGAACAAGTTTCTGATCCCTTTTTATTTCCCATAGAGTAATTTCTTTCTTTAAACTTATCTGCAATAAAGCTTTTCATTTGTATTTCCCCCTATAATGCAAAAAGTGTTTCTTTTAAATTTTCTTTATTTATATTAAATTCCATATCTATTATATCAGGACCTGCAAGAATAGCCCAAAGGATTTTATCTTCCATCTCTTCAAACTCTTCTTTTTTTACTACTTCTGATAATTTTGTTGGAAAAACCATTTTTTTATAAAATGGAAGAAGCTCTTTATATTCCTCTTTTTTTCCTTCAAGAAGGAGTTGTACAAGTATGCCAAATGCCACCACTTCTCCATGAAGATGTTCTTTTTCCAGTGAAGGAAGCAAAGTAAGACCATAAAAAACAGAATGAGCAATAGCTCCATTGAGAAATTCATCAACTAGATTGGAAACCATTCCAGTATTTACTATAATGGAGAGAACCACTTTCTTGAATTCATCATTGATATTCTCAGCAAAGTAAGCAGAAATTCCATTTTCAAGTATTACAGAACTGCAGAGATGACTTATCTCTTTTCCCAGAGAATTTGGATAACTTATATTTCCATTATTTTTTTTAGAAACATATTCATGTTTCATTCTCACTTCATAAAATTTAGCAAGAGTATCTCCCATACCTGCCCATATATATTTATCAGGAGCGGATTTAATAGTTTCTAAATCTATAAAAGTTTTTTTTGGTGGAGCAGGGAAATTAAAGAATTCCTTAAAGCTTCCATCATTATTATATACAACTGATAAAGCAGATGCAGCTGAACAGGTAGAAGCAATAGTAGGGATAGAAAATATTTCTATCCCCAATTTAAATGCCGCTATCTTAGCTGTATCTATGGCTTTTCCTCCTCCAATTCCAAGGAGAATATCAAATTTTTTATTCAATGTATTGTTTAATATTTTTTCAACATTTTCATATGAGCATTCTCCATGGTACATTTCAATAGAATACTCTTTACCTGAAAGTATAGAAAGAAGTTTATCTTTTATACTGTCAAAAGCTTTTTCTCCTCCAATGATAAGTATATTGTTGTATGGAGCAATCTCTTTTTTCAGATGTTCCCATATGTTTTTGTCTATGAAGTAAGAAGTGAATGAAAAATTTTCAAACATAGTTATGCCTCCATTACACACCATATTTTTCTCTTAATTTTTGAATAGTGCCATCATCAATAAGTTCTTGAAGAGCTTTATTGAATTTTTCCATAAGTTCTGTGTCATCTTTATTAAAAGCAATAGCTTTAGGTTCTCCTTCAAGAGCTCCTACAAACATAAGCTCAGGATTGTTTTCTACAAATTTTACAGCAACACTTTCATCAAGTACAATACCATCTATCTTACCACTTTTTAAAGCAACAAGAGCACCAGTATTAGATGAGAAAGGAGTTACAGTGGCACCTTTTATTTTTCTTGCAGCAGCTTCTTTTGTAGTCCCAAGTTCAGCACCATAGTTTTTATTTTCCAAATCTTCTATCCCGTTGATAGGCTTGCTTTTGTTAGCTATAAAAGCTACATTAGAAGAAAGATAAGGAATTGAGAAATTAACAGCTTTTGCTCTTTCAGGAGTGATGCTCATTCCAGCTATTACAGCATCCATTTTCTTTGTTTGAAGTGCAGGAATAAGTCCATCAAAGTTTGTATTAGACCATTTATACTGAATATCTAATTTTTGAGCTATAGCAGCTATAATATCAGCATCAAGTCCACATACTTTACCATCTTCCAGATATTCAAAAGGTGGATATTCAGCATTAGTTCCTATTACATAGACTTTGTCAGTTTTGGCTTGTCCATCCTTAGGAGTTCCACAAGCAGCAGCCAGTACCAATAATACAGATAACATAAATAATTTAAAAAGTTTTTTCATAAATTTTCCCTCCATGTCTTATTAAGATTTAAAATTAAAAAAAGCACTGATCCCTAAAAAGAATCAGTACTTTAATAAACGAACCCATAAAATATACTCAGGGAAAACTTTTCCCATCTTTGCAAAATATATTTATATTATGAATAATGCCATATTAAAGAATCCTTTTGTATAGGAATATGTTGAAAATATTTAATTGTGGCATACTCCTTAGATTCTTAAATAACATTTTTTTCTCCTTTTGATAATTTTATTTATTGAAGTGATTATATAACTTGAAAAGAATATTGTCAATATATTTTTTAAAAAATATTTTTCATAAAAAATAAATAGAGAAAAAAGTTTTGCAGAAAGAGTGAGGGTTCATATGGGCTTTAAATGCCCAATTGTATATTATTTTTAATCTTAAATTCAGGAGAAGAGATAAAGTTCTTGTAAAAAAATGAAAAATCACGTAGTATAGTTATATCGAACAAATATAAGATAGAGAGAAACTTAAAATTAATATATTCATTGAAATAAATAAGAAAATGTGATACGATAAATCAGCTTTAATATTATTAATGATGTATTATGAAACACATTTTTTAATGGATTAGGGAGGAAAAATGCATTTGAAAGGTAGAAATAAAAAACTGATAGTAGCAGCACTATTGGGACTAACTCTTTTAGGATGTGGAAAAGAGGAAAAAGCTCCTGAAAAAAAAGTGGTAAGAACTATTGCCAGTATGGATATAGACAGCCTGAACCCATATAAACTTGTATCAAGTGGGTCAGAAGAGATAATGATGAATGTTTTTGAAGGACTTGTAATGCCAACAGTTGATGGAGGACTTTACCCAGCAGTAGCAAAGGAATATAAGATATCAGAAGATGGACTGACATATACTTTTGAAATAAGAGAGGGAATCAAATTTCACAATGGAAATCCTCTGGATGTAAAAGATGTAGAATTTTCTTTGAGAAAAATGTCAGGAAGAGAGGGAGATACTCCTGCTCAAGCTATGTTCTCAAATATAGATGATATAAAAATAACTGGAGAAAATAAAGTAACAATAACTCTCAAAGTTCCAGATTCAGCTTTTATCTATTATATGACAGAGGGGATAGTTCCAGATGAAAATGGAGCTTCTTTGGATAAAGAAGCAATAGGAACAGGACCTTTTAAAGTATCTGGGTATGATAGAGAACAAAAAATAACTCTGACAAAGAATGATGATTACTGGGGAGAAAAAGCTAAAATAGATGAAGTTGAGATATTTGTAACACCAAATGCTGAAACGGCTTTTCTTAAACTTTTATCTGGAGAGATAGATATTCTACCTCGTGTAGATTCAAAGAGATTAAATGAACTTAAAAATTTTAAAACAATATCAGGAGCTCAAAATACAGTTCAATTATTTGCCCTTAATAATAAATTTGAACCCTTCAGCCACAAAGAAGTGAGAGAAGCTATTAATTTGGCAGTGGATAAAGATGGAATAATCAAAAATGTAATGGGTGGATATGGAATAAAACTTGAAACAAATATGAGTCCAGTGATGAAAAAATATAGCATAGAAAATATTGGTGAAAAAAGAGATGTTGAAAAAGCAAAAGAACTTTTAAAAAATGCTGGATATGAAAATCTTAAATTTACAGTAAAAGTTCCAAGCAACTATGCTATGCATGTATCAACTGCTCAAGTAATAGCTGAACAGCTTAAAGAAGCAGGAATTACAATGGATATAGAAACTGTAGAATGGGCAACTTGGCTGTCAGATGTTTACAGTGGAAGAAAATATGAAGCAACTATAGTAGGACTTACAGGGAAACTTGATCCAGATTCAATTTTAAAGAGATATGTTTCAAGTTATCCTAGAAATTTCTTCAACTATGAAAATCCAAAATATGATAAACTTATTGCAGATGCAAAAATAACATCTGATGAGAATAAAAGGATTGAATATTATAAAGAAGCTCAAAGAATATTGAGAGATGAAAATGTAGCAGTTTTCATAATGGACCCAGAACTTATAACAGCTGTGAATAAAAATATAAATGGATATGTGTTCTATCCACTCTCATTTACGAACTTCGCAAAAATTAGTATTGGAGATTAAGATGTACTATATAAAAAAACTGGTGAAAATGATTTTTTCTATATTTCTTATAGGAACACTTTCATTTTTGCTCTTAGAGATGATTCCAGGAGATCCAGCATCAGCAATACTTGGTGTTGAGAGCAGTCCAGAAGACATTGAATTATTGAGAGAAGCACTTGGATTGAATAAGAGTTTGATAGTAAGATATCTTACTTGGGGGAAAGGAGTACTTGCAGGGGATTTTGGAAATTCCTTTAAGTACTCTGAACCTGTTGTTGATCTTATTCTTAAAAGACTTCCTCTTACATTAGAAATAGCTTTGATTTCGATAGGGATAGTCTTTTTAGTGTCTGTACCCCTATCTTTTTTGCTATATAAAATAAAAAATAAACATGTGAAAAAATTTGGGGATTTTATGATAGGTCTTTTTATCTCAGTTCCATCATTCTGGCTGGGAATAATTTTTATGTTTATTTTTGGTGTAATATTAAGATGGTTCTCTGTGGGATATAATAATACTTTTGCTTCTCTTCTTCTCCCATGTGTAGTTATAGCTATTCCAAATATAGGAATAATTACAAGCTATATCAGAAGTAATCTGGAATATGAGATGAGAGAGGAATATATAAAATATCTCTATGTAAATGGACTTAAAATGAAATGGCTGAATCTATATATTTTGAAAAACTCTATTCTCCCAGTTGTTCCTTTGATAGGAATTATGATAATAGATCTTATTACTGGAATAGTAATAATAGAGCAGATATTTTCTATTCCAGGAATAGGAAGACTTCTTATAACTTCTGTAGTGACAAGGGATATACCTTTAATACAGGGATTAATTTTTTATACATCTGTAGTCCTTGTTCTTATTAATTTTATTATAGATATTCTCTATTCAGTCATTGATCCTAGAATAAGGAAAGGGGAATAGAATGAAAAAAAGATATATTGTACTTATACTCCTTTTAGTAATAATAGTGTGTTTCTATCAGAATCCATATGCAATGAATAATAATATGATACTTGCAGGTCCAAGTTTAAAAAATCTACTGGGATGTGATAATTTAGGAAGGGATATTTTCAGCAGACTTGTATTGGGTTCTTTCTATACTCTGCTTATAGCCTTTGTTTCTGTGGCACTTTCTGTAATTGCAGGAACAATGATAGGAAGTATAGCAGGTTATTATGGAAAAGCGTTAGATTCTGTAATTACATCTTTTATAGAGGTAATAATAGCTATTCCATCTATACTGATCGCTCTTGGAGTAATAATAATACTAAAGACAGGGTTTATATCTATGATAGTAGCAATCTTTATTATTTACCTTCCAAGATGTGTAAATATGGTAAGAGGCCTTGTTAAAAAAGAGAGAAATATGGAATATGTAGTAGCAGCTAAAACATATGGAGTATCAGATTTAAGAATAATTTTCTATCATATACTACCAAATATAATGAAACCTGTACTTATTAGTTTTACAACTGGATTTGCAGGAGCGATATTGACAGAAGCAGGGCTAGGATATCTTGGATTGGGAATACAGCCTCCATATCCTACATGGGGAAATATTCTGAATCAATCACAGTCATATTTTTTATCAGCTCCATGGTTTACTATAGCTCCAGGGCTTGCCATAATATTCACAGTTTATCAGATGAATAAACTTGAAAAGAGAGGAAAAAGATTCTAATGATAATAAATATAGAGAAATTAAATCTGGAAATTGATGGACAGGTACTTTTAAAAGATATGAGTTTTCATATGGAAAAGGGTGAAATAGTTGCTCTTGTAGGGGAGTCTGGAAGTGGAAAGACCCTGACTACTAAATTTATACTTGGAATACTTCCAGAGAGAAGTATAATACATTATGAAAAATTTGAAAAGAACTGTAAAATAGGAGCAGTTTTCCAAAATGCTTTTATATCATTAAATCCAACGATAAAGATAGGAAGTCAATTAAGAAGGCTTTATGAATCACATTATGGAAATAATGGAAACTGGAAAGAGGAAGTAACAGCTTTGTTAGAAAAAGTTGGAATAAAAGAAACTGATAAATTTTTAAAAAAATATCCTCATGAAACAAGTGGGGGAGAAAGGCAAAGAGTAGTCATAGCAGGAGCATTGATAGGAAAACCAGAAGTATTGATAGCTGATGAGGTAACTACAGCACTAGATATGAGAACAAAGAGAGAGGTAATAACTCTATTTAAGAATATAAGAAAAGAACTTGGAATATCTATACTTTTTATTTCCCATGATCTGGATTCTATAAAAAACTTTGCAGACAGAGCCTGTGTTATGTACAAAGGAAATATTGTAGAAGAAAACAGCTGTGAGGGAATATTTGAACATCAGGAACACCCCTATGTAAAAAAACTTATAGGTTTTTCAAAAACTCTGTGGACAAGAGGAGAATAAGATGTTTTTAGAGGTAAGAAATCTAAATAAATACTATAATTCAAGAAATCTTTTTTCCAAAGAGAAAAAGCAGATATTGAAGGATGTAACTTTTGATGTAAAAGAGGGAGAAATATTCTCAATTATTGGGCAGTCAGGAGCAGGAAAATCCACTATTGGAAAGATACTTTTGGGAATAGAAAAAGAAAGTAGTGGAGATATAATGCTTATGGGACGTCCTCTCAAAGAAATGGTAAAAAAAGAGGTACAGATGGTATTTCAAGACCCATATAGTTCTTTAAATCCTGCTATGAAAATAGGAAAAATACTGGAAGAACCATTGAAAGTAAATGGAGTGAAAGATAAAAAAGAGCGAGAAGAAAGAGTAAAGGCTATGCTCAAAGAGATAGGGCTGGAAGAAACATGTGGAAGAAAATATCCATCAGAATTAAGTGGAGGGCAGAGACAGAGGGTAGTTATTGGAGCTGCTATGATATTGAAGCCAAAACTTGTAGTATGTGATGAACCAGTGGCATCTCTTGACCTTTCTATACAGAATCAGATATTGAATCTTATCAAAAAATTCAATAGGGAGTATAATACCACTTTTATTTTTATTTCTCATGATTTGGGAGTTGTATATAATATTTCTCATAGAGTTCTTCTTTTGTATAAAGGAGAAATCCAAGAGATAAGAGAAACTGTTGAGTTCTTTAAAAATCCTAAAAGTGAATATGGCAAATATTTTCTTGATGGAATAAAAGTTTAGAAGTAAATTTCTGGTTAGAAGAAGATTAAATTATAAAATATATAGATGAGAGTGATTAGCAATAAGTCCTCTCATCTTTTTTCTTTAAAATAAACTTAATTGAGAAGTAGAATTTTTTTCATCAAAAGCATTAAGATATTCAAAGATTTCTCTATTATTATGTAAAATTCCATGCTGTGAACATTTTCTGTGAAATAATTCCATTAATCTTCTATTATTGAGACTAACTATTTCATATTTATTTCCAAAAGTGTGAATATATCTTTTCTTCATATGGGGGAATAATTTGTCTAATTGCTGATAAAAATATTCTCTGCTCCCTTCTCGAAGTGTCATACCAATTCCAAAACATATAATTCCATGAACTTTAGCTTCAATACAATAATCTAAAAGTCCATTAATATTTTCAACAGTATCATTAATAAATGGCAGGATAGGACAGAGCCATACTACTGTTGGTATGCCTGCATCTCTTAACTTTTTTAATACTTCAAAACGTTTTTTTGTGGTACTTACATTAGGTTCAATTTTTCTGCATAAATCTTCATCATAGGTTGTTAAAGTGATTTGAACTACACATTTTGCCTTTTCATTTATTTTTTTCAATAAATCTAAATCTCTCAATATCATATCTGACTTTGTTATAAGAGTAAAACCAAAACCATAATTATATATTAAATCTAGTGTTTTTCTGACATTTTTGATTTTTAATTCAAGAGGAATATAAGGATCAGTCATTGAACCAGTACTAACCATACATTTTTTTCGTTTGCGTTTAAGAGTTTTTTCCAATAGTTCAACAGCATTTTCTTTGACTTCAATATCTTCAAAGTCATGTAGTATTCTATAGCAGCTGCTTCTTGAATCGCAATAAATACATCCATGAGAACACCCACGATAGAGGTTCATTCCATTTTTAGCTGATAGGATTCCTTTTACTTTTACATAGTGCATGTTATCTCCTTAATTGAGCAAAAAAATAAAGTATTAAAATAAAGAATAATTAAATATTATCTATATTATATCATAGATATTTAAATGTAAGTAAAAAAATAAAATTTTCAAAATTTGTAAATAATAAAAGAAAAAACGAAAGATAGATATGCATTTTCTGAAATTGAAAATTGATAAGTTTATTTTGGAGGGAACTTCATATAATCCAAAACCAAGCTTAAAGGATTATATGAAGTTTAATTTAATTAATTACCCTAAATATTTTAGAGCAAGATTTGTGAAAATTTTTATTCCATTTTCTATTGTTTTTTCAGGAACTAAGAATTTTGAATTATGTAAGGGATATTTAACTTTTTCATCTTCTCCTGCTCCTAGCCAAGCAAAACTGCCTTTTATTTCTTTTAAATATTCTCCAAAATCTTCCGAAGTCATAACAGCTTTAGAAGGAACTATAACATTTTTTTCCCCTAAAACTTCAGCAGCACAAGCTCTAAAGAATATGCTTGTTTCATAATCATTAATAACAGGAGCATATCCCCAATGATAGTTATATTCATAATCAATATCATAAATAAGTTTGAAACCTTCCAATATATTTTTACATTTTTGTTTTATGTATGTTCTTAACTCGTTATTATATGTTCTGGCACTTCCACTTAAAAATATTTCACTAGGGATAGCATTTCCCATAAATGTATCTGGTTTGAATATTCCAAAATTCCAAACCAGATTTTCAAATGGATCTATGTAATGCATCCTTATTCCAGCTACAGTATTTAAAAATTGAGAAGCCACATAAACTGGATTTATACATTGATGTGGAAGTCCGATATGACCACTCTTGCCTTTTATTTTGATTTTTATTAAATCACAGCTTGCCATCATTTCATTATTTCCAATAGCTATTTGTTCAACTGGAAGATCAGGCCATACATGAGCAGCAAATATAGAGTCTACATTATTTAAAACTCCAGCCTTTATAAGTCCTTTTGCTCCTCCTTCTATTCCTTGTTCTTCAGCAGGTTGGAATATTATTTTTATATTTCCATTTATTTTGTTTTTCATTTTATTTAAAATAACAGCAGTTCCTAACATAATAGCCATGTGAGCATCATGACCACAAGCATGCATATAACCATTATTTAAAGATTTAAATTCACACTCTGTATCTTCTTTTAGAGGTAGAGCATCCATATCAGCTCTAAAAGCTATAGTTTTTCCAGAGTACTCTCCATTAATATAGGCTATTATAGCAGTTTCATAGATATTAGTTTCATATTTTATACCATTTTTTTCTAAAAAATTAATTATACATCTTTGAGTTTCAAATTCAACATATCTATCTTCTGGATGTTGATGTAAAAATTTTCTTGCTTCAATTATTTCTTCCCAATATGTTTGGATTAAATTTTCTATACTTTTCATAAATTTTCCTCCTAGAATGGACCATAATTTATTAATGTAGCAATTATAAGAGAAACTATAGCAAGAGCTATTAATTTTAAAACTAGAGGGAAAATATATTTTACGTATTTTTCATAGCTTATTTTTCCCATTGCAATAAAAGCAAATATTAATCCTGAAGTTGGATAAATCATATTAGTTATACCATCTCCAAATTGGAAGGCCAGAACTGCTGTTTGTTGAGTCACATTTACTAAATCAGCTAACGGAGACATTATTGGCATAGTAACGACAGCCTTTCCACTTCCAGAGTTTATAAAGAAGTTAAGTATTAATTGAACAAAGAACATGCAGATAGAACTCATAAATCCTCCAACTTTTTCAAGAGGAATAGAGACAGAATGAACTATTGTATCAACAATCATACCTTTAGTAAGAATGATTTGTACAGCTCTAGCTAGAACTACACACATAGATCCCATATAGAAGGTTTTTCCAGTCTTTATTATTTTAGTTGCTATTTCATTACTGTCATATCCAGCAATGATTCCAGCAATAATTCCTGAAATTATTAAAATTGCAGTCATATCATTAAGTTTGAAATTAAATACAATTGCACCAATAACCATGAAAACTATTGTGGCAAAGAGCATAATTAATAAAGCTTTTTGTCTTAAAGTTAAATTTTCATTGAAGTTATCAGAATTTGTTTCTAAATCAGAGACATCAATATCAGCTACTAGACTTTTACTTTTATCTTTTTTTACAGCATCAGCATATTTTAATATATGATGAGCAGATATTAAAAAGCCAATTATCCATATTATCAATCTGAATTCAAATCCAGAATAGATAGGAAGACCAACAATTTCATGTGCTATCAAAATGGTATATGGATTAACAGGAGCAAGAGAAAATGATACAAATGTAGGAACCATAACAATAGCAACTCCAGTTAAAGTATCATAACCTGCTGCAAGAGCAAATCCAATCATGAGAGGAGTAAATACTAAATTTCCATCTAAAATTCCAGTAAAACCAGATCTTATAGCAAAGAATGTCATAAAAATTAAAATAAGAGTTTTAGTTTTATTATTTCCATCTTTTTTTAAAAGATTACTTATAAAATTTTGAAAAACTCCACTCTCTGTGTAAACTCCAAGACAAGCTGATCCTACTAACATTGTTGCAATAATGGAAGCTGTGGAAGCAAAACCTTCTGGAATAGCTTTAAACCAATTAAAAATAGAAACAGGAACTTGTCTAATATACTGAAAACTATTTGGATCTATCTTGGTTACTCCATCAACTTTTATTCGCTCATATGTTCCAGCTGGAACAATATAAGTCATAATACCAGTGATAATAATTACCCCAATAAGAATAGCGTATACATGAGGTATTTTGAATTTTGATATTTTTTCTTTATTCATAGAATGAAACCTCCCCTTGTGTATAATGATGTTATATTAAATAAGCAAAAAGTATGCCATAAAAAAGATAAAAAAGTCTTAAAAATAAAGTACAATGTTAATAATTTTATTGTGTATCTAATTAAAATAAGTATAACTTTAAATTATTAAAATTAAATGGGATAAAAAGTGTTGAGAATAAAAAAGGCTTTTCTTTTATAAATATGGTATGATTGACTTAAGAAATAATAATGGGATGATAAAGTAAAAAAAGGATGAAAATGGAGTGAGAGAAATGAAGAAAAAATTACTTCTTATAACTACAAGAAAAGATATGATGGTATTATATTTAGAAGAATTAATAAAAATATTTGAAGGGTATCTTGAAATTTTTTCATGTTGTTTACAAGAAAAAAATCCAGAAGAGATTATATTGGAGGAGGCAGACATAGTTTTAGTTACAAGTCCTTATACTTTTTTTCTGGGAAGAAACAGAATGAAGGCTACTTCTAAAGTAATAAATTTGAATTTTACTTTTAAAAAAGAAAAAATCGAAGAACTAAAAAAATTGCCAGTGAACACTGATGCCATAGCTTGCTTTGATTTTTCATCTTCATCCCACCAAGCTGCTTTTACTCTTCAGGAAGCTGGAGTAGATAATTTAAATATATTTCCTTATTATCCAGGAAATCCAAATTTAGAAAATAAAGAGATAGAAACAGCAATAATAAGTGAATATGCAACTGAAATTCCATCTAAAATAAAATATATTATAGATTTAGGAAGAAGGAAGATATCTTTTGCTACAATTCTTGATATAGTTATAAAATCAAATATTTTAGATGAGGTAATAGAAGAAAGAATATATAATTATTTCAAAGATACAGCTATTCCTAATGGTTATTTAAGCTATTTTTATGATGGATCTTCAGTTGTAAAGATGCAGTTAAACACTATTATAAATTGTATAGATTACGGAATAATGATTTTAGATAATGAGTATAATATTGTTAATTTTAATAAAAAATTTATTGAACTTTTTAATTTAAGAGGAGATATAACTAATTTTAATCTAAATGAATTAGAAATAAGTAATGAAATAAAAAAAATAATCTTAGAGAATTTTAGTATAAAAGACCAACTATTTGAAATAAAAGAATTTCAAAAAAGAATTTTATTATCCAAAGAAAAAATAAATAAAAAAGATTTGAATTATAATATTTTTATTGTTTTAATAAAAGATATAACAGATATTATAAATCTAGAAAATTATTTAAGAAAGCAGATAGCAAAAAAGGGACATGTTGCAAAATATACTTTTGATGATATTAAAGGAAATAGTTTAGAGATAAAAGATTGTTTAGAAAGAGCTGAAAAAATAGGAAAAATAGATAAACCAACATTAATCTTGGGAGAATCAGGGACAGGAAAAGAACTTTTTGCACATTCTATCCATAATATTTCTGTCAGAAAAAAATTTCCTTTTATAGCTGCAAATTGTGCAGCAATACCAGCTAATCTTCTTGAAAGTGAATTATTTGGCTATGAAGAAGGAGCATTTACTGGAGCTAAAAAAGGTGGGAAAATAGGTATATTTGAAATGGCTCATAAAGGAACATTATTTTTGGATGAAATAGGAGAGTTATCACTGGAAACACAAGCGAAACTTTTAAGAGTAGTAGAAGACAAAGAAATAAGAAGGATAGGAAGCAGTGATATAATAAGTTGTGATGTAAGAATAATTGCAGCTACCAATAGAAATTTGGAGGAATTAATAGAAAAAGGTAAATTTAGATTAGATTTATACTACAGACTAAATACTTTAATAATTGAAATTCCAGCTCTTCGTGAAAGAAAGGAAGATATTCCACAATTTATAAAATATTTTTTTGAGAAAGAAAGCAAAAGCGAATTAAAAATTGAAGAAGATGTTTTAAATTTTTTAATAAAATATGAATGGAAAGGAAATGTGAGAGAGTTAAGAAATTGTATTGAATATATGGCAAATGTATACGAAGATAGAATAAAAATGAAGGATCTTCCAATTTATATATATAAAAAATACTTGAATGAAAATAAAGAAGAAGTGAAATCAGAAGAAATTAACAGAGAGAGGATAGAGAATCAAGATTTTGATAAAAAAATA
>ERZ791682.385-NODE-385-length-27068-cov-3.89686_pt1 | contig 27068 bp, 26 predicted proteins | sample MGYA00509958_ERZ791682 | MGnify/ENA primary metagenome ERZ791682 (study PRJEB30046, sample SAMN00715194) | human gut metagenome | study: EMG produced TPA metagenomics assembly of the A metagenome-wide association study of gut microbiota in type 2...
AATGGGTTTCCTTCCAAGATCTTCGTTTCCCCTACTTGAATCAAATGCAAAAATACAGTATACTTCTGTATAGGTATGCCTGCAGATTAGGTTATTTTCAGGCAAAACAGGGCGCCCTTTGCTGGACGCTAGGAAAGATAAAGGAGAAGCATTATGAATTTAGTAACCGTAAGAGAACTGTATAAAAACAGAGAAGCTTACCTGGACAAGGAAATTTCCGTAGGCGGATGGGTCCGCAGCGTCCGGGATTCCAAAGCATTTGGATTTATTGTTGTCAGCGATGGTTCTTATTTTGACACCCTTCAGATTGTATACCACGACACCCTGGCAAACTTTGATGAGATCTGCCGTCTGAATGTAGGCGCAGCCATTATTGTAAAGGGTACTCTGGTTGCCACACCTCAGGCCAAGCAGCCATTTGAGATTCAGGCCTCTGAGGTTGTTGTAGAGGGCGCATCTGCTCCGGACTATCCCCTGCAGAAAAAGCGTCACACCCTGGAGTATCTGCGCACGATTACTCATCTGCGCCCCCGTACCAACACCTTCCAGGCTGTATTCCGTGTCCGCTCCCTGATTGCTTATGCAATCCACCAGTATTTCCAGGAGAAGGATTTTGTCTATGTTCATACTCCCCTGATTACAGGAAGCGACTGTGAAGGCGCCGGAGAGATGTTCCAGGTTACTACCATGGATTTAAAGAACATTCCCACAACCCAGGACGGAGCTGTTGATTTCTCTGAGGATTTCTTCGGCAAGCCTACCAACCTGACTGTAAGCGGCCAGTTAAACGGTGAGACCTATGCAATGGCCTTCCGCAATATTTATACCTTTGGCCCCACTTTCCGGGCAGAGAACTCCAACACCACCCGCCATGCAGCTGAGTTCTGGATGATCGAGCCGGAGATGGCCTTTGCTGATCTGGACGACAACATGGAGCTGGCTGAGGGTATGTTAAAATATATCATCCGCTATGTTTTAGAACATGCTCCGGAGGAAATGGCCTTCTTCAACAGCTTTATCGACAAAGGACTTCTGGATCGGTTAAATAACGTGCTGAATTCTGAATTCGGCCGCATCTCCTACACAGAAGCGATTGAAATTCTGGAAAAGAACAACGACAAATTTGATTATAAGGTTTCCTGGGGCTGTGATCTGCAGACAGAGCATGAGCGCTATCTGACAGAGCAGGTATTCAAAAAACCGGTATTCGTAACCGATTATCCCAAGGAAATCAAAGCCTTCTACATGAAGCTGAATCCGGACGGAAAGACCGTTGCAGCTGTTGACTGTCTCGTTCCGGGCATCGGCGAAATCATCGGCGGCAGCCAGCGTGAGGATGATTATGAAAAGCTGCTGGCCCGCATGAACGAGCTGGGACTGAAGGAAGAGGATTACAAGTTCTATCTGGAGCTGCGCAAATACGGCTCTACCCGTCACGCAGGCTTCGGACTGGGCTTTGAGCGCTGCGTTATGTACCTGACCGGTATGGGCAATATCCGCGATGTCATTCCCTTCCCGCGTACTGTAGGCAACTGCGAACTGTAAGTATTATAATTGGAACTGTTTTTAAAAACGGCATCTGTTTTCCGGATGCTTCTGCCCTGATCTCTCTGATTTTCTGGAGTATTCCGAAAGCAGTATTGCTGCAGAGGGCTGGAGATGCTTCGGAAACGGTGCCGTTTTTCTTCTATTTACAGATAACTATTCAGGACGGCGGGAGAAACTCCGATGCTTCTTGTTCGGATTTTCCGGACAAGAAAGATAAGCCGTCCTGAACAGTTACATTTACAAAGCAAAGGAGATTTCTCTATGAAATTCATCCACACAGCTGATATTCACTGGGGAATGCATCCCGACAGCGATAAGCCCTGGAGCCGGGAACGGGCCCACGCCATCCATGATACTTTTGGTGAAATCATTCGCCAGGCAAAAATCCGGGATGTTGATTTTCTGTTTATTGCCGGCGATCTCTTCCACCGCCAGCCCTTGCTGCGGGATCTGAAGGAGGTCAATTATCTGTTTTCCACCATTCCCGGAGTCCAGGTGGTTATCATTGCCGGAAACCATGACCGAATTCGGAAAAATTCTGCTCTCATGAGCTTTCAGTGGTGTCCCAATGTGACCTTTCTTATGGATGAGGAGCTGAGCTCTGTGTATTTTGAAGAGCTCAATACCGAGGTGACCGGTTTTAGCTACCACACTGCCGAAATTACCGAATCCCGGCTGAACGGCATTCATGCGCCGGAAAATGGGCGAATTCAAATCCTTCTGGCCCACGGAGGCGATGCTGCCCATTTGCCTCTGGACAAGGCCCAGCTTGCCAAATCCGGGTTTTCCTACACTGCCCTGGGACATATTCACAAGCCGGAAATCGCGCCGGATCGGTCTTATGCCTGGTGCGGTTGCCCAGAACCTCTGGACAAGACAGAAACTGGCCCCCATGGTATGATTGCAGGAGAAATCAGCCCTTCCACGCTTCAGGTAACCTCCCTGGAATTTGTTCCCCTGTGCCAGGCTCAGTATATTCCCCTTGTGGTTCATGTAACTCCGGCTACTACCAGCCGGGAGCTGAATGACCGTATGGCTCAGGAGATTCAGAAACGGGGCGCCGGACATATTTACCGGTTCCGAATTCGCGGAATGCGGGATCCTGATATTGTTTTCGATTTTGAATCGCTGATACGACGGCTGCAGATCATTGAGGTCATCGACGAATCAGAGCCTCAGTATGATTTCAGCCGGCTTTTTGCAGAGCATCCCAGCGACATGATCGGCTTTTATATCCGGGCGCTTCAGCGGGAGGATTCCAGCCCTGTGGAAAAAAAGGCCCTGTATTACGGAATTGATGCATTGCTTAGAACAACGGATGAGAGGAGCTAGCCATGCGGTTATTGGATTTACATATTGACGGCTTTGGAAAATTTCACGACCGCACCGTCCGGTTTGAGGACGGCATGAATCTTGTATACGGAAAAAATGAGGCCGGAAAATCGACCCTCCATACCTTTATCCGCTGTATACTCTTTGGAATGGAGCGGGGACGGGGACGAGCAGCCAGAAATGATCTGTTTACCCGTTTTGAGCCCTGGCAGAATAAGGGCGCTTACGGCGGCTGGATTCGTCTGGAAAAAAACGGGATTATTTATCGAATTGAACGAAATTTTCAAAAAGATTTAAAGGTTCCGACAATTATAGATGAAACTGCCGGAAAGGAAGTGGAGCCCACCAAAAGCTTTCTGGATTTTCTTCTGTGCGGACTGACGGAAACCACCTACAACAATACCATCAGCATCGGGCAGCTCAAAAGCGCTACAGACAGCGGTATGGTAACGGAGCTGCGCAATTATATTGCAAATATGAATACAACCGGCAGCATGGCCTTGAATATTACGAAAGCCACTGCCTACTTAAAAAACCGGCGGCGGGAATTTGAACGGCAGCTGACTCCGGATGCCGGAAAAAATTACACCTCGCTTCTGGGGGAGATTCGTTCCATCGAAAAAGAAATTGCTGCTCCAGAGTATGAAAATCAGCTCCAGTCCTATCAGGAGCTGCGTTCCCGCGTAAAAAGCCAGCTGGCACAGAAGCAGGAGGAGCGGGAAACCCTTCTTCAAAAAATTGCCAAGGGCCGCCAGGTATTAAGCGCAGCACAGTTTACGGATGAATCCTCTATTATCAGTTACCGGGACAGCGCCAGAGCTTCCTACCAGGAATACGAAAATGCCAAGGCCGCCAGCGAGAAAAAAGGGGCTCTCGTTCTTTCTGTCCTCTTCCTGCTTTTTGCTGTCCTTGCCGGACTGGGAATCGGCTTTCCCGGTACACTGGCCCGATTTGCTGCAGAGCTTCTTCCTGGAGCGGCCCATGCGGTGGATCACTCTGCCTATCTGACTCTGTGCGCTATGATGGCTGTAATGTTTGCATCAGCCGGACTGTTTCTCATGTTTCGTTACAAAACCCGGAAAAAGGAAACAGCTATGGTAGGAAAGCTGCTTCAGGAGACCTTTTCCCGCCATCTGGGGGATTCTGCCATTTCTGCAGATGCCATGGCTGCCTTTGAGGCCCGTATGGAGGAATTTATCCGGTTAAGCCAGGTACTGGAGCGTTCCGAAAATTCTATAAAAGAACAGGCTGAACAGATCACATCCCTTCAGCAGCAGGAGGTTTCCTGTGAAGAAAACATCAGCAAACAGCAGCGAACCCAGTGGGAGCTGGAAAAGAAGCTGGATCACCTGACGCACTGCAAGGATCAGGTAGAAGCACTGAAACAGGTTCTGGAGGAAAACGAACGGATCCGAGAAGAAATTACTGCAATCGATCTGGCTCTGGAGACCATGACAGAGCTTTCCGGCACCATTCGGGACTCCTTTGGCCTGTACTTAAACAAAAGCGCCTCTCAGCTGGTAAACAGCATTACCGGAGGGATTTACAGCAGTATGAGCGTAGATGAAAATCTGAATATTTTCATGAATACTCCCACTCGCCTGGTTCCTGTAGAACAGGTTTCCAGCGGCACAATGGATCAGATTTACCTGGCCCTGCGGCTGGCTGCCGCCAGACTGCTCCAGGGCGGCGGCGGGCAGGAGGTTCGGCGATCAGATGCCTCTGATTTTTGACGACAGCTTTGTACTGTACGATGATGAGCGGCTGCGGACTGCTCTGAAATGGCTGTCTCAGTCCTGGCCTGGTCAGATTATCATCTTTACCTGCAACCAGAGGGAAGCACAAATGCTGACAGCCTGCCAGGTTCCGTATGGAATGGTGGAGATGTAGAGGTGAGGGAAGCTCTCAGGTTAAGGAACTGTTACTAGAAAGCAGGAGGTGAGTGCTATCATACTCAGTCTTTTTGAGAGCTATAAAAGATTTATCCAGTACTCATTTCATTTTTCCGGAAAAGCGAGCAGACAGGAATACTGGACCATTTTGGCCACTCATATATTTATTTCCCTGGACGTTCTGAATACCATACTAAAGGAAGAAATCTTGGAATGGACCGTAACAGAAACAGCTTCTGTACAGGACAAGCATTTTACCTATACGTTAAGCGATTCGGAACAGAAAATGATTTGTCTCATATCCACAGCGAAAGGGAATGGAGATGGCCGCTTTCTTCAGATTGCCTTCTTGTCATCTCCTGCCAATATCAGTACGTATCTGCCACCAATTGATACTGGAGCCGCTTCGTGCACGGACATTCCAGATCTCACCCTGGGAAATTCTTTTCATTGACTTTGCCCGACCGGCGTTTTGGATCTGTACTGGAATTATTGGAACTCTTGTAGTTTTCCAGAAACAGACCGTGCATCGTTTTCACAAAGTATTTCTTTGGTGCGGGATTGCTCTGGCAGCAGGCTGCTACGGACTCATCTTATGCTCCATCACGAGCTTGTCCGTTCTGGCAGCGCCTTCGAAGCTTCTTCCATGGCTTTTGAAAAGACCGGTTGTATTTCTTATTCCAGGCATACTGCTTGGACTTGCTCTCAGCGAAGGAAGTTAAAGAACGTTCTCAAAAAATCCTGGTGCTGACACCCTTTCCTGTACAAAGAAATATGGAGTGGATCCGCTGCAAAACAGCCAATCCACTCCATATAATAAAGTCTATCCTTTCTTTCCTGTCTATTTATCACCCGTCCAAACAGCAGTTTCGTGAACTCCCCACCGTCTTAAACCAGTGAAATTGGTAACAGGCGAGCGACCGTTCTACACGGCTAAAACACCAGCCGGATTCTCGTTCCCTCTCCCAGCCTGCTTTCCATCTCCACCTTTGCCTGGTGGTAAATGGCGCCGTGCTTCACAATGGAAAGGCCCAGTCCGGTACCTCCAATCTGCTTGGAATGGCTTTTATCTACCCGGTAAAACCGCTCAAAAATCCGTTCCTTATCTTCTTCTGGAATCCCGATTCCCGTATCCTCCACAGTTACTGTAGGATGTCCCTTTTCCTTTACTACAGTTACATGTACCAGTCCGCCGGGCTTATTATACTTTACTGCATTTTCGCAGATATTAAATATCATTTCATCCAGAAGCTGGGCTGCTCCGGAAACCACGGCCGGACTTCCCTTAATATCAATCGCCACTCCAGCCTTATTTGCCATATCCCCCATTCGCTTTACCACCTCAGAGGCAATCTGGTACAAATCTACTGGTCCCTTTTCCAGCTCCACATTGCCCTCATCCAGACGGGACAGCTTGATAATATCCCCTACCAGAGTAATCAGACGCTGAGCCTCCACATAGATTTTTTCTGAAAAACGCCCCATATCCGCTGCCGGTACCAGCCCGTTTTTCATAATCTCCGCATACCCGGAAATGGAAGTCAGAGGCGTTTTCAGCTCGTGAGAAACATTTGCTGTAAACTCTCTGCGAAGCCCCTCTCTGTTCTGCTGCTCTGTCACATCAAGAATCACAACAACAGCGCCCCAGCGGTTTTCAGACTCTGCTACCGGATTGGCAATAATCTGATAATGGCGTCCGTTTAAATCCAGATTCTGCTCACATCGCTGTCCCGCCAAAGCTTCATCTACCACCTGACGGAAGCTGTTGGAACGATTTAAACTCAGCACATTGATGTTGCCGTTCCCATTCTTCTCCATATCGACTCCCAGGATCCGGGCTGCGCTGGAATTATAGGAAATCACATCTGCTTTGCTGTCCACAACAATAAAGCCTTCCCGCATATTTTCTGTAATTGCAGTAAATTCTTCCTGCTTTTCCCGGAGGGTTTCCATCTGCTCCCGAATGGTTTCCTTCTGCTTTTCCAGACGGCGCACCAGTGGAGCCAGCTCATCATACACCTGCTCTGCCTGAGGATTTTTGGGGTCCAGACGATTAATCGGATCCACGATCCGCTTCGTCTGAAGCTCTGCCAGAACCATGGTAACACCAAAAATCACCACTGCCATTACAATCATCCACGGAACTGTATGAACCATCGTAGCAAGGCCGCTGCTGGTCGTACTGGCTACACGAATGATTGTCCCATCTGTCAGCTTTCTGGCATAATAATAGGTCTGCTCTGCCAGAGTATCAGAAATCCGGACACTTTCTCCAGCCCCTGTCTGAAACGCACTGACAACCTCCGGGCGATCCCTGTGATTTTCCAAGGATTCGCTGTCTGCATAACTGTCATAGAGAACTGTTCCGTCCTCCCCGATCCAGGTAATCCGGTTTATATTATTGCCGTCTCCCCGGCTGGCCAGATGCGCAAGATATTCTTTCCCAGAAACCTCTACAGCCGACTCCAGATACCGCACCTCAGTCCTCACTGCCAGCTGCATCTGCTCCTGCAAATCCCGGCAAAACAGCCAGGTCGTTACCAGAGTTGCCACTACCATGGAAAACAGGGCAACCAGGCACATATTCCAATAGATTTTCCGTTTCATCCGATTTCCTCCATCTTATAGCCTACGCCGCGGATGGTTTCAATATAGCCGCTGGCTGCCCCCAGTTTCTGCCGAAGAGTCCGGATATGAACGTCCACAGTCCTTGTCTCCCCATCAAAATCATAGCCCCAGATTCTGGACAGCAGCTGATCTCTTGTAAGAACCATTCCTTCATTTTCCATCAGATAGCAAAGCAGCTCAAACTCCTTAAAGGTAAGAACCACCGCCTGATCATTGACCTTAACTGTGTGCTTTGCCGCATCTACCGCAATGGGGCCAACCTGAAGAAGTCCCCCCTTTTTCTCCGGCTCCGCTCTCCGAAGCAGAGCCCGCACCCGGGATACCAGTTCCATCATTCCAAAGGGCTTGGGAGAATGTAATCGTCAGCTCCGCTGTCCAGACCAATCACCTTATCATACTCCGTTCCCTTTGCTGTCAGCATAATCACCGGAAGCCGTGCCGTTTGAGCCGAATCCCTAAGCTTTCTCAAAATAGTCAGACCGTCCTCGTCCGGCAGCATAATATCAAGCAGCGCCATCGAGGGCTGCTCCTCCTTCATTGCCTCCCAGAATTCCTTGGCACAGGAAAATCCCTTCGCCGGAAATCCTGTAGACTGCAGGGTGTAAATCACAAGTTCCCGGATACTGTTGTCATCTTCTACCAGATAAATCATTCTGCCTGCTTCCTCCTGTTCTACTCCAGATGTGTGCCGGTAATAGAATACTCCACCCACTCGGCAATATTCGTAGCGTGATCACCGATGCGCTCAAAATACTTTGCAATCATCAGCATATCAATACAGAACTCTCCCAGCTCCTCATTCCTGTCCTCCCGGGTCAGCAGTCCAATCAACTCCTGCTTTACCTTACCGAACAGCTCATCCACCACATCATCATAGAGAATTACTTCTTTTGCTATGTTCAAATCCTTTTTTACAAAGGAATCAATGCTCTCCGTTACCATTTTCATGGTCGCCTCTGCCATATCTCGAATGTGAAGCCGGCTCTCTGTTTCCCAGCCCTGCAGAAAGCTGCAGATCTCTGCAATATCTGACGCCTGATCACCAATACGTTCCATATCAGAAATCATTTTCAGAGCAGAAGAAACCTGTCTGAGATCCTTTGCCACAGGCTGCTGCTGCAGGAGAATTCTCATACAAAGATTTTCAATATCCCGCTCCTTCTGGTCGATTTCCCGATCGGTTTTATACACCTCATCAGAGAAATCTCCCTCCTTCATCAGAGTTCTTGATGCATAGGAAATCGCGTCCTCACACAGTGCTCCCATTCGAATCAGTTCCACATTCAACAGCTCCAGCTGTTCGTCAAAACGATTGCGCATATCAGCCAAACCTCCCCGTAATATAATCTTCCGTTTTCTTGTTTCTGGGCATGGAGAAAATCTGCTCTGTCTCTCCGAATTCTACCACCTCTCCCAGAAGGAAAAATGCAGTTTTATCAGAAATACGCGCAGCCTGCTGCATATTATGTGTTACCATAACAATAGTATAATCCTTTTTCAGTTCTACAGCAAGATCCTCTATTTTTGAGGTGGAAATCGGATCCAGAGCAGAAGTAGGCTCATCCATCAAAAGCACCTCGGGCTGTACTGCCAACGCGCGGGCAATGCAAAGCCGCTGCTGCTGACCGCCGGAAAGTCCCAGGGCGCTCTTTTTCAGACGATCCTTCAGCTCATCCCAGATAGCCGCATCTCTCAGCGATTTTTCCACAATATCATCCAGCTGAACCTTGGAATGAATCCCGTGAGTTCTGGGACCGAAAGCAATATTATCATACACGCTCATGGGGAAAGGATTTGGCTTCTGGAATACCATTCCCACCCGCTTCCGCAGAAGGTTAATGTCCATATTTCCATAAATATCTTCCCCATCCAGCAGAATTTTTCCTGTGATTTTACATCCCTCAACCAGATCATTCATCCTGTTTAAAGACTTTAAAAGTGTCGATTTTCCGCATCCGGAAGGCCCAATAAAAGCGGTAATTTCATTTGCTTGAATATTCAAATTAATCCCCTTCAGGGCCTTAAAATCCCCGTAATACAGCTCCATATTCTGAATTGTCAGCTTATCCATAAATTCCCTTTCCTGATTTCCAAACATTCTTTGTTATTATATTTTTCTGATACAAACGCCTCTTCACCAGTTGGCCTATCCGGTTTTTCAGCCTTTCCGGCATCTATTTTGCTACCATTTTTGCAATCATCCCGGAAACGGCATTGATGCACACGACAATCACCAGAAGCACCACTGCTGTTGCGTAAGATTGATTGGTATACAGCCCCTCATTAGTCAGCACATACATATGAACAGCCAGCGTCCGCCCGGAGCCTAAAAGACTTTCCGGAATTCCAGCCACAGTACCTGCCGTATACATCAAAGCTGCCGTCTCACCTACAATTCGTCCAACTGCGAGAATAATTCCGGCCAGAATTCCCGGAACTGCTGATGGAAGCACAATATGAAAGACTGTTCTTAACCGCCCCGCTCCCAGTCCAAAGCTGCCTTCTCTATAAGAATCCGGAACCGATTTTAACGCCTCCTCCGTTGTTCTCATAATCAACGGAAGAATCATAATTGCCAAAGTCAGCGCGCCGCCCAGGATTGTGTAGGACCACTTAAAGGTAACGGCAAACAGCAGAAATCCAAACAGACCGTACACAATTGAAGGAATTCCGGATAAGGTTTCCGCTGTAATTCGAATCAAAGCCACCAGCTTATTTCCCCGCTTTGCATATTCCACCAGATAGATAGCTGCAAAAATTCCCAAAGGACCTGCAATAATCAGAGAAAGCCCTGTCATAATAATGGTATTAATCAGCGCCGGCATCAGAGATACATTTTCACTGTTATATTCCCACGCAAACAGATCTGCCGTCAGATAAGGAACACCCTTAATCAGAATATAGGCAATCAAAAACAGCAGCGTCATCACCGTAATCAGAGCCGACAGGCTGACCAGAATCAGCAAAAGCAGGGACAAGGGACTTCTTTTATAGGACTTCAGACGCTGAGAAAAGGTCTGACGGTTAATTGCCTGAATCTCTACATTCTTTTTTTCCATAAATGCTTCCATCACGCTTCCGCCTTTCTGCTTAAAATAGAAAATGACAGGTTAATAATCAAAATAAACACAAACAATACTACAGCTGTTGCAATCAAAGCTTCCCGATGCAAATCTGTGGCATATCCCATCTCCAGCACAATATTAGCCGTCATGGTGCGGACTCCTTCAAACAATCCCTTCGGCATACGAGCCTGGTTTCCAGCCACCATAATTACTGCCATCGTCTCACCAATAGCCCGTCCTACACCCAGAATCACACCTGCAAGAATTCCTGATTTTGCAGCTGGAAGTGTAGCAAAAAATACACTTCTTTCATGGCTGGCTCCCAGAGCCAGGGCTCCTTCATAATAGCTGGAAGGAACCGCATTAATTGCTGATTCTGATACCCCGATAATCGTAGGAAGAATCATAATTCCCAGGAGAACAGAAGCTGTTGCCATACTCTTTCCGCTTCCGCCAAAAAGCTTTGACATGACCGGAACAATCACTACCATACCGAAAAATCCATAGACAACGGAAGGGATTCCTGCCAGCAGATCAATGGCCGGCTTCATAATCCGGTACAGGCTGCGGGGACAAAACCGGGACATAAAAATAGCAGTCAGGATGCCGATGGGAACCCCCACCACAATAGCCCCTGCAGTTACATAAATACTTCCCAGAATCATGGGAAGGATTCCATAAATGTCATTTCCCGGCTTCCACTTTTCCCCCAGCAGAAAATCAAATATACCGATTTTTCCTATTGCTGGAATCCCGTTTGCAAACAGGAAAATACATATCATAGCTACAGACAGAATAGACGCGCAGGCAGATATCATAAATACCATACGCATGGATTTTTCTTTCAAATGATTCATACAAACTCCTTACTTTCCAGGGATGCTTCTCTGCTGTGTCATAGAAGGCGGCTCCTGAAGGGGCCGCCTCACGATGGTTTCAAATATGATTCTTCATGTTGTAATTACTTTACATCTGCCCAGTCAGTAACCTCGCCGGTAAAAATTGCTTTTACATTCTCGCTGGTCAGTTCCTCTACCGGACTATCATTGTTTACAATAACAGCAATTCCGTCCATGGCAATTACAGTGCCAGTAACTCCCTTCTCCAGTTCGCTGTCCTTTAACTCTCTGGATGCCATACCAATATCACACACACCCTCAATTGCGGAGGTTACACCAGTAGTAGAATCAGACTGCTGTACTTCAATAGTTACATCCGGATTCAATGCATTATAAGCCTCTTTCAGCTTTTCCATAACCGGAGTTACAGAAGAAGAACCTGCTACTACAACCTTTCCAGAAAGACCAGAAGCTTCATATGCTCCCTCATTTCCCTGGCTGATATATCCGTTATCCTCAACAACCTTCTGTCCCTGCTCACTCATAATATATTTAATGAAATCAGCAGCAACCTCGCTTACTTCTGCCTTTGTTGCGATATTAAACGGGCGGGCAATTTTGTATGCACCAGATTTGATATTGTCAACGGTTGCCTCTGCTCCATCAATCTTTACTGCCTTTACCGTATCATTTAAAGAGCCCAGAGAAATATAACCGATTGCCTCGGTATTTCCAGAAATTGTGGTCATCATAACAGAGGTGCTGTTAGTAATTTCTGCATCCTCTGTAGTCATATCTATTTTTTCTCCTGCATCATTCTTCTCTTCGATGCCGAACAGCTCAATAAAAGCACCTCTGGTACCGGAGCCATCCTCACGAGATACCACACTGATAGGACCTTCTGCCTTTCCTTCAGTCTCTTTTGCAGTAGTCTCCTCCGCCTTCTCTGTCTGAGCGGCTGTAGTTGCTGCTTCGGTTGCTGCTGCAGTTGTCTCAGCTGCCTTATTTCCGGAACATCCAGTCAGACCTGCCATTGCCAGACCCATTGCTAAAAGTACTGCCATTGTTTTTTTCATAATTTTTCTCTCCTTTTTCTGTACGGCCTTGTCTTTTTGCCGCATATGTTTTACATTTGTGATCCTGTATCATCATGGGAAGCTGCTTTTGGGGGACTTCCCAGTGACTGCGTTTTGTTTCTTACAAGGCGTATTGTAAAATCCTTATGTAAAATCTAAAAGAAGCTGTCTGTAAAATCAATGTAAAGTTTTTTTCGCAAAAAAAAGCAAAGAAAAGCCGCCGCCCGGGGAAGTAAATCGGATATTTTTCACAGAGCTTCGTTACCTCAGCGCGAATGTAATCAGCCTTATTCTCAAAATCCGTAGCTGCCAGCCAGATACACTCAGCAATCTTCGGCATATCCTCCTCTTTCAGCCCTCTGGAAGTAATAGCTGGAGTTCCAATACGGACACCGGAGGTCACAAAGGGACTTCTGGGATCATTAGGGAGGACTGCATTTTTATTCAGTGTAATATAAACCTCATCACACCGATTCTGCAGCTCCTTTCCGCTGACATCAAGCCCTGTCAGATCCACCAGCATCAGATGGTTATCAGTGCCGCCGGAAACCAGCTTGAAGCCCTGAGCCGTCAGCGCTTCTGCCAGAGCCGCTGCATTCTTTCTTACCTGATGCTGATATTCCTTAAATTCCGGTTTCAGAGCTTCGCCAAAGCAGACTGCCTTTGCTGCAATCACATGCTCCAAAGGTCCGCCCTGGGTTCCCGGGAAAATAGCCTTGTTAAAATTAAATTTATCTGCTGCAGCCTGATTTGCCAGAATCATGCCGCCTCTGGGCCCCCGCAGAGTCTTGTGTGTCGTAGTCGTCACTACATCTGCGTAAGGAATGGGACTGGGATGCTCTCCTGCTGCCACAAGCCCTGCAATATGAGCCATATCTACCATCAGATATGCGCCAACCTTATCTGCAATCTCACGGAAACGTTTAAAATCAATCGTCCGGGCATAAGCGCTGGCTCCTGCCAGAATCATCTTCGGCTTATGCTCTACAGCAAGACGTTCTACCTCATCATAATCAATAAATCCCTGTTCATTCACGCCATAGGGAACAATATTAAAATACATGCCAGAGAAGTTTACAGGACTTCCATGAGAAAGATGGCCGCCATGATCCAGACTCATGCTCAGCACCGTATCTCCCGGCTTTAACATAGCGACAAACACTGCCATATTAGCCTGTGCTCCAGAGTGGGGCTGTACATTGGCATAGTCGCATCCAAACAGCTTTTTTGCACGGTCAATGGCAATATTCTCCACCACATCCACGCACTCACAGCCGCCGTAGTACCGCTTCCCGGAATAACCACCGCTTCCCGGAATAACCCTCTGCATATTTGTTGGTAAGCACCGTTCCCATCGCCATCATAACCGGCTCTGAAACAATGTTTTCTGATGCAATCAGCTCCAGATTTCTTCTCTGACGAGCCGCCTCTGCTTCAATCGCTTTTCCCACTTCAGGATCATAGTCTGTGATGAAATTCATTACCTCATTAACCATAGCAGTACTCCTTTTCTTCTCTAAAATAATTGGTATCCCCCGCATGGTTTTGATTATAGTACAAAAAAAAGAGACCTGTCAAGCAATTGTCTCTTTTCTTCGTGGTTTTCTGACGTTTTATTGTTGTTCACTGGCTTGCCTGTAAACAGCAGCAGATTTTCTATCGAATTCTCAGCCCTTCTCCAGCTCCGCTCTCCGATGCTCCTCTAACAGCTCTCCATACCGCTTTTCATCCAGAGGAAATTTAACCCGTTCACCAGTCCAGGCAGAAAGATAAGAAGCATTGGCCAGCAAAAGTCCTCCAATGCCTTCCTCTCCCGGCGCAATTAACGGCGTTCCTTTCCGAAGATGATCGCTGAAATTCCGAAACATCGTCACATAAGCATCTTCCTCCGGCTCTAATGCCACCACTTCCTCATGGTGAGAGGGCTGTCCGAAAATCACCCTGTTTTCCCGATTAAAAGTGTCTGTATCCACATCATTTTTATCCCAGAGCACCGTTTTTCCACCTTCAACAGTCAGTTTTCCGCAGGTTCCCCAGATTTCCAGCCGATTAGAGCCTGGATGCTCACCGCTGGAGCTGATCAGAGAGCCCCGGAAGGGCGGACGTCCATCCTTTCGGCTTCCATAATAAAGCCGCAGATCTACACTGTCATCTACAGCAAAATCATTATACTTTCCAAAATCAATATCTGCATCCACTGCATCCGGCATTCCAAACAGCCACTGCCACATATCAAGATAATGCTGACACTGATTCAAAAGAAGTCCTCCGCCTTCCCCGTTCCAGCTGCTTCTCCAAGAAGCGCTGCTGTGATACCATGGGGAGCGGAACCAGTTATTACAAATCCAGACAGCTCTCGTTACATGTCCCAGAACGCCTGTATCCAGCATTTCCTTTGCCTTGCGGAATGCCGGGAAGGTTCTGCAGTGAAACATCACGGCAAATTCCGTATCTGCCCGCTTTGCAGCTGCCAGTTCTTCTGCCGCTTCTGCCGTAATCCCCAAAGGCTTCTCGCAAAAAACATGTTTTCCACAGGAAAATGCCTTTTTCCCAATTTCCACGTGGGTAGAATGCGGGGTTGCAATCACCACTGCGTCAAAATCCTCCTGATGAGAAAATGTATCTTCCACATCCTGATACAGAGCCGTTTGAGGATAAAGGGTGCGGATCTCCTGCTGACCAGGCTGGTTCCGACAGCAAATCCCCTGAAGCGTCAGCCCCGGAGCCTGTCCTTCTGCAATAATTTTTGCATATTTTTTTCCCATACCGCCAAAACCGATGATTACTGTACGAATTTCTTTCATAGCATTATCCCCCATTTCAATTTTTATGGATGCAGCTTATATTCTCGAACCACAATCTGCAGAGTTCTGTTTCCATTAGTTCTGTTTCCATTATACTCATTTACATCTGGATAATAAATCACATCGATGTGCTTCTGACTTCCCAGCTCCTCCATGAAGCGATCTCCCTCCGTAAACAGCATTCCTTCCATCGAATACCCCTGTTCCGTAACCAGAGACAGCTTTACTGCATTCCGGTTCCGTCCAAGAACGCGGCTGCTTCGAATCAAAAGATTTTTCTGCGCGAACTGCGGCTTCTCATTGCCCTGTCCAAAGGGCTCCAGCTGCTTCAGTTCTTCAACCAGTCCCTCGGAAATATATTCCAGAGGCATCGGTACATCAATCCAGATTTTCCGCACAAAATCCTCTGGCTTCAAATCCGCCTGTTCATTCAGTCTTCGGCGGAATTCCTCAATATCTGCTTCCCGCAGAGAAAAACCAGCTGCCATAGGATGGCCTCCGAATTTTACAAGAAGATCCTGAACTCCGCAAAGTCCCTGGTACATATGGTATGCTTCAATCGAACGGCCCGAGCCCTTTGCCATGAGAACCGTTTCTTCGCCGTCCTGTGAATCTGCCTCCTCCGCACTCCTGGTCAGAACAAAAGACGGCCTGTTCCAGGCTTCACGCACACGGCCTGCAATAATTCCAGCTAAAGACTCATGGCAGTCCGGCAGGTACACTACCAGCACCGAATCATTCTCATACTGTTCTTCAACGAGAGAAAGGGCTTCCTCTACGCCTTTCTGCGTCATGTTCTTTCGCTCCTCATTCAGCTCCTTTAGCTGAACTGCCATTTCCTGAGCCTGTGTCTCATCTTCACAGAGAAGCATTTCCAGAGCCAGCTTCGCTGTCTGAAGTCTTCCGCTGGCATTCAGACAGGGTCCAATGACAAATCCAATGTGATATGCCGTCAGCTGGGTAATATCCAGATCACAGGCTTCCACCAAGGCTCTGAGTCCTGCACTTTTCGTACAGGCAATCTGACGCAGTCCCCTTCTCACCAGAATTCTGTTCTCATCCTGAAGCGGCATCACATCGCCTACTGCAGCAATTGCCGCAAACTCCAGCATCTGCTCCCATTCTGTCTCCGGAATTCCAAAGCGCTCAAACAAAACCTGCACCAGCTTATAGGCCACAACTCCGCCGCAAATGCTTTTAAATGGATAGCTGCAGCCATCCTGCTTGGGATTCACAACCGCATCTGCACAGGGAAGCTGCTCTGAGCCATCTGCCCCGCGCACCACCTCATGATGATCCGTCACCACGACTGTCAGTCCCAATTCTTTTGCCAGAGCAATCTGATCCAAAGCCGCAATTCCATTGTCACAGGTTACAATCGTATCAATTCCGTCAGCTGCAGCCTTTCTGATAATATTCTCATTAATACCGTATCCGTCTCGGATTCGCTCCGGGATCTGATAATCCACCAGACCTCTGCACCGGGAAATTCCCCGGTACAGCAGGTAGGTGGAGCACACACCGTCAATATCATAATCGCCTACAACGCGAATCCGTTTTCCAGATTTTATTTTATCTTCCAAAATCCCGACAGCCTGATCCATCCCCTTCAGAAGATGAGGATTGTACAAATCCCGAAGCGTTCCGTGGAGATATTTTTCCACAGCCTCCTCTCCTACTATCCCTCTGTTTCTGATAATCCGCGCAGTCACAGGGCTGATGTGAAAACGCTTTGCGAGGGATCCAAAATCTGCCCGCTTGGTCTGCAGCATCCAGCAGGATTCCTGCCTGCTGCCATTATTTTTTTTCATGTTTTTCAGTTTCCTTTTCCATCTGCGATATCTGAATTTTCAGCGCCGCCAACTCTTTTTCATAGTGTTCCTTCTGACGCAGAAGCTCTTCCTGATGCTGACTTTCCTGCACCTTCAGCTGACTTTGAAGACTGGCAAATGCATAAAGCACCGGAGCAAAATCTCCCCGGTATGCCTGCTCACACTCGGATTTCACCTCATAATTTCTGCTTCCGATTTCCTGAAACATTCTCGTCTCATCCCGGATAATATCCCGCAGACGAGCCAGCATTTCATTCATCGCTCTTGTCAAAGCTCCAATCTCATCCTCAGATTCATACTCCAGAAACGTATCCAGATTGCCGTTTCCCGCCCGCCATGCTGCATCAGCCAGCTTTTCTGACGGCTCCTTAATTGACCGAATCAAAGAAAGAATCAGACTGATAACAATGAGGGAAACAGCGCCGATTACAACCAATTTTACCCGGGACAGCCGATCATACAGCCTTCCGGCATCATCTCTTGCCTGCATGGCTGTATCCTTATTATAATCAACTGCCTCCAGAAACAGGCTGCTGGTTTCGTCAAAGCGCTGCTGTGCCTCGCCCATCATCATCTCCGTGGCCTTTTCCCGGTCATTTCCTTTACTGATTTCGACCAGTTCCTTACTGCATTCCAGATATTGCTGCCATGCCTGATATGCCCGATCCATGATCATCTGATCTGCTTCCAGAGTTGGAAGCTGCTTATACTCCTGAAACCGGCTTTCAATATCCTGTTCCAGCTCCAGCATATCCTGTTCCAGCGCTCCCATAAGCTCCAGATCCGTTGTAATCGCATGGCGGCTTTCTGTAATCCGGTAATCCGAGGTCACTGTATTCAACTCTTCTGCCGCAATCACTGCATTCATCCACACATCATTCAGCTCTGCTCCTACCTGATCAATCTGTCTTGCTGTGGCAATGGATTCCTTTCCCATAAGAAACAGCCCCAGAATACTGACAGCACCCAATATCATCAGCTTTTTGCTGATTTTTACATCTCGAATGGATTTTATTTTCATCGTCCTGGCTCCTTTTTCTATTGTAACGATTCAGGACGGCCTGATTTTTTCTGGCCGCTACATCGATTATACTCAATTTGTATTGGAGAAACAAGACATTCCCATATTAAGAGTGCATTAAGGATTTCTGCCAATCCTCTGCATCACTTCTGCTTCTTACAATTTTTCGTAATACTTAATCAGCGCCTGAGTTCCCAGATCTCCCAGTCCTTCTCCCGCCAGCTTTTCATACATTGCCAGAACATATTCCAAAACTCCCAATCTGGCATCTGCCGCCAGGGCCTCTTCATCAGCCAGCTTCATATCTTTAATAAAATGCTTGATAAAAAAGCCCGGTTCAAAATCATCTTTTAAAATTCTGGATGCCACGTTATTCATCTGTGCGCTTCCCGCAGCTCCAGTAGAAATAGATTCCAGCATCAGCTTTGGATCCAGACCTACAGCCTGGGCATAGGCCAAAGCCTCGCAGGCGCCGGAAAGTGCTCCTGCAATCGCAATCTGGTTGCACATCTTTGTATGCTGTCCATTTCCTGCCTTTCCTTCATAATTAATATTCTTTCCCATGGCCTCAAATACCGGCATGCAGGCATCAAAAGCTTCCCTGTCGCCGCCTGCCAGAATCGTCAGAGTTCCAGCTTTCGCTCCGCTGTCGCCGCCTGTTACCGGTGCATCCAGAGCATAAAGCCCCACTGCCTTTGCTTCCTCATAAATCCGCTCTGCCAGCTTGGGGCTGCTGGTTGTCATGTCAATGACATAGGCGCCTGTCGGAGCATTTTTCAAAATCCCGCCTTCTCCGAAATAAACCTCTTCTACATCCTTGGGATAACCGACAATCGTAATCACCGCATCCCTATCTGCTACACACTCTTTTACCGAATCACGCCAAGCTGCTCCCTCACAGATCACATCCTCAACCTTCGATTTTGTCCTGGTATAAATCGCCACATCAAAGCCGGCCTTCATTAAATTACGAACCATGGATTTACCCATAATACCCACACCAATAAAACCTATTTTCTTCATTCTCTAAATGCCTCCTGTTCTGAAGTTTTCATACCGGTATTGTATCACAGGACGGCGGGATGCGCCAGAACGTTCTCCTTGCCTGCCCTGCTCGGTTGCGTTATAATAGGAATCAGCTTTTCAGACCATACTAAAATCTGCTGATACCTATGAGGAGAGTGTATATGATCAACGAAACCAAAACGACATCCAAATCCTCTGATTCTGGAAACTTCCTGATTCAGGGAAGCATTCTGGCCGCAGCCGGAATCATTGTCCGGCTCATCGGACTTTTATACAAGGTGCCCATGACCCGTATTCTGGGAACCGAAGGCATTGGCTATTACAATACTGCCTATGAAATCTACAACATTGGACTGATTTTATCCTCGTACAGCCTGCCTCTGGCCATTTCCAAGCTGATCGCAGCCCGAAGAATCCGGGGACGTTACCAGGATGCCCGCCGAGTCTATCTGTGCGGCATGGCCTTCGGTGTGGCCGTGGGAACTGCCATGACTGCAATTTTGCTGTTTGGCTCCTCCTGGATTACAGAAACTATCTTCAAAAGTCCTGGCAGCGCCCTTCCCCTGGCTATCATGGCTCCTACCGTGCTTGTATTTTCTATTATGGGCATTATACGAGGATATTTTCAGGGCTTTGGCAATATGATTCCCACCTCTGTATCTCAGATTATTGAACAGGTGATTCACGCTGCAGTCAGCATTGTTGCCTCCTATTTCTTTCTCCGGTGGTTTGCAGACACTGCCTCTCCGGCTTCCTACGGCGCAGCAGGCGGAACCCTGGGAACCCTGACTGGCGCTCTGGCTGCCCTGATTTTCCTTTCTGCTCTGATGCTTCGCCATAGAAACAGACAGGCAGAGCTTTATCGCCAGCCCCAGCCTGTTTCTGTAGAATCCTGGAAGTCTGTATTCTGGGCCCTGCTCATTACGCTGACTCCTATTATCCTGAGCCAGTTTGTTTATCAGTTAAGCGGCTCCGTAGATAATTCCATGTTCGGGCAGATTATGTCTGCTAAAGGACTGACAGAAAAGGAGCGAATGTCTCTTCTTGGTGTCTACGGCGGCGAATATCGGCTTCTGACCAATGTTCCTGTAGCCATTGCCTCTTCCCTGGGAACCTCTATGATTCCCAGCATTGTAGCATCCAAAACCCAGAGGGATTTCCCGGCAGTCCAGAAAAAAATCCGGCTGACTGTAAAATTCAACATGCTGATTGCCATTCCCTGTGCCGTAGGCATGGGAGTTCTGGCCGGTCCTGTCATGCAGCTTATTTTTGGAGATCATTCAGCTCTGGCACGAGATCTGCTGACCATCGGCGCGCCAGCTGTTATTTTCTTTTCCCTGTCCACAGTCACCAACGCGGTGCTCCAGGGCATTGACCTGATGCGCAAATCAGTCACCCATTCAGCCATCTCCCTGGCTCTCCATGTCGTTCTTGTCTATGTGCTGCTGCAGCACTGTAACATGGGAGTTTACGGACTGGTAATCGGAAATGTAACCTTTGCTCTGGCTGTATGCATTCTCAACTGGCTGGCTATCGGAAAAGCCTTAAAATACCGTCAGGAGGTACGAACCACGTTCCTGCTGCCGTTGCTTTCCTCCGTTATTATGGGGGCCTTTGCTCTGGCTGTTTACCGGCTGACAACTTCCATTACAGGATACTATCAGCTGGGTATTCTGGTAAGTGTTCCCCTGGCTATGATCCTTTACGGAGTTCTAATTATTCTGACCAAATCCGTAACAGAGGAAGAGCTTCCTGATATGCCCTTTGGAATGAGAATTCTTCGTCTGTGCAGCAGGGTTCACCTGATTCGATAAAAGAAAGGGCCTGCCCCTCACTTCTGAAGGGCAGGCTCGTTTTTTCTTTATCCGTATTTTCTGTGTTCCTTTTTTACATCTTCAAAACTGCATTCCACCTTCTCTTCCACCACTGGAATTCCATTTTTCAGATTATCCTTCCTCGTGGCAATTACCCGTTCTCCCGGATACAGAACCTCCCGCCCCTCTTCTGCAGGAATCGATGTTTTCAAATCTGCCACCAGATCTTTTACCATCTGCTCTGTAGCTTCTGCACCCTGAAATTTCCCAGGATCCATGGCAATCATCATCTGGGATACTCCTGCTTCTTCCTCAAAGGTTCCGATTGTCCGGACAGAATTGCCGCCAGTCATCACTGTGGCAATCAAATCCAGCAGAATAGAAATTCCGCTTCCCTTCCAGTATCCCATGGGAATCACTCTTCCTGTTTTCTCTACTGCAGCCGGATCCATCGTCAGCTGATTATTTTCATCATATCCGCCCGGTACAGGAAGCATTGCTCCCTTTATTCTCAGCTCCTCCAGCTTTCCATAAGAAAACTGCGAAACAGCGCAGTCTACTACCACATGATTTCCATTTGGCCCCGGAACGGCAAATACAATCGGATTATTGCCGATTTTTCTGTCCACCCCGCCCCAGGCCGGCATATTGGGCATCGCGTTGGACCAGCAAATGGCAATGCAGCCCTGCTCTGCCGCCTGCCAGCCATAGGTACCGCCCCGCATCCAGTGATTGTTATTTCCCAGGGCTACCATTCCGATACCATACAGCTTCGCCAGCTCACAAGCTCGGTTCATGGCCAGTTTCGCATTCAGAGGACCAAATCCCCTGTGTCCGTCCCACCGCTCCGCTGCTCCCATAGCCATCACACACTGGGCCCTTGCATGGGGATCAATCGTCCCTTTATCCAGATATTCCACCACTCTCGGAAACCGGTTTAACCCGTGACTGTATACTCCGTCCAGACTGTTTTGTGCAAACAGTTCTGCTGCTGCCTGCGCGTCTTCCCTGGAAAAACCGCGTCCCAAAAGAACCCGGTTAAATTCCTTTACCATATCTTCATATTTTATTCTTAACATCCATATTTTCCTTTCCTTTTTTTTCATCTTATATAAATTTTCTTTTTAAGTCAAGAAAAAGTCCTTGACCGGTATACTGGTATACTCTATAATGTGAATTAGAAAGACTTCATTGACCTAAACTTTTTATATGTACAGGAGGAGCTTATCATGGAAGCTGTTTATCAATTAGGAAATTTAAGAGTTGTCGATTTAACAAAGGTTCTGGATCCGGCTACGGAAAGCCGCCGCTGCCATCTGATCCGTTACAACACAGGCGGCCCAATTCCGGATTACCACACTGCTCTGGATCTGACCAGCCACCTGGGAACCCACTGCGAATGTCCTTATCATCATTTCGAAAATGGAAAATCTGTAGGAGATCTTCCTCTGACCACCTTCATGGGCCGTGCCATTTATGTAAATATTGATTTCCTGGAACCCAACGCTCACATCAGCGCTGCTGATCTGGATCGTGCCTGCGGCGATCGCATTCAGGAAGGCGATATTGTCATTCTGGACAGCAACTGGAAATTCCCGCCCTTTACCCCTGCAACCAACAGCCCTGAGGATAAGAGACTGTTTATCAATGCAGAGTCTGCTTGGTGGTTCCGCAACCATAAGGTAAAATGTGTCGGCTTCGGTGACGGAGTTTCTATTGAAAACTGCGAAGCAGATGTAAAACCATTCCATGATATTCTGATGGAAGTAGATATTGTCTTCCTGGAGGTTTTAAAGAACCTGGAGCAGCTGTCCACAGACACCTTCTTCATGTCCTACTCTGCGCTTCCTATTATCGGAGCTGATTCCTGTCCGGTACGTGCTTACGCCATTGAAGGCTTGGCTGAGTTTTCCAGATAAACATATCGGTTCATTAGAACAGCCCTTTTCGAAAGAAGGAATACATTATGAAAATTGCTGTTATCGGCGCCGGAGCCATGGGCTCCATTTACGGCGGCCACTTATCTCTGCAGAATGAGGTCTGGCTGGTTGACACCAACCAGGAAACTGTAGAACATATTCAAAAAAACGGCCTGATTCTGCAGGAAGAGGGCCAGGACATCACCTACCATCCTTCTGCTGTTACCTCTTCAGAAGGCCTTCCCCCTATGGATCTGGTGATTTTGTTTGTCAAAGCCCTGTATTCCCGGTCAGCTCTTTCGGCCAATCGGGAGCTTATCGGCCCTGATACCTTTCTGATGACTCTTCAGAACGGCTCCGGTCATGAAGATATTCTGTCAGAATTTGTACCGGCAGATCATATTATTATTGGAACAACTGAGGACAACGGTGCTGTCCTTGCCCCCGGCTCTCGGGCATGTGCGCCGGGGCGGAACTGGAAAAACAAATATCGGAATGCCCGCCGGAGATCCCAGCGGATTTCTTCCAAAAGTGAAAGAAACCCTGGATGCCTGCGGATTTCAGGGACAGATTCATTCCAACATCCAGCAGCTTATCTGGGACAAACTCTTTACTAACGTGTCCCTAAGTGCATTAACCGGAGTCCTTCAGGTTCCCATGGGCTTTATTGCCTCTAATGAATATGCCTGGTCCATTGCCGAAAGACTGATTCAGGAGGCTGCTGCCGTTGCCCGCGGTCTGGGACTTCAGGCTGACGAAAAAGCCATTGCAGAAAAGGTGCGCCTCACCTCCCTCAATTCCCCAGACGGCATTACCTCTATCTGCGCTGATTTAAAAGCCGGACGAAAAACAGAGGTGAATACCATCAGTGGTTCTGTAGTACGCGCCTCCCAAAAGTGCGGTGTTCCTGCCCCCACCCATCAGCTGATTGTAGAGCTGATTCACGCCATAGAAGATAGAAACAAAAAAACTGAAATCGTTCAGCCATGCGAAGCCGACAGGAAAATACACCGCTGAGCGGTTACGGAAAAGTGTGATCTCTAACAGAAAAAACACTTGTAATTTCTCCCCAATAATGCTACCATGATAGGCATTACGAACATTTTCGGGAGGAAAACCTATGGCACTGATTATACCGGAAAACTATAATCCCCACCTTTCTGTCCGCGAGACTCAGGAGGCGATCAAATACATTCGAGACACCTTTCAGAGAGAGCTTGGCAGAGAAATGCATCTGGAGCGTATTTCCGCACCTCTTTTTGTTGAAAAATCAAGCGGACTGAACGACGATTTAAACGGCGTGGAACGTCCTGTCCAGTTTGATCTTGCATCTATTCCTGGAGAAACCGTAGAAGTTGTCCATTCTCTGGCAAAATGGAAGCGTATGGCATTAAAGACCTACGGCTTCCAGCCGGGAGAAGGCCTTTATACCAATATGAACGCTATCCGCCGGGACGAGGAGCTGGACAATCTTCATTCCTGCTATGTGGATCAGTGGGACTGGGAAAAGGTGATTACCAGAGAGGAACGTACTGTGGAAACTCTTCAGGAAACCGTCCGCACGATTTTCAAGGTGATCAAGCACATGCAGCACGAGGTATGGTACAAGTACCCGGAAGCCGCAAAACGCCTTCCCAGCGACATTACCTTTGTTACAACTCAGGAACTGGAGGATCGCTGGCCTGACAAATCACCTAAGGAACGTGAGAATCTCATTACCCAGGAACACGGCTGTGTCTTCCTGATGAAAATAGGAGACAAGCTGAAAAGCGGCGAGCCCCATGACGGACGGGCGCCGGACTATGATGACTGGCAGTTAAACGGCGATATTCTGTTCTGGTTTGAGAAACTGGGCTGTGCTCTGGAAATCTCCAGCATGGGAATCCGTGTAGACGAGACCTCTCTGGCCGAGCAGTTAAAAAAGGCCGGCTGTGAGGAACGCAAAGATCTTCCCTATCACAAGATGCTCTTAAACGGCGAGCTTCCCTGTACCATTGGCGGCGGTATCGGACAGTCCCGTCTCTGCATGCTTCTTCTGGATCGCGTTCATGTTGGCGAGGTTCAGGCAAGCATCTGGCCGGAGGAGATGAGAAAAATCTGCCGCGAGCACAATATTATTTTGCTGTAGTATCCTGGAGTTCGGGATATTATACCAATATTGGGGCTGTTGCACAGTTCAAATTTGTGCGGCAGCCCCGTTTTCTTTTTTTCTTTTTTTTCAGTTTTCTTTTATCCTTTCTTTTGTTCCATTGTTTTCCTTCATTGATATTCTCTGTATCACCTTTTATTTGTGTTTCCAGAAAATCAAGGTTCCGCTGGAATCTACCTCCGGGCCTGTTTATTAGCATATGCATCTTGGAATCTTGTACAGGCTCCTGCAGTTTCCTTTCAAAATGCAAAATCTGCTTCTGATATTGTGTATAGAAAAATACCGCCAGCCTGTTATTCGGCTGACGGCAAAATCCATCATTTTTGTTATTCTCCAGGTGGCCCAGCTGTTCCAGTTTGCAGCCTTCCATCTGTTCTTTAATTTCCTTACCGGTTCTCAATCTCTCCCAGCATCTGGACTCTCCGATCGTGACGGCCTCCTTCATATTTGTTGTCCAGCCACTCATCTACAATCATCTTTGCCATTTCCACGCCGATTACACGGGCGCCGAAGGTCAGCACATTTGTATTGTTGTGCATTCTGGAAAGTCTTGCGCTGTAAGGCTCGCTGCAGGTGCAGACACGAACCCCCTTTACCTTTCCTGCTGCAATGCCAATGCCGATGCCTGTACCGCAGATAGCAATACCATAATCTGCTTCACCTGATGCTACGGCACGGCCCACCTTTTCCCCAAACTCCGGATAGTCACAGCTTTCGGTTGAATTGGTTCCGAAATCAATAACCTCATAGCCCTTGCTCTCTACATATGCCTTCATTGCTTCCTTCATCTCTACTGCGCTGTGGTCATTTCCCATTGCAATTTTCATCTTCAAATCTCCTTTTCTTTCTTAATTTTACAGCCTTGCGCATCTGTTTTCCAAAATCAAATCCACAATCGTCAGAGCGGTCATGGCTTCCACAACAACAACAGCTCTGGGAACCACCACCGGATCATGACGTCCATGAATGGAGATTTCTACATTTTGGCCTGAACGATTTACCGTATTCTGCACTCTGGCAATGGACGGCGTAGGCTTAAAGGCTGCCCGCAGTACAATCTGGCTTCCATCGCTGATACCGCCTAAAATTCCGCCTGCATGATTGGTTTTCTTTCGTATCTTTCCATCCGTATCTGTATAAAATTCATCATTATTTTCAGAACCTAATGCCTTGGCTGCTTCAAAACCATCTCCTATTTCAAAGCCCTTCACTGCCCCAATGGACATCACTGCCCGAGCCAGACTGGCATCCAGCTTGTCAAATACAGGTTCTCCTATCCCCGCAGGCATCCCGTCCACCAAACATTCCACCACACCTCCGGCAGAATCATGGGCTTCCATCATTCGCTGAAGAAACTCTCCCGTCTCCTCCGCAGCCACAGCATCCGGCATATTAAGAGGATTCTTATCCCTTTCCTTTAAATCAAATCGTTGGGGATCGATTTCAAAAGGACCAATACTTTTTACATAGGCCGTTACCGTAATTCCGTAATGCTCAAGCAGCTTACATGCAACTGCTCCGGCTGCCACTCTGGCAATAGTTTCCCGTGCTGAGGCTCTGCCTCCTCCCCGATATGATAATCCCGAAGCCCGTATTTTTGATCAAAACAGTAATCTGCATGCCCCGGACGGTATACATCCATAATAGCGCTGTAATCATGAGAACGCTGATCTGTATTTTTTACCATCATGGCAATCGGCGTTCCTGTTGTTTTTCCCTCAAATACCCCAGACAAAATCTCCACCTGATCGCCTTCTTTTCTGGCAGTGGAGTACCGGCTCTGTCCCGGCTTTCTTCTGTTCAGGTATTTTTGAATATCCTCCTCACACAGAGCAAGTCCCGCGGGACAGCCATCAATGGTCACACCGATGCCTTTGCCGTGGGACTCTCCCCATGTCATAATTCGGAAGACGGTTCCATAGGTTGATCCTGCCATACTCTGTCACTCCTCCGTTGTTGACATCCTTTTAAATAAAGAAGCTCTCTTGCGGGCTTCTCCGCCTGCGGAGGGTCGCTTCTGCGACAAAATCCTCTTCCGCCACATGGCGATCCTCGCGGAGCGTTTTTTATGTCATAGGGCACAATTTCCTATGACAGAAAGAAGCTCGCTCGCGAGCTTCTCC
>ERZ791682.387-NODE-387-length-27015-cov-3.15226_pt1 | contig 27015 bp, 45 predicted proteins | sample MGYA00509958_ERZ791682 | MGnify/ENA primary metagenome ERZ791682 (study PRJEB30046, sample SAMN00715194) | human gut metagenome | study: EMG produced TPA metagenomics assembly of the A metagenome-wide association study of gut microbiota in type 2...
ATCTAATTCTGCTGCATAAAGGACAATTTGCTAATGCTACAGTTTTTAGATATTGTGATGCCAAAATAGATCTTACTATAAAGGATTTTTCTGGTTCACCATGGCTGATAAAGAATATTTTTGGAAGACTTGCTGTTAACATTGAAGGAAAAACTTTGAAAAAACTTGAGGGAAATAAATCTGTAACTAAACAAGTGAAGTTTCTTTCTCCATATACTTTGTCTTTTGCATATATAAAGGGAAAACCTTTAAAAAAATGCGATAATATCCCAAGAGAATTTTTCATTACTTTGGAAAAAAATGTCAAAAAAATGCATGAAAAAGAAATAGTTCATTTAGATCTGAGGAATTTAGGGAATATAATAATGGGAGAAAATAATTATCCTTATATAATAGATTTCCAATCATGTATCTCTACCAAACATCTACCTAAAAAATTAAAAAAAATTTTAAGAAAAGTAGATATATCAGGAGTGTATAAGTGTTGGGAAAACAGATGTTCAGAGCCTATTGATGAAAAAAGAAAAAAATTTCTCAATAGATTTAAAGAAATAAGAAAAATGTGGGTATTAAAAGGATATCCATTAATGAGAATTTTAAAGAAAATCAAAGCTAAACTTTCTTATAAACATTCATTTTAAAATAATTTCTTTGAAAAAGATAGATTCTGGGTTATAATTCAACGTAATAAAAACAGAATAAAGTTTTTTAAAAATTGAAAGTAAGAAAGTTTAATGAAAAAAAGAGAGGATGCTCTATTTACTACTATTGCTATAATAGTTGGGATAATTATTGGATCAGGGTTTTTAAAGTGACAATATCTTTATATATACTGAGTGGAAGTTTAATAAAAGGAATATTAGTATTTTCAATGGCAGCAGTTAGAATAATATCTAGGAGTTTTTCTATAAGTATATTGGCTTCTAAAACTATAAAAGCTAAATGTATTTCTCTTTTTTTATAAAAGATTAATTTTAATATTAAAAATAATATAATATATAAAGAATAAAAGCAAGAAAAGTGAAATGAAAAGAAGAAAATAAGTATTTAAAGTATTACATAAATTAAGTAAAAAATTTTTTGAATATGATAAAAGTAAGATACTACTAAAAATATGAGCATCAGGAGGAAAATATGAAAAAACCATTTTTTATGAGAGGGATTGGATTAATAATTGTAATAGCAGCAGTTTTAAAACTTTTGGCAGGAATAACAGTTCTTCTCTTTCCATTGAATATAGAAGAAGTTCCAAAGATAAATTTATATGGAAACTTGATATTTTCAGGAGAATATATATTTGGAAGTCTTTTATATATTCTCTCAGGAGTGTTTTTGATTATGGGGAAGAAAAGAGCAAGAGAGATATTTCTTTTCAGCATAATATTTTCTCTTGGAATAACTCTTCTTCCAGGAATGATAATAACTGTAGAAGAGATGGTGATTTTTGTAATATTTTCCATTTTGCTTTATATAGTAAAAAGTGTACGAGAGTATTTTTCAAAAATTTAATATAAAATATTAAAAAATATCTAAAAAAAATTATGAGAAAAAATTAAAAAATATGTTTTTGAAGGAAAAAAAATCTAAAAAAATATTGTAAAACTATGAATTGAAGTAATGTTGAGAAAATTATAAAAAAATATCTAAAAATTTCAAAAAAAGCTTTGCTTTTTCTTATAACTATGATATAATCCTTAGAGTGTATAAGGATATTTGATCCTTAAAGATGATTTTGAAGGAGGTGTAAAGAATAGATGGCTTCTAACAAATTAAGAATCTACTTAAAGGCTTATGACCACACTTTATTAGATCAATCAGCTAAAAGAATAGCGGAGGTTGCTAAAAAGTCTGGAGCAGAGATTGCAGGACCTATGCCATTACCTACTAAAATTAAAAAGTACACTGTTTTAAGATCAGTGCATGTAAACAAGGATTCAAGAGAACAATTTGAAATGAGAGTACACAGAAGAATGGTAGAAATTAATAATTCTACACAAAAGACAATCGCTTCGTTAACAGCAGTTAACTTGCCAGCTGGTGTCGGAATAGAAATCAAACAAATCTAATTGATTGATGATTTCTTTAAAAAGCACTCACGGTTTTAATTCGGGTAATTTGATTGTGCTTGATAAGATGGTTATCGAAATCCAAATTATCCTTACAGAATAATACAAGTTGACGCTTTTTTTAAAGCTAGACAGTAGAACCACGAGGTCAAGTTGTCAACCAATATATTATTTGATGGAGGTAAAAACAATGTCAGGAATTTTAGCAAAAAAAATTGGAATGACTCAAATATTTGAGGATGGAAAATTCATTCCAGTAACAGTTGTTGAAGCGGGTCCTAACTATGTTCTTCAAAAGAAGACTGTAGAAAATGATGGATATACAGCTCTACAATTAGGATTTGATGAGAAAAAGGAAAAAAACACTACTAAACCAATTATGGGAATCTTCAAGAAAGCAGGAGTTAATCCTCAAAGATTTGTAAAAGAATTAAGAGTGGATTCTGTTGAAGGTTTTGAACTTGGACAAGAAATCAAAGCTGATGTCTTAGCTGAAGTAGAGTATGTAGATATTACTGGTACTTCAAAAGGTAAAGGTACAGCAGGGGTTATGAAGAGACATAACTTCGGTGGAAACAGAGCGTCTCACGGGGTTTCTAGAAACCACAGACTTGGAGGATCTATCGGAATGTCATCTTGGCCAGGAAAAGTTCTTAAAGGTAAAAGAATGGCTGGACAATACGGAAATGCAACTGTAACTGTTCAAAACTTAAAAGTAGTGAAAGTAGATGTTGAAAACAATCTACTATTGATCAAAGGTGCAGTACCTGGATCAAAAAACAGTTATATAGTAGTTAAACCAGCAGTAAAAAAATAATAGGTTAGTAGATGTGGAAGGAGGAAAATAATGGCAGTTTTAAACATATATGACTTGACAGGAACTCAAACTGGAACTGTTGAAGTTAAAGATACAGTGTTTGGGATTGAACCTAATCAAGCAGTACTTCATGAAGTATTGACTGCAGAATTAGCAGCTGCTAGACAAGGAACTGCAGCTACTAAGACTAGAGCAATGGTTAGAGGAGGGGGAAGAAAACCTTTCAAACAAAAAGGAACTGGTAGAGCAAGACAAGGTACTATCAGAGCTCCACATATGGTAGGAGGAGGAGTTACATTTGGTCCTCACCCAAGATCATATGAGAAAAAAGTTAATAAAAAAGTAAGAAACCTAGCTCTAAGATCAGCTTTATCAGCTAAAGTAGCTAATGGAGATATCCTTGTACTTGATGGTACAATTGATACACCAAAAACAAAAACAATAATAGCTTTAACAAATGCAGTAAATGCAACTACAAAGCAATTATTCGTAGTAAATGATCTTGCTGAACAAGCAGATTACAACTTATACTTATCAGTAAGAAACCTTGAAAATGCAGTTGTATTACAACCAAATGAAATTGGTGTATACTGGCTTCTAAAACAAGAAAAAGTAATTCTTACTAAAGAGGCACTAACTACAATAGAGGAGGTGCTTGGATAATGACATCATATGATATAGTAAAGAAACCTGTAATAACTGAAAAAACTGAAACACTTAGAAGAGAGTACAACAAGTACACTTTCGAAGTGAGCCCAAAAGCTAACAAGATTCAAATCAAAAAAGCAATTGAGGAATTATTTAATGTAAAGGTTGAAACAGTATCTACTCTTAACAGCAAACCTGTTACTAAAAGACATGGAATGAAACTTTACAAAACTCAAGCTAAAAAGAAGGCAATCGTTAAATTAGCTCAAGGAAATACAATAACTTACTTTAAAGAAGTATAAAATACTGTAAAACGGCTAAAGATATATATAGGTCTAAACGGAGGTTAAGCAAAAATGGCTATTAGAAAAATGAAAGCAATGACTAATGGAACAAGACACATGTCTAGATTAGTCAATGAAGATTTAGATAATGTAAGACCTGAAAAGTCTTTAACTGTACCTTTAAAATCTGCTTATGGTAGAGACAACTATGGACATAGAACTTGTAGAGACAGACAAAAAGGACACAAAAGACTTTACAGAATTATCGACTTCAAAAGAAACAAATTAGATGTACCTGCTAGAGTAGAATCTATCGAGTACGATCCAAATAGAACTGCTAATATAGCTCTTTTATTCTATGTAGATGGAGAGAAAAGATATATACTAGCACCTAAAGGATTAAAAAAGGGCGACATGGTTATGGCAGGATCTCAAGCTGAGATTAAACCAGGAAACGCACTAAAAATAAAAGACATGCCAGTAGGGGTTCAAATTCATAATGTTGAACTACAAAGAGGAAAGGGTGGACAATTAGTAAGATCTGCAGGAACAGCAGCAAGACTTGTTGCTAAAGAAGGAACTTACTGTCACATAGAATTACCATCAGGAGAACTTAGATTAATCCATGGTGAATGTATGGCAACTATCGGAGAAGTAGGAAACTCTGAACATAGCTTAGTCCAAATCGGTAAAGCTGGAAGAAACAGAAATATGGGTAAAAGACCTCATGTAAGAGGATCTGTAATGAACCCTGTTGATCACCCTCATGGAGGAGGAGAAGGTAAGAGTCCAGTAGGTAGAAAATCTCCTTTAACACCTTGGGGTAAACCAGCAATGGGTGTTAAAACTAGAGGTAAGAAAACTACAGATAAATTTATCGTAAGAAGAAGAAACGATAAATAATTTTCGAGAGGAGGTTAATAGGTAATGGCTAGATCATTAAAAAAAGGACCTTTCTGTGACCACCACTTAATGAAGAAAGTTGAAGATGCAGTTGCAACTGAAAACTTGAAAGCAGTAATTAAAACTTGGTCAAGAAGATCTACTATATTCCCTAATTTCATTGGAATCACTTTTGGTGTGTACAATGGTAAGAAGCACATACCTGTTCATGTAACTGAGCAAATGGTTGGACACAAACTAGGTGAGTTTGCACCAACTAGAACTTACTACGGACATGGTGTGGATAAAAAGAAGAAAAAATAATAATATAAAATACTAAATTTTATTGATGTATGATATAAAGGAGGTTGGACTAGTGGAAGCTAGAGCAATAACTAGATTCGTAAGATTGTCTCCTAGAAAAGCTAGGTTAGTAGCTGACTTAGTAAGAGGAAAATCAGCGCTAGAAGCATTAGATATTCTAGAGTTTACAAACAAAAAAGCAGCTAGAATAATAAAGAAAACATTAGCATCAGCTGTTGCTAATGCAACTAACAACTTCAAGATGGATGAAGATAAGTTAGTAGTTTCAACAATAATGATTAATGATGGACCAGCTCTTAAAAGAATAATGCCTAGAGCTATGGGAAGAGCGGATATAATCAGAAAACCAACAGCTCACATTGTAGTGGCAGTTTCTGAAAAGTAGTTTAAGGAGGTAAGACTGTGGGACAAAAAGTAGACCCTAGAGGACTAAGATTAGGAATAACAAGATCTTGGGATTCTAACTGGTATGCAGATAAGAAGGAATACGCTAAGTACTTCCATGAAGATGTAAAAATCAGAGAACTTATCAAGAAGAACTACTTCCATGCAGGGATATCGAAGGTAAAGATCGAAAGAACTTCTCCTTCTAATGTAGTTGTTCTTGTTTATACTGCAAAAGCAGGTATAATCATAGGAAGAAAAGGTGCTGAGATAGATAATCTTAGAGTATCACTTGAAAAATTAACTGGGAAAAAAGTAACAGTTAAAGTTCAAGAAGTAAAAGAATTCAACAAAGATGCTGTACTTGTTGCAGAAAACATCGCTAATTCAATTGAAAAAAGGGTAGCATATAAAAGAGCTGTAAGCCAAGCTATTATGAGAGCTATGAGAGCTGGAGCTAAAGGAATCAAAGTTATGGTTTCTGGAAGACTAAATGGAGCAGAAATTGCCAGAGCTGAATGGGTAGTTGAAGGTAAAGTTCCTTTACATACATTAAGAGCTGATATTGATTATGCAGTAGCAACAGCTCACACTACTTATGGAGCTCTAGGAATTAAAGTATGGGTTTTCCATGGTGAAGTTCTTCCAACTAAAAGGGAAGGAGGAGAAGCGTAGTCATGTTAATGCCAAAAAGAACAAAACATAGAAAAATGTTTAGAGGTAGAATGAAAGGTACTGCTCAAAGAGGAAATACTGTAGCATTCGGAGATTACGGACTACAAGCTCTTGAGCCACATTGGATTACTAATAGACAAATAGAATCATGTAGGGTTGCTATCAACAGAACTTTCAAAAGAGAAGGAAAAACTTTTATCAGAATATTCCCTGACAAACCAATCACAGCTAGACCAGCTGGAGTGAGAATGGGTAAAGGTAAAGGAAATGTTGAAGGTTGGGTAGCAGTTGTAAAACCTGGAAGAATCATGTTTGAGGTTTCAGGAGTAACTGAAGAAAGAGCATTAGTAGCTTTAAGAAAAGCTGCAATGAAACTTCCAATCAGTTGTAAAATCGTAAAAAAAGAGAATGGTGGTGAAAACTAATGAGAGCTAAGGAAATAAGAGAAATGTCTACTGAAGACTTAGTTGTTAAGTGTAAAGAGCTTAAGGAAGAATTATTCAACCTAAAGTTCCAACTTTCATTAGGTCAACTTACTAACACTGCTAAAATTAGAGAAGTTAGAAGAGAAATTGCTAGAATTAACACAATCTTAAATGAAAGATAATCTCGTTCAGTTTATAGATGTTTGATTCTTAGGAAGAGGAGGTTAATGTCTTGAGAAACGAAAGAAAAGTTAGAGAAGGAATAGTTGTTTCTGACAAGATGGATAAAACAATTGTTATTGCAATAGAAACAATGACTTTGCATCCTATCTATAAAAAGAGAGTAAAAAGTACTACTAAGTTTAAAGCTCACGATGAAAATAATGTAGCTCAAACTGGAGATAAAGTAAGAATTATGGAAACTAGACCATTATCGAGAGATAAAAGATGGAGACTAGTAGAGATTGTCGAGAAAGCTAGATAATTCCAATTATTGTGAGAGGAGGATATTTTAATGGTACAACAACAAACTATCCTTAATGTTGCTGACAACTCTGGAGCTAAGAAACTTATGATTATAAGAGTTCTTGGTGGATCTAAAAAAAGATTCGGAAGAATTGGTGACATCGTTGTCGCATCAGTTAAGGAAGCAATCCCTGGTGGAAACGTTAAAAAAGGTGACGTAGTAAAAGCTGTAATAGTAAGAACAAGAAAAGAATTAAGAAGAGAAGATGGATCATATATAAAATTTGATGATAACGCAGGAGTTATAATCAATACAAATAATGAACCAAAAGCAACAAGAATATTTGGACCAGTTGCAAGAGAGCTAAGAGCTAAAAACTTTATGAAAATAGTATCTCTAGCTCCTGAAGTAATCTAATAAGAGAGGAGGCTAATAGTCGTGGCTAAACCTAAGATCAAATTTGTACCTGAATCATTACATGTAAAGACTGGAGATTTAGTATATGTTATCTCTGGAAAAGACAAAGGTAAAACAGGTAAAGTTGTAAAAGTATTCCCAAGTAAAGGGAAAGTAGTAGTTGAAGGAATAAACATGATTACTAAACATATGAAGCCAACTCCAATAAACCCACAAGGTGGAGTTGTAACTAAGGAAGCTGCTATATTTTCATCAAAAGTTATGCTTTTCGATGAAAAAGCAGGTAAACCTACAAGAGTTGGTCATAAAATAGTAGATGGTAAAAAAGTAAGATACTCTAAAGTATCTGGAGAAGTTCTATAAGAAGGGAGGAAAACGTAAGTGTCTAAATACGTTTCTAGATATCACAAATTGTATAACGATGTTATAGTTCCAGCTCTTATGAAAGACTTAGGAATCAATAACATTATGGAATGTCCAAAACTAGAAAAAATAATTGTAAACATGGGAGTAGGAGAAGCTACTCAAAATGTGAAATTAATAGATGCAGCTATGGGTGATTTAACTATCATCTCTGGACAAAAACCACTAGTAAGAAAAGCTAAAAAATCTGAAGCTGGATTTAAGTTAAGAGAAGGAATGCCAATCGGAGCAAAAGTTACTTTAAGAAAAGAGAGAATGTATGACTTTTTAGATAGATTAGTTAATGTAGTTCTTCCAAGAGTAAGAGACTTCGAAGGAGTTCCAGCTGACGCATTTGATGGAAGAGGAAACTACTCTCTAGGATTAAGAGATCAATTAGTTTTCCCTGAAATTGAATTCGATAAAGTTGATAAACTTTTAGGAATGTCTATCACTATGGTTTCTTCTGCAAAAGATGACGAAGAAGGAAGAGCTTTACTTAAGGCGTTTGGAATGCCTTTCAAAAAGTAATAGTGAGGAGGGTAAGGAATAGATGGCAAAGAAGTCAATGATCGCTAGAGATGCGAAAAGAGCTGAACTATGTGATAAATATGCTGAAAAAAGAGCAGAACTTAAAAAGAGAGTTGCAGAGGGAGATATGGAAGCTATGTTTGAATTAAACAAACTTCCAAAAGACTCTTCAGCAGTTAGAAAAAGAAATAGATGTCAGTTAGACGGAAGACCAAGAGGATTCATGAGAGAATTTGGAATTTCAAGAGTAAAATTCAGACAGCTTGCAGGAGCTGGAGTTATACCAGGAGTTAAGAAATCATCTTGGTAATTTGATAGGAAGGAGGATTTTCGTAGATGTATTTAACAGATCCAATCGCTGATATGTTAACAAGAATCAGAAATGCAAATGCAGTAATGCATGAAAAAGTAGATATACCTCATTCAACTTTAAAAGACAAAATAGCTGAAATTCTTAAGGAAGAAGGTTACATTGCAAATTATAAAGTTGTTACTGATGGGAACAAAAAAAGTATAAGAGTGTACTTAAAATATGATGGTAAAGACAGAATTATCAAAGGAATCAAAAGAATTTCTAAACCAGGTAGAAGAGTGTATTCTTCAGTTGAAGATATGCCAAGAGTTTTATCAGGACTAGGAATTGCAATCGTATCCACTTCTAAGGGAATCGTTACTGACAGAGTAGCTAGAAGAGAAAACGTAGGTGGAGAAATACTTGCATTTGTTTGGTAATTAAAACTTAGGAGGTGTCTAGTAAATGTCAAGAGTAGGTAAAAAACCTATTGTTGTGCCTTCTGGAGTTGAAGTTACAGTTAATGGAAATGAAGTTACTGTAAAAGGTCCTAAAGGTACTTTAAAAAAAGAATTTAACAAAGAATTAGTAATAAAACATGCAAAAGAAGAAAAACATCATGAAAGTTTGAACGAAATCGTTATTGAAAGACCTAATGATTTACCAGAAGTTAGAGCTATACATGGAACAACTAGAGCTCTATTAAACAATATGGTAATAGGAGTTTCAGAAGGATTCAAGAAAACTTTAAACCTAGTAGGGGTTGGATACAGAGCTGCTGAAAAAGGAAAAGGATTAGAACTATCTTTAGGATATTCTCACCCTGTCATCATTGATGAGATTCCTGGAATCAAATTCACTGTAGAAAAAAATACTACTATTCATATCGAAGGAATTGAAAAAGAAGTAGTAGGTCAAGTAGCAGCTAATATTAGAGCTAAAAGACCACCTGAACCATACAAAGGAAAAGGTGTTAAATATTCTGATGAAGTTATTAGAAGAAAAGAAGGTAAAAAGTCGTAAGGTAGCTTAACTATAAGGAGGTAAGACAGTTGTTTAAGAAGGTAGATAGACAAGCTGTAAGAACAAGAAAGCATTTATCAATCAGAAATAAAATTTCTGGTACAGCTGATAGACCAAGACTTTCTGTATATAGATCAAACAACAATATCTTTGCTCAATTAATCGACGATGTGAATGGAGTAACATTAGTTTCTGCATCTACAATAGATAAAGAATTAAAAGCAAATATTGCAAATGGTGGAAATGTTGAAGCTGCAAAAACTGTTGGTAAAGCGCTTGCAGAAAGAGCAACAGGAAAAGGGATAACAGCTATAGTATTTGATAGATCTGGGTATAAATACACAGGAAGAATAGCCGCTCTTGCAGAAGCAGCTAGAGAAGCAGGATTAAGCTTCTAAATCTTTAGAGAGAGGAGGATTTCACTTGTCTAAGTTAGCAAATAGAGAAGAAAAACAATATCAAGAAAAATTATTGAAAATTTCAAGAGTTTCTAAGACAACTAAAGGAGGAAGAACAATATCTTTCTCAGTTTTAGCAGCAATTGGAGATGGAGAAGGAAAGATCGGATTAGGATTAGGGAAAGCAAATGGTGTACCTGATGCTATAAAGAAAGCTATCGCTTCTGCTAAAAAGAACATGGTAGAGGTTTCTTTAAAAGGAAAAACTATTCCTCATGAAATCACTGGAAAATGGGGTGCAACAAATTTATGGATGGCACCTGCATATGAAGGAACTGGAGTTATTGCTGGATCTGCAGCAAGAGAAATATTAGAACTTGTAGGAGTTCATGATATTTTAACAAAAATCAAAGGTTCTAGAAATAAGCACAACGTAGCAAGAGCTACTGTTGAAGCATTGAAAATGTTAAGATCAGCTGAACAAATAGCTGCTCAAAGAGGAAAAGAAGTTAAAGATATCTTAAGCTAGGAGGGAATTTAGATGGTAAAGCTTAGAATAGAGCTTGTGAAAAGCATAATCGGAAGAAAGCCTAACCACATAGCAACTGTAAAGTCGCTAGGGCTTAAGAAGATGAACGATGTAGTGGAGCATGTAGAAACTCCTGAGTTAAAAGGAAAACTAGCTCAAGTTTCTTACTTACTTAAAGTAGAGGAGGTGCAAGCATAAGATGAAATTAAATGAATTAATGCCTTCTGTACCTAGAAAAGCTAGAAAAAGAGTTGGAAGAGGAGAATCTTCTGGATTAGGAAAAACATCTGGAAAAGGAAGTAACGGACAAAACTCGAGAGCGGGTGGAGGAGTTAAAACTTACTTCGAAGGTGGACAAATGCCTATCTATAGAAGAGTTCCAAAAAGAGGTTTCTCAAATGCTATATTCAAAAAAGAATATGCTTTAATAAGCTTAGATTTATTGAATAAATTTGAAGATGGAGCAGTAGTTACTCCTGAAGTTTTATTCGAAAGTGGATTAGTAAGAGACTTAAAAGATGGAATCAAAGTGCTAGGAAATGGATCACTTGATAAAAAAGTAACTGTTAAAGCTCATAAAGTTTCTGGATCAGCTAAAGCTGCTATTGAAGCAAAAGGTGGATCTGTAGAAATACTAGAAGTTAAAACATTTGCTGATGTTGCTGGAAACAACAAATAGTTTTTATTGTTAGTTTGAGAAGCGAGGTGAAGTTGTTTTGACTTTGATGGAAAAATTTTATGCAAAATTGAGTAGCATTAGGAGAATTCCTGAGCTAAGAGATAGAATTATCTTCACCTTGTTAATGTTCTTAGTTGCTAGAGTTGGAACATATATTCCAGCTCCTGGCATAGATGTAGATAGACTTGCAACTATGACAGCACAAAGCGACATATTGGGGTACATTAATATGTTTTCAGGTGGAGCTTTTAAAAGAGTTTCTATCTTTGCTCTAGGTATTGTTCCTTATATTAACGCTTCAATCGTTTTCAGCCTTTTGGCTGTAATCATTCCTAAAATTGAAGAAATTCAAAAAGATGGAGAAGCAGGAAGAAACAGGATCAATCAATGGACAAGATACTTGACAATAGCTATTGCTATAGTTCAAGGTTTTGGAGTATGTATGTGGCTTCAGTCTGTAGGACTGGTTACTACACCAGGAACATTATTCTTCTTGACAACAGTAGTTACACTGACTGCAGGTACTGTTTTTCTTATGTGGATAGGAGAGCAGATATCAATAAAAGGAATTGGAAATGGGGTTTCATTACTTATTTTCTTAAATGTAATATCTGGAGGACCTTCAAGTGTTGTTCAGACTATACAAACAATGAAAGGAAGTAAATTCCTTATACCAGTACTAATCCTTATAGCAGGTGCAGCGATACTTACAGTGGCAGGGATAGTAATTTTCCAATTAGGACAAAGAAAAATACCTATTCATTATGTAGGAAAAGGATTTAGTGGAAAAGGAGGTATGGGTCAAAACTCATATATACCTTTAAAACTTAACAGTGCAGGAGTAATGCCTGTTATCTTTGCATCAGTAGTTATGATGATACCATCAGTAATTATAAATGCAATACCTTCACAATATACTTTTAAAACTACATTAGCAATGGTATTCAGTCAAAAACATCCAGTATATATGGTAGTATATGCTGCAGTTATTATATTTTTCTCATTCTTCTATACTGCTATAGTTTTCGATCCTGAAAAGGTTGCAGATAACTTAAAACAAGGTGGAGGAACAATTCCAGGAATAAGACCTGGGAATGAAACAGTTGAATATTTAGAAGGTGTTGTAACAAGGATAACTTGGGGTGGTGCTTTCTTCTTAGCGATCATATCTATACTTCCATATACAATTTTTACTACTTTTAATCTTCCTGTATTCTTTGGAGGAACTGGTATAATAATCGTAGTTGGAGTTGCTATAGATACTGTTCAGCAGATTAATGCTCATCTTGTTATGAGAGAATACAAAGGGTTTATATAAAGCTTTATATAAATAAAGACACAACTTTAAAGGTTGTGCCTTTTTTTATTTTTTGAATATTTGACATAAGAGGAAATTTAAAATATAATTTAAAAAAAGATATATAAGCGGGGTTAGAAATGGTAAAATTTACAGATGAGGATAAAGAATTTATAAATGAGAATTTTGATGAAGCGTATGATATAATTCACATGTATGATGTTGAAGGAGTTCTGATAACTATTGCTAAATTTATAGCAGCTTATTGCTATGATGATGAGTATGAATTGACAGAGCTGGGAGAAATAGCTCAGAGAGCCTACACAAGAATATATGAAAATAATAGAGATGTGCTTGAAAAATAGGAGATTTATTGAAAAAATAAAAATAGTATTGATAATTTTATTTTTAATTACTAGAAGTATAGATTATCATGAAGAAAAAATATATAAGGTATAAAATTGAAAATAGTTATAATCATTGATATGTAAATAATGGCGATGAGAATAATAACGAAATTTTAAATCAAAAAATAGTTATATATATAAAAGAAAAGAGTGATAAACTCCGAAATATATCATAGATGAAGATATACTATGGAGGTAATTATGAAAATACTATTTTATGACACAAAACCATATGATAAGGAATTTTTTAATAAATATAATAAGGGCTATGGATTTGATATAAAATATCTGACAGGAAAATTGACTGAAGAAAGTGCTGATCTTGCAAAAGGATATGATATCATTTCTATTTTTGTTAATGATACTGTAGATAAGAAAGTAATAGATATACTTGTAGAATGTGGAGTAAAGCTTATAGCTATGAGATGTGCAGGATATAATAATGTATCTTTAAAAGATATAGATGGAAAAATAAAAGTAGTGAGAGTACCAGCTTATTCACCATATTCTATTGCAGAATATACTGCTGGAATGATAATGACATTGAATAGAAAGATTCATAAAGCATATATTCGCACAAGAGAAGGAAATTTCTCAATAACAGGACTTATGGGATATGATTTGCATGAGAAAACAGCAGGAATAATAGGAGCTGGCAAAATAGCTCAGATTTTAATAAAGATATTAAAAGGGTTTGGGATGAAAGTTATAGCTTATGATCCATATCCTAATTATGAAAAAGCAAAAGAATTAGGATTTGAATTTACTGATTTGGATACTCTATATAAAGAAGCTGATATAATATCTTTGAATTGTCCTTTAACTAAGGAAACCAGATATATGATAAATAGAAATTCTATGAATAAGATGAAAGATGGAGTAATGATAGTAAATACAGGTAGAGGAATGCTGATTGATACAGTAGATTTGATAGAGGCATTGAAAGATAAAAAAATAGGAGCTGCTGCATTAGATGTATATGAAGAAGAGGCAGATTATTTCTTTGAAGATTATTCAAATATGGTAATAGAGGATGATATTTTAGGAAGACTGCTCTCATTCAATAATGTGCTTGTAACATCACATCAGGCTTTTTTTACTAAAGAAGCAGTGGAGGAAATAACTAGAGTAACTATGGAAAATATAAAGAGATTTCAGGAAGGAAAACCTTTAGAAAATGAAGTAAAATATATAGAAAAATAAAATATAGATTAGGAATAGTTAAAAATTTACATAATATTTATCTTTTAATGAAACTCTGACAACTAATTTAGGTTGTCAGAGTCTTTTTTATTAAATTATATTTTTTTATTATTACAGTTAGGGCAGGTACCATATAAAATTAAATCGAAATGCTTTATTTCTATATTTTTATCTGTTATTGCATTTTCTAACAATGTTATATCAAAATTATCAATATCAGTAATTGTTTTACAACTATTGCAAATTAAATGTATATGTGATTTCAAATTTCTATCAAATCTATCATTTTGATTGGGAAAACTCACTTTTTTTATTAAGTTCATTTCTACAAGTTTAGCTAAATTTCTATATACCGTTCCTAGACTTAGTTCTGGATTATTGGCTTTTAAAGAGATATAAATATCATCAGCAGTAGAATGCTTATCATCATTTAGTACATAATTTAATATTAATTCCCTTTGTCTAGAAAATTTCATAATATTAACTCCTTTCAAATAAAGTTCTATTATTATATAATAATATATTTTTCAAGATTTAGGAATATATTTTTTAATATTTTTGATTTATTATTGACATTAGGTAATAAAAAGGTTATACTCTCTATATAATAATAGTAATCATTACTGTTATTATATAGAGAGTATAAGGGAGGAAATATATGAGATCAGTAACTAAGTTAAATATTCAATATGCACATCGTTTTTTAGGATATGAGGGAGAGGCAGAATATCTTCATGGACATTCTGGGTTTTTGACAATTGAAGTAGAAGGAGATGTAGATAAAAGAACAGGTTTTGTTTATCCTTGTAATGGAATAAAGTCTATAGCATGGGATTATTTAAAGAATTTTGATCATGCATTAATTATGCAAGAAAATGATCCATTACTGCCAAAAATTTTAGAAGTATATGAAAAGCAAGGAATAAAAGAAGGAACAAAAACAAATACTAATATGGGGTTACCAATAGAGAATGAATTAGCAAAAGCCTATCCAGAATGTAGATTAGTAGTTGTAAAAAAAGTGGCTACATGTGAAAATTTAATAGAAGTATTCTATTCTTTATTAAAGGATAAACTTAATATTAAAAAAATGGTATTTGCATCAGGAGATAATTGTGCATCAACTGAATTTTAATATTGTAATATAAAATTAAATTCATAAATAATTTTATATAGTTAATTATTTGTAAAACAAATGAGATTGAAAGAGTTAAAATTCTTTCAGTCTTTTTTTATTTATCAAGAGGATGAATGGATAATATCAGCAGTATTTATTTAAATTTTTTATATATCTTCTTATCATTGTACTTCATAAATAAATTTTTGAATTCTATTATTTCCATCTCATTATTAAAAACTCTTTTTGGAATTAAAGTATACATCTCTTTTGAATGAATTATGTAAAAGAAATTATCATTTTCCCATAGAGCTTCATAAAAATTCCAATCCAACTCAGAATTGATACCATTAGTTTTAAATAGTATCCTATTATCTCTAAATTCGAGATGATACTGTTGATTAAATTTATTAATTTTGTCATAAAATATCCCAGGCTGAAAAACGTATAATACTGCAAAGATAATAGAAACAATAAAAAGGAGTATAATAAGGATAATAGGCATTATAGAAACCCCATTGTTTATAAATAAGTATATAGTAAAAATTATAAGGAGTCCAATTAGGGTTAAATCAAGTTTTTTAATTGTTTTATTCATAAAAAGATAATTCCTTCTAGATTTTACATATTCATCTCGAGCATATTTAAAGTTAAGTATCATAATTTACCTCCTTTTATAATTATATTTATATGCTATCATATTATGAAAAATATGTATATGGGCAATAATAAAAATATGGAAGATTGAATTTATAAGGGAATTACTATATAATTTTAGAAGAAAACAAAAAAAGGAGAGATTATGGAAAATAAGCAAGAAATAAGAAGTTGTATAAATAGGTTTAGATTTTTCTGGACAATGTGCCTAGGTATGTGTTCTTTAATGCTTTTAATTTTTGGAATAAAAAGTAGAATATGGGAGAGTGAAATTTCAATAGTAACTAAGATTTTATTTGTGATATTGGTAATATGGTGGATGGTTCCATTAATAAAATATTTAGAAAAATATCAGCAGATAACTATTGATGAAGAGAGTATAAGAGCTGATAAAGTATTTAAAAGAAAGAAAGTTATCATAAAAAAAGACAGAATTTCTTCTGTAGTTATTGGAAAGCTCACTATAGGAAAGAAAATTTATAATATATTCACAATAAAAAGTAAGGATGGGGAAGAAATAGTAATGTCTGGATTTGAAATTAAAAATATTGGAGAATTAGCAAGAGCTATTGGAAAAAAGCTGCCATTATCAAAAATAGAAAAAGCTGAAAGAGATATAATATAAAAATTGAAGATAGTGAACAGAAAAAATAGAATATTTTAGTTATACAATACAAAGAAAATGAAGTATCTGCTTCATAAAATAGTGCATTTTTTGCTTAATTATTGTATAATAATAAGGTAATAAAAAAATATTTTAAGGAGATGTTGTATATGAATATTATGTTATTTGGAGCACCAGGTGCAGGAAAAGGAACACAGGCTAAATTCCTTATTGAAAAATATGGAATTCCTCAAATTTCTACTGGAGATATATTGAGAGCTGCTATAAAAGAAGGAACTGCTATGGGGCTTGAAGCAAAAAAATTCATGGATGATGGAAAATTAGTTCCAGATTCAACAATCATTGGTATTATTAAAGACAGATTATCAGAAGATGACTGTAAAAAAGGGTTTATACTTGATGGATTTCCAAGAACATTAGCTCAAGCTGAAGCTTTAGAAGTTCTAATGAAAGAAATGAATATCAAATTAGATAAAGTTATTTCTTTAAATGTACCAGATGAACTTATACTTGGAAGAATTGTTGGAAGAAAAGTATGTCCAGTATGTGGAGCTTCATTCCATGTTAAATTCAATCCACCAAAAATAGAAGGGAAATGTGATCTTTGTGGAGCAGATTTAATTACAAGAAAAGATGATAATGCAGAAACTGTAACAAAAAGATTGAATGAATATCATTCTCAGACAGCTCCATTATTTGATTTCTATCAATCAAGAGGGATACTTGTTGATATAGATGGAACTAAAAAAATGGAAGATATAACAAAAGAGATATTTGATATTCTAGGATAGTATTTATTTTATTTTCGAAAGGAAGTTGAGATGTCGCTTATAAAAAGTTTAGAAGATATAGAGCAGATAAAAAAATCTAATCAGATTATAGCAAGACTGTATAGAGATGTTCTGCCCAAATATATCAAAGCAGGTATATCTACTAAAGAGATAAATGAAATAGTAGAAGATTACATAAGATCACAGGGAGCTAGACCTGCATGTATTGGAGTAGAAGGATTATATGCTCCCTTTCCAGCAGGAACTTGTATATCTGTCAATGAAGAGGTTGTTCATGGAATACCAGGAGATAGAATTCTTCAAGAGGGAGATATAGTAAGTATAGATACAGTTACTGAGTTGAATGGATTTTATGGGGATTCAGCAATAACATTTCCAGTGGGAGAAATAGACGAAGAATCTAGAAGACTTTTGGAGGTTACTGAAAAATCAAGAGAGATAGGAATTGAAATGGCTGTAGCTGGTAATAGAATAGGAGATATCGGGCATGCTGTTCAGAGTTATGTAGAAAAAAATGGTTTCACAGTAGTGAAAGATTTTGCTGGACATGGAGTGGGACATGATATACATGAAGATCCTATAATTGCCAACTTTGGAAGAAAAGGTAGAGGAATCAAAATTGAAAATGGAATGGTTCTTGCAATAGAGCCAATGGTCAATGTAGGTACATACAAAATCAATGTAAAAGAGGATGGATGGACAATAGTAACTAAAGATGGAAAAAGGTCTGCGCATTTCGAACACTCAGTAGCAATCGTTGATGGAAAACCGATTATATTAAGTGAGATAGATTAAGAAAAAAAGCTAAGAAAATACTAGACTTTTTATATTTTTAGTGATATAATAATTTGAAGTTCTGTTCGATAGGAGGAATTATGTCGAAAAAAGATGTTATCGAATTAGAAGGTACTATTTTAGAGGCCCTTCCAAATGCAATGTTTAAAGTTGAATTAGAAAATGGGCATACTATTTTAGGCCACATTTCTGGTAAGATGAGAATGAATTATATTAAAATTTTACCTGGAGATGGAGTAACTGTACAAATCTCTCCTTATGACTTGTCAAGGGGTAGAATCGTATACAGGAAAAAAAATTAATTAATCACGAAAGGAGGCAGATTAATGAAAGTAAGAGTATCAGTTAAACCTATTTGTGACAAGTGCAAAGTTATCAAAAGACATGGAAAAGTAAGAGTGATTTGTGACAATCCTAAACACAAACAAGTTCAAGGGTAATTTTGTAATTTAAGAGAGTTTGTTTAAAAAAAGTACTGATAATGGAGTGCTGTAAAGATATGGTGAGCTGTAGAGCCATCCCCAAAATAGGAATTGGGACATATCGAGGAAAGTATTTAGTTGGTTAATATACCAGCAAAATATATAAATTTTCGAAAGAGGAGGAAATAATTTTGGCTAGAATAGCAGGAGTAGATATCCCAAGAAATAAGAGAGTTGAGATAGCTTTAACTTACATTTACGGAATTGGAAAACCAACTTCACAAAGAATATTGACTGAAGCTGGAGTTAACTTTGACACAAGAGTGAAAGATTTAACTGAAGAAGAAGTAAATAAGATCAGAGCCATTATAGAAACTGTTAAGGTAGAGGGAGATCTTAGAAAAGATGTAAGACTTTCTATTAAAAGACTTATGGATATCAAATGTTACAGAGGATTAAGACACAAAATGAATCTACCTGTAAGAGGACAAAGTTCAAAAACTAATGCAAGAACTGTTAAAGGTCCTAAAAAACCAATCAAAAGATAATTAGAGCGTTTTAGAAATTTATAGATTAAGTTTATGATCTATTAGCAAGGGAGGTAGCTTAAGTTGGCTAAAAAGAAAGTAGCTAAGATTAAAAAGAAATTGAAAAATATTCCTAACGGAGTTGCCCATATACATTCAACTTTTAACAACACAATAGTTGCTATTACTGATGCAGAAGGGAAAGTTGTAAGTTGGAGATCAGGAGGAACTTCTGGTTTCAAAGGAACTAAGAAAGGAACTCCATTTGCAGCTCAAATTGCAGCTGAACAAGCAGCAAACATAGCTATGGAAAATGGGATGAAAAAAGTAGAAGTTAAAGTGAAAGGTCCAGGTTCTGGAAGAGAAGCTTGTATCAGATCTTTACAAGCAGCTGGATTAGAAGTAACAAAAATTACTGATGTTACTCCAGTTCCACACAATGGTTGTAGACCACCAAAAAGAAGAAGAGTGTAGTCTCACTTTATTTTGAAAAAAAAGTATTGTGGCAAATTGAATACAAAGGAGGAATATTTAAAAAATGGCAAGAAATAGACAGCCTGTATTGAAGAAATGTAGAGCTCTAGGAATTGATCCAGTAGTTTTAGGAGTGAATAAATCTTCTAAAAGAGGGCCAAGACCAAACGCTAACAAAAAACCTACAGAGTACGCAATTCAATTAAGAGAAAAACAAAAAGCTAAATTTATATATAACGTAATGGAAAAACAATTTAGAAAAATATACGAGGAAGCAGCTAGAAAACTTGGAGTTACTGGTTTGACTTTAATCGAATACTTAGAAAGAAGACTTGAAAATGTAGTTTACAGACTTGGATTTGCAAAAACTAGAAGACAAGCTAGACAAGTTGTGTCTCATGGACATGTAGCTGTAAACGGAAGAAGAGTTAACATTGCTTCTTACAGAGTAAAAGTAGGAGATGTTGTATCTGTTATAGAAAATTCTAAAAACTTAGACATCATCAAAACTGCTGTTGAAGATTCAAGAGTTCCATCTTGGCTAGAACTTGATAAAGCAGCATTCTCTGGTAAAGTTATTCAAAATCCAACTAAAGATGATTTAGATTTCGATCTAAATGAATCATTAATAGTTGAATTCTACTCTAGATAATAAGCCCTTTTAATAGGAGTTGATTTAATGTTAAAAATTGAAAAACATGCAAGGGGTATTAATATTACCGAAGTAAAAGAGAGTGAATTTAAAGGACAATATATTGTTGAACCTTTATATAGAGGCTATGGGCATACTGTTGGTAATGCTTTGAGAAGAGTTTTACTTTCTTCTATCCCAGGAGCTGCTATTAAAGGAGTAAGAATTGATGGTGTTTTAAGCGAATTTTCTGTTATGGATGGAATAAAAGAAGCTGTAACTGAAATAATCCTTAATATCAAGGAAATCGTTGTTAAAGCCGAGAGTACTGGAGAGAGAAAAATGACTCTTTCTGTTAAAGGACCAAAAATAGTAACAGCCGCTGATATAATACCTGATGTAGGAATAGAAATAGTAAATCCTGAGCAAGTTATTTGTACAATAACTACAGATAGAGAACTTGACATGGAATTTTTAGTTGATACTGGAGAAGGATTTGTAGTATCAGAAGAAATAGAAAGAAAAGACTGGGCTGTAGATTATATAGCAGTTGATGCTATCTATACTCCAATCAGAAAAGTTTCTTACACTGTACAGGATACAATGGTAGGAAGAATGACTGATTTTGATAAGCTTACTTTAGAAATTGAAAGTGATGGAAGTATTGAAATCAGAGATGCACTATCTTATGCAGTAGAATTATTAAAATTGCATTTTGATCCATTCTTAGAATTAGGAAACAAAATGGAAAATCTAAGAGTAGAAGCTGAAGAGGAAGAAGAAAATCCTGTAAGCCATGCAAAAGATGACAATATTCTTAATACAAAGATAGAAGAACTTGATTTAACAGTTAGATCTTTCAACTGTTTAAAGAAAGCTGGAATAGAGGAAGTTAGTCAATTGGCTAAATTGTCACTTAATGAACTTCTAAAAATTAAAAATCTGGGAAGAAAATCTTTAGATGAGATCCTAGAAAAAATGAAAGAATTAGGATATGATCTATCTCAGAATGGATCTCCTGAGTAATTAAGATAAGGAGGATAGCTAACTAATGAATCACAATAAGTCATATAGAAAGTTAGGAAGAAGAGCTGACCACAGAAAAGCTATGCTAAAAAACTTAACTATATCTTTACTAAGTGCTGAAAAGATAGAAACTACTGTTACTAGAGCAAAAGAATTAAGAAAATTTGCTGAAAGAATGATAACTTTTGGTAAGAAAAATACTTTGGCTTCTAGAAGAAATGCTTTTGCTTTCCTAAGAAATGAAGAAGTTGTTGCTAAAATATTCAATGAACTAGCTCCAAAATATGCTGAGAGAAATGGTGGATACACTAGAATCATCAAAACATCTGTTAGAAAAGGTGACTCAGCTGAAATGGCTATAATTGAATTAGTTTAATAAGCAATTTATTAGATTAATAGAAATAAGAGGAACTGTTTGGTGTTCCTCTTTTTTGCTTATGAGTAAAAAGTTCTTGATAATATTGGATGTGTGGGGTATAATCTAATTAATTGTTCAAGGTTACTGATTGTTTAAAAATTGTAGAGCCTTCTCTATAGTTTTCATATCTTCAACGCTGAACGAGAATTTTTTGATTTTTTGGAGGTTATAAAATGCTAAAAGGTACAGTTAAATGGTTTAACAAAGAAAAAGGATTTGGATTTTTAACAAGTGAAGATGGAGCAGATTACTTTGTACACTTCACTGGAATCGTTGGAGAAGGATTCAGAACTTTAGAAGAAGGTCAAGAAGTAACTTTTGAAGTATCAGAAGGAAAGAAAGGACCTATGGCAGTAGAAGTTTCTGCTAAATAGGTTATATCAATATTGATCTGAAAAAAAGAGGTCTTTTAAAAAGGCCTCTTTTTCTTGGTTAAACAATATGTATATAGATAATAATAAAACTAGAATATATCATTATATTCTGCAAGAATCTCTCTTGCTGTTACAGCTATATGGAGTTTATTTCCATTTTCTGCTGTATAGGCAAGGGATTTTTTCATATTTTCCATATCTCCAAGTTCTTCATACCATACTGCTTGATAGTATCTGCAATATGATCTTATATATTTGTTATCAGTTCTATTAAATTTTCTTTCATATAATTCAATAGCTTCTTGATATTTTTTATCTTTTAATCTTAAAAGAGTAGTGAGTTCATCCAGCATAGTATTTACTTCATCTATATTTTTTACTGGGAAATATTCAGGCTGTTTTTTTTCTGGAAGATACATCATTATATTTTTTCCATTTTTGCTAACAGGAGAATTTTTAAGAAGCGCAGTATAATTTTGAAGTTTGTTGATAAAAACTTCTGCTGTATTCCAATGCTCTTCACTTATATAGAATGTGGCCATATTATATAAGTAGACAATTTTTAGGTAATGGTTTTTTTCTATTTCATTTTCAGGTATTTCTCTTGCTGTTTCCACTGCTTTATTCACATTTCCCTGTGCAAAGTATCCAACAGCCATATTAAGAACAACAAATGAATATTCATTTGTATTTTTTAAAAAAGGCTTCATTAACAGAGCAGCAGACTTTTCTAAAAATAGATGAGGGTCACACTGTTCATTTAATATAGGAAGCATATTTTTTATGATATTAGCTGTATATACAGGTCTCCATAATTTTATTAAAAGTAAAAATGATGTCAAGATTACTATTATATATATGAGAGTTTCCAAAGGAATTTTGAAAACACTATAAGCAATAATTGCTGATAAAACTCCAAGTATACTTGGGAAGATTTTAAAAATAACTTTATCTTTTTTCATATATCTTTACTGTTAATTATAACAGCACCTCTGTCTTTCATTTCATTTACAGCTTTTTCAGAGTCATCAGGATATATATTTACTCCTCTGCATCCATCTTCTATTAAATATACTTTATATCCTAGTTCAAGAGCATCTAATACTGTAAATTTTACGCAGTAATCAGTAGCAAGTCCCATTATATATAGAGTATCTATATTGTTTTTCTTTAAAAGTTCATCAAGAGATGTCTTATATTTTTTACCATTGTCAAAAAAGGCACTATATGAATCAACTTCAGGATTTTCCCCCTTATATATTATGTTTTCTATTGGATGAAGTTCAGCATGAAATTTAGAACCATTTTCATTTTGAACACAATGAACAGGCCACCATACTTGAGGAAGTCCATTTAATTCTCCAACTTCACCTATTTTTCCATTTGAATTTACAGCAAAACTTTTGTGAGAAGAAGGGTGCCAATCTTTTGTTCCAATTATCATATCTCTACTTTCTTTGAAAGAGTCAATAAGTTTATTTGCAACAGGAACTACCATATCTCCATTTTTTACTTCCAAGGCCCCATTTTTACAAAAATCTTTTTGTATATCTACTAAAATTAAAGCTTTCATCGTCTCACCCCACATGATATCCTTTTGTATATTATATTATAAAGAAGAAGATAAATAAACATAAAAATATTTTAATAGAAAAAAGGTTATTTCATCTCTTAATCGCCTTGAAAATATTGACATTTATTAAGAAGTGTGCTAGAATAAACTGTTGTTTAAATACACACACCAGTTATTTCTAGGCAGGGTGTCTTTCGAGATGGCTTAGTTTTAAGGCTGGTGGAAGAAAAAAACCAAAATTTAGGAGGAAAAAATGGCAGTAATAACAATGAAACAATTATTAGAAGCTGGAGTTCACTTTGGACACCAAGCAAAAAGATGGAATCCAAAGATGGCTAAATACATCTTTACTGAAAGAAACGGAATCCATGTAATCGATTTACACAAATCTTTAAAGAAAATTGAGGAAGCTTACGCAGTTATCAGAGAAATCGCTGAAAATGGTGGAAAAGTTCTATTCGTAGGAACTAAAAAACAAGCTCAAGAAGCTGTAAAAGAACAAGCTGAAAGATCTGGAATGTACTATGTAAACAACAGATGGCTTGGAGGAATGTTAACTAACTTCTCTACTATCAAAACAAGAATAGAAAGATTAAAAGAATTAGAAAAAATGGAAGCAGATGGAACTTTAGATACTGCTTATACTAAAAAAGAAGCAGCTAACTTCAGAAAAGAATTAGTTAAACTTTCTAAAAACCTTTCTGGAATCAAAGATATGAAAGATGTTCCACAAGCTATATTTATCGTAGATTGTAAAAAAGAAACTTTAGCAATCGTTGAAGCAGCTAACTTAGGAATCCCTGTATTCGCTATGATCGATACAAACGTAGATCCTGATTTAGTAACTTATCCAATTCCAGCTAACGATGACGCTATAAGATCAGTAAAACTTATTTCTTCAGTTATTGCTAATGCAATTATTGAAGGAAACCAAGGTAAAGAAGTTAAAGAAGTAGCTTCTGAAGAAATCAATGTAGAAGAAGGATCAGCTGAGTAATTACAATCAACTGAGATACAATTATAGAAGATTTAATAAAAACTATTTTTATTAGGAGGAAGACATGGCAGAAATAACAGCTAGCTTAGTTAAGGAACTAAGAGAGAGAACTGGTGCTGGAATGATGGATTGTAAGAAAGCACTTATGGAAATGAATGGGGATATGGATAAAGCCATAGACTATTTAAGAGAAAAAGGAATTGCAAAAGCAGTTAAAAAAGCAGGAAGAATTGCAGCAGAAGGATTAGTATTTGATGGTGTATCAGCTGACCATAAAATGGCAGTATTAATTGAATTCAACTCTGAAACTGACTTTGTTGCTAAAAACGTAGAATTCAAAGAATTTGGTAAAAAATTAGCTCAAATAGCTATAGATAATAAAGCAACTACTGTAGATGCTTTAAATGCTGCTGAATTTGCACCAGGAAAAACTGTTGCTGTAGCAGTAACTGATTTAATTGCTAAAATTGGAGAAAATATGAACATCAGAAGAATCCATGAAACTATTGCTAAAGATGGATTTGTTGCAACATATAGCCACCTAGGAGGAAAACTAGGAGTTATTGTTGAAATGACTGGTGAGCCTACTGAAGAAAATCTAAATAAAGCTAAAGATATAGCTATGCATGCAGCAGCTATGGATCCAAAATATTTAGATTCATCTGAAGTTACAACTACAGATTTAGAGCATGAAAAAGAAATTGCTAGAAAGCAATTGGAAGCTGAAGGAAAACCAGCTCAAATCATAGAAAAAATATTAATTGGAAAAATGAATAAATTCTATGAAGAAAACTGTTTAGTAGATCAAATCTATGTAAGAGCAGAAAATAAAGAAACTGTTGCTAAATTTGCAGCACCTCTTAAAGTTGTATCTTTTGCTAGATATAAAGTTGGAGATGGAATCGAGAAAAAAGAAGAAGATTTCGCAGCAGAAGTTGCAGCTCAAATCAAAGGATAATATCAACAAAAGCATAAGGGGATGCATCAGCATCCCCATTTTTTTAAAAAATCATAAATTGTAGGAGGAGAAATGGAGAAGCCTTTTTATAAGAGAGTTTTGTTAAAACTTAGTGGTGAAGCTCTAATGGGAGATCAAGAATTTGGAATATCTTCAGATGTAATAAATTCATATGCAAAGCAGATAAAAGAAATTGTTGATCTTGGTGTAGAAGTTTCTATAGTTATTGGTGGAGGAAACATATTCAGAGGAATATCTGGAGCTACTCAAGGGGTAGACAGAGTTACTGGGGATCATATGGGTATGCTTGCTACAGTTATCAATTCACTTGCTTTACAAAATGCAATAGAGAAGCTTGGAGTACCTACAAGAGTACAAACAGCCATAGAGATGCCTAAAATCGCTGAACCTTTCATCAAAAGAAAAGCTCAAAGACACTTGGAAAAAGGAAGAGTTGTAATATTTGGAGCAGGAACAGGAAATCCTTATTTCACAACTGATACAGCTGCAGCTTTAAGAGCTATCGAAATGAATACGGAAGCAGTTTTGAAAGCTACAAAAGTTGATGGTATTTATGATAAAGACCCTGTAAAACATGCAGATGCAGTTAAATATAACGTTGTAACTTATACAGAAGTTTTAAATAAAGACTTAAAGGTAATGGATGCTACAGCTATCTCTCTGTGTAGAGAAAATAAATTACCAATTGTTGTTTTTAATTCACTTGAAGAAGGGAATATAAAGAAAGTTATAATGGGAGAAAAAATAGGAACAGTCGTAGTGGCTGACTAAATCAGGAGGGAAAAGATATGACAGGACAAGATGTAGTTAAATCATGTAATGAAAAAATGGGAAAAGCAATAGAAGCAACAAAACATAAATTTACTTCAATCAGGGCTGGAAGAGCTAGTGTTTCTATGCTTGATAGTGTAAAAGTAGAACAATATGGATCTGAAATGCCTTTAAATCAAGTGGGATCAGTTTCTGCTCCAGAAGCTAGATTATTAGTTATTGATCCATGGGATAAAACTCTTATCTCTAAAATAGAAAAAGCTATTATGGCTGCAAATCTAGGACTTACACCAAACAATGATGGAAAAGTTATCAGACTTGTAATGCCTGAACTTACTGCTGAAAGAAGAAAAGAATATGTTAAAATGGCTAAAACAGAAGCTGAAAATGGAAAAGTAGCAGTAAGAAACATCAGAAAAGATGGAAATAATGATCTTAAAAAACTTACTAAAGATAAAGAAAATCCAATTTCTGAAGATGAAGTAAAAACTTTAGAGGCTGAAATTCAAAAATTGACAGATGCTCATATCAAAGCAATAGATGAGCTTTTTGCTAAAAAAGAAAAAGAAATTACAACTGTTTAATAAAACAAATAATTTTGAAAATTGAAGAATGAGGGGGCTTTCCTTCATTCTTTTTTATTTCTTAGGAAATTATAATTTGATAAATTTGTTGAAAAAATAAAAAAT
>ERZ791682.401-NODE-401-length-26043-cov-3.77736_pt1 | contig 26043 bp, 28 predicted proteins | sample MGYA00509958_ERZ791682 | MGnify/ENA primary metagenome ERZ791682 (study PRJEB30046, sample SAMN00715194) | human gut metagenome | study: EMG produced TPA metagenomics assembly of the A metagenome-wide association study of gut microbiota in type 2...
ACGATATTAAAAGAAAGGAAACGTGTGATAATTAACTTCCTAATTATCATACAAGGTATAGTATGAAAAGAACAGTAAAAAAAGCAGTAGTGATAGGTCTGTCAACAGTCATGGTGGTTGCAGGAAGTGTTTTTGCTTATGCGGCAGAATCAACATCATACATGTATGCAGGTGGGTGTAAAATTAAGGTTAGGTGTGGTACAGAGTATGATGGAAATCCAGAATACTGTTTTACGGCAGTAGATTCTTCTAATGTGGTGGACATTAAAATAAATGGAAGAGGATATTGTGTACATGGAAGTCATAGTTTTTCTGATTATGCAGACCAAACATATGGATTGTTAGCAGGTTCACATTGTCCGATTGATTTTGACGGGGTAACAGCAACTGTTCAGGTATGGTCGGATGATGATAGTAATTCAGAAGACTTTTCTTGTTGGAGATAATTTTTTGTAAATTCACTAAAAGGTTGTGTAATAATGATATATAATATTGTTACACAGCCTTTTATTAGAGGGAAAAAGCACAATTTAGAGAGGGTGTTTAAATGAAAAAACAGCATTTTCAGACAATATTAAAAGCAGGGACGGCAATTCTTGTATGCAGTATGGTATTAGCAGGCTGTGGAACAAAGAACCAAAAAAACGCAACAGCCAATATTACTACGGCGGGGAATACGGCATTAGAACAGCCGATGCGGCTGGAGACATTAAAAGATGACGGAACGGATTATCAGGCATATTGGGGAACAAAGATACAGTGTATTACAAGAGGAGAACACGGATATTATTATCTGACACCGGAAGAACCGTTGTATTTGATGTATTGGGACGATGACACGCAGGAGAGCATAAAACTGTGTGCAAAAGCAGACTGCAATCATGATAATGCGGCGTGTAATGCGTATTTCGGAGATGTGCGTTATTATGACAGGACGGCGCAGGCGGCAGAATACGCTTCAGGATTTCAGATTTATTATTATAATGGCTTCCTTTATCTGCTGGGCACAGAAGGAAATCTGATTCAGGTCAGCCCGGACGGAAGTGAACGAAAAAGAATTACCAAAGTCTATGACTATGACGGAACGTCCAATACAAAGCTGGTATTTTATGAAAATGCCGTTTATGTGTATAACAGTGCGGGAAATCAGGGGAGCAGTGAAGAACATACCGAAACAATCACAAGATATACATTAGACGGTAAATCGCAGGAGCGTGTTGTAGAGTGGAATAGTGTAAGCGGTGCAATTCACAGTGTAAAAAATTACGGAAATACGATGTTCTTTTTATTATCCGGTCTGACAATTAATAAAAATGAGTCGGAGCAGGAATGGACCTATACCTATCAGGGACTGTATGCGTACAATCATCAGACCGGACAATCCGGAAAAATAATAGATGCAGAGATTACGTCATATGCGGTCGATGAAGAACAGGAGCAAATTTATTATTTCGCATATGCAGACGGCTTGTATGTGTATGATATAAAAACAGAGCAGACCCGGAAACTCTATGATGCAGGAAAAGAAATGGGTATTGCAGAAATGTCTTATGACGGAAAATATTTGTATCTGTATAATGGCGAATGGGTATCCTATGCAAAATCGAATGAAAAAACAGAAATTACGCGTAAATGTATTGTTCTTGCAACAGACGGAAATGTATTATATGAACTTCCGATTAACAAAGCGGGATATATGCTGTTTGGAAATGGGGATTATATTTTTGCCGAACAGATTGTAGCAGATGAACAACAGCAGGCAATGAAGCTGACATATATGAGGAAAACAGAATTTGCGCAGGGACAGTGGCAGGTACTAGAGTAAAAATGCCTGCGAAACGGAGAGGTGTATGAAAAATAAAAAAATTGTTGAATTAATGCTGATTTTAGGGGTAACAGCGGGGCTGGCAGGAGGCTGTACGCAGAAAACAAAAGAACAGTCCTATGTAAATATAACTAAAACGGCGGCAGAAAATAGTACAGAACAGTCACAGGAATATTTATATGATGAAAACGGAAATCAGTATCATTATATTAAAACCGAAGGATATGAGGTGAAAGAAATCTGTAATGACAGACAGTTTCAAGACGAAAAGGCGCTTTATGACGGAAAAAGTATGCAGACAACTGTGTATTCCATTGCAAATTCATTTGGTGAGAAGAAATATCAGGTGACATATCTGGATATTCAGAAGCTTTTTATGGAAGACGAAAATGTAAAAGAGATTTCATATACGGTTGAAAATATACCGGGGGCTTTGTATGCAAAAGGTGAGGACGAAAAACTTCCGACGTCATATCGTGAAATTATTTATGATGACAATGCCGCAGTAAAGCTTCTGCCGGAAAGTACGGAAACTTTATATTTACGTTTATACTCAGAAGCAAAAAATCAGAGTGCATCGGAAGAACAGCAGTCGTTGATAGAAGACTTGGAAAAGGTGATTTTACGTGCGGATATTACATATGAAGACGGTACAACGGTTACAAAGTATGCAAAGATAAAGTCGTCAAGTGCGTACAGTGTGGGGTATCTTATCTTTTATGAAATACAGCTGGTATAACCGGATTGAATCCCGGCAGAAGACAAGTATACATATAGTGGTTAGGTGCAAAAATTTTACTGTTAAATGTAAAGGGGCTGATTTTATGTCAAAAAGAAAAATAAGCTATATCATCGGAGGTATTTGCATAGCAGTCTGCGTTGCGATGGCAGGAATATGGTTTCTGAACCGCAACAAAGTCAAAGATGATGCGGTAACGGTGGATATCCGGACAGATACGGTGTCAGCCGGTGAAAATGAGGAGAGCAGTTGGAATACAGATGTACACGGTATTGCCAAAGCGGAGGGCGGATATTATTATTTGCAGATGAAATCAAAGGGAATGTGCCTATATTTTTATGATGAGAGCGTGCAAAGGTCTATTGCGGTGTGCAGTAAGGCAGAATGTAATCATGGCGATGTGCAGTGTAATGCCTTTTTTCTGACATCAGAATATCTGTCATCGCCGGTTCATTATTATCAAGGAAACATTTATATGATAAAAGTAAAAAACGGAATGGGTGTGCTGACAAAAATCCAGCCGGACGGCAATGAAAGAGAGGAAATCTGTGAACTGTTTCCAAATGCAAATGTGACATCTGTCAGTATGGTTTTTCATGATAATGCGGCATATGTGTATGACCATACGGGACATGCAGGCAGTGAGCAGGAACAGGATGAAACGATTAAAAAAGTTGAACTGGACACAAAGAAAAGTGAAGATATATACACTTACCGCGGTACGGGAAGTGCAATTTCCGGGGCAAGAAGCTTTGGCAATAAATTATTTTTTAAAGTCAGAACATATGAAATTAACAAAGATACGTTGAAGCAGTCGTTTCAGTATCAACTGTATGCGTATGATTATGACACAGGAACGGTACAGACAGTAGCAGAGGGCAAAAACATATCGGATTACTATGTAGATTTGCAGAATAACATTTTATATTACTATGTTATCGGAGAGGGGCTGTATCAGTGCAGGCTGGATTCATCAGAACAGAAACTGATATATAAGGCAGATGCCACGATTGCCGTTGCTTCATTGTCATTTGACGGCAGGTATCTGTATATGGGAAATGGCGGCATCGGCAGTGCCACAGATGCCAAAAGTGCAATAGACAGAGTGGTTTACGTATTGGATACCGACGGAAATGTATGCAACAAAATCAATATGCAGAGCAATATGAAGCTGTACTACGGTGATGCGGATTATCTTTTTGCAGAAAGCGGCGACAAGGTGTTTTATATTTCCAAAGCTGACATTCTGACGGTGCAGGAGTGGAAAGAACTAGAATAAAAAAAACACACAAAGGTGGTATATAAATGAATAAGATAACTGATATTTTTGGTTATATATCAAGCAAACAAATGAATCTTGAATACATAGAAAAAATATTGCTACAGGCATTAGACCAAAAGCAAGATATGTACAAAGTTCCGGATACTGATATTGTAGTATATATAGGAATACCTAATGATTCAATATTAGATGAATATAAAAAAGGTGCAGTTCAAGACTTGTTGATTTGTAATAGAAATATAGCATATATCATCAAAAATAATCAGGTAATTGTTATCGCAGGCTATGTTATTGTAAATTGATGTATTTAAATTAAGGTGAAAATCAGGAAATACATAAGAGGAGGGGAAAGCGGTGCAGCTGACAAAATACAGGGAGTTTGGAAAATCTCGGTTCATACAAATGGCGGTTTCGTTATTGAGTATGCTCATATATTGGGGCTTTTCATCAGGAATATTTGAAATTTTGTTTAATTATAATGAAAGTTCCATTGATTATAATGCCCAAAAGGCAGAACAGGTACGCCACGATATGTTGGAGAGCAGTATGTATCTGAGTGAATATATGAATATACAGGGATACACAACAACAATTATGTTCATTCTGATGCTTGCTGTGCTGATTTTGTTTTATCAGGAAAAGAACGGATTATTTACGTTTCGTTATGTCCGGGGAGAAAGCCAGAAGAAGGTAATTCTTTCAACAATTTTTCAGTATTCGTGGATAAATGCGTTGTGGTATTACATTATTTATATCATCTATCTGAGTATTGGGTACTGCATTATGGGAAACCGCATGGAATATATACCGAGAAATACATTTGACGGCATCTTTGGTGAGGGTTTTAGTGCGGCAAGTCCGTATTTGTATTATATGGTTCAGGGGATTCCTTCTATATTAATAGGAACTTTTGTTTATACATTGTTTGGCTGTGTGATCGCACTGTATTGTAAGAAAAGCTATCAGGCACTGCTTTGGATGCTGGGATATTTTTGGGGTACGCAGATTCTATTGGAATTTTTCCGGTGCACATTTTTAAAACAGCAGGCAGGACTTGCATGGTTTATCGGAAAATTTGAACCGACATTTCTGTACGGATTTTACGGCTATGTATATCATAATCCAACGATAAGAACAGCATTACAGACAATGGATTCACTTATTTTACCGGTTTTGTTATCCTGCGTTCTGCTGATTATTTTCTTTAGGAAAGAGGAAAAAATAAATGCGTAACAAAAAATATTTCATTGTACTGTTTATTTTTATAGCATATGCCGTTTATGACTTTGGCGGAATGGCATTTACAGATGGACTGTATTCTCCGCTGGTTCTGTATGGGTGCTATATATTTTTAATGGCAGATAAAATGAATGAATTAACGGCAATGTCGATTTACAGGTATCATTCTGTTAAGAATTTATATATTCAATATATGAAAAATCAGATGATGGCAGCATGTGTCTATCTGGCAGTATTTTTTGCGGCGGGGGGGGGTTTCAGTGTTGCCTCAGCGGTATTTGACCGTGGATTTTTTGTATCATGCGGTGCAATGATAAAATTTCTGATTACCAGTTATGTGAATCTGCTTATCATCGGATTTTTGCAGCTGGTTTTAAGAATTTTGCTGGGGAAAAAAGGCGCAGCAGGGGCATTAGTGCTGTATTTGTTTATCTGTGTATTAAAATTTATGGCAGGCAGACCGTTTATCCAGCCATTTATACTGGATACGGCATACTATAGGTGGAAATGGATTGCAGCGCCAAGAACCGTGATAAATTATGGATTGTGCGTTCTTATTGTCATAGGACTGGCATATCTGCCGTATAGACAGGATAGGAAGATTCGGTAATGAAAAAATATTTATCAAAAAAATACATTAAATACATAGGAAGTCTGTGTGCGGTGTGGGCTGCGCTTTGGAATGTATTTCTGCTTGGAGTGTCACTGGAAAAATCCGGTCCGGCAGCAGACAGTACATTATTACAATGTATTTTGGGCAGTGAAAATTACGCACACGACTTTTTTACGCGGCAGTTCTGGTTCATCAGTGTGTTTGTATTTTATATGGCAGTTTATTTGGTCATATTTTTATTTCTACAGCATGAATCCGGAAAATACCGTTCAATGAAACTGCATCGGTATGGGAAAAAGGGGTATCTGAACCACTGCGAAAGCAAAGTCCTGCATGGCAGTCTGTATGCGGTACTGCTTGTTGCCACAGGGCTGGCAGGGATTGCTTTGTTCGGACGCATTACAGGCGCGGTTATTCGGACAGGCAATGCAGACATGATAGTGGCGGCGCTGCTGCTTGCAAAGATATTTTTGTGCATGGTTTTATACGGAAAAATTACGGTATATCAAATATTAAGGAAAAACAGCGATTTTGCGGCATTTTTTATGCTTGTGGTTTTATTTGTACATCTGGCGGCAGAGGTGTATACACAAAAAATACATTTCTTAACGTATACAGGTGCGGTGGAAAGCCTGTGCGGTATTTTAATATTAATTGTGTTGAATACGGTAACAGAACTTGTTGTGAGAAAAAAGATAAAAACAATGGATTTGTGCTAAGACAGAAATGAGGGTATATATGGGCGAAGTGATTTTAAAGATAGAAAATGGAACAAAGAAATTTAAAAATGAGCTGATATTTCAAAATGTAAGCATGGAGTTTGAAAAGGGCAATAGTTATGGATTTGTAGGACCAAACGGCTGTGGAAAAAGTGTCTTTTTTAAGACTTTATGCGGATACTCCCTTTTGACAGAAGGACAGGTCATTTACCGGGGAAAAATTATCGGAAAAGAGCAGGATTTTATTGATGATGCAGGAATTGTCATCGAAGAACCGGAGTTTATAAACAGCCTGTCCGGTCTTGAAAATTTAAAAATTCTTGCAGAAATTCAAAAGAAAATTTCAGAAGCGGAAATTATAGAGGTTTTAAAACAATTTGATTTATATGAAGACAGAAATAAAAAGGTTGGAAAATATTCTGTCGGAATGAAGCAGAAGTTAAGACTTGCGCAGGCAGTGATGGAAAAGCCGCAGGTGTTGATTTTAGACGAGCCGATGAACGGACTGGATAAAAAGTCAGTAAAAAAGGTCGAAGACATTTTAAAAGCATTTGTTGAAAACGGCGGAACACTGCTGATGACCAGCCATATAGAACAGCAGGTGGAAGCGTGCTGTAAAATTGTGTATGAAATTGACGGTGGGGAGATTTTGCGGATGACGGATTGATGTTAAAGCTGACATTCTGACGGCATAGGAGAGGAAAGAACTGGAATAAAAAATATGAAAAAGAAAAAAATAGCAATTATAACAGGCATTGTGGCGGCGGTAGTAATTTTAGGGGGAATTGCCACATATGTATATGTATTTAAAAACAATCATTCAGCACCGGAAATTAAAGACGGTGTAACGGACACGCAAAGTAGCTGGAATACAGACACACATCACATTGCGGCTGGAAATGGAGGATATTATTATACACAATATGATGCAGACGGAAAGATAAGATTGTATTATACACAGGTAGAAAATGAAAATGGAGTTGTGTTATGCGCACTGCCGGAATGTACCCATAAAACGGATGCGTGCAGAGCGGTGCTTTCAGGAGAGGCATATCAATTTGGAACGGTATATTACTATAAAGATTTTTTATATGTAATCCATAAAAAAGAGGGGATGGGCTATTTGTGTCAAATAGATTCAGACGGAAGCGGAAGGGAAGATGTATGCGCTTTATTTGCAATGGACAAATTTTCGTCTGTTTCATTGGTTTTTCATGAAAATGATATTTATGCGTATGACAGCGTGGGAAATGCCGGAGGAAGTGAAAATCATGTTCAGGAAATAAAGAAAATATCAATAGGGGATTATGCAGTGTCAACAGTCTATGAATACAGTGGAGTTGGTGCGGCGATTACAGGAGCAAGAGATTTTGGCGGTTATCTGTATTTTATTATAATGGAATATCGGCTGGATATGGATAGTAAAACGCATTATGCCGATGAACGGTTATACAGATATGATTACGGAAATGGCATAGCGGAAAAAGTAATTGACAAGCAGGTATCGGATTATTTTGTGTTGGGAGATACATTGGTTTATTTTGAAAGTGGTACGGGATTGTATGTTTATGATTTTAAAATACAAAAAGAAACTTTAGAAGTACAGGCAGATAAAAATATACTTGTTGCCGGTATTTCTTATGACGGTCAGTATTTTTATTTGGATAATGCCGGAATGGGAAGTATGATAGACGCAGCAAGCCGAATAGAAAGAGTAATCTACGTGTATGACAGGAATTTTAATTTAATCAGGGAAATAGACTGTGGAAAGGACTGTACGGGAGTTTATTTTGGAGATGAAAAGTATCTTTTTATAAAACAGCTGGATACAATCTGTTATATAAAGAAAGAAGATATTTTAAATGGGGAATGGGTACAGCTTAAATAATACGACCTGTACCAAGAGGATTTTAATTGATAAAAAGAGAGAAAAGTAATGCTTAATAATAAAACAGCTAAAAAGAGAATTATTTTAGCCCTGTTTTCAGTGATTCTGGTAGTTATAATGACAGTCTGTGCGGTTCAGGTAAGGCGAAAAGTATTGTATGACAGTGTTGTTGGAGAGTGTAGTAATCAGGAACTAACTGACCGCTGGCGAAGTAAGGGCGAGGCATATGATATTGGGGTTAATTCAAAGGGAATGGTTATATTTAAAGATAGAAAAGCAGCGTTAAAGCAGGCATTGGAAGATTATCAGCTGGGGTTTGAATACTTGCAGGCGTATCAGCATCTGCCGAAAGTTTCCACGAATCCAAAGATATGCAGACAGTATGCCTTGACTGCTTTCCAGCAGACCAGTGTACCAATGACGGTAGAAAACTATAAGGAAATAGGCCGGCAGTGTATGCAGATAGCGGCTTTTATGCAAACGTATCTTAACAGTTTTGGGGAATAATGGTTTTCGGGCGGATTGTGTAATGCACAATGAATATAGCAAGATAGTAAAAAAGATATAAAAAATAATAAAATTTGACAAAAACCGGCCATTCACGTCAAAAAACGTCGTTTCATGCCAAAGGGGTTCTAATTGGTAAAAAATGCAGTTATACTGAAATCAAGAAATACACAAAGGTGTATATAAAGCAAAGATATAACAGGCTGTAAACAAACAGCCTTTATATAGAATAAACAGCCGTCTTGATGTTCAGATAAAGCGGGGGAAGAATGACAGCAGGCAAAGAGGGGGCAGAAAGGAGAATGTTATGAAAACGACAGTTTTAAAATTAGCAGCAAAGGCAGCATATGCAACTGCAAAAAAGGCAGGCAATTCAGCTTCTATCTATGGAATGTATCAGCCGAAAGAGCCGAAGACGCTGAAAAAGAGCAAGTAAACTAAATTTGAAGGAATTTTATAGGAGGGAAGCGTATGCTAAGGATAAAAAATAGTTTGATTAAAAAGGCAATAGCTGCCGGTTTAATGATAGCTACGGTAATGGGGACAAGTATACCAACGTTTGCAAGTGAATGGCATAATGGCTATTTGAGTCATGGGGATATCATATCATTCAAAACACGAATGAATTATGATTATTCAGATGGTTCGTGGTGCGATATTTATTTCTATTCAGTTTCGGTTGCATTTATAGCAGACGGTTATGAAGAAAATAAGACGAATGAATGGCATTCTAACGCAAGCGGACATGCAGAGTACGACATTTATCAAGACGGACGCTTTGACGAAAGTATTTCTGTAATTACATCATTAGACGAATATGGAAATATTAGTGATTATATCTACTAATCATTCTTCAAAGACAGCAGACGAAGTATAATACCGGATGAATTGTTTTTGAGCGAAAACAGTCAGCCGGAATGGCGGATGAGAAATCACCAGGGAGGGATTTCTCATCGCTGCTTCGTGATTAAATTGTTCAGAAATGGGGGCTATTATGAAAAAAGTATATGTTGGAATACTCATTTGTCTGGTGATAGTGATAGTCAGTGCAGGCTGTGGAAAGAAATATATGCAGGAAGCAGATGATACGGACTGGGAGCAGGGAACGGTACAAAATATTACAGATGCACAGTCATGTTACGTCAATAATAAGGTGGCAGATGATGGATATGGATATTATTTTACAGACGGAACGAAGGGGAAATATTACAGAATTTACTATTATGATGCTGGCTGTGAGCAGGCAGTGCCTTTATGCAGTAAGGTGAATTGCAGTCATAAAGGGGAAGATTGTGATGCTTATTATACAGCAGACCAGTGCTATAACGGGTATATCTGGTATCAGAACGGTCATTTATTCCGGCTTGAATATGATACAAAGACAGGGGATATGAAGCTGATATATTTTGATAAGGACGGAAGCAATGAAAAGAGTGCCGGAGTATTGTGGAATGGTGAAAATGTTGTAATGAACAAAGTATCCGATTATGAGAAAAATATGATACTTCACAAAGGATATATTTATTATTGCTATGAAACTGATATGCAGGAGGAAACGACCGTATATAGATTGAAAATTGACGGTTCAGGAGAAAAAGAACAGATTGGAATAGTAGAAAAGCCGGAGATTGAAGTGAAGAATCAAACCATAGCGGTGCGGAATAATCAGAATCGTGTTTATATTACAGTAGATTATTCTGTTAAAGATACTGCGCAGCATTATATGGAATTATATGAGTACAGACTTGAAAATGGAGGATTTTCCCGGAAAATGACAGAACAGGCGGAGTTAGACTATGCCTACCAATATGATGAAAGCGGAGAGCATATTATAGGTGTAACCGGTGAAGGATATGGGGCAGTGGATTTAAGAAATATTGCATTCGATGATGACGGAAATATGTATGTCTATCAGTCCATTACTGGGAAAGTTTTGAAATGTAATATAGATACGGGAGAAAATGTGAAGATTTATCAGGATGACGGATATGGGATTATAGAATGTGCCGGAGACTGTCTATATCTGAATCAGAAAGATACCGGGTCATTTGATAAACAGTATAAAATTACGGTGATAGATTTATCCGGAAATTATATAAAACAAATAGACTGTCAGACGGCGGCGAATAGTTATCCAAGCGGAAAAAATGATATCTTTATGAAGAAAAGAGTCAGCTCAGAGCAAAGGGTCAACAGTGAAGGAAAGAATATCATGGTTGAGTATCTGCTCTATGATATGACAACAGGGGAAAGCAAAGTGATACTTGAGGGGACAGCATAAGATAGCAAATGTACTGCCGGACAAAGGGGGAAAAAGGATATGATGGAATTTAAAAGAGTCTGGAATATCAAAGTAATCATTACTTTACTTTGTCTGGCAGCGGTAAGTGTGATTTTGTTTTATAATGAGCAGATTCAAAATGGAACAAATGAAATTATAAGGTATGATGAAGGCTATAATCAGAACAGTTACAGTATTTTTGATGTAAATCAAATGGAACTGGATATGATAAGTCAATACAATACTGGGAAGTGGAAAGAAACACAGGATGGACAGACAGATGATATCAAAGCATTTATAAATTGGTATTATGTTACATATATCGGAAAAAATTCTCCTAAAAGAGATGTCTTTATGGTAACAAAAGAACTATTTTATAATAAAGCAGTTTATGTTGAAGGGTATGCTCAAAGAATTGCCGGAATGTATGAAAATGCGAAAGCAATGGTACGTATCGGGGCATTTTCTGATAAAAATTCTTTTTCATACAAAAATATATTAAAGACAAGTTATGATTTATCCCAGAATGCACAAATAAAAACAGAACTGAGAGGAATGCGTGCGTGGGAAAGTGTTTACCAGTATAAAATCATCGGTTATTTTCATATTGCTTTTATGATGATAATTGTTTTTAGTTTTTTATCTGAAAGAAAAAAAGGCTTGTGGAGCATTATATTTTTATCAACGGGCGGCAGGTGGAAACTGGCGGCAAAAAGGCTCATGATAATTGCTGTATCTGCGGTTATATCTGCAGTAGTATTATATGGAACAATCTGGGGGGAAAGCTTATTTTTATACCATGGAGGTCAGAGCTTAACTGTGCCGGTTCAAAGCAGTTGTATTTTTTCGGATGTATTACTGCATATAAATAAAATTCAGTATATAGGATTAAATATTCTATTGTGTGCATGTGCCGCAATGACTGTCGCAGTTATTGTGTGGGGAATTATTTCCGTATGTAAAAGCCAGACGGGGTATATGGCTGTGCTGTTGTGTGTGTTTGTACCGGAATACATTTTTTATACAGTAATTTCCCAAAGAAATGCGCTCGCAGTATTGAAATACTTTAACATCTTTCAATTATTTGTACCAATGAACAGCGTGGTTGAATATGCAAACTGTGAAATCGGAACACTGCTATTTGGCAGAATAGAGCTTATTGCAGGTCTGGTATTGGCATTGTTTTTAGCGGGGGCATTTTTATCAATCCGGGCAGCACAGACAAATTATCCGATACATCATTTCTCTAAAATGAAAAAGACAGCGGACATAATTAGTGAAAAATATCACAGCTTAATAGCAAAGCTGACACCGTCTGGTCTGGAAGTCTATAAACTGCTTGTGATACAAAAAGGATTTATTATTTTATTAATACTTATCGTTTTGATGTCAAATGTAAAAATTTATGGAGGAGTTTCGTATGACGAAGAAAGAATCATTTTGCGGGAATATTATGAAAAGACACAGGGAATGACGACTGGGGCAGCGGTAAATGTGGAAATTAGCAGCTATCGTGACAGGCTTGAAAGGATGCAGGAGCAGTATGCAGAATTAAAGTTGGCGGCTAAAGAAGAAAAAGAAGCAGACGGAGCGGTGCTGGATGAGCTGATAAAGGATATAACCGTATTGTCAACAGCAGTGGAGTATATGGAGCATCAGACGGAATATCTTGAAAATATGAAAGAAACACGGAGAGTAAATCCGGTTATTATAGCACCTTACATTTATGAAAATATGCTTGGAGGACGTTTGGATTACAGTATGAATATAGTGAGTCTGTATGTTTTTGTGACATTAATTCTGCTTATGAACGGAGCATTTGCTTATGAAAAAAAGGATAATATGACAATGGTCATACGAAGCGGTGCAAAGGGACGGACTTTTTTCGCTGTAAGAAAACTGTTGATTGAAAGTGTGCTTACGATATTAATAGGAGCTGGCGTATATGGATATTTTTATTATAAAGTATTATGTGTGTATCATCTGACTGGCATTGACAACAGTATTTTGTGTCTGGAAATGATGAAAGATTTTCCCATTGATATTACAATAAGGCAGTATTTAATTTGGGGTGTATTATGGAAGATTTTGTTTATGTGGACAGGAACAATGGTGATTACATTTATATCGCTGGTTTTACGGGAGCAGGCGGCATTACTGGTATCGCTGCTTATTTTAGTACCGCATGTGCTTTACCTGTTGAATTTTAAATTTTTTCAATATTTTTCTGTAATCATACCAATGAATACGTGGCAAATGTGGAGAATTTACCCAAAGAAAATAATTTATGCGGTATATTTGTGGGCATTTTTTATCGGAGGATTTGCAGCTTATGGTATTATAAAAAAATGGAGCATAAATACAAAATTACGATAGTGGTTATAGATATCAAAAAAATAATAAACGGGGAAATTAAAAATGCAGGAAACAGCGGTAAGATTTGCAATATGTGATGATGATAAAGTGTATGCGGAAAAAATGAAAGCATTGATATTACAGACCTTTCATCTGCCGCAGCCGGTTGAGTGTGTGATTTATCTGAATCAGGAACAGATTTTAAAATGTTATCGTGAAGATAAAATTGATATTGTTTTTATGGATATTGAGTTTGGTGATACCATAGGATTTCAGGTGGCACGCAGGTTAAGTATGCAGGATTCACAACTGGCGGTTGTATACATGACCAATTATGAGCATTATATCACAGAAGCCTTTGTATGTAGACCGCTGGGGTTTATCAGAAAAAGCCATGCAGAGGACGATTTGCAAATTGCAGGGCAGGAAATCCGGCGCTTCATCGGGCAGAAATACAGCCGGTTTGTGTTTGGCGGCGGGACGGCAGTCGTGGGAGGTGCGTTGTATAAAGTCTATGCGGTGGAAATTTACGGACATGATATGGTGATATTGCTGGCAGACGAAAATATCCGCGTGCGGGATAAGCTAATGCGGGTTGAAGATGAGCTGGAAGCACATGATTTTGTAAAAATAAGCCGAGGAAGAATGGTGCATTTAAAATATGTCACAGCGATTGAGGGGAAAACGGTACAACTGCATGAGAACTACGAATTTGCAGTGAGTGCAGACAAAATCAGTATGCTCAAAAGCCGGTGGCTTGCATACAAAATGCTGCATTAGAAGGGGAAATTATGACAGTCTTTGATTCATTTATTAATTTACTGCAAAGTGGAATGGTAACGGCATTTCTGATACACTGCCTCGGAATTAAGAGAAAATTCCAGAAAAAAGCAGCAATTCTAGTTTTTGTGACGGTATTTTTCGTATATCTTGAAATACAGACATTTTTCACACCGTTTGAAAATTACGGAGTGTTATTAACGCTGCTGGTAACAGGGGTACTCAGCTTCGTATTTTGTGAAAAAGGTTGGATTGAAAAGTGTATCTGCAATGTGGTCATTCTGATGTTTTCAGTGGCTGCGGCGATTATCAGCGGAAGCATCGCAGGACTGATATGGAATGTGGGATATGTAGAACTCGTAGAGGGTGCTTCGGCACAGAAAATGGCGGCAATGCTTTTCACCCAGCTGCTTTTAGGCATTTTTATAGGGACATTTATCCGGTTTCAGGATATTTTGATAGATACTTACGATTTAAAATTTACACTGGGTGTATTGAGTGTTCCATTAATTTCCATTGTGGTTGTTACGGCAATACTCAGCCAGCCGGTTACAGGGCGGCGCGACATTTTACAGGCGGGACTAATCACAGGGGGAATGATTGCCGTGAATCTGATTGTGTTTATCATGATGAAATATGAAAATAAGCAGTATCGTGAAAGATTGAAAAGTGAATTGCTGATAAGAAGTTATGAACAGCAGAAGGCAGATATTGAAGAAATTAACCAGCGTTACCGGATGACACAGAAAAACCGTCATGAAATGAAAAGGGTACTCAATCTGATACAGGACTATTTGCAAAACGGTGAGCAGGAAAAGGCGCTTTCCTATTTATCGGAACTAAATGTAGAGGAGCATATCATGTCAGAACAGATACTGTATACAAAAAATTCGGTATTAAATTATATGTTAAACCGGAATATCAGCAGGTGTAAAGAAAAAGGAATTGATGTCAAATGTATGGTTACAGGCAGTATTGACGGCATACCGGACAGGGACGTTTATATTCTGGCAGGTAATTTATTTGAAAATGCGGTGGAAGCGGCATGTCAGGCGGAAAATCCGTATATCAGCATTACAATCTGCGGAAACGATACCTGTCTGTATTTTGAATTTTACAATTCCACCAAAGAAAATGTCATGCAGACCAATCCGCAGTTAAAGACGACCAAAACAGAAAAGGCAGTACATGGATACGGTATCGAAAATGTGCGGGAAATTGTCGAAAAATATCATGGTACAATAGAATACCGGAGTGAAGGGGATTCCTTGTTTGTATGCAAAACTGTGCTGATTAAGGAAAATGTAGAATTATAAAGTATAAAATTTATATCAATAGAATAAAGAAGGAGAGGGAGAATGATACATAAAATTGCGCAGAAAACAGCAGATATTTTTTGTATACAAAATGTGGCTGATAAAGAGAAGAAGGAAATTTATGTATATGGGATAGAACTTTTGATTTCAAGTCTGATAGGTATTGTACTGGTTCTGGGACTAAGTATAGGACTTGGAAAAGTATGGAGTGGAGTGGTGTTTCTTGCGGTATTTATATTGGTGCGCCAGTATACAGGCGGCTATCATGCAGATACATATGTGCGGTGTAATATGGCATTTTTGCTGACTTATCTGCTGTCTGTTGGTATATGGACATTTTGCAGACAGCGAGATGTAAAAGTAGCTGTCTGGCTGATACTGCTTGGGGCATATATTGCCATGGCAGCCATTGCGCCGGTTGAAAATAAGAATAAGCCTTTGACCGGTGAAGAAATGCAACGGTATAAATGGAAAAGTATTCTTATTTATTCGGCATTTATTATGGCATTTCTTGTAATGGATATTTCCGGTGTCTTTTATGGCGTGTGTTTATACATCAAGATTATTTTAATCATGATTACAGTACTGATGTTTTTAGGAAAATTGAAGCAGACTTTACAGTGATAGCAAAAACAATAAAAAAATTCCGGCAGCATCACAGATATATTTTCAACAATGAATTATGAAAAAAGATATATCTGAAAATGCTGCCGGTAATCTTTAATGCGAAGCGGCATTGCCGTAAAACATAGCCTGAATGTGTGATTTATTTGAGCAAATCGGCAGTTGTGGCAGTAGAGCCGTTTTCCTTAAACCAATTGTCAAATTTATCCATAATAGCGCTGTGTGTATCGCTTGAAATAGAAGGCAGCTCCTGACCCCATGATTTGGTAGCAAGGGAGAATCCTTTTTCCACAGCCTTTACCATTTTTTCCATCTGCTTTTCATCGCCGTTAGAAAGAGCAAGGGCGAAAGAGAAAATACGGTCTGAAGTCTGATTCACACCCCAATAACCGTCTTCGGAAATATCTTCCTTTGCCTGTGCAATTGTATCAGCATCGGCAGTAAAATTACCGCTTGCAAGAACCTTCCACATATCATCGGCTGTACCGATAGCAATACCCTGTTTTTTAAACATCTGTGTAACAAGGGACTGCATCTGTGCAGAACGTTTTTCTGAATCAGCTTTTAACTGGGCAACCAGTGCGGCATTTTTTGTCTGTTTAGAAGAAGCACTGACGGTTGTTTCGTAGGTAGCACCGGCTTCGGATTTGTAAGCGGATTCTTTAGAAGAAGCTGTTGCCTTATCTGCTTTCTGAACCTTTTCAATCGCTGTTGCAGCAGTAGCTGCATAACCTGCATTAATTCCATTTAAACTCATTATAAACCTCATTTCTGCACACCTTTTCGCTGCTCAAATTCATACCGGGTGTGCGTGGTATAAATTTTACTGCCCTCCGTGGCGGCGCATTTGCAGTATTTTTGCTTCTATTTAATATATCGGACAGGACAGGAAAAAAATCAAGCGGAAAGTTAAGGTTATAAAAATGTTAAAAAAGATAAAATGCAAACACGCACACTAAAGATGATACAAATGATTGACAATGTAAATCAAAAACGTATAATATAATTATAAAAACAGCATATAATAATGTTATTTAAAAATGGAGGTGGTTTTATGGCAACAGTACCGACACAAGTAAGAATTGATGAGAATTTAAAGAAACAGGCAAGTGAACTTTTTGCACAGTTGGGAATGGATATGTCTGGGGCAATGAATATCTTTTTAAGACAGTGTGTATTAAGAGGCGGGCTTCCTTTTAGCGTCGAACTTCCCCAGTACAAGGCAGAAGTGTTAGAAGCAATGGAAGAAGCAAAGAAAATTAGCAAAGACCCTGATACAAAAAGATACAGCAGTTTTTCAGAGGCTTTGGAGGATATTGATTAATGCGATATGAATTAATACTTACCAGTAAATTTAAGAAAAGCCTTAAACTTGCAAAGAGAAGAGGTTTAAACTTAGAATTATTAGATCAAGTGGTTACAATGCTGCAGAATAATATCCCATTGCAGGAAAAATATCGTGACCATGAACTAAAAGGAAAATATCAAGGATTTAGAGAGTGTCATATTCAGCCGGATTGGTTACTGATATATTTAAAGGATAATGATGTTCTTACTCTGACTTTGGTTGATACTGGTTCACATACGGATTTATTCAATATGTAATTTGATGTTTGTCATAATCCGTTTACTTTCCCACATAGTATTGGTAAAATACAGTTGTTTACAAATTTACAAAATCAAAGATGCCAGAACGGCAGAAATGGAGGAATTATGAAGGTCTTATTAATCAACGGAAGCCCGAAAAAAGAAGGGTGTACATATACGGCTTTAAAAGAGGTAGCAGATGAACTTGAAAGAAACGGTGTGGAAACAGAAATTTTTCATATCGGAACAGCGCCGGTAAAGGGCTGCATGGGCTGTGGTTACTGCGCAAAGACAGGAAACCACCAGTGTGTATACAATGATGATACAGTAAACGAGGCTATTTTAAAGGCAAAAGATGCGGATGGCTTTGTATTTGGTTCGCCGGTACATTATGCAGCGGCATCAGGCGCAATCACATCATTTCTTGACAGATTGTTTTATGCCGGTTATCCGATGGCACATAAGCCGGGTGCGGCAGTAGTCAGCTGCAGACGCGGCGGCGCAACTGCGGCACTTGACCAGTTAAACAAGTATTTTACGATTGCGCAGATGCCGGTTGTTTCATCAAATTACTGGAATATGGTGCATGGCAATACACCGGAAGAAGTCTGTCAGGATAAAGAAGGTTTACAGACGATGCGTATTTTAGGTCGGAATATGGCATGGATGTTAAAATGTATCGAAGCCGGAAAGAACAATGGTGTGGCAGTGCCGGAGGCAGAGGCGAAGGTGAAGACGAATTTTATACGGTAAGGGATATTTTTGTATCCGTGTCCCTCAACGTGCTACTTGACTTCGGTCCACGGATACAAAAATATCTGTGAGGGTGTGGCAGCCCGGGAGAGGAGCAGGAGGTACGCCCCTAGGGGGCTGCCTCCTGCGTTTTGTATTTGTGGTACAGGTCTATTTTGGGATATATAAACACAAAAAGAATCCCCGCCGGCGCTGAGGGGGGATGCGCTGACGGGGATATATCGAAATAGGGGAAACTGGCTAATTAAGTTGTAGACGGGTCCGACTCTGCACTTTTTTCAATCTTTACAGTGCGGTGTTTCCAAATACCTGTCCAATATAAAATGTAGAGTATCAATGCGGAAGTCGCATTACTTACTACTACGGCATACCAGATACTTTCAACGCCCATATGCAGGAGTGTTGCACACACCCACAGGGTAAGAAAACGAAATACCCAGATACGGGACGCATCAACCATCATTGTTATCATCGTATGCCCGCAACCCTGAAATAATCCCTGGGTTACGTTATAAAATGCGTTTGTCCAGCAGCAGAGTGCCATGATGGATAAGAAATCCGTGGCAAGCGGGACAACTGCATCGTCCGAAGTAAAGAAGCGGACGATTGGCTCGGCAATGAAACGTCTGGATAAAATCATGCCGCATACAAATAAGAAAACGGCTCCAATCCGTAATGCGATGTGATAAGATTTATCGGTACGTTTAATATTACCGGCTCCGAAATTCTGCCCGACAATGGTCGATATGGCTGAGCCGATACCGTTGGCAGGCATGGTAATAATGCTGTTTATTTTATTGCCGATTCCATAAGCAGTTGTAGCGGTTGTTCCGTATGCATTGACATTTTTTGTCATCAGCAGAAAACCAAACTGCATTGTACTTCCACCGATTGCTGTTGGAAGACCGATTTTCAGAATCGAAAGCATTTTTGTCTTTTCAAAACGGAATCCTTTAAAATTAATCTGAATCAGCTGACCCTTGCGGGTTAATACATACAGTGCCAGAACAGCACTCGGAATCTTTGCAAGCAGTGTAGCCAGTGCTGCACCACTGATTCCCCAGCCGAATTTCATCAGAAATAACGGATCCAGTATCAAATTTACGGATACACCCAGTACATTTAAAAGCATTGGATGAACCGTGTCACCCTGCGATTGTTTAACCGCTGTATATATATTTATCATAAAAAGGAATGGTAAGTCAAGTACTACAATGCGTAAATATGAAATTCCGTACAAAAAAATATTTCCCTCGGCACCTAACCAGCCGACAATACCCGGTGTAATACACCAGCAGACGGCGGCGCAGACCAGTGAAAACAGCAGGGAACACAAGCATACGTGGTTTGCCATGCTGTTTGCCTGACGGTCTTCTTTTGCACCGAGATACTGTGAAATTAAAATTGCACCTGCGGTTGTAAGCCCGGTACCAAAATTTATTAAAATATTCTGAATCGGGGAGACAAGCGTGATTGCTGCCTGTGATTCTGTTCCGATTCTTCCAAGCCAGAACGTATCCGTTAAGTTATACATTGACTGGATAAAGCTGTTTATCATGACCGGAATGGCAAGCATTAAAATTGCCTGTATCAGATTTCCGCTCAGAATCATATTGCGCCTGTCCGCGCTTAAAGGTTTTGACATAAGCCCCTCCTTTGTCCTAAAAACATAAAAATCATCTTGACAACGCAAAGATAATTTGTGACTATATAAATAGTAACATAAAAAACAGTAATTTCTACAAAAATATCGTTTAAAAATACAATAAATACAGAAAATTTGTTTTAAAGGAGCGGATTGTATGAAAAAAAACAAATCAGAGAACATTCCGGTGGATTTTAGTATTTTAAATGACATGCCGACTGATTTTAAAATTGACAGAATTACAAGAGAAGCAGGATCTCAGATGAAAACCTCGCATGTACATCCGTTTTATGATATTACCTATCTGATCAGCGGGGAGTGTACCTGTTTTGTAAATCACAGTATTTATAAGCTTTCAAGGGGCGATTTGATTATTATTCCGCCGGGGGATATCCATCGCAGCACTTTTCATGGAAAGATACCGGTGGAACGTTTTGTGTTAAGCTTCCGCGAGGAGGAATTAAACTGGATACGAAGTCTTATTGGCGATGAGATTGTGTCAAAGAGTTTAAAAACCGGTGTGATTTCAATTCCAAGCAAGCGGCGTGATTACATTGAAACCCTCTTAAATAAGCTGCTTTTTGAAAATGAAGGACAGGATATTTTATCGCCTGCATTTATCCAGGCGGGACTGCTCGAGCTTTTGCTGTTTATGATACGTTGTCAGCAGTATGAGAATAATGTCTATAAGGAAATTGATGTGGATAATCAGCTGATGCAGGAGATTGCCACCTATATTTATGAGCATTACGATAAGAAAATAACGCTTGATGATATGGCAGAGCGGTTTCATATCAGCCGTTCCTATCTGTCAAAGAAATTTAAGCAGGCAACCGGCTTTGGGTTTAAAGAATATCTTGTGAATGTCCGTATTAAAAATGCGTGCCGTCTGTTACTTGAAACCAATCATTCTATTACGGATATTGCATTTGAGTGCGGTTTTAACGACAGCAATTATTTCGGGGATGCGTTCCGCAGAATTAAGGGCATAGCACCTAATAAATACCGCAGAAACAAAGAAGCAATCTGATAAATATTACTTGCATTTAAAAAGTTGATTTTATATAATAAAACTGTGTATACAACATACAAGAAACAATTTGGAGAAAATCATGGATAGTATTAGATTGAAGGCAAGAGCAAAGATTAACTTAGGGCTGGATGTTTTGGGAAAACGCGAAGACGGTTATCATGAAGTGCGCATGGTCATGCAGACGATTGGCATTTACGACAGGCTGATTCTGACAAAGATTCCCGAAGAGGAAATCCGTATCACGTCCAATCTTGCATTTTTGCCGGTCAACGAAAATAACTTGATTTATAAAGCAATCAAATTATTAAAAGATGAATACCACTTTCCGGGTGGCGTTTCCGTGGATTTGAATAAGTTTATTCCGGTTGCGGCAGGCATGGCGGGCGGCAGTACGGATGCGGCATCGACGATGTTTGGTGTGAACAGGCTGTTTGGACTGAATCTTTCTATGGGAAAGATGATGGAACTGGGGGTGCGCTTAGGCGCAGATGTTCCGTATTGTGTCATGAGGGGAACGGCACTGGCAGAAGGCATCGGAGAAAAGCTTACACGAATCACACCTGTACCGCATATGTGGATTTTAATTGCAAAACCGCAGATTAATGTATCCACCAGGCTGGTTTATGAACAGCTTGATATGGGCGGTATACAAAAGCACCCTGATATTGACGGAATTATCCGGGCAATTGAAGCACAGGACGTTGTGCGGATTGCACAGTCTATGGGCAATGTCCTTGAAAATGTAACTGTGCCGTTATATCCGGTGATTGAAACAATTAAGCAGGATATGCTCTCCCACGGGGCAATTAACGCAATGATGAGCGGAAGCGGACCGACTGTATTTGGTATTTTCCCGGATGAGCAGACCACGCTTGCGTGCCAGGCATTTTTAAAGGAAAAAGGCGATGCCAGACAGGTATATATTACAGAGAACTTTAATTAATCATTATATAAAGAACGGAGGATCAGACAGATGAAAGGCGAATTAAAGATGGATGTCAACGATTATCTTCCTTTAAGAGATGTTGTCTTTAATACATTAAGACAGGCAATTTTACGAGGTGAAATGGAGCCGGGAGAACGTCTTATGGAAATTCAGCTGGCACAAAAGCTGGGGGTCAGCAGAACACCGATTCGTGAAGCCATCCGCAAGCTTGAACTGGAAGGACTGGTTATCATGATTCCGCGAAAGGGTGCTGAGGTTGCCCACATCACGGAAAAGGATATGAAGGATGTGCTGGAAGTGCGCTCTACATTAGAGGAACTGGTCGTAGAACTTGCCATTAAAAATGTAACCGATGAAAAGATTGAAGAATTAAAGTGTGCCAATAAGGTCTTTGAATCTGCAATCGTATCAAAGGATGCCGTGAATATTGTAGAAGCGGATGTGAAGTTCCATGATATTTTATATTCTATGACAAATAACGCGCGTCTGATACAGATTATCAATAATCTGCGGGAACAGATGTACCGTTACCGTCTGGAATATGTAAAAGATGCGAGAACACATTCTATTATTATCAGTGAACATAATGATATTATCAAGCAGATCCGTGATAAGAATGTACCGGTTGCAAAGACCGTGATTCATCAGCATATCAGCAATCAGGAAAAGGGAATCAGCAGGCTGCTGAATCATTAAAAATTAAAAATAAATGTATAGTCTGTGTTTTTACGGTAATACTCCATTTAGAACGAAAACGCCGGAATAAAAGATTTTTCACACGTCAAATGTAACCTGACGTTGGCAGCTTTGTGCCGCAGGCGCCACAAAGCTGCGCTTATCGCAGAACTTAAATAAATTCAGTTCGCGGTTTCTTCGGCATTAAAGTGCTTGTGGAATGGGGGAGTATTATGAGAAAGAAAAAACGCAGACTATCTGTATTTATAATGGTGATTTTAATTTTAACGGTTGGAATGGCAGGAATACGCACGGCAGAAGGATATGCGGCATGGCAGCAGGACAGTGCGGGCATTGCACAGGGGATTGCTACAGAGATTATCCGGTTTCATGTGCGGGCAAACAGTGATTCGGAAGCAGACCAGCAGTTAAAGCTTCAGGTGAAAGACCGTGTCGTTACATATATGGAGCCGTTGTTAAGGGAATCACAGGATATTGAACAGTCCAGACAGATTTTAGAGGAACAGACGGAAAATATCCGTACCCTTGCGTTAGATACCCTGCGGGAAGCGGGTAGTGATTATGATGTGGCAGTTTATTTTGAAAACAGTTATTTTCCGATGAAGTCATACGGCGATGTGACATTTCCGCCCGGAGAATACGAGGCATTCCGTATTGACATTGGAGATCACGACGGAAAAAACTGGTGGTGCGTGTTATACCAACGGGGGGGGGCGTTTTACCCCCGCCGCTCTGCTTTGTGGATACCTCTTACGGCGTGCTTCCGGACACCTCAAAAGATACTTTAAAGAATATTTTGACAGAAGATGAATATAATGCTATAACTAATACCCGGGTTGAGTACCGGTGTAAGTATTTAACCTTTTTAAACCGCCTGTTTGCGGAGGAAAAGTGAAAACATTCATATGGTTTTGCGGCTGTGAGGCGGATTATTTGAAATGATGAATGAAAAGTATAATAAAGATAGAGAAAAGCCGCCCTGTGCGGCAGAATGGAGAAGAAATCCTATGGGAAGACAGGAGCCAATCGGCGTATTTGACTCAGGAGTAGGCGGACTTACCGTGGCGCGGGAAATCATGCGTCAGATTCCGAATGAACGGATTGTATATTTCGGCGATACGGCAAGAGTTCCTTACGGCAGTAAATCAAAAGAAACCGTGACAAAGTATTCCAGACAGATTATACGGTTTTTGCAGACAGAAAATGTAAAAGCAATTGTCATTGCGTGTAATACAGCCAGTGCATTTGCGCTGGATACCATGCAGAAGGAGTTTGACCTACCGATTATCGGGGTAGTAAAGCCGGGGGCAAAAATGGCGGCACAGACCACAAAAAACGGTAAAGTCGGTCTGATTGGGACGGAAGGCACAATCCGCAGCGGCGTTTATGCGGAATTTATCAAATCCTTCAAACCGGATGTAGAAGTTATCGGAAAAGCATGTCCGCTGTTTGTACCGCTGGTTGAGGAAGGCATGTGGCATGATACAATTACGGATCAGATGGCACAGCGGTACCTGGAAGGCTTAAAACAGCAGGATATTGACACGCTGATTATGGGCTGCACCCACTATCCGCTGTTACGTTCCACGATTCAGAAGACAATGGGTGAGCATGTTAATCTGGTTAATCCGGCATATGAAACGGCGATTGAATTAAAAAATGTGTTAGAACGGGAAAGCCTTGCCAATATTTGTGAGGTAGACAGTCCGTCTTCAATGTATCGTTTTTATGTCAGTGATGCAGCAGATAAGTTTAAGGCATTTGCCAATGCAATTCTGCCGTTTGACATTACCATGACACAGCAGATTAACATCGAACAGTATTAGGAGAAACCATGAAAGAAAAAGTATATATCAATATCAAGGGACTGCAGCTTGCTGCGCAGAATGTACCGCGCGATTATGAAGAGGATGAGGATGACCCAGTTGAAGTGATTAATGTCGGCCGTTACCGGATTATCAATGGCAAAGAATACATAAAATACGATGAGGTCTTAGAAGGAACGACAAAAAAATGTACAAGTACCATTAAAATTGCGGGAAATTCGGTTGAGGTTACGAAAAAAGGTCCTGTAACCGCACACCTGTCTTTTGTGCCGGGCGAAAAAACGATGACCTTTTACGAAACACCGTATGGTAATATCTATCTTGGCATTTTTTCGAGAAGCGTTGATATGCAGCGCACAGAGGATAAGCTGACAATCAGTATTGATTACGCGCTGGAGTTAAATTACGAACAGGTATCAGACTGTAAGGTGGATATTGAAATCAGTTCCAAAGGAAAATTTTCGCTGCTTTCATAGCGTTTTGCGGGAGGAATTACAAATGTTATTCAGTAAAAAAGATTTACAAAAGCTCATCATTCCACTGATGTTTGAACAGCTGCTTGCAGTCAGTGTCGGCATGGTGGATACATTAATGGTCAGCCAGGCAGGAGAAGCTGCGATTTCAGGCGTGGCACTGGTAGATAATATTAACAGACTGATTATTCAGGTCATGGCGGCACTGGCAACAGGTGGTGCTGTTGTATGCAGTCAGTTTGTCGGAAAAGGAAAAGAAGAAGGCGCGAAGAAATCGGGCGCACAGTTAGAAACTGTGCTGCTCGTTTTTTCTGTCTGTATGACACTGCTTTCTTTAATCGGAACGAGAGGACTGCTGCATGCGGTTTTCGGAAATGTGTCAGAAGATGTTATGGACAGTGCAGTGCTTTATTTTACGGTAACATCGCTGTCGTTTCCGTTTTTAGGCATTTACAATGCGGGGGCTGCGATATTTAGAAGCATCGGCAACAGTAAAATCAGCATGCAGATCAGTCTGCTGATGAATGTGATTAATATTGTGGGAAATGCCATATTTGTATTTGGTTTTCACTGGGCGGTATTTGGTGTGGCACTGGCAACGCTGCTTAGCCGGATTGTGGCAGGTATAGTGATTACCATGCTTGTCTGCGGAAAGACAAATCCAATCCGCATTGACAAATGGTCGGAATTAAAGCCGGATGGCAGTATTATTAAGAAAATTCTTGCAATCGGTATTCCAAGCGGCGTCGAAAACGGAATGTTCCAGATTGGAAAGCTTGCTGTAACCAGTATGGTTGCAACGTTTGGCACGGCATCAATTGCCGCCAATTCCGTAGGCTATACGGTGATTGATTTTGCCAATATTCCGGGAAATGCAATGGGACTGGCACTGATTACGGTTGTCGGACAGTGTAGG
>ERZ791682.406-NODE-406-length-25721-cov-5.09253_pt1 | contig 25721 bp, 23 predicted proteins | sample MGYA00509958_ERZ791682 | MGnify/ENA primary metagenome ERZ791682 (study PRJEB30046, sample SAMN00715194) | human gut metagenome | study: EMG produced TPA metagenomics assembly of the A metagenome-wide association study of gut microbiota in type 2...
ACCGCTGCCGGCGCGGAATTGATCGGCACGATCCATGAGGAACTGCTGAAAAGCGCGGAGTTGACGGGGCTTTGGGAAAAGAAACTACGCCAGATTGAACGAGGGACTTATGAGGCCCGTACTTTTCTGGATGAGTTGAAGCAGATGGTAAACGAGGTCGTCATAAACGTCCTTTCCGACCAAACCCGGCGAACGATTACGATTGAGGATACGTCTAAAGCAGCTAAAGAAACTCCCAAAGACGAACCCAAGGAGAAAAAGGAAAAGAAACCTCGTAAGCCTCGTGCCAAGAAAGAGAAAGAGAAAGCAGAGGCTACTCCTGAATTGGAGCTTCCATCAACGGATAAGCCCGTTTGCCCCATCTGTCACAAAGGCTCTATCCTCCGGGGCAAAACCGCTTATGGCTGCTCCGAATACAAGAACGGATGTACGTTCCGCTTGGATTACGCTACGTATGGAAATAATTTAACGGATGAGGAGTTAGGTACGGTTATCAGTAAATTAAAGTCTATTTAAAATATGAGAACAGAATGGTTTCCTCTGGTAAACGAGGAAGGTGAGACGATCGGAAAGGCTACTCGCAAGGAATGTCATAGCGGAAGTAAGTTGCTACATCCCGTAATCCATTTACATATCTTTAATAAGGATGGAGATCTATATCTACAAAAACGTTCCATGAACAAGGATATACAACCGGGAAAATGGGACACGGCCGTAGGTGGGCATATTGATTATGGAGAAAGCGTGGAAGAGGCCCTGCGCCGTGAGGTTCGTGAGGAATTGGGCATTACCGATTTCACGCCTGTCTTCATCAAACGTTATATATTCGAGTCTTCCATAGAGAAGGAATTGGTAAACAGCTTCCGGACCACTTACGATGGCCCCATCACCCCCGATCCCGAGGAACTGGACGGAGGACGTTTCTGGCCGATCGAGGAGATCAAGGAGAATCTAGGGAAAGGCGCATTCACCCCGAATTTCGAAAAGGAATTCACCGCTATTTTCCTATAAGATAAAAACGCTACACTTCAGCTAGAATAGTTATTCAAGAGCCTGTTTATTCTTCGTAAGATACAGTTACATTCCACAAACTACGGCGTGAATCGTACAGACCACAGCATGGTTTGTATAATTCACGTCGTGGTCTGTACAGTTCACGTCGTAGTTTGTGGAATGTAACTATATATGATTATCTTTATATATAGTAAATAAGATGTTTTGTCCTATAGTAATCGACCTATTATATTATAACTGTAACTCCATATGTATCTTACCTCGAAACCTAACAATCTTTGCCTAAAGCACTAATACCTCTACCTTAAATCTAATGTTTGTTCAGACCTTAAAACTAATCTTATATATTAATGTGTGGTTTATACATATCTTGCGCCGTCAAACCGCATTCCTTTTTCATACGGATGCAATAATCGAGCGTTCCTACCTCCGGCGTGATATTGTTGGAACCGAACGTGAACTTTACACCCGCGGCTTTCGCTTTCTGAATGATCGCTTTATTCGGAATATGATAAAGCTCGTTTATCTCCAAAGCCTTTCCACTTTTTGCCAAGGCATTCACGAAACGGTCGATACGCTCTTCTGTCCAAAACATATCATATCGGTCACTCATCGCATCGGGAAGGAAACAGGAATTCACGTACATATCGACCGGCTCTTCCAAGACAGAACAGATACGATCCAACATCATATCCATATATGCTTGCTCATCGTCGATAATCACTTCCTTGTTTACCCATAGGTGCGTACGCCGCCCCTTATGATCCAGAAACGTCATGGCATCGGTAAACACATAGTCAAAGCTGTTGCGGGCCGCCTCCGAAAAGGTTGTTACCCACTCACGTCCTTCCGCTTGCATAGCCAAGATAAAGGGTTGGGTACGCATGGTATCCAGATAATTATACAACTCCGTATCGTTCGTGATCGAGAAGCCGATGCCACAATTGATAGCCAAGCCATAATTAACACCCGTCTGGCGTGACTGCCGTGCGGCTACTTCCTTCGTCAATCCACCTTTTAAATGAACATGATAATCAAGCACGGGGAAGTCCTCTTGATGCAAACGAATAATCTCGTCCGTCTGCTCATCCACGGCATTCGCCCATTGAGCGGGAATGTCTATTCCTTTCGCGCTAAACGCCTCTAAAGAGATATTCTTAAACTGAAGATTTCCACGTCCCGTACCCACCAGCGAGATCGTACCTTGGGATAACAATGCTTTAGCGTTCTCCTTCAAACGGAAAGGTTTGGAAGGCTCTATATATTCTACGACAGTCTCACCATTAATCCGCACCCGGACAAGCCGTCCTTCTACCCGGATATTCATCTTGAACCATTCGTTCTCTTTCACGAAACTCTTCGTCAGGTTCCGGACCGACACCAAGCTACCCGTCATCCGCCACCAAACCGGATCTTCCCGATCGTTGTTCAAGGCGATACGGTATCCTTTACGATCCGTAGCGTCCGTATGGATACCAATATAACCTTTGCCACCGGTCGTGGTACGTACATCCATATCTAACTCGAAGTTCGTATAGCCTTTGCCATCGTTCAACAAAGCACGGGCGTTGGAACCGGCCAACGTAAGGACATCATTTTGTATGACTTCACGACGCCGGATGTCTTCCATGCGTTGTGATCGACCGTATCGGATACGTTCTCTTTCGTAAATCCCGTGAACACCAAACAGGCGATCACGGCGGCAATCATTAATTTAATCTTCATGGCATCTCTTTTTAAAAGTTATGCCGCGAATGTATCCGGGAATAAGAAGCAAAAAGAAGATTGATATAAAAATGTAGACAGTACGATCCACTATCCTATTAAATACAAATCAGTTAATAAAGATCACTATCCTAAAAAATGTAGATTGATTATAACGGATTCCGGTTAACCCCGATCCTCATCACCCAACCTTCAAACTCATCACGATGCACTAACGCCTTATTACGTACCTTGGTCCGGTAGTTATAGATCGTACTCAACGAACAACGAAGAAAAGCGGCTATCCTTACGCTGTCCGTAACTCCCAACCGCATCAAGGCGAATATACGAAGTTCCTTATTCAACAGATCCTCCGATTTCAAGACGATACGTTCCTCGGGCTGCAACAAAGCGTTGAAGTCCCTGACAAACGTAGGATATAATCCAAGAAAGATTCGATCGAAGTTAACATAAAGCGCTTCCACCTCATTCTCCACCATACGGGTCGAACGGAGCATCTTGAATAACTCGTCCAACTGTTTATTCATCGCCTTTTTCTGTAGCGATTTCTGGTAATCCTCCAGTTTATTAATATAGGTGGAGCAGAGATCGAGGAAATGAGCGATGTATTCCTCTTTGATATGGTTTGACTCCGATAGCTGTATATTTCGCTCTTGCAATAAATTATTCGTCTCGCTTATCTCTCCATTCAACTTTACCAAACAGGCATTGGTATTAACCAACTCTTCTCGTATCGCTGAGATCTTCCGCATCTGCTTATACACATAGGCAAGAGAAAGGATCAGAAAGAGCGTCAATAGGCTGATCAACAAGAAATAAGTCATCAATTGCCTTTTGCCTTGAGCTTCCTGTGTCTGATAGGAAGCATTAATGATAGGATAGAATTTAGAGATCTCATTCATGCGGAACTGTATATTGCAAGTAACGGCACCTTCTCCGCAGACCTCGCCTGTCCGTGAGCCAGATATTTCTGCGCCAGATTTATCTTATACCGATAAGAGGCCGTATCTAAGACAGACAATAACGAATCCTTGTATAAATCAAGTTGTTTCCTATATTCAAAAGAATCCAGATTCGTACTGTAATAAGAGAAAAACGAATAATAAGCCTCATAGAAATCCTGTTTCTGCTCTTTAGACAGCAATTCACGGTCTATGCTTCGCAACAGACTTTCCGACTCACGGTACATCCCGGAGAAAGCATAAAGCGTAGCCAGCCGTAAGCGGGAAGTATAGATGCGTGCCGTATCCTTCATAAATGACGCTATCTCCATATTCCGCTTTATGTAATAGATGGCCGAGTCTTGTTGTATTTTCTTGAATTCCTCGTATAATTGGTGGTTGATCTCATATTCCTGCCACAACGATATCTTGCTCAAGAGAAACATGTCCTTTAGCTGCGTGATCCGTTGCTCCCGTTGCTGAAGATAAAAAGATCTATTCAAGACAGCTTCATCCAGCTCCTTGGCCAACGTGTCCCCTCTCAGCCCTCCCCATGCGAAGGCTTGAACCATCCCGACAATTAGAAATAAGATTACCTTTATTAGTTTATTCATTACACGAACCGAGAATTATCCAAAAGAAAAGGGTTCAGTCAAATCAACAGAGTATAAATAGCTTACCTCGGCTGAAGACTGAACCCAATATTTTAAAACGCCCCGAAAGGGTGTTATTTACACATCTCGTTGATGATCTGTATTAATTGACCGCCTAATTCCTCGGCTTCCTCCATCGTATGGGCCTCAGAGTAGATACGGATGATCGGTTCCGTATTGCTTTTACGCAAATGAACCCATTTATCCGGGAAATCGATCTTTACGCCGTCGATATCCGTAATATCATATTGAGAGAACTTCTCTTTTACTTTCGCTAAGATAGCGTCCACGTCGATCTCCGGCGTTAACTGGACTTTTTGCTTGGAGATAAAATACGGAGGATAAGAAGCCTTCAACTCGCTTGTCTTCATCTTCTTCTTTGCCAGATGAGTCAGGAACAAGGCGATACCTACCAAAGCGTCGCGTCCGTAATGGCTGGCCGGATAGATCACTCCACCGTTGCCCTCACCACCGATCACTGCATTCGTAGCCTTCATCTTGGTAACCACATTTACCTCACCTACAGCGGCGGCATTATATTCGCAGCCATGAGCACGGGTAACGTCACGAAGCGCACGGCTGGAGCTCAGGTTACTTACCGTATTACCCGGAGTATGGCTTAATACGTAATCACTGACAGCGACCAAAGTGTATTCCTCGTTGAACATCTCGCCATTCTCGCAGATAATCGCCAAACGGTCTACGTCCGGATCTACTACGAAACCGACATCCGCTTTCGCATGTCCCATCAAATCGGAGATCTCTGTCAAGTTTTCCGGAATGGGTTCCGGATTATGAGAGAAGTTTCCATGAGGAGCGCAATGCAGCTTGAAGATTTCCTTCACGCCCAACGCATATAATAAATCAGGGATCACGATACCGCCTACGGAGTTCACGCAATCGATAGCTACACGGAAATTAGCGGCCTTAATAGCCTCCACGTCCACGAGATCCAGATTCAAGACGCTCTCAATATGTTTTTGCTTATAAGTCGCATTCGGGATTACCTTGCCCAAATGATCCACGTCGGCGAACTCGAAGTCCTCGGCGGCAGCTATGCGTAATACCTCAGCCCCCTCAGCGGCATTCAAGAACTCACCTTTCTCATTCAAAAGCTTCAAGGCATTCCATTGCTTCGGATTATGACTGGCGGTAAGGATAATACCTCCGCAAGCCCCTTCCATAGCTACGGCCAATTCGGTAGTAGGAGTCGTGGCCAGATCGATATCCACCACATCAAATCCCATGCCGGTAAGCGTTCCTAGGACGACTTGTTTAACCATCGGACCGGAGATACGTGCGTCACGCCCTACAACGATCTTATTGGTCTCCACTTTTGTGTTTTTTCGGATGAATGTAGCATAAGCGGCTACAAACTTAACAATAGCTAACGGATTCAATCCGTCTTCCGGGCTACCGCCTATTGTACCGCGAATACCGGAAATAGATTTAATTAGTGTCATAAGTTTTCTTCAAATATATATTCTAGAATTTCATAATATACAGGCAAGCCTTTCGACTGGTCATAATAGGTGCCCCGCTTAAAAGGAACGATAAGTTTTACTCTAGCCCGGTCTCCCACATATTGCAAAGGAGTCTGCAAACCTTCGCTTACCCATTGATAGGAAGGATCGTATGGATTACTGTTCGAATAATCGCCGTATGTGAACGGAATGGGATAAGTCCCATTGCTATGTGGGCCATAATTCTCGTACACCAAGGTATCCACCTCCAGTATGTAGTGCAATTTACAACGGTACAACATTTTCGTTTTATACTGCACCGCACGCTCACTAGAACCCTTATCTATGATATTCAAATAAACACCATTTTCTAATTTAACGAATTGATTCTCCTTGAAGATGCTATCTTTAGGAAAATCGTCTAAAATCTCAAAATCATTAGCATCGATCAAACGCTCGATTGCCTTTTTCTCATCTTTCAACATATCCGTGTACGACTTTGTCTTGCTACAAGAGATAGCAACTAATGCGGCACACAGAATCAACAGGATATTAAAACCTTTCTTCATTTGTTAGTCTTTAATTGAATGAATCGCAAATGTAAATAATCTTCGTCAAACCTTACGCATGTTTGCCTAAATCTTCTGATTTATTAGGATTAAATTCCTGTAAACCTTTCTCAAACACGGCTACGGCCTCAGATAAAGAGCCATAGAACTCACCTCCGGACGCATTTTTATGTCCACCTCCGTTGAAATAAGTAGAAGCAAACTGATTGCAAGGAAAATCGCCCACGGAGCGAAGCGATACCTTTATGTAATCGCTGTCCTCACGAATAAAGACACTAAAGCTTACGTTCTCTATGCTTAACGGCAAGTTCACGAAACCTTCCGTATCTCCAGTCTGGTACTGAAAACGATCCAGTTCCTCTTTCGATAATGTGATAAGAGCCGCCTGTTGTTCCGGATAGACCCTCATCTTCTCATACAACACATATCCCATCATACGTAAACGGCACTCGGAATAGACCTGATTCACCTTACGATAGATCAAATCCTTATCAATCCCCTTCTTGATCAATTCGCTGACGATCGTATAAATCTCCGGTTTATTCGAATTATAGGTGAACGATCCCGTATCCGTCATCATACCCGTATAGATACAAGCGGCGGCATCCCGATTCAATAAATCGAACATCCCCATACGACAAATAAAACGGAAGATCATCTCACTGGTAGAAGACATCTCCGGATACGACATCGTCACACGACAAAAATCTGCGGGGTTCAAATGATGATCAATCATCACCTTGCGGCCTTCTGAGGCGATCACCGCCGGAGCCAGTTTCTCGATACGTTTGGGTTCATTGAAATCGAGGCAGAAAATAACATCCGCTTCCTTGATCAATTTCTCGGCGAAATCCGGATATTTCTCATGTATCACGACATCCTTAGCGCCCGGCATCCATCTATAAAAAGAGGGAAATGCGTTCGGTACTACTACCGCTACATTATCCTTACCGTAAGCGGATAGGAAATGATATAAACCAAGGGATGAACCTAATGCGTCGCCGTCTGGTGAGACATGCGTCACGATAACAAAACTCTCGCCTTTCTCTACGTATTTTTTGGCTTTCTGAATCTTCTCTTCTTGAATGATTTTAGTGATCATATAATCTTTTTGTTTTCACCCCAAAGGTACGACTTTTTTAGTTTCCGGCTATCAAAAAAAGTTCAATAAGGATCTTTACTGATATTATTAACAAAAGGGTTAAGGCGGCCAACAAAACTTTTGGTTCCCGTATCTTCATATATATCAAGCATAAAACAAGAAAACCATAACCTCCTAGCATCTCAAAGAAACTAAAACGACCCGTAATCGTCGCATAAGGCAGGGCGCTGAACACGTCCACTACCCTTACCATGCCATGAACCAGCCCTTCTACGATCTTCTGTATCCAGTCATATCCACAGAAATCCACCGGATAGCCTAACCACAAAAAGGCAAAAGGAATCAAAAACATAGCCAAGAGAGTGACCGGTAGATTCGTAAACAAGAAAACTGTCGAAAATTGTCCAAAATAATAAAAACAGAGCAAAGCAGTCCCTATCTGCGCAGCTATAGACACCGTAATCCATTCCCAAGGCATGGCCAACAAAGGATTTCTCACCACTATCCATTCCTTGAAACGAGGCACTAGGAATAAAATAAAAAACACAGCCAAATAGCTTAACTGAAAACCGACATCAAACAGATAATACGGATTATAGGCCAGCATACAGAAAGCGGCAGCGGCCAATGTATTATATCCATCCGTAACACGCCTAAGCGCCCTTCCTGTTAAATATAAAGACAGCATCAAGGCGGCCCGTACCGCCGAGGGCGCTAATCCTGTGATAAAGACAAACCCCCAAAGACTTCCCACCAGAATGATATAACGAACCCAACGTCCTATCCCCCATCTTGGCATAAACGAGCAAAAGAAAGATAAGAATCCACAAATCACGGCAACATGAAAACCGCTCACCGCTAATATATGAGACACGCCCGCCAAAGAGAAGCGCCTTTTCGTTTCCCGACTCATCGCTTTCTTATATCCCAATGTCAATGTAGCCAAAATAGATTTCTCCTCATCAGACAAACGCAAACGATCAAATGTATTTACCAAAGAATATTGAGCCTTGGTAGCCAATAAATCTAAAGAAGAAGCAGGCTCATTTACAAGCGCTATACGCCGGTCACTATACCAACAGACCTCAACCGCCAAACATACAATCAAAACAGAGACTATAGCTCCCCATATCCAACGGGAATCGTATCGCAACTCCGCATGCGCTCTCCCACACGAGAAGCCCAGAAAAAGAAAAACCAAAGCAGATAAAACCCCTAAAACATATAGGAGCGAAGAGGCAGGTAAAAACGCATAGCATAAAATTCCGGTTATCCATAAAAAAAGCGGCCGTACAAAAGGCCGCTTTTGTATTTCCTCAATCATGATAGTTAGGTTTTGTGATATATTAATGTGTTCTACAAAGCTTTCAAGTCTTTAATTGTTTGTATCGGATCTGGAGATTTGAATACGAAGTTACCGGCGACTAACACATTGGCACCGGCGTCAACCAAGCGCTTCCCCGTCTCTAAATTCACCCCGCCATCTACCTCGATCATAGTACTCAATCCCTTCCGGTCTATCATTTCCCGTAAACGGGCCACCTTATCTACGGAATGCTCAATGAAGCGTTGACCACCAAATCCCGGATTCACGGACATCAATAAAACCATGTCCACATCTTGGATAATATCTTCCAATAAGCAGATGGGCGTATGCGGATTCAAGGTGACACCCGCTTTCATGCCCGTTTCCTTAATAGCCGCTACCGTCCGATGCAAATGGGTACATGCCTCATAATGCACGTTCATCATATAGGCTCCCGTAGCCGCGACCTCAGGGATAAACTTCTGGGGCTCCACGATCATCAAGTGCACATCCATCGGCTTCTGGCATATAGACTTTAATGCGTTAAGTACCGGGAAACCAAACGAGATATTCGGCACGAATACCCCATCCATAATATCCAGATGCAACCAATCGGCGTCACTTTTATTTATCATCTCCACCTCCTTCCGCAAATCCAGAAAATTAGCGGAAAGCAGGGAAGGCGCTATCAAATGCTTCATAATCTTGTCTTTTGTTTTTACAAAAGTACACAAAAAAAGAAAGAGAACCTAATAATATAGATTCTCTTTCTGTAATTCTTAGTTCAACACATACCCGCAGAGCTCCGGACGTACAGCCGGTTCCGCTTGATAAGCCCTCGCAAACTGTTTCAAGAAATCCATCGTTTGCTTCCGAGGCGAACTTTTCGCCTCCGGGGCACTTTTCACTTTTTTCTCCAAATCATCCATGCATTGCGTAGAAAGCTTCCTCATAGGCACCTTTATTTTTATCTTGTTTGCTAATAAAACGTAGGGACCTAAGACTTATTGCATGGAAAGAAAATTATTTTACACCATAGATAGCTCGATACGGTTCTCATCGGCCATACGGCGCATATTCAAGATAGCGTAACGCATACGCCCTAAGGCCGTATTGATGCTAACCCCCGTGATATCGGCGATTTCCTTAAAACTAAGATCTTGATAGTAACGCATCTCCAACACCTCACGCTGGTTATCCGGCAAATGCTTTACCAATTTCTTCACGTCAGACAATACTTGATGGCGCACGATATTATCCTCTATCGTACCATCGCAAAGCTTGATGTTATTAAATAAGTCGATTTCTACCTCATCATTCGAGATCGTGTTCTCGCTACGTTCCTGACGGAAATTATCTATAATCAAGTTATGGGCAATACGAGTAATCCATGCCTTAAACTTGCCGTTCTCGGTATAGCGACCTTGTTTTATAGTCATGATAACCTTCACGAAGGTCTCTTGAAAGATATCCTCCGTAAGCTCTTTGTTACGTACTATGAAATAAATGTAAGAATGAATGCTACTTTTGTATCGATTTAATAAAATATCGAAAGCGGCATTATTACCTTCTGCATAAAGGACAACCAATTCCTCGTCGGTCATCATTTTTAAAGTCTTCATTACTTTCACATTTTTAGTTTATTCGAGTAATGTTTATGCTATAGGCGATGGGGTTTAACTGTTATACAATGTTATTTATGGAAGCAAAAGAACGAAAAATATTTTAAACCAACAAACATTTTATTTCAAATTATAAAAAGAATGTCCCCTGCCCGCACCTTTAACGTACGAACAGGGGACTTTACTGATCTAAAATATATGTATATTAGAACTTGTATCCCAATGTCAAAGCTACACGAGTCGTGTTTGTTTTCATCGTGGCGGGTTGGGCTTCGAGGGGAGGGGTTTGGGGGTCTGATGGCTTCGGATCATCTCCCGCAAACATATTAGAGAACGCATAAACATCTTCCTTATGCGTACGGAATACACAAGCCAAGTCCGTATAGAAGTTCGGGGTGAAGCGATAACCGATACCTACCGTATAATTCATGACCCCTTTATCGATCGTATAATTAGGAATCGTACCAACCGTAAAGACCTCTTTCTCTCCATTCTTCAGTTTATCCTTGATCGGACTATCGCTGTAGGCGACACCTGCTCTTACGGCAAATTGAGGAGTAACCTTTACCTCCGCACCTACACGGATCGTATTCATTGACTTGAAATTATCCGTTATATCTTGGTTAGTATACACGTTACTGCTACCATCCGTTTGATACATACGCATATTCTTATAATTCATCAACTCGTAATCAACGCTTATCAAAGCGGTCGTACCCAAGATTGCGGCGGCACTAAATATCCATTTATCCGGAGAACGGAATTCATAGTCATAATAAGCATTATTAGGAGTAGCCGCATCCAGTTTACGCTCCTTCATCTCCCCTTTATCCATAAAGGTCAGATAAGAACCGGCCTCACCATAATAACGATCTGTCATCTTATACCACGTAGGTGAATTATAAGCTACACCTAAACGAAGAAAATCAGTAGGACGAACAATGGCACCCACATTAAATGAATACCCGGTACCATCCGTATCCAAGTAATTATCTAAGTATAAATTATTGCCGTTCGTAAATTCCTCATCATACGATGACTGATATCTATAGTTCAGATCCGTAATCGCAACCGTAGCGCCAAGCATCACAAGTTCCGATATATTTATACCGAAAGCCAAGTCATATTGATCCACGGAACCTCGCTCTGAAACTTTTAATTGACCTCCTTGCAATAAATACGGACTCCATTGCCCATCCGCATCTTTATCCCCGAACGCACTATAATACTCTTTATCATTATCGTTATATGAATCCATATAACCGGCATTGTATCCTAGAATAGATAGCCAATCACCTAAGTCTTGGTTATTATAAGGGTTATAGTCTTTACCCTCCCCCAACAGTCCGCTAGGCATTCCTGCCGCACGCATGGCCACATAATCAGAAAGAGAAGTATTCAAATCACCTCCTGTAGCCATCGTATAGTTCCGGTTATAATTCTTCAAGCGATTATAAGAGAAACCAACGTTCCAGCTCACGATACCCTCATCATTCGCTGTCGGGAAATATCCTACGTAAGCGATATTATCGAAACTCACCTTCGTACGGCTGTTGTCCACCTTCGAACCAAGCCAATCGGTCTTCGCGGAGGCCGAAGACAAACTCAATGTCGTAACCACCTCCGAGCTTTTATAAATCGCCAAGCCTGCCGGGTTCGTATTCATAGCGGAAATATCACCACCTAACGCACCAAAAGCACCACCCATTCCTAAATAACGAGCCGTACCATTCAACTCCGTCTGGGAATACTTAAAGGCATCCAACTGTGACTGCGAAAAAGCGGTGCCGCCACACAGGGCAAGCACCGACATTATAATTCCTATCCTTTTCATCGTATCTCTAATTTTATCAACCTAACACTTTTACCTGCGACCACCACCGGCACGGCCACCTCCGCCACCAACAGAGCCTCCACTAGAACGACCTCCACCGAAGCCCGAAGCTACCGGAAGAAGAACCTACCGAACTACTACGAGAAGGAGAGGAACTTCTAAATTGACTGGAAGAAGAGCGACTATTTGAGAAATCGCTACTGCTTCTGGAAGAAGAACGTGTTACCGGAGCTGAATATTGACGTCCGGAAGAAGATGCGGCTCCAGAACTACTTCTGGAAATCCTTGTTCTCGCCGAGCTATTACTTATGCCCGAGCTACTTCTTGTCGTTGCCGAATTTCTAACAGAAGAAGAGGAACGACGTCCCGCACCAGAGGAAATAGCAGATTCCCTACGGGTAGATCCCGCACGTCCATTGCTCAAGGAACTTGAAGACGAAGGTCTTGTAGTCGATCCGGAATTTCTCAAGGAAGAAGAGCCACTGCTCCGCCCACCTGTATAACCGGAACCTCTGCCACTCGCATAAGAGCGATTATCTCGATAAGAGGAACGTCCGTTTGAATAATGTCTACTTGGAGTCGAGTAGTAACCGGGATAGTAATGATGGTGATGTCCCCAATGGCCACCCCAATAGCCTCCACCCCAGCCCCAAGACGGGCCATACCATGGATCGTACCACGGACTATAATAGCCGGCATAAAAGCCTCCCCAGCCCCAGCCGAATCCCCAAGACGGGCCGTAGAAGCGAGATGAATAAGTCCACCAAGGGCTATAACTATAGAACCAAGGATCGTACCAACCTGTATACCAAGGCGAGCCCCAACCGTTGCCGACATTGATATTAAAATTCACGTTCGCGCTACCGTTCGAATAATCCGTATCATAGCCGTAACCATAATATCCGTCACTCAGATACAAATCGACTTGATCCGCTCCGGCGATCGTAATCTTACTCGGCGAATGATAACGAATGATACGTTCCGTATATTCAGTATCCGAACGACGCTCGGAAGAAGACTCATTCTCATCGCTATCCTCATAGATAACGGAATCATCCTCACGATAAGGCTCCTCCACCTCGACTGATGTATAACGACGGTTATATTCATCCACATCCCGGCTGTCTGAAGAAGCTTGGCTCTTGGCTGTAGCGACCAGGGTCCTAGACTCCTGTTTCGGCTGAACAACCTTTTTCTCTTCAACCTGTTCTTTCTTTTTCTTGTTTTTGGAAGAGAAATACACATCATCAAAGAACTCCTCCTGAGCCGCGGCACTAAATGCGATCAGAAGCATCATCACTAAAGATGTTAATTTCATGGGTTTCATATTTGTTTCTCCTCTACATTAAATAAATATTTTTCTCTTTTCATGTTTGACGCCCTTTTATGCAAAGGGTTTAAACGCTTTTTAGTTTTATAACAATAAACTCAATGTAATGTATGTACAAATATAATCGGTTCACGTTAATGTCCCAAGATTTACATATACTTTAACTTATAAAACTCACACATTTATTGTTATCTATAAAAGAAGATGCAAAGTTGGCGTAAACGCTGCAATCTCCGCAAATTCTTATTATTTTTGTTTCAAATTATAACGAAAAAATTACGCATATGGTATTAGCCTCGACAATAGATTTCACATTGCCCTTAGCGGACCCGGTATTAAAATTTCTCTTGATTCTTTTAATTATCCTGGCCGCTCCCCTTTTATTAAACAAGCTGAGAATCCCTCACCTGCTTGGACTGATCATTGCCGGCGCAATTATCGGACCGCATGGCTTTAATCTCGTATTACGGGATAGCAGCATTATCTTGTCCGGGACGGCGGGATTGCTTTATATCATGTTTCTCGCCGGATTGGAAATCGATATGGCGGATTTTAAGAGAAATAGTACGAAAAGCCTAGCTTTCGGCATGTACACATTCCTCATTCCGATGATCCTAGGAACGGTTGTCGGGATATGGGTCCTGCAATTCAACGTATTGACCTCCGTTTTACTCGCCAGTATGTTCGCCTCCCATACATTGATCGCCTATCCGATTATCAGTAAACTGGGTATCAGCAAAAACAAAGCTGTCAGTATCACCGTAGGAGGAACGATGATCACTGATACCTTGGCATTGCTCGTCCTAACGATCATTGTCGGCATGGCCACCGGACAGGTCAACGATATGTTTTGGATTCGTCTGGGGGTTTCCATCTTGATATTCGCGTTAATCGTATTATTCGGTTTCCCTTTCATTGGGCGTTGGTTCTTTAAGCATGTACACGATAATATATCACAGTATATATTCGTGCTGGTGATGGTATTTCTGGGATCTTTCCTAGCTCAGGTAGCGGGCATGGAGGCGATCATCGGGGCGTTCTTATCCGGACTAGCCCTAAATCGCCTTATCCCGCAAAGCTCACCTTTGATGAATCGTGTCGAGTTCGTAGGAAATGCCATATTCATCCCATTCTTCTTGTTGGGCGTAGGTATGTTAATAGATTATCGTACGTTCTTTACCAGTTTCGAGACCATTAAAGTAGGACTTATCATGATTATCGTAGCTACGGCCGCCAAATACATAGCCGCTTGGATGACCCAAAAGACTTTCCATCTGTCCACGGATCAGCGAAGCGTTATTTTCGGCCTAAGTAACGCACAAGCCGCCGCTACATTGGCCGCCGTGATGGTCGGATATAACGTAATCACCGGAACAGACGCTAATGGGGAACCAATCCGGTTATTAAATGAGAGCGTGTTGAACGGTACGATCCTGATGATACTTGTCACTTGCACCATCGCCTCTTTCGCCGCCCAAAAAGGCGCTCATAACATAGCGGCCCAAGATATATCCGATAAGGAGGAAAACAAAAAAGAATCAGAGCATATCTTGATACCGGTCAGCAATGAAGAGACCGTGGAAGAGCTGGTCAACCTCAGCTTGGCGATCAAATCTCCCCAAAACAAGAACGGCTTGTTTGCCCTAAAAGTGATAGATAACCATCATTCAGACGAGAAAGCGTTAAAACAATCCCGCAGGGTTCTACAGACCGCAGTCAATACGGCTGCCGCCACGGATACCCGGATGAAGGATTTATTAAGATATGACTTAAGCATATCGAATGCTATCGCCAGCGTGGTAAAAGAGCGGGAGATCACAGATCTGGTAGTGGGATTGCACAAGGAAAAAGATATACCGGCGGCCTTCCTTGGCCATATCGTGGAAAGCGTATTGGCGGAAAGTAGTGTAAGCACATTCATATACAAGCCCGCACAACCCATCTCTACTGTTAGACGGCATCTGATCATCATCCCGGAATTGGCCGAAAAAGAAATCGGTTTCAACCAAATCATCTTCCGGCTACGAAACGTGACCCAGAACACAGGTGCAGCGACAGTCTTTTACGGTTCGGAAGCGACCTTGAATGCCTTAAAGAAATTATTAGCCAAGAAAAGCGGAGAAGCCAGTTATATCGAATTCAACGACTGGGATGACTTCCTGATCGTTTTCCGGGATATAAAACCGGACGACACGATGTGGATTATCCTTAGCCGCAAGGAAGGACTTTCCTACGCTCCCGCCATGGCCCGTATCCCCAAGTACCTCAACAAATACTTTCAGGCAAACAGTTTCGTCTTGGCATATCCCGTGCAAGCTGGCATGAACGAGGGCACTCGCTATCTGACTTAACCATTACGGAACCAGCCTCTCACGCCAAGACTTTCGAGGTGAGTACGGCATTTTCCGCTTAGCGTATCCCAGACGGAGGATCAAAGCAGGAATCTCGTTGGTGAAAGACAAGTCTTTCGCCAGCAAACCGGAAAGATCACGCACCTCACAAGGCTGGTTCAAAAAGGCGAAAGCGATATTCTTTTCCGTAGCTCTCAAAAGAAAACGTTGCAAACTCCGGCCTAGCGCAAACCATTCCGGTAGCGTATTTGTCCGTAAGGCAAACAAGGCTAAATGAGAAGAAGAGTCCAGCTTCTTCTTGTCTCCCCTATTTTGTATGCCGGCTTTCAAGACACTTCCCATGATTGTCTCTGAGATAAGACGGGGAAGATTCGGCGCCCCGAACACCGCATAACTCAGGCCGTCCGATGTAGCTCGTACATGATTCTTATTAAAACGCATCCATGATTTCAGCTCTCGTTTAAACAGATGATCGTTCATTTGCCGGTTATTCCCCGCAAATATATAAGAAGAAAGCGTATCGAACTCCCACTCTCCTTTCGACCACAAATGCAGACTGATATTTTCCTCCAAAGGCGTATTCCTCAAATAGCTCAATTGATCCGATGGAATCATTTCCCCGGAATATATGCCTCGATTCGTCTGTCTGACCGAAATTTCCTCGATAAGCCCACTCGTCTCCTTAATCATCGATGCCTCCGACAAGAGTACGGTGATCTCCCCCGATCCTGAAAAAACCGGTAGCGGAGCATATCCTTTTGCCTCAGCCGCAATGCAAAGATTCTCGGTGGCACATCCTAAGCTAATAAATAACTCACGGTTATCCGGATCTACGACCGGAAAGGACTTACTCATATCCGGAAGAATCTGTATCCTATCCTTTTGCACACGAAACAACCAAGGTTGGGTATTATGCCCCGATGGGGCTTTCACGGCTTGTTCCATCATATAGATAAAATCCGGCCGTATATCACTTATCCGCAATGATCCTGTTTCCATATTATTATACACTTTCTCATTCTAGCGATGCCCACTACCTCTTTCCGTTCGTGCCCGGACAAACGCCTCAAAAACAAAAAATCCCGTAAAGCTTTCGCCTTACAGGACTCTCTGCGGAAAGACAGGGATTCGAACCCCGGGAACCTCTCAGTTCAACGGTTTTCAAGACCGCCGCAATCGACCACTCTGCCATCTTTCCAATAAGTAAATCGTGTGACCTGGGAGGGGCTCGAACCCTCGACCCAATGATTAAGAGTCATTTGTACCAAGTCAACATGTTATTTGTTTGAGTGACCTGGGAGGGGCTCGAACCCTCGACCCAATGATTAAGAGTCATTTGCTCTACCAACTGAGCTACCAAGTCATTCCATTTTGCTATCGTTACTTTTTCAAACCACCGTTTGTTTCTCGATTGCGGGTGCAAAGATAGAGGTTTTATTTTTCCCCGCAAACTTTTCGACTACTTTTTTTCATAAAATTTTAATCAAACTCGTAAATATCCGAGGGTGTAGTCCGCTTCAACGCAACCAATGAGACATCTTTCCCTACCCTTATGCCCTCTTGGAAAAGACGTATATCCACTGTCTTATAGGCCAGTTCGGGATGGTTATTGTCCCGGCTGAGATGGCAAAGCCAGATATTCTTCAAACCGGTATTATAATGGGTCGCCAAGAACTCTGCGGCCTCCCTGTTACTCAAATGCCCGGTGGGGCTCGCCACCCGCTCTTTCAAGAAAGCGGGATATGTACCGAAACGAAGCATCTCCTCGTCATAGTTCGCTTCCAATATTAAATGGTTCGCCATGCAGATATATTTCCCCACCGTGTCCGTGATATGGCCTACGTCGGTAGCGAAAGTGAATTTATGATTACCATACTCGATATGGTACCCCACATTATCAGTACTATCGTGAGGCACCTCGAAAGCCGTGATACGGAAATCACGGATAAGGAATGGAACTTCTTTTTCTATAACCTTGCGGGAGACACATAAGGTCTCCTCCACATACCGGCTCTTATCAATCCCCCGGTGCACGTCGGCTGTCGCATAGACAGGAATGCAAAGCTTCTCGCCCAAATACCCGACCGTCTTGATATGATCCGCATGATCGTGGGTAATCAACACGGCCACGATCTTGGTAAAATCGATCGACCGGTCCTTCAATACTTTCTTTATGGTCCGGATTCCGATACCTGCGTCAATCAGCATACCGAATTCCGAAGTCCCCAAATAATAGCAGTTCCCACTGCTCCCACTCGCTAAACTCAGAAATGATAGTTTCATACTCTCCTATTCCGCAACACTGCTTTTTTTCTGTTTTACATAGTATACACTAGGGGCGGAACGTCTCAGGGATCGATACCTCCCCGATCAACGAGCAGTTCATATGCTCCTTCACCTCGTCGGGTGTCAGCCCATGGCCGAAGAGGAACATTAGCTTCGTCACGGCGCTCTCCGTCGTACTATCGAAGCCGCTCGTCACGCCTGCCTCCAACAATTTGTGCCCCGTCTCATAACGGTGCATCTCCACACTTCCGGCCCTACACTGAGTAACATTCACGATGACGATACCACGGTCTACAGCCTCCTTCAACATATTCAAGAACCATTCCTCGCACGGAGCGTTTCCGCTTCCGAATGTTTCCATCACCACGCCTTTCAGACCCGGGATATTCAGGATACTTTCCACTACTTGCGGAGAAATTCCGGGGAATAGTTTTAGTATAGCGATATTTCGGTCCAACAAATAATGCGGCTTCAGCGGCTTACGCGATACCGGATGATATACCTGCGGCAGATCATACTTAATATAGATACCCGCATGAGCCAAAGCCGGGTAATTGTACGAACGGAACGCATTAAAATTATCTGCGTTTATCTTACTCGTACGATTCCCCCTCAATAAATCATTCTCAAAAAAGATACAGACCTCCGGGACCAACGGTAAGCCGTTCTCCTTGGCGGCCGCTATCTCGATCGCCGTAATCAAGTTCTCCTTCCCATCGGTACGCAACATCCCGATCGGTAATTGCGATCCCGTAAGGATCACCGGCTTACTCAGGTTCTCGAGCATAAAACTCAATGCCGATGCCGTATACGACATTGTATCCGTGCCATGCAGTACCACGAAGCCGTCGTATTTCTGATAATTATCGGCGATGATTTTCACGATCTTCATCCACGAGTCCGGCCCCATCTCCGAGGAGTCCATCGGAGGATCGAACTGTATCGTGGCCACCGAATACCCCAGTTTCTTCAACTCCGGCATATTGTCCTTCAAATGCTGGAAATTAAACGACTCTAACACTCCAGTCTCCGGATTCTCGATCATACCTATCGTCCCACCCGTATATATCAACAGGATGGAAGCCTTTTCTTGTTGAGTATGCATGTCCATATAATTATGCAAAGTTAATAAATTATTCTTCTCCTTTCAACACCGGAACACTTATATGATATTTTACGGCGATTATACGTGCGAGGAACACGCTCAACGCCGATACGAACTGTATCATCGCCGCCGACATAGAAGTTTGCATACATATATAATATATCAAACCGCCAAAGACACAAGCCAACGCATAAATATCTTTCCGGAATATCAAAGGCTCCTCATTAATCAATATATCCCTCATCATACCGCCAAACGAGCCGGTTATAGTTCCCATCACGATCGCCACCCACATGGGAAACCCGAAATCCAAGGTCTTGGCGATACCTACCACCACAAACAACCCCAATCCGATAGCATCGAATATAAAAAATGTATTGTTCAAACGGATCACGTATTTTCGGAAAGCGATAACGAACAACAAAGCCAAGGCCGAGACAATCAAATAAGAGGCTTGTTCCATCCAAAAAGGCACCGCATTCAATAAAATATCACGAATCGTACCTCCTCCTACAGCGGTCACGACACCCACCACATAGGCGCCAAACCAATCAAATTGTTTCGCAGAAGCCAATCTTATGCCACTTATGGCAAACGCAAAGGTCCCTGTATAGTCACAAAAGGTGATAAAATCTATCATTTTGTTTTTTTCGCAAAAATACGGAATAGTTCGCAAATAACAGCATTTATAGAAAGAATACCTAACAATAATTTAAACCAAACGAATCCCTTAATGTTTATTATATATAAGTTTGCGGAGTGGTTATAACCGTAACCTATTGATTTTTATTCACAAAAGAGAATTGAGTTAGATGAGGATGAAAAAATGCATGTTGATCGGGTTGATCTGTCTGCTATCCAGCCAATGGATGTGGGGGCAACACTTCCCTCAGATGGATGCCCGCAATTACGTGAGCGACACGGCCCTTTTCATTCCACGCCGCCCTTGGTTGGCAGCAAGCGAGGTATTCGGAATGAACATGGCCGTCTGGACTTTCGACCGTTTCTTAATGAACGAGGATTTCGCGAAGATAAACGGACATACGATTAAGCAAAACTTCAAGACGGGGCCTGTTTGGGACACGGATAAGTTCTCTACCAATCTGGTGGCCCATCCCTATCACGGATCATTATATTTCAACGCGGCCCGTAGCAACGGACTGAATTTCTGGCAATCCATTCCATTCGCGGCGGGAGGCAGCCTAATGTGGGAATTCTTTATGGAAACGGAACCGCCCTCCATCAATGACATGCTTGCCACCTCTTTCGGCGGTATAGAATTAGGTGAGATTACCTACCGGCTCTCCGACTTATTCATCGACAACCGCTCCCACGGGGCGGAACGTGTGGGACGGGAGATCTTATCCGGTTTGATATCTCCGATGCGGGCGATCAATCGTATCATCACGGGAGAAGCTTGGAGACACAGCAGCTCCAAGGGGCGTGTCTACACCTCGGTTCCCGTAAACTTCATCGTGGGTGTCGGCCCTCGCTTCCTTGCCGAGCAGGAAGGCTCCAAGCATGGCACTACGAGCATGCACGTATCCTTCAGGTTGGATTATGGAGATCCTTTCAATGATGACTTCTATTCGCCCTATGAATGGTTTCAGTTGAAGGCCGGGTTCGATTTCTTTTCGAGCCAGCCGCTCATCAGCCAAGTCAATGCCGTTGGGGCTATCTGGGGGAAACAGGTCTGGAGTAAAGGCCCTCGTAGTCTGGCCGCTGGAATCTTTCAGCATTTCGACTACTATGATTCCGAGTTAAAATCCAATAGTTCCCAAACGGTAGCTCCCTACCGCATATCGGAAGCGGCGGCGGTCGGTGGTGGATTGATCTATTACAAAAGAGGCACGCCGGACAATAAAGTAGATGTTTACGCCGAATTATACGGAACAGGAGTCGCCTTGGGCGCAAGCATCTCCGATTACCTCCGGCTGGAAGAGAGAGATTATAATCTGGGAAGCGGTTATAGCGTGAAAGCGTTTACCGGATTGGCCTACGATAAACGCTGGGCGTTCTTGATCGATTTGGAGAACTACCATATCTTCACATGGAAAGGATACGAGCCGGATATAGACTGGAATGCGGTGGACCCTACAAAGTTAAACGTACAAGGCGATGCCGGCAACGCACGTTTAACGGTATTTTCCACCACCTTAGCCTATATGTCCAAGCATAAATGGAATATTGCGTTGCGAAATCGTTATTTCTCCCGCCGTACCCATTATAAGTATCATAAAGATATAGATAGCTCCACGTATGATATTATGCTGACGCTTGGGTGGAGGATTTAATTCTTCCGCTCAAGCTCACGCAGATTCTCCATCTTCTTGCGCTGCATAAACTCATAGATGCCTTCCAAATGCTCCGTCACTTTTTGGTTTCCGAACTCATAGACCTTAGAGACCAGCCCATCCAAGAAATCACGGTCGTGGGATACGACGATCAACGTCCCGTCAAAGTCAAGCAACGCCTGCTTCAAGATATCCTTCGTCTTCATATCCAGATGGTTTGTCGGCTCATCCAGAATCAGCAAGTTCACAGGCTCCAACAATAGCTTAATCATGGCCAGACGTGTACGCTCGCCACCGGAAAGCACCTTCACCTTCTTCGCCGAGTTCTCGCCGCCAAACATGAACGCACCCAGCAGATCCTTGATCTTATTACGGATATCGCCTTGTGCCACATCGTCTATCGTCTGGAAAACCGTAAGATTCTCATCCAGCAGGGAGGCTTGGTTCTGGGCGAAATAACCGATCATCACGTTATGCCCCAGCGTCAACGTCCCCTCATGCTCGATCTCTTTCATGATACACTTCACCAAGGTAGACTTACCCTCGCCATTCTTCCCGACGAAAGCGATCTTATCCCCTCGCTCGATCATCAGATTAGCGTTTCGGAAAACCGTATGATCGCCATACGCTTTCGAGACATTCTCAATCGTCACCGGATAAGAGCCCGAACGGGGCGAAGGCGGAAACTTCAAGCGCAAAGCCGAGGTATCTTCCTCATCCACCTCCAAGATCTCCAGTTTCTCCAGCATCTTCACACGGCTCTGCACCTGCAAGGTCTTGGAGTACGTGCCCTTGAAACGCTCGATGAACTCTCTCGTCTCGGCGATCATCTTCTGTTGCTCGTCATAAGCCTTCTGTTGTTGCTCACGACGTTCCTTCCGTAATTGCAAGTATTGGCTATAGTTTACCTTATAATCATAAATCCGGCCCATCGTCACCTCGATCGTACGAGTCGTGATATGATCCACGAACGCACGGTCGTGGCTGATCACCACTACGGCCTGACCATTATCGATCAAGAAATCCTCCAACCACTGGATAGACTCGATATCCAAGTGATTCGTCGGCTCGTCCAGCAAAAGGACATCCGGTTTCTTCAACAGTAGTTTCGCCAGCTCGATACGCATACGCCAGCCACCGCTGAATTCACTGGTTTGCCGGTCGAAATCCTCCCGTTTGAAACCCAGTCCCAACAAGGTTTTCTCTATATCGGCGTCGTAATTGATCTCCTCTATGGAATAGAATTTCTCGCTCAAGGTAGAGACCCGCTCGATCAACTCCATATAACCATCCGACTCATAGTCCGTACGAGTCTCCAGTTGCTTATTCAATTCGGCGATCTCCGCCTCCATCTCGTGCAGATGGGCGAAAGCCTGCGCCGTCTCCTCGAAAACGGTACGGCCATCCTCCGTCATCAAATGCTGCGGCAAATAAGCGATCACGGTATCTTTAGGGGCGGACACTTTTCCACGGCTTGGCTCCCGCACGCCGGCCAATATCTTCAACAAGGTAGATTTACCGGCACCGTTCTTACCCATCAAGGCGATACGATCTTTCTCGTTAATCACAAAAGAAACATCCGAGAAAAGGGCGCTTCCACCAAACTCTACTGTTAGTCCGTCAACTGAAATCATATGTTTATTTTAATACATTAATATAATGAAGCCGCAAAGATAAGAAAAATCCCTTTCATTAGGGATGTACAGGAGATTTCATACGATCTTTCCGGGGCAAGACTAGGAAGAAATTGGTTGCCGATGCCGTCGACAATATTTTCGACGCCGTCAGCAATATTTCCGACAGCGTCAGCAATATTTCCGACAGCTCAGCATTATTGCCGACGGTGTCGGCAACCAATTGCATAAGGGACTAATCCCTTAAACTACCTTTAAAAAAAGCAGAAACATCCACATATTTTCCAACAAAACGCTTGTTTTATAAACAGAAACTCCTATCTTTGCACCCGCTAATACAAACAGCTTAAATTAATTATTCAAACATGGCAACAAAAATTAGATTGCAAAGACACGGTCGTAAAGGTTACGCCTTCTACCAAATCGTGATCGCAGACAGCAGGGCTCCACGTGATGGAAGATTTATTGAAAGGATAGGTTCTTATAATCCGAACACTAATCCTGCTACAGTAGATTTGAACTTCGAAAGAGCTTTGTATTGGTTACAAGTAGGTGCTCAACCTACAGACACAACTCGTAACATCCTTTCTCGCGAAGGCGTTTGCTTGAAAAAGCATTTATTGGAAGGTGTTAAGAAGGGTGCGTTCGACGAAGCCGCAGCTGAGGAGAAATTCCAAGCTTGGTTGAAGAACAAACAAGCTTCCGTACAAGCTATCAAAGAAAAAGACAGCGAAGCAGCTAGAGCAGAAGCTAAAGCACGTCTTGAGGCTGAGAAGGAAGCTAATAAGGCAAAAGCAGAAATCGTAGCTAAAAAGAAAGCAGAATTGGCAGCAGCTGAAGCTGCTAAGCAAGCTGAGGAAGCAGCCGCAGCGGCTCCCAGGCTGAAGAAGCTCCGGCAACTGAAAGCGCTGAATAATTCGTGCGATGCCAAAATAAAAAAGAGGACATTTTTCAATGCCCTCTTTTTTTATGCCTTTTCCACCAGCTACCGGATCTTCCTAATGCGTATAATCGATCAGCCGGATGCCATCGCCTAAATCGTTCTGGATAACATCCTTCATCCTTTTGGCGAAAGGACAGGCATAACCTATCGGCGTCCCTTTTTGGATACAGGAAGCAAAAGCGATACTATCCGCCCCTCTATTCACCAACTCCCTCGCCCTTAATACGGCCTTTTTTCCGGGACAACCTCCGCAATTGATAAACCCAATGATCTCAATATCTTCCTCTACGCCCTCAAAGGCTCCCTTTTTCTCACGGATCATCCTAAAATCAGTAGTACCGGGGCAAAAATCCTCTGTTTGCATACATCTGATAATTCCTACTTTCATAAAGCATCCCTCCCAATTAAAAAAGCCGTAAAATCTAAAATTCTACGGCTTTCCGATCTATAAATGATGATTAACTAAGTCGTGTTACTTCTTCTTCAACAAGAAAGTATCGATCTGTTTCACAAACTCCTCACGGGGAAGAGCTCCCATCGATATCTGAGGCTGTCCTTCCTTAGGGATAAACAAGAACGTAGGAATACTTTGTATACCGAAAGCGGCAGCCAACTCCTTTTCCTTATCCACATTTACCTTATAAACTACGATATCATTCTTATACAGGATAGCCAAATCCCTTAAAATAGGAGCCACTTGCTTGCAGGGACCACACCAGTCCGCATAAAAATCGATGATACAAGGCTTATCACCTTCATATACCCATTTCGTAGCGTTCTTCTCGTAATTGAATACCTTTTGCAGGAACTCTGCCTTGTTCAAAGTAACGACCTCTCCCTTGGAGGCGGTACCAGCCTCACTTGATTTATCTGATTTAGCGGACATCGAGCAGCTTACTAATAGCAGCACAACCGAAACCAGCCATAAACTTTTCAACTTTCTCATATAGAAACCTTTTACTTGATTGATAAATTATTTGCTACAAAAATAGCAATAAAAAGGGGATTCCCACACATTCTATTCTTAAAAGAAAAGAATAAACAAAAAGAAAAAAAGCGCATAAGACTCTTGTATATTCCAAAAGAATGACTACCTTTGCAAAGCAATTAAACGAAACGTTTGATCGCAAAACATATTGGAAAGATGGCAGAGTGGTCGATTGCGGCGGTCTTGAAAACCGTTGAACCGAGAGGTTCCCGGGGTTCGAATCCCTGTCTTTCCGCAGAACCTACTGAACAAAACAAGAGAGTAAGTGGACAAAAACCTACAAATCGCTGATTTGTAGGTTTTTTTATTGCCTATAAGTCTTGTCTCCAATGCCTTATCAGAAGAAAATTCGGCTCACCCGATAATCAGTGGGGGTATCTTCAGGCTCATCTATATTTCATTTCAGCCGCAACCTAAGACAAGTCGACCTACAGAAATATAGAAGTCGGCCAACAGATGAGATCATGGGATAACCATTGCCATATAAATCGCTGTCTTATATCCTGTTAATCAACAGACCAACTCACTTGAGAAAGGCTTCCCAAGTGAATAACTAACCAC
>ERZ791682.408-NODE-408-length-25614-cov-1.8174_pt1 | contig 25614 bp, 24 predicted proteins | sample MGYA00509958_ERZ791682 | MGnify/ENA primary metagenome ERZ791682 (study PRJEB30046, sample SAMN00715194) | human gut metagenome | study: EMG produced TPA metagenomics assembly of the A metagenome-wide association study of gut microbiota in type 2...
TTAATAAATAAAAGAAGAACTATCTTTTATTTATTAAATTTAAAGAATATTATTAACATACTAAATATTGACTTTTATTTTAAAATGATGTATTATCTATAATGTAAGTATACAGTTTCAAATTATGGATTAAAGGTTTTTTTAGATAACTAATAAACACTACTGTTCTCTTTTTTATATAAAAGAGAACTTTTTTTATTTCCTCTCTTTCCTATTAAGATTCCAAAAATTCCTGCTCCAAAGAAAATATTAAGAAACCTATTTTAAGAAAATTGTCTGAAAAAATTATTTTTTTAACACAAAAAAATACAGAGATTTTATTCCCTGTACTTTTTTATTTATCGATTTTATTTTTTCTTACTTACTTTTTCCTCTTTCCTCTGTGTGCATTATTTATAGCTTTTATTATCTTCTTAATGAAGACTATCTTCTGATATCTCAAAAAAAACGTTAAGGGTTTTTCCATGAACGGTTTTACCATTAATGGTTTCTTAATGAATAGTTAAAAAATTGATTTTCAGCATATTTTTAATTTAGTTTTATAATTTCCTCCTGTATTTTTATTTCTGTTTTTAAAGTGGTTGAAAGATTTAGTATCTACTTTAAAAGTTTTAATAAAAAAAATCCATGAGTTTTAGAATTTTTATCTCTAAAATTACATGGACTTAAAAAAATTTTCTTAACATTATTTTCTTTATATATAGTAATTTAATTAAAAATGTACCCTTTATTTATTTTGCCCCTTTGAAATTATTATATACCAATATTAATTTTCTGATGTAAATAGGAAATCTTTTACAAGACTATTTTCTTTCAATTCTGCATATATGCTTGTTTTATTTTTTTCAAAAAGTGCTGTAAGTATTATATTACACAGTTCCATTGGTACTATATAAGAATTAAAAAAACCATTATTTTCAACAGATATTTTAAAAACAATGTCACTCAAAAAACTTATTTCAGAAAATACATTGCTTGTAACAGTTATTATTTTTGCTTTCTTTTCTTTTGCTAGCTTTACAGCTTTTATCTCATCATTTAAAAATCTAGGAAAAGCAAATATTATAACAATATCACCTTTTTTTATATGAGAAAAAGCTTCATATAGTCCCAATCCGCCTTCATTTACACATTCTGCATTAAATCCAAGTCTTTTTACATGCCAAAACATAAATTGAGATATAGCTCGACTTGAACCTATTCCTAAAAAATATATTTTCTTGGCTTCATCTATCATTTCTACAGCTTCATTTACTTGATCAAAGTCTACATTTAATAAAAATTCTTTTATATTTTCAAGATCAGCATTAACTATTTTATTTGCTATATCATTTTTAGAATTAAAATTATCCCAGTTTTTTACTATCCTGTCATCTGGGCTTGTTTCACTAAGTTCTAAAGCTATATAGTTTTTAAAATCATTAAATTTATTAAACCCCATAATTTTAGAAAATCTCAAAACAGAAGCATCACTTACTCCTATCTCTTTTCCTAATTCCAATGCCGACAAAACCATTACCTTTTTAGGATTCTTTACAAGAAATTCAGCTATTTTCTTTTCTACCTTAGTGAGTGTTTTGTAGTTTTCTTTATAAAATTTATGTACTTTATCCATATTTATTCAACCATTCCTTTTCAAAGATAAGTTTCTTTTTTAATTATAACATAATTTAACTTTTTCTTGAAATTTTCCTTTTAAATATTTTGGGGTGTATTTTTTCTAATTTATGGTGTAGAATGTAAATAACAAAAAAATCAGGAGGAGTGTATGGTTATCAATTCAATAAAAATGGTTATCGATCAAAAAAATCTATTACATAACATAGATTATTTAAAAAAATTAAGAGGAAAAAATATCCTTCCTGTTGTTAAAGCCAACGCTTATGGACATGGGGTAGAGTTGATAGTAAAGGCTCTTTATGCTGGTGGACTGAAAGAAGTTGCTGTAGCACGTTATATTGAAGCTGAAAACATCTTGAAAATGAACTTAGGAAATGATTTTAGAGTTCTCGTCTTTGAAAGTATTGGAGATATTGAATTGATAAAAAATAATCCTAATCTAGACATAGCTGTCAATGATCTTAACGAACTAAAAGATTTTATAAAAGCTGGAATCCCATCTGATAGAATGCAGCTTAAAATAGATCTTGGATTTGGAAGAAATGGTATATCTCTTTCTGAAATATCTGAATTAGAAAAATTCACTGATGAAAATAATTTAAAGTTTAAAGGTATATTTTCACATCTTTTTGCTGTAAATTATGAAGATGGTTTGGAATTAATAGATTTATTCACAGATGTAGTAAATTCTATAGGAAAAGATAAATTTGAAATGATACATCTGCAAAATAGTGCTGCTGTAATGAATTACAATTGCGAGATAGCTACTCATATGAGAGTAGGGATGCTTACATATGGGCTGCAGGAAGTTGGTTATTTTGATCCAAATTTAAAACAAGTCTTTTCTTTAGAAGGACAGATAGCTGGTGTAAGAGATATTGAAGATCATAAATATGTTGCATATGAATTAAAAGATGATCTGGATATTGAAGGATGCAAATATTTGGCAAAAATAAAAATAGGATATGGGGATGGTTTTCTTAAAAGAAATGAAAAAAGTAAATGTATCATCAACAACAAAGAATTTAAAATAGCTCAAGTAACTATGGACAATACATTTATAGAAGTAGATGGAAGTGTAAAAGAGGGAGATAAAGTTCTTTTATACAATGACATCACTAAAGCTGTAAATTTTACTGGAATGAATATATATGAACTTTTAACTATATTAAGTCCTAGAATCCCTAGAGTATATAAATATTAACAGTCAATAAATTAATAGAGTTAAAATATATTATTTTACAAAAATAGTGAGAAGCCTTGATATTTTTGGCTTCTCACTATTTATTTACATCAGCATAGCTGCTATTGGATATCCTATAATTACAGTTATTATAATAGATAATGTCATAAAAATTAATCCATACTTCATCACACTGCTGGTATCAGACCATCCTGATCCAATAGCCATAGCAACATGAGGCATAGCTGGTGGAGTAGCAAAAGCATAAGCAGACATCATTCCTATGATTGCCACCACTGCTGGACATGAAATAGCTCCATTAGTTGCTTGTACCAATGGAATAGCCACTGTTGTCACAACTGTTACTGTCACCATATTTGAAGAAAAATTAGTTTGTATGCAAGCCCATGCTGTAAATGCTACTACAAGAAGCATAGGATTGATATCTTTTAAAATTGGACTTAGCACATTTATCAAATAGTCAGCCAGTCCTACATTTCCATTAGTCATGGCACTCCCTATGGCAAGAGTTCCAGCAGCCATTATTATGCTTGACCATTGTACACCTTTTTTCATTCCTTCAGCAAAATTTAATAAAGGCTTTCCATCAAATGAAATAATTGAGTACAGAATTATTCCAAGCATAGGAGGCATTGCAGTTCCCATACGGCTTATTTGTGTAACTGCTGGAAAAATTTCTTTTAATAAGCTAGGAAGAACCCATAAAGCTACCACTAAACAAAATACAGCAAGAATAGTTTTTTCTTTCTTCTCCATTGGTTTTAATTCATTTTTTAAAAAAGAAATATCTATATTTTTTATCTGAGACATATCAGGATTCATAATAAATCTAAACATCAGCAAAAGAAGGACAATGCATATAATTCCAACTGGTATAGCAAATGCCATATATTGAGCATATCCAATAGTTAACCCAGTAGCTGTAGTATAAAATCCCATAGCCATAATGCTGAATACATGAGCTATTGGAGTCATTCCAGCTGATACTGATACAGCAAATGTCAATCCTATCATCAGCATATTTCCTATTTTATCACCTTTTTTTAATCCCAATATTTCATTAATTTTTTCCAGTATAGGGAGAAAAACAACAAAAAGTACTGTTGGCGAAACAAAACATCCTATACATATAATAGCTGTAAGAAAAGAAATTATAAACATCCAAGGACCTTTTTTCGCCATTGGACTTGTAATAAAGTAAAGAGCACATCTTTTTAAAAAAGGAGTTTCTGATAAAACATAGGTACACATAAAAGTACACATTAGAAAAGCAAAAGTTTCATTTCCAAAAGAACTAAGAAATACCCCTTTAAATCCTATTCCAGGAATCATTCCTATAGCAGCTATACAAAGAAGACTTGGCCAGTCTATAGCTACTGTCAGCCATAGCAGAAGGCTTCCAGCAAATATTCCTGTTACAGCCATACCTGCAGGCTTCATCCCTTCTGGAAGTGGCAGAAATCGTCCAAAAATAATTAATGCAAATGATATCATTATGTAAAAATTTCTTTTAGAATCTTGATTCATATATCCCCCTTATAATATAGCCCCTTGTTTTTTTAATTCTGACTTTATAGAATCAACATCTATCTCTTCATATTCAGCCATATATGCCGCCCCTACTCCAGCAGCATGTCCAGTTCCAAAACTTATCCCCATCACACGTACTGATGCAAATGCCATGGAATCAGCACTTACAGTTCTTCCTGCACTCCATAAATTTTTAATATTTTTAGACATTAATATGTCTATTGGAATATCATAGTAATCATTTTCTTTTACCCATAAATATTCAGCCATTTTATCAAGCTTCTGATGATTTTCACATGGCCATGCTCCTCTTGCTATCCCTCTTTCATTTTTCACTGCATTAAGGACTTCGTCTAAAGAAAGTGTATATTTTCCAACAATATGTCTAGTTTCTCTTATCCCTAATTTAGGCCCTGTTGATACCAATATACAGTTTTCCATTCCAGGTATATATTTACGAAAAGCCTGTATATATTCTTGTGCCTGTCTTCTTGTATTCATCTCACAAGCTGTTAATACAGCACAATCTAAAGAATTTACCTGTACACTTGGTAAAATAGCATATCCATATTGATCTACTTTAAAAATTATTCCTGTATCTTTGCTTAGATTTTTAAATCCATCTTTTTTAGCAGCTTGAACAGCTTTTTCTATTACATCTTGTGAAAGCTTTATCCCTATATCAAAATTTCCTATCCTCATAACATTTGTAGACATTTGAGTAGTTCCACCAGGATTGCCAAATATGATTTCAGCTCCAGATAAATAAGCTAAATTTCCATCTCCACTGGCATCTACAAAAGCTTTCCCTTCAATGAAAACACTCCCCATATCATCAACACATTCAATCATTGTTATTTTTGAATTTTCCGTTTTAGCTTTTATTAAAGTACAATATAGTAAAGTTGGTATCTCATTTTCCAATACTAATTCATCCAGTACAAACTTTAATGCTTCTGAATCTAATGGAACAATAGCATTTCCCACTGTGGAAAGACGATATCCATCATATTTTCCTATAGCAGCTAATTTGTCTAATACCATCTGTCCTACCCCGCCAATTATTTGTTTTGGTTCAGATCCACTAGTAAAAAATCCACAATAAGAAGCTACATTTGCATTGGTTGCCTGTCCTCCCAAACAACTGCTTCTTTCTATCAGGACAACAGACTGTCCTCTCTTCTTAGCTCCTATTGCTGCTGAGATTCCTGCTGCTCCTCCTCCAATAACTACAACATCATATTTTAGTTTTCTTTCCATTCCATACTCCTTTTGCATATGTAGTTTTAACTTGTAATTGGATTATATCAAGAGAATTATTATTTGTAAAAATCAAAAAAACTATAAAGTTGATAGCTAAAAACTATATTTAAATTGACAATAAACTGATAAAAATGTAATAATAATATATATATTATCTTATTTATGAAAGGAAGTGGGTTTATGGAAAAAACTCAATTGATGTATGTCACAGCTGCAGCTAAACATGGCAATATAACTAAAGCAGCTGAAGAATTATGTATATCTCAGCCATCTCTTTCTAATCAAATTATAAAGTTAGAGAATGAACTTAATATAAAACTTTTTGAAAGAAAAAGACATAGAGTGGAATTAACAGAAGCTGGAAGGGCTTTTGTTGAATCATCACTTCCTATACTCAATAGTTTTAGAAAATTAGAACAGCTTATGGGAGAGTATGCTTCTATGAACAAAGGAAGTATTAATATCGGAATTTTACCTATTTTTTCTGCATTACAACTTCCTGATTATCTCTATGAATTTAAAGAAAAATTTCCAAAAATTGATATGATAATAAAAGAAAGTGGAAGTTCATCATTAGTTAATTCTATTTTAAAAAAAGAGCTAGATGTGGCATTTACTATACTTACAGATGTATCTTTAAATAAATTAAAAACAGAATTGAATATAATAAAACTACAAAAAGATAGAATTGTAGCAGTAGTCAATGAAAAACATAAACTTGCAGGGAATAAAAGTATTGAATTGAAAGACCTTGCCAATGAAAAATTAATCTTTTCTAATGATAATTTTCAATTTCCAAATATAATATTAAATTATTTAAAACTACATCAAATTCCATATCAGATTTCATGCAGCTGCACTCAAATGGAAACTATTTTTAATTTAGTATCCAGAGATTTTGGAATAACATTCTGCAGTGAAATGACAGCGAAAAAAGAACTAAAAAAAAGTGAAAACAGGAATACTAAATTAAAAAGTATCCCTATCAGCCCTTTATCTGAACGGACTATTTATCTTATATCAGGAAAAAACTCTAGTTATCATCCTACAATAGATAACTTTACCAGATTTATAAGAGAAAAATATAATATAAAAACATTGAGATAAAAAAATTAATTAATGCTTCTCTAGTATCAGAAATCTCTCTGATATTGGAGAAGTTTTTTTATAGATATTTTTCTTTCTGTTAGTTAACTTTTTGTTTATTTATTGAAAATCTATTTTTCTTTATTTTTTCTCTAAAATCTATTTTTTATCTCCTGTGAGTATATATTTTTCCACGTTTTTTCATAATTATATAGTCTTTTTAGTTAATTTCTTCCATATAAATAGATTGACTTAGAGTTGCAATAGGAGTAAAATATTCCTTAAATAAAAATTTATTTCAAATTTAGTTTTAAAAACTATATAGAGGAATGGTGTTATGGAAATTAAAAATAATTTAGAAAAAATATTAACTTTTAACAAAGAATTTGTAGAAACTAAAGAATATGAAAAATATCAAACTACTAAATATCCTGAAAAAAGAATAGTAATAGTTTCTTGTATGGATACAAGGCTCACAGAACTTCTGCCAAAAGCTATGAATCTTGAAAATCCAAAAATAATTAAAAATGCTGGTGGACTTGTAGTACATCCTTTTGGAAGTGCTATGAGAAGTATTCTTATCTGCATTTATGAGTTTAATATCAAAGAAGTCTTTATAGTAGGGCATTATGACTGTGGTGTGAGCAACCTTAATGCTGATAAAATAGTTGAAAAAATGGAGTCAAAAGGAATTGATATGAATACTCTGAATACACTTTTCTATTCTGGTATAAATGTAAAAGACTGGATGCATGGATTTGACTGTGTGGAAGAATCTGTAGAAAGAAGTGTTTCTGTAGTGAGAAATCACCCTCTTGTTCCAAAAGATGTTGCAGTTCATGGTCTTATTATGGACCCCCTTACTGGTGAAATCAATCTAGTAATAAATGGATTCGATTCAATGAGCAAATAGTTTTCTTTTAAAAAAATTTTTACTAAAATTTAATTTTTCTACAGTACTATGATATAATAATATATCATCAACAGCAGGAGGGTTCAAAATATGTTTAAACTTTTTTTTAAGGGAATAATAATTGGTGTGGCAAATATCATGCCTGGAGTTTCTGGAGGTACATTAGCCGTTATAATGGGAGTTTATGATAAACTTACAGAAGCCATTGGAAATTTTCTTACTGTTCCTTTTAAAAAGAAGATAGAGTATGGGAAATTTTTACTTCAGATTTGTTCTGGAATGCTTATAGGAATAATACTTTTTGCTAAGATAATAGAATTCTGCTTCATTAATTATCCAAGAAGTACAGCTGCTTTTTTTAGTCTGCTCATCCTCCCTTCTATACCTTTTATAGTAAAAGGAGAGAATAAAAAAGACAGAGGAAATATTACAGCTTTCATCATTGGAGCTGCCATTACTTTAGTATTCGTATTTCTGGACTATCGTTTTGGAAGCGACACAGATCCAAAAACACTTGTACAGGTAATAACAGTTTCTTATTGTATAAAGCTTTTCTTCTGTGGTGCATTAGCTGCTGGAGCTATGATAATTCCTGGAATCTCTGGTTCTCTGCTCCTATTGATGCTGGGAGAATACTATAATATACTTGGATTTGTCAGTAAATTCTTTGATGGTGCAGTGCATATTGCAAGTTACAGTTCTGTCACTGAGATAATACAGAATCTCTATATTATTCCTCTTACTGTTTTTTCTTTAGGAGTGATAATCGGGCTGGTAGTAATAGCAAAACTTATTAATATGCTTCTTTCTTCCAAACATAGAAGTGCAGCTCTTTTCTTTATTGCAGGTATTATAGTTGTATCTGTTCTCCAGATATGGGTAAATCTTTATAAATAATTATAAAACAAAAAAGATGGCTGTCAAATTTCTAAAATTTACTTTAGATTTCTGGTTGCCATCTCTTTTTTATATATGAGCTAATGGCAGCATTATATCTTTTCCAAATCCAACTACATCTATATTAAATAGAGATTCAGCAACCATTTTAGAAAGAACTATTGTCGTCACTGCTGGCACCTAATGCAGCTCCTATCACCTTAATAGCTGTATAACAAGTGAATATAGAATATTTGTTTCAATATTAACTATAAATTTAATTATTGACTTTCATTAAAATTTAAATTATCTCTTAATTCTATAATTTTGTTTCTTATAATTTCAATTACCTTTATAAATTCCTCATCTGACTTTCCAGTAGGGTCTTCCAATCCCCAATCTTCCCTGTGTTCACAAGGTAAAAATGGACATTCAACATTACATCCCATAGTTATTATAATGTCAACTTTTGGAATATCATCTAATAGCTTTGGTTTTTGAGTTTTCTCCATATCTATTTCATAATTTTTTTTCATAAGTCGTACAGCATCTTGATTAATCTGAGTTTTTACTTCAGTTCCTGCACTGTAACTTTCAAAAATATTATCTGCATAATATTTTCCAAAAGCCTCAGCTATTTGGCTTCTACAAGAATTATGAACACATATAAAAGCTACTTTTTTCTTTGTCATTTTATAGCCTCTCTTTATAATTTCTCAATTATTTTTTCAATTTCTTCTGATTTCAATACTTTTCCATAAGAAACTACTTTTTCATCTATAACTAAGCCAGGTGTAGACATTATCCCATAACTTGAAATTTCTGCCATGTCAGTTACTTTTTCAATATTAGCTTCAATATTTAAAGTAAGAAGAGCTTTTTTTACATTGTCAGTTAAGTTAGTACAATTTTTACAGCCAGTACCTAAAATTTTTATATTCATAATTCCTTCTTTTTTTATCACATTTTCTTCTGAAGCTTCTTTTTCATTACAACTACCACAACTGCAATTGCTTTTGAAAATTTTGTTAAATATTCCCATTTTATTCACTTCCTTAAATATATTTTTTATTTTTAAATAAATAAGTAACTAAAAGCATTAAAAGCATATCCTATTATAATTATTCCAGCAGCAACTATTCCAACAAAATTTATAAGTAATTTATTTTGTACTACCTTTTTTAACATTATTATAGATGGTAAACTTAAAGCTGTAACTCCCATCATAAATGATAGAATTGTTCCAACTCCAACTCCTTTAGCAAATAAAGCTTCTGCAATAGGGATAGTTCCAAATATATCAGCATACATAGGAATTCCAATAATAGTAGCTATTAAAACTGAAAAAGGGTTGTTTGTTCCCAATATCTTTTGAATAATTTCAGCAGGAATCCAGTTATGAATTAAAGCTCCTATTCCAACTCCAACAATAACATACCAAAAAACTTTTTTTACAGTTTCCTTCACTTGTTCATGTGCATATATAATTCTTTCTTTAGTTGTAAGTTCTGGAGAATATATTTCTGTATTTCCAAGAGGTTTTGTAAATTTTACAACATATTTTTCCATTCCCATTTTATCTAAAATACTTCCTCCTATTACAGCTAAGACTAAGCCTACAATCACATAGATAACTGCTATTGGTAATCCAAAAACACTTATCAATAAAATGAATGAACCTAGATCAACTAAAGGAGAAGATATTAAAAAAGAAAAAGTTACTCCTACAGGAAGTCCAGCATTTGTAAAACCTATAAATATAGGTATTGACGAACAGCTGCAAAAAGGAGTTACTGTTCCAAGTAAAGCACTTAAAATATTAGCTTTTATTCCTTTAAAATTCCCAAGTATTTTTTTTGTTCTTTCTGGTGGAAAAAAGCTTTGAATATATGAAATAACAAAAATAAGTATAGATAAAAGTACAATTATTTTTATTGTATCATATATAAAAAATTGTATACTTCCTCCTACCCTGCTATCAGCATTAATTCCAATATTAACAAGACCTTTTTTTACTAAATTATTTAACCATAACATTTTTAAAAATTGATTTTCAAAGAAGTCCCATAGGCTGATAATTATTGACATGAATTTTCCTCTCCTTTTAGATTGGCAGAACTAAAGTCTAATATATTATTTAATATTTTTTTTAATTCTTTGCTCCCATCTTCATCAAAAGAATAATAGCTCCATTTACCATCCTTTCTACATTTGATAATTCCACTATCTGATAATATTTTCATATGATGTGATAAAGTAGACTGTCCTATATGGAGTTCTTCTAAAATTTTACAAGCACATTTTTCCCCTGACTTTAGCATTTCCAAAATAAAAATTCTATTAGGATCACTTAAAGCTTTAAAGACTTTTGCCATTTTTTCATATTTTTTTTCCATTTCCTCACCTCAAATCTATTTTTATCGATATATCATAAAACCATTATACATTCATATATCTAAATATGTCAATATGTTTTTGTAAAAAAAAGTTTTAGAATCTCTAATTTGAAAAATCCTAAAACTTAATCTGTTTTTTATTTTATTTTTTATCCTCCAGAAGAAAATCGCTTTTTCCTCCAGTTTTGCTCATAAGTTTAATTTCTCCTATAACCATGTGTTTATCTATAGCTTTACACATATCATATATAGTAAGAGCAGCTATACTTACAGCTGTAAGAGCTTCCATTTCCACTCCAGTTTTTCCAGTAGTCTTTACAGATGCCTCTATCCAGATTCTATCTGCTTCAATCTCAAACTCTATATCTGCTCCTGTCAAAAGTATATTGTGACACATAGGTATCAAATCCCATGTCTTTTTAGCTCCACATATACCTCCTACCTGTGCTACAGAAAGGACATCTCCTTTCTTTATTCTTCCTTCAGTTACTGCCCTGATTGTATCTGCTCCCATTTGGATATATCCTCTAGCCACAGCTTTTCTTTTTGTTTCATCTTTCTCACTGACATCAACCATTCTGGCTCGTCCATTTTCATTAAAATGTGTAAAATCCATTTTCATACCTCTTATTTTCCAAATGTACAGTTAGGATAGTGACATACTTCACAACTTTGACAAAGTCCTCCATTCCCATACATCATAATATCTCTAGTTGTAAGTCTTTCTCCACTCAATACTCTTGGAAGAACTAAATCAAATATAGTTCTCTTAGCAAACATCACACATCCAGGAAGTCCCATCACTGGTACATTTCCAAGATATGACAACAGAAACATAGAACCTGGCAGAACAGGCGACCCATAACTTACCAGTTCTCCTCCCAGCTCTATTATTGCAGATGGCGTCACATCATCAGGGTCTACAGACATTCCTCCTGTGAATATCAGCATCTCTGCTCCCATATCCAACAATTCCTGAGCTTTTCTTTTTATCATATCTTTATCATCTTGTGATAGAAATTGAGCTATTACTTCACAATCAAATTCTCCAAGCTTATCAGTAACTATCTTTCCAAATTTATCTTCTATTCTTCCATAGAAAACTTCATTTCCAGTAGTTACCATTCCTACTTTATATTTTTTATAACTATTTACATTTAGTATAGGAGTTTTTATAATACTTTCAGCCTTCTCCATTTTTTCTCTGTCAATAACCAGAGGAATAACTCTTGCTCCTGCAATCAGTTCACCTTTCTTTACTGGAATATTATCTGGAAGAGTAGCAAAAGATATCTCCCCAAGCATATTCAGCTCTAAAAGTTTTTCTGTATCTACTTTTAATACTCCATCCTCTTGAGCATAAAAATTTATTTTCCCCTCTTTTATCTCATCAGCCAGTCTGATATTTTTACCTTTTCCTAGCTTTCCAAGTACAAGAGCTGCATCATTTTCATGCATTCCCTTATCTCCAAGTTCAAAAACATATATATTATCTTTTCCAAGTCTTAATAGTTTTTCTACATCTTCATCTTTTATTATATGTCCTTTTTTGAAGGCTCTTCCCTTTACTTCTCCAGGAATTATTTCTGTAATATCATGTTGTAATACACATCCTACTGCATTTACAGTTTTTATCTTTTTCATTATTTCTCTGCTCCTTTAAAAAAATAGTTATAAAGGCACATAATACAGAAACTTATTATAAGCACTATTACCAAAAGTAAATTAGCTGTTCTGTCATCTCCACGCTCTACTGCTGAATATATGGCAATAGACATAGTCTGTGTCTTTCCAGGGATATTTCCAGCAAGCATAAGGGTAGCTCCAAATTCTCCCAATGCTCTCCCAAAAGATAATACTATCCCTGCAAGTATATTCCTTCTTATCAATGGGAGTATTATCAGACGAAGTATCTGAAAATCAGAAGCTCCCATTTCTTTACCAGCTTCTCTATAGGTATAATCCAATGAGGAGAACCCAGCTTTTATACAATTATACATAAGAGGCAGTGACACTACAAATGCAGTGATTATACCTGCCCACCAAGAAAATATTACCTGAATATTGAAAAACTCATACAGATATGAACCTATTATCCCTCTTTTTCCTAAAAATATAATAAGGATATATCCCAAAACTGTAGGAGATATAAAAAGAGAAAGATTTATAAGCATTTCTACTATACTTCTGAGTTTTTTACTTCTATTTTCCATACCCCATACTAAAAGTATTGCTACTATCAGTGTCAACACAGTAGATATGGAGGCTATCTTTAAAGTAAGAAACACAGCATTTATATCAAATCTATTGTTCATTTGCTACTTTAAATCCAAATTTTTCAAAAATTTCTATTGATTCTTTAGTTGTAAGGAATCTGTACAGGCTTTTTACTTCATCTCTCTCTTTATCTTTTAATATACCACAACTATATATGATAGGTGTATGAAGTGTATTAGGCACTTCAAAAACTATTTCAGCATTTTTCATAACTTTACTGTCTGTTTTGTAAATCATAGCATAGTCAACTTCGTAAAGGTCTACATACTGCATAGCACTTCTTACATCTTTAGACAATACAAAATTTTCCTGCATTTTATCCCATAACCCTACGTTTTCCAAAGTTTGTTTAGCATATCTCCCTGCTGGCACTGTATCAGGATCACCTATTGCTACCTTATGTTCAAGCATTTCAGAAAGGTTGTCTATTTTCTTTCTTCCTGCTACTACCATGGTATTTTCAAGGATATCTTTAGAGAATTTTTCTGATACCAAATCCTGTTTCTTCAAATCTTCTAAATCTTTTTTAGATGCAAAAAATACAAAATCTACAGGTGCTCCCCCTTCTATCTGCTTTTTCAAAGCTCCAGAAGCTCCAAAATTTATATTTACTTTTACATTTTTATTTTCTTTTTGATAATTTTCTACTACTTGAGATAATACTTCATTTAAACTTGCTGCTGCACTTATAGTTATCTCTTTTTTCTCAGTTTTTCCACATGCTGTTAGTAAAAAAATTGAAACTACTGCTGCTGTTATCTTAAAAAATTTTTTCATCTACCCACCTCATTATTTTATCTTAGACCATTTTATCAGATTTAACATTTTATATCAAGAGTTCGAATTTTTATTTTACAATTTTCGTTGTTTTTTAAATATTTTTTCATTTTTTTCTTGAAAAATATATGATATAATAAAAAAAATCATTATGGAGGCAATAATATATGTTTAGAACTGCTATTGTTTGTATGAGTGACAAAGGTGCAAAAGGAGAAAGGGAAGATATTTCCACTAATGTAATAGAGAAAATTGTTACTGAAAATGGATATAAAGTAGTTAAAAAGATACTGATTCCTGATGAATATGAACTTATCAAAGAAACACTTAAAAATATATGTGATAATAATGAAGCTGATTTGATACTTACTACTGGAGGTACAGGATTTGCTAAAAGAGATGTTACTCCTGAAGCAACACTAGAGATAGCAGACAAGATAGTTCCTGGTATACCAGAAGCTATAAGAGCATACTCTATGACTATCACAAAAAGAGCTATGCTTTCCAGAGCTGCTGCTGGTATAAGGAAATCTACTCTCATTATAAATATGCCTGGAAGTCCTAAAGCTGTTGAGGAATCTCTGTCTTTTATTATAGATTCCCTCTCTCATGGATTGGAAATTTTAGTGGGAAGTGCTTCTGACTGTGCAAGATAGCATAGCTGTTAGATATTTTTAGTTCAAATAAAAAATAGGTGCTCATAAGTTAGATTTTCATTAATAAGAAATCTTTCTGCTTATGAGTCACCCTTATTTTAGCTTAGTAAAATATTAAAGTAAACTTTAGAAATTTAGAATTTAGAAATATTTATATATCTTTTCTAATGAAAAATTGCTAAAATCTTAGTTTTACTTTCAGATTATTCTCTTCTTTAATTAAAAGAAAATAAATAAACTCTCAAAATTATCTTTCTTCACTTCTTTCTTGTGCATATCTGTGAGCTGCTTCCTGTTTAGTTTCCATCTGCCTATTTTCTTTTTTCTCACCTATACCTTTTTTTTCCTGCATACTTACTTCAATTTTACTCATTTCTAAAGGTTTTCCATCTCCTTGTTCTGCATATACAATTCCATTTAATAAAGCCATAACCATTAATGTTGATAATATCATTGTTGTTTTTTTCATTTTCGCATCTCCTTTGTTATCATTTTTTATTAACATATACAAGAATATTTCTTTATATATATAATTATAAACCTTCAAGTTAGTTTAAGGTCAAGTATTTTTTAAAAAAATTTTATTAAAAAAATATAGTAAATTTCATCTAAAGTTGTTATTATTATATATGAATATAATTGATTTTAAACTTTTAATTTTGCAATAATTTTATGCCTTAAAATTATTCAGGGAGGAAATATGCAAAAATATTTTTTAGTTGGAGAAATTTCTAAGATTCTTAAAATTCCACGCTCTACATTGAGATACTATGATAAAGAGGGGATTGTTTCTCCTAAATTAAGAAAAGAGAACAACTATAGATACTATTCAAGAGCTCAAATAATAACAATAAAGAAAATAAGCACAATGAGAAAATTAGGACTTACCCTTGAGGAAATTAAAATCTTTTTCAGCAAAAAATCAGATAGCAGAAGTAAGGAAATAGAAAAAGATAAAGAACTCATAACAAATGTTTTAGAAAGAGTAAATGAAGATATAGAAAAGCTGAAGATAATAAAGAAAGATTTAGAAGGACATCTAAAGAGAATGGATAAAGCTTCAAAAATACCTATTGGAATTCCTTTTATTGAAGAAATAAAAAATATAAAAGGGTTAAAAATATATGAAGAGGAAAATCGTAAAACACTTACTTTTCCTAATAAAAAAATACTGGAATTAATTACTGAATATGATGGAAAGATATTATTTTATATAACTAAAAAGGATCTAAGTGAAATGGATGATGTAAATGTTCTAGGGTCAGGATATATTGTTGTAAAAGGTGATAAAAAAGTTGAAGAAGTTATTTTAAAAAAAGGCAGATATGCCTGTATGTTTTTGAAAGGAAATCATTTTGAAAATAAAGTTTCAATAAAAAAATTAATTAAATGGATAGAGGAAAATAATTTTAAAAGAGCAAATGATGAAGTTAATATTATAATTGAACCAGGAAATTTAAGTATAAAAAAAAGAGAAGATATTTTCTATAAAGTAAGTATATTGATTGAATAACAGGTAAAATGGAGGTATTAATGATGATACACGATTTACTGCAGAATTTCTGGAAATATTTTGCAGCTGTAATTATAATAGTATCTGCATACTTAGTCTTAAAAAAGCTCTTTGAAATAATTATTGGACTCATTGTTGTTTCAGGGCTAGTATGGTTTTATTTTCTTAGATAATATTTCCTACTAATTAAGGCAGTTAGAATATCTAACTGCCTTAATTAGTGAGATACAACAGTAAAAACTGCTGTGATCTTTATTTTTCAATTTTAAATTAGAAAGATTTATTGTCTTCTCTATCAAAATTACATCTCTGGTTCTCTGCTGTCTTTTTAATCAATCCACACTTATTTCTTATAGATTGATTATCAACTATTAATTAAAAACATTAAGCATTGGATTTGCATATAAGAGAATAAGTGCTACTACAAGTGCAAATATTCCTGTTGATTCAGCAACTGCCTGTCCTAATATCATTGTAGTTATAATATTAGCTTTCTGTTCAGGAATTTTTGTAACTGCCTCTACTGCTTTCCCAGCTGTATAACCTTCCCCTATTCCTGCTCCTAACCCTGCTATCATAGCACAACCAGCACCTATAGCTGATGCTCCCAATACTATTGCTTTCATAGTAGAAACATCTAAATTCAATAAAAAATTCATAATTTTACTCATCATCAAAGTTAAATCCATCTCACCCTCCTCAATTAATTAATCACAATTAAATAATAGGTAGAAGTCAATGAACCTTCTTTTTAAGTATTCCTTTCTTTTTTAGAGTAATGTTTTATGAGTCATTTTAAAGAATCAAAATGTAAAGATATGGAGGAATTCTTGGCTTTATCTCTATTTTTTTGTAATATATTTTTTACACTCTCTATAATTCCATTATACTCTTGAAAATTAAAAAATCAATTCATTTTTTTATAGAAATATATTTTTAGATACTCAGAATTATGAATAAAGATATTTTACAAATATAAAAAAATTTTTATAAAATTTAGTTGTTATATAAAAAATGAACCTGATCCTTCAGTCAGTTTATTTCATCTTCTATTTAGATATAAGTCCTTTTACTCCACCTGATATAAGAAGCGTCACATCTTTTAATACTTTTGGCATTGAAAATACTCCTGAATAAGCTATATATCTAGGTTCCCATTCAGGATAGAATTTATTCTTAAATAGTTTCAATCCTTGAAAGTTATAAAAACTCTCTCCATTTTTAAATACAAAGAGTCCTATCTTATTCCATACAGGAGCTATATCTCTATTCTCCATACCAGAAAGAGGTGCCATTCCAAGACTGAACCTCTCATATCCCTCATCTTTTGCCCAGAGTATTATATAGATAAAAAGATATTCCATAGTTCCACTGATACATGATCTTAGATATCTCATAAGGTCAACAGCTGCTTCTTTTTTAGAGTCAGTAACCATTATATTTGCAAAAGCTATTATTTCCTCATCTTTTTTAAGTACAGCTATTGGAAAATTATTCAGATATTCCTCATCAAAATATCCCAGAGAAAAGCCTTTCTCTTTAGCTTTTTTACTTTCCAGCCACTCATCAGATATCTCCTTTAATCTTTTCATATATTTTATTCCTTCACCTTTTGGAATAACCTCAAAAGTCATATTTTCCTTATTAAGTTTGTTATATGTGTACCTTATATTCTTTCTTTGAGGTATATTCAATGTAAATTCTTTAAGGTCAATTACTCCCTCTTCTCCTATCTTCAGGAAATTCAATCCAACATCCAGATAAAAATCAAGATAGTCTTTAGATACTTCATAGAATACAGGCTGTTTATTATTTTTTCTGCACAGCTCATAAAATTTCCAGATAGAATCCCCAGCTTTTTCAGGTTTCCCCACAGGATCACCCATAGCTATGTAACTTTTACCACTTTTACCATACATTATAAAACTTTCTTCTCCATCTTCCAGCACAATTTTCTTGTCATTTAGAAGCACCAGATTCCCTTCAGGATTATCTGAAAGAGAAAGACATTTTTTTACTTTTTCACTCACTTCACTGCTTTCTATTTCTACTATTTCATTTACAGGAGCAAAAAGCTTCCATACTCCAAATACTATAAGAGTAGCAGATATTCCAATAGTAGTTCTTAAAAATCTTGGAAACTCTTTGTTAAAGGCTACTTTCCACCATATCTCATTCATATAATCTGATTTGCTGTATGCAAAAAATCCTATATAAAGACTTGATATAGCTACTAAAAATATCATTACCATCCAGTTGAGAGTAAACTTTTCATTTATAATAGAAGTTTTTCTATAGAAATACTTTTTCAATGGAATTATTATAACCAGTATAATTCCCAGAAAAAAAGCTTCTTCATAGTCTAGTCCTTTCAGCAGTGAAAGAGTCATCCCTGCTCCAAGAAATACTATTGTCATATAGTATGCTCCATTGAGCCTCTTTTTAATTCCATAGGCAAGTATCAATAGAACTGCTCCAGTTATACTTCCAAGAAAATGTGATACCTTGATGGTAAATACAGGAAGAAGATCTTTTAATATTTTTATTCTGTAAATAAGGGGAGGCATACTTCCAGAAACTATAAGAACAATTCCAGCTGCAAATATCAATATAGATATGAGAAGAGGAATAAGAGAAATTATCATTTTACCAAGAACAATAGATATATTCTTCAGCTCTCCTTTTTTCAATATAACTCTGTAGATGCAATAAGATACCAAAGCTATTCCAAAAGGAGCTATATAATAAAGAAGTCTGAATATTATTAAAGCTGCTACTATTACTGAGGGAGGATAATATTTTCCCATTAAAGTAAGAAATACATAATCAAAAGCCCCTATTCCTCCTGGGAGATTACTTAATACTCCTATGATCTGTGCACTAAGAAATATTGGAAAAAATTTGATAAATGTAAGAGAATCATTATGAGGAAGAAAAATGTATATAAGTCCAGATACCATTATCCAGTCCAAAAGAGATATAAGAACTTGAAATATAGATATTTCAAAACTTTTCTTCTTTGAAAATACTTTATGAGAGGAGTATGATATTGCTATTATCAAAAGAATAATTCCTACTTCTCTAGTAGTTCCAAAATAAAAATCAAATCTACTCAAATCTACTGGTTCAAAAGTAAGAAATAATCCTCCTACCCACAAAAGCCCTATCCAGAAACTCACATAGCAGAATTTTATTACATTTATGATACTTTTATATGGAACATTCCACAGAGAATACAAGTTTATTCTCAACCCTGAACCTGTCAGTCCTGAAAGTCCTATAGAATTAGCAAATGCATAGCTTATAAATGAAGTGAATATTATTTTTAAATTAGAAAGCTTGAACTTTTCATTTTTAAATGCCAGTACATCATACATAGTAAGGAGAAGATAATCAACTATTACTATTCCTACCCCAAGTATTACATAACTGCCGTTTATAGCTTTTAAAGAAACTTTTATATCTTTTACACTGTATATCTTCATCTCTTTATGGATAAAATATATCACTACACAGAATATTCCTATTTCAAGTAAATATTTAAGTTTATCATATCTGCCTTTATTATACATATTTTTTCCTCCTAGTCTTTATACCTATTATAAGTATTAGAAAAAAACTATATTATCCTTTTTATAAGGAAAAAAGCCCATGAGCTGCTTTTAATTTCCTTATACATTTTAAGAAAAAAATGGATAACTTTCCAGCAGAAATATAATTTCAGAACTTTCCTAATTTCCAAAATTTAATCCAGCTTTTTGTTATCCACATTCAAATCTATTATCATTAGAATTTTATCTTTATATATTTTTTAATATCTTTCTTATCAAACTTAAATATAGGCATTCCACTTGAATAAGGAGCTATTTCATAGTGTGGATAAAGAAATACTACATTATCTCCTTCAAAATACATAGCTGTATTTTTTACATTTGCCTCTGCATTTTCAAAGAATAATACCTCTTTTCCCTCAGTATTCAAAGCATATCTACTTCCATTATTTTCCTTGCTTTTAGTTATTATATCATTCATTTTCATATTAAAATATTCTTCTGCATTCTCATCAAATATGACATCATAATTAAGAAGAGAATAATCTTTTTTATTTATATTATATGTTTCAACAGTAGTAGTGCCATGTGCTCCCCCTTGATAGATATAGGAAGTCACAACTATTGAAAGTATATTAAAATTATTTTCCTTTAATTCATAACTCATTATAGCTTCTGCTGGAGTTTCACTAGAAGCAGTTTCTGCTGAAGCTGCTATATTTTCTATAATTATCCTTGCACTTTCCTGAAGAGAAAGATTAAGATAGGAAATATCTTCATTATCTATACCTTTTATCTGAGGTATCACTATATCATAAGTATATTTCTCTTTGTTCTCTTTATACTCAAGTTTTTCTACATTAGAATTATCTTTAACTGCAGTTTTTCCATTTTCACATGATATAAAAAGGAAAACAAGCAGCAGCAATCCCAGAAAACTTTTCATCTTTTTCATAAATTTACACTCCTATATTTTTCAAAATAATAATATAATACATTTTATCATATGCTCAACTTTATGTAAATATAAAGTGAAAAAAATGCCATTGTCCTCTTTGAAAGAAAACTAATTTCATTCTCCTCTAAAGAACTCATAAATAATATAAAAAAGAACTATCTAGTTGCAGTAGATAGCTCTCTCTGATATTTTATCTTTTAATTGTAATTGTTAATTTAACTATATACTAAAAGAAAAAGGAGCAAGTTTTTAGTTCAAAATACTAGAAATCTACTATATATTTTTTCCATACTCATTAAAATCTATACCCTGCTCCTAGACTTGTTCTGATATCTTTAGTTTTTTCTGATACTCTTCCTTCTACTTCTCCATAGATACTTACTCCATTTTCAAATACTTTTTCTCCCTTTACTTTCATTACTAGATAATCTCTATCTTCCTTATGTCCTCTTACTTTGAATTTCTTATCCTCATTTCCAGCAAATGATACCATCATATCTGGATCATTTCCTGTAAGCACTCTCTCATATCCCAATGCTATTGTTCCTCTTCCTAATTTGAAATTCTTTATTCCTTCTATTCCTAATCCTGCTGTTGTATAAATATTTTTAGATTTTTCAAATCTTTGAGAATATATTCCTGCTCCCTTTTCTCTAAAGTCTTCATTTTCATATCTGATAATATTTACCTCTCCATATGGATAAATAGATTTTGTCATCTCATAATTTACTTTTGCCCCTGCCTCAAATGTCCAGCTGTCATATTTCCCTTTTGCTTTCCTATCTAGTACAGATAGATTTCTTTCACTCTCATTTCTTTGGAATCCTAGACCTAGATAGCTGTTTACACTAAGTTTATTCTTTTCATAGTTTCCATATAGTCCTGTTCTAAAGTCCTTTATCTCTCCTTTATCATTTCCTGACTTGATATCATTCTCTCCATAAGCTAAATAATATCCACCTTTGTAATTACTGTTAAGTTGAAAATCATTTCCTAATATGAATCCCTTCATATCTATATCAATAGCACTCATTCCCCTATTGCCATCAATGTCTTTCCATCCATTCAATACCTTTACCCACATATTTTTATCCAGTGATATTACTGAATTTTCTGCTCTGTCCAACACCATATCACTATCTGATAATCTTGAATATATTGAGCTGTTTATCCTTGTATTCAAAGGAAGATTATGTATCATATCTCCCTGCAGTCCTCCATATATTTCTTGAAAAGCCCTCAAGGCTATTCTTTCATCTTTTATATTGTATAGAATATCAAGCTCTCTCTGTTCTGACTTTCCAGAAAGGGCTGAATACATATTCTCTAGTAATCTTGATGATGTTCTCTGACTGCTGTTCATACTAGATAAAGAATCTAAGCCAGCTGTTTTATTTACTGCTAAATCATATTTTACAGCTGAATCTCTAGTTAAAGAATTCCCTTGCTCCACATCATATCCTAAGAATAAAGAAAGTTTTCCTGTAAGGTTTTCTACATCTGTATTACCCTTTTCAGACACTAGAAAACCACTATACACATATTCTGGTATAGCTGTTCCACTTATTTCTATTATTGTTCCATCTATATTTTCTATACTTCCTACTGAAAGAGTGTTATTTTTCGTTCCATCTACATTTACTACTATACTTCCTGTTGAGTTAAGTTTTCCTTTTATTGTAAGAATATCTGTACTTCCCCAGCTTCCAGCCTGTACTTTTCCATAGTTGTATAAATCTCCATTAATAGTTCCTTTCCCTGCAATAATTCCAGTGCCCATTTCATCATTAAGACTGTAAGAATCACCAACTACTGAACCGTCTATCTGTAGAGTTCCTCCTCCTGCTATACTTGCTCCTTTATATGTATTATTCCCTGTAAGAGAAAGTGTTCCTGCTCCCTCTTTCAGCAATCCAACTGAAAGTCCTGCCAATCTACTTTCTTCTACTCTTTTATTGTATTCATCTATATATTCTTTTCCATTTGACAAAAGAATATCATTATCAAGAGATGTTACTATTTTTCCACTTTCACTATCATATCTATATTCATTAGAAATATAAAACTTAAACATTTTATCAAAGTATTCTTTTTCTTCATCTGTTAAATTTGTATTTTTAGTTATATATTCACTTAACTTTCCTTTTTCTTCAACAGAAAATTTATTTATATTCGTTACTCCCTCTAAATTTCCTTTTGCTGTCATATACCCAGCTTTTGTTTCAGATATATCATTACTCCATGTTGAATCAAAGCCCATTGTATTTATTGAATAAAGTGCTTGCTCTTTTCCAGCTAGATAACTTTTTACTCTATTATTTGATGAACTTATATCTCCCTTTTCTAACCTTCTGGCATTAAGCGTTCCCAATCCCTTTACTGCCTTTCCTGCATCTAATACTCCCTGTCCATATACTATTTCATATGGTACATTTTCATAAATAGAAATTAAATCTCCTTCCATATAAGTTTCTACAAAATTTTCTTTATTTCCCTCTTCCCCAAACCCTAAATAATATATTCGCAACATCACTTCATTTGCATCATAATATTTTTCTATATCTTCTTTTAATTTATTCTTAGAATCTGATTTCCCAGTAAAATATATCATATTTAAAATAGGGGGGTTATTTACATCTTCCTGTATTGTTCCTACAAATTTTTGAGATTCATCAATAACTTTGTTTGTTGTAGACAGCAATACATCTCCTATCTGCTTTCCTGTCATATATGGAAATGCTTCCTGTACCAATCCACCTACCCCTGTTACCATTGGAGCTGCTTGAGAAGTTCCAGCCATTGGAATATATTCTTGAGAATTAGCAGCATTTGCTGAATTTATCATTACTCCTGGTGCTGATATACTATTTTCTTCATTATATTTATTTAAATCTGAAAATACTGCTAGAAATCCCAGATTATCTTTTCCTGAAAATGTATCTAATGCTGTTACTCCTATTATATTATTTTTTACTTCTTTATCTAGATATGATAATAAAGGAATTAGAGATGGTGTTATATGCCCAGAGTTTGCATTAGCAAAAATTAAAAGTTTATTATATTTTTTCATACTGCTTTTTAATATTTCAATACTATTTTGAGCGTCTTCATCTTCTTCTATTATTTTTAAAAATCCATCTCTGCCTTTGTGGTTTTCTCCATCTGTATTATGAATTTCATCAATATATACTTCATATGCCCAGCTATTATTAACTACTTTTATATCTTCCCTTGTATTAAAATAATCATATGCTTTTATCAGACCTTCACTAGTAGAAAAAAGACCAGATGCAAGATTACTGTTAAAAGCTGCTCCATGCATTCCTTTTCCATCTTTTGAGGCTGACATTATTCCTGCTACATGAGTTCCATGATCATTTTTCAACCAATCCATATCTTCTGGTATTTTTCCTATTACATATGAATTATCTTTACTTGCAAATTCACTATGGGATAAATTTACATAATCATCTACTATTCCCAATGTAACTCCTTTTCCTGTATATCCCTGTGCATATGCTTCTGCTGCATTTATTGTATCTAATGGATTATTACCTTTTCCACTGCCCATATAGTAGTATTCCTCAGTTCTAAATTCCTCTGCTTTCTTTTTTATCTCTTCTTCTGTCATTGACAAAGATATTGTTCCTGTTATTAGAAACATCACTATTGTTCTCAATGTCATTTTTATTTTCCCCTTGAATATTCTCTTCATGTATTTAAAATCTTTCCTAGATATCTTAATTCCTCCCAGATTATTTTATTCTATATTCCTTGTTTTTTTTATAAATATAGTATAATACATTAATTTTGAAAATGGAATATCTTTATTTAATAAAATCTATATCCTAATCTAATATTTTACAATATTTATCCCTTCATCAATATTAAACAAAAAAGAACTATCTGATTATGGCAGATAGCTCTCTTTAGTATTTTATCTTTTAAGTGTAATTATTAATTTGATTATATACTAATTTATCAAAAATACAAGGTTGATATTTATAGAACTAGAATTATACCCCAATACTACTCCAACTATCCATTCTCCTTTAGCTTCATTCTTTCTAGATTGGTTGTACTAATCTCTTTCTACAGAATAAGTTTTTTATAAAATTTAGCCTTTATATTTTATTAGTTTAATAAAAAACTACACCTTCATCTTATCTATCCAAGATTCTGAATGTAGTTTTCTTTCAAATTATTTATAGAATAGAATTCTCTCTTTCCAGCTGAGGTTCAATAATTTCTTCTTAAATACTTTTAAATTATCTTTGGCAAAAGTATATCCTTGTTTTTCTGACATCTTATAGTATTTATATGCCAATCTGTATCTTCCCTGCTCCTCATATATTATTGCCAAATTATTTTGTGCAAGATGGTCTCCTCTATCAGCAGCTATCAGATAATATTTCTCTGCCAAATCCTGCTGATCTAAAGTATTGTATAAGTATCCTAATCCGCAATAACCATAATTACTTCCCTGATCTGCTGCCATTTTATAATATTTTTCAGATTCCTTATACTCTTTCTTTTGCTTATAATAATAATACCCTAGTCTTTCCTGAGAAGCAAGATATCCTTGATTTGCTGATAATTTATAATACTTTTCTGAAAGATCATATTTTTCCTGAACTTTATATAAAAGCCCCATATTGTATTGTGCTACTTTGTTTCCTTTATCTGCTAATGGCTTCCATATCTTTTCTGCTGAATCATAATTTTTCATTTCATAATATTCTATTCCTTTTTTGATTTCCTGAGTTTCCTCTTCTTCATTTCCTAAGACTATAAGAGATATATTAAAAAAAATTATTCCTATAACTAACATTAAAAATTTCTTTCCCCTCATTGTATACCCTCCTTAGTTATAAGTTGTTAGTTTTTACTATTTTATCATATTAATACATTTTTTTAATAACTTCTTTCAGTATTTAGTACTATATTAAATCTACATATTATTTTTATTTTAAGATGTTTGCTAATATTTTATA
>ERZ791682.409-NODE-409-length-25574-cov-2.5568_pt1 | contig 25574 bp, 29 predicted proteins | sample MGYA00509958_ERZ791682 | MGnify/ENA primary metagenome ERZ791682 (study PRJEB30046, sample SAMN00715194) | human gut metagenome | study: EMG produced TPA metagenomics assembly of the A metagenome-wide association study of gut microbiota in type 2...
ACAAGTAACTTTAGCACATTTGATAGCTCATCCAGATAAGGATATTTGTAAAAAAATAGGATTAAATACTGAAACTACACAAGCGATAGGAATACTGACAATTACACCAGGTGAAGCAGCTATAATAGCAGCAGATATAGCTACAAAATCTGGGAACATAGAGATAGGATTTTTAGATAGATTTAGTGGAACACTAGTAATAAATGGAGATGTATCAAGTATAGAGAGTTCATTAAAAAGTGTGATTAGCTTTCTTTCTACAACATTAAAATTTTCCATATCTGAACTTACAAGGTCGTGACATTTATATGAGAATGATGCTGATAGGGAGAACAGGGAGTGGAAAAACTACTCTTGCCCAAAGAATTAATGGACTTGATATAAATTATAAAAAGACACAGATGATACTATTTGAGGAAAATATTATTGATACTCCTGGGGAATATATTGAAAATAAATTTTACTACAAAGCTTTGACAGTTACAGCAAACGATGTTGATATAATAGCATTTGTCCAATCAGCCTTAGATGAAGAAACATTCTTTCCACCTAAATTTTCTACTATGTTCACAGGAAAAATTATAATAGGAATAATAACTAAAAAAGATCTCCAGCTTGATTGTAGTAATGCAGAGAGTTTTTTAAGATGTGCAGGAGCAGAAGAAATATATTATATGGGATTAGATGATGAAATTGAGATTGTAAGGCTTAAAGAAAGGTTGGGTATAGGGGATGAAAGTAAGAATAGTAATAGCTGAAGATGAAACATTGACAAGAATGGATATTGCAGAAATGCTTAAAGAAAATGGTTATGAAGTCGTGGGAGAAGCTTCTGATGGGTTGGAAGCTTTAAAAATATGTCGTGAAAAAAAGCCAGATATTCTACTATTGGATGTAAAGATGCCTTTGATGGATGGACTTCAAACGGCAAAAGTTCTCAATGAAGAGGGATTTTCTGGTTGTATCATTATGCTGACAGCATATAATATTAAAGAGTATATTCATGAAGCAACAGAAAGTTCTGTGATGGGATATTTAATAAAACCTATAGACGAAGAGATATTTCTTTCAAGATTAGAAATGATTTACAGTACTCATATGAGATTGCTTAGATTTAAAGATGAGGAGGAGGGAGCAAAACAAAAATTAGAAGAGCGAAAGAAGATAGAAAAAGCTAAAGGAATATTAATGAAAAACAAGAATATTTCTGAGAATGAAGCTTACCAAGAAATGAGAAATATAAGTATGAAGAAAAGAATAGCTTTAATTGATTTGGCTGAAATAATAATATTGACAGGTGGAATATTGATATGATAAGAAATTACTGTAAAATGTGTTCAACATTGACAGCTTCAGATATTGAAAAAATAGAAAGAGTGTCTGAAACTGTTTCTATACTCAGCAATATACTTAATATGGATGTATTTTTAGATTGTCCTACAAAAGATAAAGACAATGCTGTTGTTGTATATCATGCAAGACCTAAAACAAACAGTCTTTATTCAAAAAATATAGATGGGGAAATGGCACACTCATCAAAGGAACCAGCAGTTTTTCGAACTTTTTTAACAGGACTACCTTCTAAAAACTATAAAGCTATTACTCAGGAAGAACAGCATGTATTTCAAAATATAATGCCAGTTTTTAATGAATTAAAAGAGGTTATAGGAGTTATAATTGTAGAGTATAGAGAGAGCCAGGAACATGAATTTAATTCAGATCTTTTTAACTTTACAGCAACAAAGCTTATTAGAGATATAGATATTTCAAGAAGCAGAATTCCAGAATTTGTAAAGGATGGTATAGTAGTATTTAATCAAGATGGAATAGTGACATATATTAATAAAATAGCTGAAAAAATATATGCCTCTTTGGGGTTTTCAAAATCAATTGTAGGAGAACAGTTTGAAAATATAGCTCTTACAAAAACGAGCATTCAGGAAATCTTAAAACAAAAAACAGATAAAACCATAGAAATTACTATTTCAAATATAATTTTAGCAATAGCTTATTTTATTACATCTTTGGAGGAAGATAATTACAGTATAGTAATGGTAATCAGAGATATAACCAAAGAAAAAAACAATGAACAGGAGATTTTATTAAAATCAGTGGTGATAAAAGAGATTCATCATAGAGTAAAAAATAATCTTCAAACAATTGCAAGTCTTTTAAGAATACAGAAAAGACGTGTGGAAAATGATGAAACTAAAAAAATATTAGATGAAACAATAAGTAGGATATTAAGTATAGCTGTAACACATGAAGTACTATCTGAAAATGGAATGGATAGTCTTAATATAAAAACAATATTACAGTTATTATATAAAAATTCTTTTGAAAATATTATTGACAAAACAAAAAAAATAGAGTTTAATATGATAGGAGATGACTTTATCATTAGTTCAGATAAAGCAACATCTGTAGCTTTAGTAATAAATGAACTTATTCAGAATGCAATACATTATGCTTTTCACAACAGAGTAGAAGGAAAAATTGATGTCATTATAGAAAAGAAAACTTTTTTTTCTAAAATAACAATTTCTGACAATGGCGTTGGAATGGATGCAAAAAAATACAGAGAAAACAGTTTAGGGCTAATGATAGTAGAAAAGCTTGTTACTGACAAACTGGAAGGAAATTTTGAACTAAAAAGTAAAATCAATGAAGGAACTACAATAGAATTTGAAATAAAAAATAATTAATACACAAGGATGTGTATTCAAAAAGGCAATGAAGCCAAAGAGATAGGTTATCCTATTTTTCTTTGGCTTTTTTTATTTTGATTTTTCAGGAGGAAGTTGATGAAAGAAGAAATCATCAGTGTAGGAATAGATATCGGAACTTCAACTACTCAGCTAGTATTTACCAGAATTACATTGGAAAATATAGCTTCTGGTGCAAGAGTTCCACAAATAAAAATTATATCCAAAGATGTATTTTACAGAAGTGAAATATATTTTACCCCTCTTCTAAGTCTGACTGAAATAGATGCTGAAAAAGTTAAGCAGATAATACAGAATGAATATAGAAAAGCAGGGGTATTTATCAAAGATGTTTCTACAGGAGCAGTAATAATAACTGGAGAAACAGCAAGAAAATCTAATGCTAGAGATGTGCTTAATGCTTTAAGTGGAATGGCAGGAGATTTTGTAGTAGCCACAGCAGGTCCTGATCTGGAAAGTGTAATAGCTGGAAAAGGAGCAGGGGCAATGGACTATTCTGAAAGAAATAATACAACAGTCTATAATCTGGATATAGGTGGAGGAACAACTAATATAGCTTTATTTAAAAATGGAGAAGTGGTAGATACTACCTGCATGGATATTGGTGGAAGACTTATAAAGTTTAAGGATAATTCACTGGAAATAATATATATCTATAAAAAATTCGAAAAGCTAATAGATGATATGAAGCTTCAAACATTAAAAATAGGCAAAACAGCAGATAGGGAAGAAATAAGAAAATTATGCAGAAAGCTGGGAGAGATACTTTTAAGTTCTGTAGGAGCAATACCTAAAAGTGATGAATATAGGTATCTTATCACTGATAAAGATTTTAGAGGAGAAGCTGAATTAAAATTTGTAAACTTTTCAGGAGGTGTAGCAGATTTTATATATAATCAATACTCTGGAGATGAATTCAAATATAGAGATATAGGAATTGTTCTGGGGAAAGAGATACTTAAAATTTTTAAAGAAAAAAATATAAGCATTATAAAAAGTGGTGAAACAATAGGTGCAACAGTTGTAGGAGCAGGATCTCATACTACAGAAATCAGTGGAAGTACAATAACTTACACTGAGGATATTTTTCCAATCAAGAATATACCAGTATTAAAAATTGCTCAAAGTGATGAAAAAGAAATAGAAAGCCTTAAAATGAATTTACGAAAAAAAAGAGAATGGTTCAAGGTTGAAGATGGAATTCAAGAGGTGGCTATAGGTCTTACAGGAAAAACCAATATGAAATACAGAGAAATATTAGAACTGGCAGATGGAATTTATGATGTTTTCACAAATGTGGACAGAGTAATACTGGTAATAGAAAATGATATAGGAAAGGCTCTTGGGCAGGGACTTTCACTAAAATATGGCAATAAAGTTCCAATTATCTGCATAGATAGTATCAAAGTAGCAGATGGAGATTTTATTGATATAGGCAGACCATTAGGGAGCGGAAGTGTGCTTCCTGTTATAGTAAAAACTTTAGTATTAAGTAGTTATCAATAGGTGGGGTGAATATTAATGAGATTAGAAGCAAGACTTTTTGGTCAAGATTACAAATTCAATTCTTTGATGGATGTAATGGCCAAAGCGAATGAACAAAAGTCTGGAGATGAACTGGCAGGAATAGCAGCAAGATCGATGAAAGAAAGAGTGGCAGCTAAAGAAGTTCTTTCAAACATTCAGCTGAAAGACTTAAAGGAAAATCCAGCAGTACCTTATGATGAGGATGAAGTAACAAGAATAATCATTGATGGTTTAAATCTGAAAATTTATGATGAGATTAAAGAATGGACAGTTGGAGAATTAAGAGAATGGCTTTTAAGCGATGAGGTAGGAGATACTGAAATCAAATGGATTAGAAGAGGACTTACTTCTGAGATGATCGCAGCAGTAGCAAAGCTTATGTCAAACCTTGATTTGATTAAGGCTGCAAGAAAAATGATAGTTACAGCTCATTGTAATACAACAATTGGAGGAGAGGGAATATTAGCTGCAAGATTACAGCCAAATCATACTACTGATGATCCAGATGGAATAATGATTTCACTTCTTGAAGGACTTACTTATGGAGTAGGAGATGCTGTTATAGGTCTTAATCCAGTTGATGATACAGCTGACAGTGTAATAAGAGTTCTGGAAAGATTCCATGAAATTAAACAAAAATATCAAATACCAACACAAACTTGTGTTTTGGCTCATGTAACTACACAGATGGAAGCTATCAGAAGAGGAGCACCAACTGATTTGATTTTCCAAAGTATAGCAGGATCACAAAAATCAAATGAGGCATTTGGGATTACAGGGGATATGATTGAAGAGGCTAGATTACTTGCATTGAAAGAAGGAACAGGAGCAGGACCAAATGTTATGTATTTTGAAACAGGACAAGGCTCTGAACTTTCTTCAAATGGACATCATGGAGTAGATCAAGTAACTATGGAAGCAAGATGTTATGGATTTGCTAAAAAATTCTCTCCCTTCATGGTAAATACAGTTGTTGGATTCATAGGTCCAGAATACCTATATGACAGTAAACAGGTAATAAGAGCAGGACTTGAAGATCATTTTATGGGAAAACTACATGGAATCCCTATGGGAGTTGATGTTTGTTATACAAATCATATGAAGGCAGATCAAAATGATATTGAATGTTTATCAGTTCTATTGACAGCAGCAGGATGCAATTATTTTATTGGAGTTCCAGCAGGAGATGATATTATGCTTAACTATCAATGTACAGGATATCATGATATTCAGACTCTAAGAGAAACATTGGGAGTAAAACCAATAAAAGAGTTTGATGAGTGGTTGGAAAAAATGGGAATAAGAAAAAATGGAAAGCTGACAGAAATAGCAGGAGATGCATCAATATTTTTAAAGTAGGAGGATAAAATGGTTTCTGAAAGAGATTTAAAAGAAATAATTTCACAGGTTCTAAAAGAGATGGGGACTGATAATAAGTTTAAAGAAAAGGCAGAGCAAAAGACAGAAAGTGATCTTATAGATATTACAAAAATTGATCTTAGAGATGTAATTGAATTAAAGAATCCTGCAAATGAAGCTGAATTGATGAAATATAAAAAGAAAACTCCAGCAAGAATAGGAATATCAAGAGCAGGGACTAGATATACAACAAATACAATGCTGAGATTCAGAGCAGACCATGCTTCAGCAGTAGATGCAGTATATACAGATGTTTCAGAAGAATTTCTGAATGCAAATAATCTTTTTACAGTACAGACTAAATGTCATTCAAAAGATGAATATATGACAAGACCAGATTTAGGAAGAAGATTGAATGAAGAATCAATAAATATTCTTAAAGAAAAAGCTAAAAAATCTCCAAAAGTAGAAATTTTTGTATCTGATGGGCTTAGTTCTACAGCTATTGAAGCAAATGTAGAAGATACACTTCCAGCTATAATCAATGGATTAAAATCTTATGGAATAGAAGCAGGAACACCATTTTTTCTAAAATATGGAAGAGTAGGAGCTGCTGATGAAGTATCAGAAATACTAGATGCAGAAGTTACTTGCGTACTTATTGGAGAAAGACCTGGACTGGCAACTTCAGAAAGTATGAGTGCTTATATCACTTATAAAGGATATATGGGAATTCCTGAATCAAAAAGAACAGTAGTTTCAAATATTCATAAGAATGGAACACCAGCTTCTGAAGCTGGAGCACATATAGCTCACATAATCAAAAAAATATTAGATGCTAAGGCAAGTGGACAAGACTTAAAACTTTAATTTGTGGAGGGAAAAATGATTAATGATCCTTTAAAACCAAATGTATTAGGGGTAAAACTTATTCCTAATGTAGATGACAAAATGGCAGAAGAATTAAATTTACCAGCAGGATATAAAAGTATTGGAATAGTAACAGCAGACTGTGATGATGTTACATATACAGCACTGGATCAGGCTACAAAAATGGCAGAAGTAACAGTGGTATATGGGAAATCTTTTTATGGAGGAGCTGCAAATGCTAATACAAAACTGGCTGGAGAGGTAATTGGAATAATAGCTGGACCTACACCAGCAGAAGTAAGAAGCGGATTGAATGCAATAGTGGATTTTATAGAAAACGAAGCATCTTTCTATAGTGCAAATGAAGATGATACAATAGCATACTATGCTCACTGTGTATCAAGAACAGGAAGCTATCTTTCTAAGACAGCTGGTGTGGAGGAAGGAGAAGCACTGGCTTATCTAATAGCTCCCCCAATTGAAGCTATATATGCTTTAGATGCAGCATTAAAAGCAGCTGATGTTACTCTTACAGCTTTCTTTGGACCACCTTCTGAAACAAACTTTGGTGGAGGACTTCTTACAGGAAGTCAGTCAGCTTGCAAAGCAGCTTGTGAAGCTTTTGCTGATGCAGTAAAGTTTGTTGCTCAGAATCCTACAAAATATTAAGGAGTAAAATATGAAGGCTTTGGGAATGATAGAAACTATTGGATTAGTAGGAGCTATTGAAGCAGCAGATGTAGCTTTAAAAACAGCTGAAGTAGAAATAGTAAATAGACATATTGTAAAAGGTGGTATAGTTACTGTTGAACTTAGTGGAGATGTAGGAGCTATAAAAGTTGCTGTAGAAGCTGGGGCAGAAGCAGCTAAAAAGTTAGGAGTCTTTGTAAGCAGCCATGTAATAGCAAGACCTGATGAGATGGTTTCTAAAATGATAGAGGAAAATAGTATAACTACTATTGAAAATATTAATGAAGAAATAACAGAAAAAAAAGATTCAGAAATAGAAGAAATAAAAATGGAAGTACAAGAAGAAGTCAAGATTGAAGAAACAGAAATAATTGAAAAATCAGTTGATACTTTAGCAGAAAAACCAATGATAAAAGAAAATAAATCTAAAAGAAAATAAGGAGTTGATTTGAATGGCAACATTAAACGCATTAGGAATGATAGAAACTAGAGGATTAGTAGCAGCAATTGAAGCAGCAGATGCAATGGTAAAAGCAGCAAATGTAACATTAGTAGGAAAAGAAATGGTAGGAGGAGGACTTGTAAGTGTTCTTGTAAGAGGAGATGTAGGAGCAGTAAAAGCAGCTACTGATGCAGGTGCAGCAGCAGCTGACAGAATAGGAGAATTAATCTCTGTTCATGTAATACCTAGACCTCACTCAGAAGTTGAGATCATATTACCAAAATCTTCAAAATAATTCTGATAGGAGGCTGGCTGCTTCAGTTAGCCTCCTATATTAAAAAAGAGGTTCTATGAAAACTATTGGGATAGCAGAATTCAACAATATTCCAGAAGGACTAAAAAATCTGGATATGGTTTTAAAAAAAGCAAATGTGACTATATATAAAGCTGGGGTTACATGCCCTGGAAAATATTATTTTATTGTTTATGGGGAAAATGAAGATGTGAAAAGTGCTTTTCAAGAAGTTGCTGGTGAAATAAAATTTGAGATTATTTCTGGTGTTTCTAATAAAATAATAGAAATATTAGAAAAAAGAGATAAAAAAGAATTAGGAAGTTCTATGGGAATAATAGAATTTTTTACAATATCTGAAAGTGTAAAAGCACTGGATATGATTTTAAAAAGCAATACAGTAGAAACTTTGAAGCTTATATTAGGAAATGGAATAGCAGGGAAGAGCTATTTTGTTATTACAGGAGATACTAGTTCTGTAACAGAAGCAATGACTTCCATTGACGAAAAAATAAAATATAGAGAGAAATCTCTAATAAATAATCCAGACAAGAATATAATTAAGTTTATTTGATATAGAAGGAGATACATATGGATAAAGATTTATTATCAATTCAACAGGTGAGAGATTTACTGAAAGCAGCAAAAACTGCTCAGGCTATATATGCAGAATTTACTCAGAAACAGGTAGACAAGGTAGTAGAAGCTATGTCTATGTTAGTGAGAAAACACGCAGAAAGACTTGCAAAAATGGCTAATGAAGAAACTGGTTTTGGGAAATGGCAGGACAAAGTAATTAAAAATAGATTTGCAAGTGAAATTGTTTATGAGTCTATAAAGGATATGAAAACTATAGGGATACTTGGAGAAAAGGATTCAGTTATGGATGTAGCTGTTCCAGTGGGAGTAATAGCAGGACTTATTCCATCAACTAATCCAACATCTACAGTGATATATAAAACACTTATAGCATTAAAAGCAGGAAATGGAATAGTTATAAGTCCACATCCTAATGCAAAAAAATGTATTATTGAAACAGTTGAAATCTTGAAAAAAGCTGCTTATGAGGCAGGAGCACCTGAAGGATTGATAGGAGTAATAGAGATTCCTACAATGGAAGCGACAGATGAACTTATGAAACATAAGAATACAGCATTGATTTTAGCTACAGGTGGAGAAGCTATGGTAAGGGCAGCATATAGTTCTGGAACTCCAGCTATAGGAGTAGGACCAGGAAATGGACCAGCATATATAGAAAAAACTGCTGATGTAAGAAAGGCAGTAAAAAGAATAATGGATAGTAAAACTTTTGACAATGGAGTTATATGTGCTTCTGAACAATCTATTATAGTAGAGCCTTCAAATAAACAGGAAGTAATGAATGAATTGAGAAGACAGGGAGGATATTTTCTAACACCAGAGCAATCAGAGAAACTAGGTAAATTTATATTGAGAGCAAATGGAACTATGAATCCTCAAATAGTAGGAAAAGATGCACAAACATTAGCTGGATTAGCAGGAATTGAAATACCAGAAGGAACAAGAGTATTACTTTCTGAGCAGTCAACTGTATCAAAGAGCAATCCATATTCAAGAGAAAAATTAACTACAATACTTGCATTCTATACAGCTGAGAACTGGGAAAAAGCTTGTGAAAGAGCTATAGAACTTCTTATGAATGAAGGAAAAGGGCATACAATGATTATTCATACGGAAAATAAAGAGCTTGTAAAAGAGTTTGCATTGAAAAAACCAGTATCAAGACTTCTGATTAATACTCCAGGATCATTGGGGGGAATAGGTGGAAGTACAAATTTAGCTCCTGCTTTAACTTTAGGATGTGGAGCAGTAGGAGGAAGTTCAACTTCTGATAATGTAACTCCTATGAATCTTTTAAATATAAGAAAAGTAGGATGGGGAGTAAAGGAGTTGGAAGATTTTAGAGAAAAAGAGAATTGTAGAGAGTGTGATTCCTTAGAAGAATTGAACCTAGAGGAGTTAGTGAAAAAAGTCCTTTCTGAAATTGCTAAAGGATAGAGAGGTGTGGTTATGGTTTTGACAGAAGATAAACTAAAAAGTCTATATAAAAAAGAAGAATTTAAAAAGTTCATAGTGGAAAATGGAACTATAATAACTCCATCAGCAAGACAATTTCTTACAGATAAAGGAATAGAAGTTGTAAAAGAAGGAGCTGTTGAAGAAAAAACTGCAGTGCATGAAAAAGTAGTAGAAAGAATTATAGAAAAAACAATAACTCCTAAATATATTGGACTTTCTGGAGAAAGTTATTTTGAAAAGCCAGAACATATGACACAGATATCTGGGAATATACTTGTAAATAAAAATGATAAGAGAATAATATTCAGAGGAAAACTTGATAGTTTGAAATCTAAATGGTTGATACTGCAAAAAGAACTTGAAAATTATGGAAATGAAAAACTTAATAAAGATATGGAAAGTGTAACTGATTTTATAAAAAAAATAGTATTGGCAGAAGTTTTAGATACAGAATTAGAAGAAATAAAAGTGTTGGGAGAAACTTTAGATAAAATAAAAGAGATATCTCATAATCCTAAAAAATTCTTTGAAATTGGGCATATGTTTGATATTTCAGTGAAAAACAGTATGTTGGTTTTAAAGCTAAATGAAATGAGAAGTAATTGCAGAGAGTGTGAAATAACAGGGGTTACTGCTTTTTTAACTGAAAAGGGAATAGCTGAAAAAAAGGAGATACTGAAAGCATTGAATAGACTTAGCAGTATAATATATGTAATGATGTTAAAAGGAGAAAAGGGTGAATATGGAGATAGATAAAATAGTAGAACTTGTAAAAAAGCAGCTGGAAAATTATGAGAAAAAAAGAATCCCCATAGAAGCTTCTGGAAGACACATTCATTTATCAGAAAAAGATGCAGAATTCCTTTTTGGAAAAGACTATAAATTTACAGCAGTAAAGGAACTTTCTCAGCCAGGACAGTTTGCCTGTAAAGAAAGAGTGAGATTAATAGGACCTAAAGGAATGATAGAAGGTGTAGTTATTTTAGGTCCTGTAAGAGAAAAAACTCAGGTAGAGATATCTATGACAGATGCAAAAATTTTGGGGATAAAAGGGATAGTAAGATTATCTGGAGATACTAATGAAACTCCAGGAATATTAGTAACTAATCAAGATAAAATATTAAATTTAAGTGAAGGAGTAATAGTAGCTAAAAATCATATTCATATGACATCAGAAGATGCTGAAAGAATGAATGTAAAAGATAAACAGTTGGTAAAGGTAAAAGTATTCTCTAAAAGACCTTTAATATTTGAAGATGTTATAATAAGAGTTACAAGCAAGTCAAAATTCAGTATGCATATAGATTATGATGAAGCTAATGCCTGCCTTTTAGAAAAAGATTCATATGGAGTTATTTATGAATGAATACGAATTAATAGAGATAATAAAAAGAGAGATAGAGAAATATTATTTAAAAACAGAAGTGAATTCTAAAAAAACTATTGGCTTTTTAGGAAAAGATATGGTATTAAAGGATAATCTTGAAAATATATTTAAAATAGAAGAAACAGCAGATAAAATAGTGGTATCTGAACTGGCTATAAAAAATCTGACAGAAATAACTCATGGGACATATTCAACAGATGAAGGTAAAAAACTTCTGTATTATATATTAGAAGGAAAAGAATTGATACTGGCAGAAGAAGGAATAGAATGGAGAAGTTTCCCACTTATTCCTCCTAAACTTCAGGAAAAATATAGAGAATATGAAAAAATATTGGAAATGTATGGAGTCAAAATCCTGAAACGAATAGAAATAAAAGAATATCTTGAAGGAAAAAAAGACAGCTATAATGGAAGGGTACTTGATCTAAGAACTTTGAAAAACAATTTTAGCAGAAATGAAGGATATATTGAAATATCTACATCTACCACAGTGACAGAATTGGCAAAAGAATATGCAGCTGCAAACAATATCAAAATAACAAAAAGGTGAAAATATGATAATAGGAAAAGTTATTGGAAATGTGTGGGCTACAAGAAAAGCAGATAATCTGAATGGATTAAAATTTATGATAGTAGAGCTTCAAACAGGAGCATCCATAGTAGCTTGTGATGGAGTAGGAGCTGGAATAGGGGATAAAGTGCTAATAACTAAGGGAAGTTCAGCTAGAAAAGTTATGAGTCTGGAGGAAGCTCCTATTGATGCTGCAATAATTGGAATAATAGATGAGGGAGAAGGTGAATAGGGGATGGCAAAAAAGTTGATAACTCCTAATAATGTAACACAATATTTAAATGGAAATAAACTGTATGTTGATAAGGATATGATCTTATCTCCAAGTGTAAAGGACTATTTTAAAGAAAAAATGATTACAGTAATCTATGGAGAAGCAGAATTATGTGAAGAAAAAAAGTGTTGTGAAAAACAATCAGCAGAAAATATGAAAGATATGATAACAAGAATTTTAGAAAAAGATTTTAATATATATGATAAAAAACTAGTAGAGCTGATTTTAAAAAAAATTGAAGGAGTGGTTAAATAATGGGGATTAATGAAATAATTATCTATATAATGGTTTTGTTTATGGTAATTGGTGCAGTAGACAGATGTTTGGGAAATAAATTTGGATATGGACAGCAGTTTGAAGAAGGATTTATGGCTATGGGATCATTGGCTCTTGCAATGGTAGGGGTAGTTTCACTTGCTCCAGTACTGGCAAATATTTTAAGACCAGTAGTCTCACCAGTATATAAAATGCTTGGAGCTGATCCAGCAATGTTTGCAACTACTCTTCTTGCTTGTGATATGGGAGGATATCCTCTGGCTATGCAGCTGGCAGAAACAGAAGCAGCTGGAAAATTTGCAGGACTTATTCTTGGGTCAATGATGGGAGCAACAATAGTATTTACTATTCCTGTAGCTTTGGGAATTATAGAAGAAAAAGATAGAGAATTTTTAGCTAAGGGAGTTCTGGCAGGAATAATAACAATACCTCTTGGATGTTTAGCTGGAGGACTTGCTGCAGGATATAGTCTTTCTATGGTGCTTGCTAATCTGGTACCTATTATTATTGTTGCTGTTCTTATTTCTTTAGGTTTATGGAAGATACCTGAGAAAATGACAAAAGGATTCACAATATTTGGACAGGGAGTTGTTATTGTAATAACTATTGGATTGGCAGCAATAATAATTGAAACATTGACAGGAATAGTTGTTATTCCAGGAATGGCACCTATATCTGAGGGAATTGCTACAATAGGAGCTATTGCTATAACTTTAGCTGGAGCTTTCCCATTAGTTTATTTCATTACAAAAGTATTTAGTAAGCCTCTTTTAAAACTTGGAGGACTGCTTGGAATGAATGATAAAGCAGCAGCGGGAATGATAGCTACTCTTGCTAATAATATTCCTATGTTTGGATTATTGAAAGAAATGGATAATAGAGGAAAGATTTTAAATGTGGCATTTGCAGTAAGTGGAGCATTTGTATTTGGAGATCATTTAGGATTTATAGCTGGTGTGGATAAAACAATGATATTCCCAATGGTAGTTGGAAAACTTGTAGGAGGTATATCTGCTGTGATATTGGCTATGATAATGTTTGGAAAAGTGTCTGAAGAGAAAAAAATAAAATAAGCAGGTGAAGATATGGAAATAAATCAAGCTTTGTTGGAAGAACTGATAAAAAAAGTCATAGAAGCTGAAATGGGAAATAAAAACACTCAAGAATATAAATTTATGGATAAGAGTGGTATTGGTGTAGTTAAATTAAATAAGATGACAAAAAGAGACAGAATGGATACAGGAAATCCAAAGGATGAAGTGTATACTACTGATCTGTTTACTTTAGAAGAAGGACCAAGAATAGGTGCTGGATTGATGGAAATGGGAAAAACTACATTTGACTGGACTCTTACTTATGATGAGATAGATTATATAATAGATGGAAAATTAGATATAATAATAGATGGAAGGACAATATCAGGAGAAAAGGGAGATGTTATACTAATACCTAAAAATTCAAAAATCCAGTTTAGTGCTCCTGAATATGCAAAATTTCTATATGTAGTTTATCCAGCAAACTGGCAGGAACAAAAATAGGAGGGAAGCATGAAAACTTTTGGAATAAAACCAGAAATTAAATTTGGAGAGGATTCCCTTTCTTTCTTGAAAGATCTTCCTTATAAAAAATATTTTATAGTAACAGATGAGATGATGGTGCAGTTAAAACTTACTGATAAAATTATAGATAATTTAAATTCTAACTGTAAAATAAAAATATTTAGCAAGGTGCTTCCAAATCCAACAGTTGATATAGTTCAAAAAGGAATAGCAGAATTGATAACTTTTGAACCAGAATGTGTAATAGCTTTAGGTGGAGGTTCTCCAATAGATGCTTGTAAAGCAATACTATATTTTGGTGACAAGATATTTGAACTTTTAGGAAAGAAGAAAGAGAGAATATTTATTGCTGTACCCACTACAAGTGGAACAGGTTCAGAAGTAACTTCTTATAGTGTTATAACTGATAATAACAGTAAGATAGCATTGGCAGATGATAAAATGCTTCCTGATATAGCTATATTAAATCCAGAATTTATGAAAACTTTACCTAAAAAAGTAGTAGCTGACACTGGGATGGATGTATTGACTCATGCATTAGAGGCTTATGTATCAAAAAATTCTAATTCATTTACAGATTCTATGGCATTGGAATCTATAAAAATTATATTTGAAAATCTATTGGAACACTATAATGATAGAGAAAGTATAGAACCTAGGGAAAATGTACAATATGCCTCATGTATGGCAGGAATAGCATTTAATAATTCATCATTAGGAATAAATCATAGTATTGCTCACAGTATAGGAGCTAAATTTCATATACCTCATGGAAGAGCCAATGCCATTCTTCTTCCTTATATAATAGAAGTAAATAGTAATGCTGATGGAAGATATGCCTCAATTGCCAAAATTTTAGGATTCCCTGCTTCTAATAAAGAAGAAGGTAAAAAATCTTTGAGAATATTTATTAATATTTTAAAAGAGAAAATGGGAATAGAAAAATCTCTTGAAGAATTTGGAATAGATTTTGAAGAATATAAAAAAATGATTCCAGAAATATTAGTAGATATAAAAAAAGATATCTGTACTACATATAATCCAAATAGCTTAACTGATAAAGATTATATAAAATTATTGCTGAAAATCTATTATGGAGAATAGTATCCATAAAACTTTCGAAATAGGAGGAGTTTATGAACAAGATTATAAAGAAAATAATCAAAGTAGCAATAATATTCCAATTTTTAATCACTACAATTTTTGCAGGAGGACTTCTGGAACCAGGAAGATGGAATCCTGTAAATAGAGAAAAACTAGAAATACTGATAGAAAATAATAAAAACAAAGGAAATTATGTAGTTTTTGACTGGGATTATACATCTATATATCAAGATACCCAAGAAAATCTATTTAGATATCAAATAGATAATTTAAAATTTAAAATGACTCCAGCAGAATTCAAAAAAGCTATAAGAAAAGATATTCCTATGGATAATTTTGCAGATGAATTTAAGAATGTTGATGGACAAAATATAAATATAGAAAAAATAGGAGAAGACTTAGATAAAGATTATGGTTTTCTTTATGAAAATTATATAAAAAATAGGAAAATGACTCTTGAAGATATACAAAAAACAGAGGAATTTAAAGATTTTAGAGGGAAATTAGCATTTCTTTATGAAGCTATTGGGGGAACTTTTTCTCATGATATAGCTTATCCATGGGTTCTTTATCTATTTACTGGAATGACTCCAGCAGAGGTGAAAGAATTAGCAAAAGAGGCAAATGATTTTGGTATAGGAAATAAGTTGGACAAATATGTTTTAGAATCAAGTGATACTCTTAAAGGAAAAGCTGGAAAAGTAAGTAATATGTATAAAAGTGGATTAAGAACACAACCTGAAACAGCAAATTTATTTCATATTTTGAGAGATAATGGAATAGAGGTATATGTAGTATCAGCATCATTAGAAGAGGTAGTAGAAGTCTTTGCTACTGATAGATCATATGGATATAATCTGCCAGAAGAAAATATTTTTGGAATGAGATTAGAAATAAAAGATGGAAAGTTTACTACAGAATATAGGAAAGATTATCCACAAACTCAGACTAAGGGAAAAGTAGAGGCAATAAATAAATTTATAAAACCTAAACATGAAGGGAAAGAACCTATATTAGTAGCTGGGGATAGTTCAGGAGATTATAATATGATGACAGAATTTAAAGATATTCAAACTCTTCTTATAATGAAAAGAGAAGGGAAACTTGATGATTTAACAAAAGATTCAAGAGCTGTAACACAGCAAAGAAATTCTCAAACTGGATTATTTTCTCCTGAAATATAAAAATAACAATAAAATAGTAATTTAATATATGATTATAGTATAAAAATAATAAAAATGTATAATGAGAAATAAACAGAACTTAAAATAAAGAGAAAAAACTCTTATAATTATTTTGAGTTCTGTTTTATTTTATATAATTTGACAATATTTTTTATATATTATACTATACCTTAAATAGAATATATATTTTTGGATAAATAATAAGCTTTTTATATTTCGAATGGAGGAATAATTATGGAAAATAAAGTATTAGTTGTCTATTTTACTTGGAGTGGAAGTTCAAAAATAGTGGCAGAAATAATGAAAGAAGAATTAAATGCTGTTATATTTCAAATTGAAGCAGTAAAAAAATATCCAGATAAATATATTACTTGTGTAGCTCAAGCTGGAGTGGAAAAATTAAAAAAAGAAAGACCTCAGTTAAAAGCAGAACTAGAAAATATTTCTGACTACAATAAAATAGTATTAGTATTTCCTAACTGGTGGGGAACATTACCAATGCCTGTATTTTCTTTCTTGGAGAAATATGATTTTACAGGAAAAACAATTCTTCCTATTTGTATGCATGGAGGAGGAGGACTTACTAAGACAATAAAAGATTTAGAAAAAGCATGTTCAACTGCGAATGTTTTAGAGGGAACTCCAATAAAGAAACAGGATACAGAATCAGATGCCACAAAAGAGATATTGAAAAAATTAGCAGAAGAAATAAAATAATAAAGGTAAAATATAAAATTTTCAAAGCTGTAAAGGAAGTGATATTATGGAATATAAATTAGTTAAACAAATAAGAGATAATGATATCCTTCGTCAAAGTTTTATAAAACTGGCAGAAAAAACTTTTGGGTTATCTTTTCAAAATTGGTATGAAAATGGATTTTGGACAGAAAAATATATTCCATATACAATAGTGAAAGATGGAAAAAAAGTAGTTGCAAATGTTTCAGTAAATATTATAGACACAGAATGGGAAAACATGTCAAAACGCTATATACAGCTAGGAACAATAATGACTGATCCAGAATATAGAAATAGAGGATTTTCTTCTCAGTTGATTAAAGTAATTCTTTCAGAATGGGAAGATAAGTGTGATGCTGTTTATTTATTTGCAAATTCTACTGTTCTTGATTTCTATCCAAAATTTGGGTTTGTAAAAGCAGTTGAATATCAGTGTAAGATGCCTTTTTATGAAATGAAAGGAGATTTTAGAAAACTTAATATAAGTGTAGAAAAAGATAATGAAATACTAAAAAAGTGCTATAGAAAATCAAATCCTTTTTCTATATTACCTATGAAAAATAATTATGGGTTACTTATGTTTTATTGCAGTTCTTTTATGAAAGATTCTATATATTATTCTAAAAAATATGATATAGTATGTATTGCAGAAAAGGAAGAAAATACACTAATTTGTTTTGATATTTTTGGTAATAATATCTGCTCTATGGAAGAAGTAATTTTTAGCATCCCTTTAAAAAATATAAAAGAAGTTACTTTAGGATTTACTCCAAAGAATAGAGAAAAATATTTTAGTTCTCAAATAATAAATGAAGATACATTGTTTGTTTTAAAAGGGAAGGAAAATATATTTAAGAATAATAAGATTATGTTTCCTTTGTTATCACATGCTTAGTATAAAATAATAAATATTGAAAAAATTTTTAAAAGTTGAAACTGGAATTAAACTAGCTTCAACTTTTTCTTTTTTCTATGTTTTTTAGTGATATAAGCTATTTTTAATTGTAATAGTAAAAATTAAGAATTAATATTTTTTAAGAAAAGTCCACAAATTCTATAAATTTAACTATAATAAATACTTATAATTATTAATTGTTCCATTTTTAGTAAAAAATAATTTTTAATATTATGAAAATTGAACAAGGAAAAAATATGTGTAAAAATTGTAATTCATTCTCTTTGTATATTGTTTAATTCAAGGAAAATAAAAATAAAAAATAAAATATAAGTAAATAATAGAAATAAAATTTCAAAAAACTGAAAAATGAAAAAAATATATCAAAAATATCTTGACAGGAGTTACTTGAAGTTGTATACTTACATCAAACAAAAATATGTCAACTATAATATTAAAGGGGGAGAGCATATGAGAAAGTTTAAAGTGATTCTTTTGGCATTGTTTGTATTTGGGATACTTTCTGGATGTGGTGGAAGTAAAGAAGCACCAGCACCAGCAGAAGTTAAAACAGAGCCAGTAAAGAATAATATTGTAACAATTGCAAATGATGTGGAACTTTCTTCAATGGATACAGGAGTAGCAACTGACGGGACTGCCTTTGAGGCTATTGCAGCAGTGAGTGAAGGGCTTTATCAACTTGATGCTGCTGGAAATACTATTCCAGGTATGGCAGTGAAGGAAGAGGTAAGTGAAGATGGAAAAGTACGTATTTTTACTATTCGTGATGCAAAATGGAGTGATGGACAGCCAGTAACAGCAAATGATTTTGTATTTGCATGGAGACGTCTTGCTGATCCTAAGACAGCATCACAATATGGATATATGATAGAGGTAGCAGGTGTAAAAAATGCTGGTGCAGTAACATCAGGAGAAAAACCAGCTTCTGAATTGGGAATAACAGCAGTAGATGATAAAACATTGAAGATAGAACTTGAATATCCAGTTCCATTCTTTGATCAGCTAGTTGCATTTCCAGTATATTACCCAATTCGTGAAGATTTTTATAATAAATATAAAGAACAGTATGCACTTACTCCAGAAGCAATCTTGTCTAATGGACCTTTCAAAATGACAGAATGGAATCAAGGTGCAAACTATACAATGATAAAAAATGATCAGTATTATGATGCTGATAAAGTAAAAATAGATGGACTGAATTTCCAAGTAGTAAAAGATGCTCAGTCTGCAATGGTTGCCTTTGAGCAGGGAACTGTAGATTATGTAAAACTGACTGGTGAAATGGTGGAGCAATATAAAGATGCCCCTGGATTTTTAAATACTTTAGGTAGTTATTTATGGTACATATCTCCTAATCAAAAAGTAGCAGGACTTGAAAATCTTAATCTTCGTATGGCAATAGCTACTTCATTTGATAAAGAGCAAATAGCTGAATTTCTTTTAAAAGATGGTTCAATAGCTGCTAACTTTGCAGTTCCTGTAAAACTAGCAGTAGGACCTGATGGGAAAGATTTTCGTGAAACTGCTCCAACATATTTAAATGTAAATAAAGAAAAAGCAAAAGAATATTTTGAAAAAGCTAAAAAAGAACTTGGAAAAGATAAATTTACATATGAACTGTTATTTGAAGATACTGAATCTAGTAAAAAAGTAGCTGAATATTTGAAATCAGAAATAGAAACAAATCTGGTGGGAATGACAATTACTTTGAAACAACAGCCTAAGAAAGCTCGTCTGCAGTTAATGAGAAAGAAAACATATGAATTAGGGCTTACTCGTTGGGGTCCAGACTATGCTGATCCTATGACTTATCTTGATTTATGGATTACTGGAGGAGCATCTAACTATGGAGATTGGTCAAATGCAAAATATGACAAACTTATCTTTGATGCAAGTAAAGGTGATTTAACTGGTAAACCTGTAGAAAGATGGGAAGCATTAAAAGAAGCTGAAAAAGTTTGTTTAGATGATGCAGCTATTCTCCCTGTATATCAAACAGGTTCAGCAGTTATGATAAATCCGGACTTAACAGGATTTGAATTCCACTCAGTAGGTATACCTACAATTTATAAAAATATTATAAGAAAATAATTTAAAAATATATTATTTATACAGCACAATGCTGTTTTGGTATTGTGCTGTATTTTTATTATATAAAATTCAATAAATAGAAAGTTAAATTGTTAGTGACAGTATACTGCTTAAAGATTGTGTTGGCAGAGTAACTTTTAAAGGAGTAAAGGAAAAATGATTAAATATATAATAAAACGTTTAGCTATTGCTGCTATAACTCTTATTGTCATAGTTTTTATATTGTATCTAATGCTCCAGCTGATGCCTGGAACACCATTTAATGATGAAAAATTGACAGAGGCTCAAATGGCAATAGTAAAAGCAAAATATGGATTGGATAAACCATTTCTTGTTCAATTTTTTAATTATCTAAAACTTATGCTGCAGGGAGATTTTGGTGTGAGTTATTCTATTCAGCAAAATATGCCTGTATCACAAATGCTTGATGCTCGTCTATGGACATCTATCCGTATAGGGCTCCAGGCTGTTGTAGTAGGAATAGTTTTAGGATTGCTTCTGGGAATAACAGCTGCATTGAAAAAAAATACATGGATAGATACACTATCTTCATTACTGGCAGTTATAGGGGTATCTATACCATCATTTGTTTTCGCACTATTCTTTATTTTGTTATTTGCTAAAAAATTAAATATACTTCCAGTACTGTATAATGTTCATCAGCCATTTATTTCAAGCATAATGCCCACAGTGGCGCTTTCGGTTTTTACTGTGGCAAATATAGCTCGTTTTACGAGAAGTGAGATGTCAGAAGTATTGGGAAGTGAATATATGCAGCTGGCACAGTCTAAAGGTTTGAGCAGAGGAACATTGATATTCCGTCATGCTTTAAGAAATACTTTGATACAAGTAGTAACAATTTTGGCACCATTGATAGTAGGATTGATGACGGGGTCGCTGGTAATAGAAAAAATGTTCTCAATACCAGGAATTGGACAGTTGTTAACAATGGGAATACAGGTAAATGACTACAATGTAATTATGGCTTGTGCATTTATTTACAGCTTGATGTATATTATTGTAATGTTGATAGTAGACCTTCTGTATGGAATAATTGATCCACGTATCAGACTGGTAAAAGGAGGAACAAATGAGTGATCAAAGAATAGTTTTTCAGAAAGATGATTTCAAACTTGCTCATCATAAAGACCTATACATAGATAAAGTCTATGAGAACCATTCTTTCTGGAGAGATTTTTTTATACGTTTAAAAGCTAATAAAGGTGCAGTAATTGGACTTATCTGCATATGTATAATAATTTTAATGTCAATAATAGCTCCTATATTTTCTCATTTTCAAATCAATGGAAATAATCTTGCTCATCAAAGTCTGCCTCCCAAAATTCCTTTTCTACAAAACTTAGGAATAGCAGATGGATATATGAAAGGAAAGGATATGTACGCAGTGAAAAAGATAAAAGATATATTCTATCTTTTTGGAACTGATACGATGGGAAGAGATATCTGGCTGAGAACATGGAGCGGAACTCGTATTTCATTGCTGGTAGCTGGAGCAGCTATCATTATAGATATGGCAGTTGGTATGACATATGGACTTATCTCAGGATATTTTGGTGGAAGAGTAGATATGGTTATGCAGCGTATTGTTGAGGTAATAAATTCTATTCCTACTTTGGTAATTGCTACACTTATGCTGGTAATTTTAAAACCAGGAATTATTCCCATCTTATTTGTTCTGGTACTGACAGGATGGATAGGGATGAGTCGTATTGCTCGTGCTCAGATGCTTAAACTAAAAGAACAGGAGTTTGTTCTTGCTTCAAAGACATTAGGAGCATCAGATATGCATATAATATTTAAGGATATTCTGCCAAATATATTTGGGCAGCTTATTATCATGTCAATGTTTTCAATACCTAATGCAATATTTATGGAAACAACACTTTCCTTTGTAGGTTTGGGAATTCCAGCACCAAATGTATCATTAGGAGTAATGATATCAGATGGATTCAAGTCATTTATGATATCTCCATATATGACTATTATTCCAGCTACGATATTAGCTATTCTTATGTTGAGCTTTAACTTGCTTGCTGATGGATTAAAGGATGCCTTTGACCCTAAAATGAAAGAGATGTAGGAGAGAAAATATGGAGAAAGAAAGAGTATTATCAATTCGTGATTTAGATATTTGTTTTCATACAGCTAATGGAGTTGTGAATGCTATACGTGGTGTTCGTTTAGATTTATTCAAAGGAGAAACTATTGCTATAGTTGGAGAATCAGGATCAGGAAAATCTGTAACAGTAAAAGCTATAATGGGAATTTTGAGTGGTAATGGATTTATTAATAATGGAACTATTATATTTAAATATACAAATGAAAAGGGAGAAAAGATAAGAAGGGATATAATAAAACTAACTCCTAAAGAAATGCAGAAACATATTTGTGGAAAACGTATTGCAATGGTATTCCAAGACCCTATGACATCTCTGAATCCTACTATGACTATAGGGAAGCAGATTATGGAGGGAATGTGCTATCACTACAAAGTTTCTAAAAAAGAAGCTTATCAAAAGGCAGTAGAGTTATTAGAAGAAGTAGGTATTACTGAACCTGAAAAACGTATGAAAAACTATCCTCACCAGCTGTCTGGAGGTATGCGTCAGCGTGTTGTCATAGCAATAGCTCTGGCTTGTGATCCAGAAATATTAATATGTGATGAGCCAACTACAGCATTAGATGTTACTATTCAGGCAAAAATACTTGAATTGATAAAAGATATACAGGTTAAGAAAAATATCTCTGTAATCTATATAACACACGACCTTGGAGTAGTGGCAAAAGTTGCTGATTATGTAGCTGTTATGTATGCTGGAAAGATAGTGGAAAAAGGAAGTGTAGATGAAATATTTTATGATCCTCGCCATCCATACACATGGGGTCTTTTGTCATCTATGCCTGACATTGAGGCAAATGATGAGGTATTGTATACTATTCCAGGAACTCCACCAAATCTACTGAATAAAGTACCAGGAGATGCCTTTGCAGTTCGTAATGAATATGCTTTAAATATAGATTTCAGAGAAGAACCTCCAATGTTCAATGTGGGAGGAAAACATCGTGTGTCATCATGGCTTCTCCATGAAAATGCACCTAAGGTGGAAATGCCTGCTTCTTTAAAACGTCGTATAGAAAAAATGATAAAGGAGGGTAAATAATTATGGAAAGAACTCCTTTGCTTGAAGTAAAAAACTTGAAACAGTATTTTAAAATAAATAAAAAATTTACAGTAAAAGCTGTAGATGATATATCATTTAATATTTATCCAGGAGAAACATATGGATTGGTTGGAGAATCAGGATCAGGAAAATCTACAACAGGTCGTTCAATAATTCGTTTATATGAACCTACAGATGGAGAAGTTAATTTCAAAGGGGTAAAAATATCCGGGAAATTATCTGCAAGTCAGTTGCAGCATCTTCGTACAAAGATGCAGATGATATTTCAAGACCCTATGGCCTGTCTGAATCCAAGAATGAAAGTAATAGATATTATTGCTCAGGGACTGGATATCCATAAACTTTACAAAGATGAAAAAGAAAGAGAAGAGAAAGTTTATCATATTCTTGAACTAGTAGGGTTGTCACATGAACATGCAATGAGATATCCTCATCAATTTTCTGGAGGACAAAGACAGCGTATAGGAATAGCCAGAGCATTGATAATGAATCCTGAACTGATAATTGCAGATGAAGCTATTTCTGCTTTAGATGTATCGATACAGGCACAGGTAGTAAATCTAATGAAGGAACTTCAAAAGAAAACAGGAGCAGCATATCTATTTATTGCACATGATTTATCTATGGTAAAATATATCTCTGACAGAATAGGAGTACTTCATTTGGGACATTTGGTAGAAACAGGAACAACAGAAGAAATATTCAGTAATCCTATTCATCCATATACAAAGAGCCTTTTGTCAGCAATACCACTTCCAGATCCTAGAGTGGAAAAGGCAAGAATTGCAATGACTTATGACTACAAGAACAGCGGAATAGATTATACAAAGGGAAAGCAGAATCACATAGATGGACAGCACTATGTACTAGCAACAGATGAAGAGCTGAATGAATGGATTAAGAAATAAAATAAAAGACCTTGAAAAAAATCAGGGTCTTTTTTTATTACTTAAAATTAATCATCTGGGTATTCAAGATCTTCGATACTTTTAGGAATAAATCCATTGATAGCTTCAACAATAGAAAACCTTAAAGTCAATAGATGGAAAGGAATAAAAGCAGAAGAGGAAACAGGAAAAACTTCAAGAGAGGGAGTATTTGCAGGAGTTGCTGCAGTTAATATTATACTTGTATTATTTGTTGATGAACATCGTTACAATAAAGATTGGAAAGTGGTACAGAAAAAATGTGAAAAGGTTGCAGCAGTTAATGTAAATGCTTAAAATATTAATTTGAAAAATATAACTTTTTTAAAAAATAAAATATTTATTAGAAAGAGCAAGAGAAGGGCAAGTAATTTTTCTTCCTAATATAAAATATGTTAGAAAATAATAGTATGTGCTATAATTGAGTTAAAATAAAAAACAATACTGCTAAGAAGGAAGAAGGACTGCTATATGGATACTAAAATTTTAAAAAGAACACTAAAAATAAAAAAAATATTGCCAATTATTGTAGTATTTTTTAGTTTTTTTATTTTAACAAATTGCTCAGCTCAAACAATAAATAAAACAACAGATTCAAAAGAAACAGCTGTCCCAATAAAAATACAGGGAGTAGACAATTTTTATAAAGTTTCTGAAACTTTATTTCGTTCTGCACAGCCTACAGAAACTGGGATGAAAAATATAGAATCTTTTGGAATTGGAACAGTAATTTCTTTGCGTTCTAAACAAAAAGATACAGAGTTGGCTAAAAATACAGAATTAAATCTTATACATGTAAGTATGAGAGCATGGAATCCTAAATATGAAGATGCAGTAAAAGTGATGTATCTTTTAAATCCAAACAATCCAGACACAAATAGAAAACCAATATTAATACATTGTTATCATGGAGCAGATCGTACTGGAATGATGGTTGCCTTGTACAGAATGGTCTATCAGAACTGGGAAAGAGAAAAAGCTCTAAATGAAATGTTGAATGGAGGATATGGATACCACTCAATGTGGAAGGATATAGTTACTTTTATAAAAACAGTAGATATAGAACAACTTAGAAAAGACAGTCAAATAGTAAATTAAAAAATATTGAAGAAAATTAAAAAGAGGAAGGTTCAAAGATAGATTATTCTGTCTGTGATTTTCCTCTTTTAATATTTATAAATTATTCTTTAATTTTTAGTTCAAGAACATCAGGTCTTGAGTAATGTCCACAAGCATCAAATTCCATACGACTCATAGGAACTTTTTCCATATCCAGTTCTGCATAGATAATTTTCTCTTTATCCCAGACAGGCTCAGTCTCATAATGTCCATATGGATCAACTATACAGCTTCCTCCACGACATACAATATCAGAAAGTAT
>ERZ791682.410-NODE-410-length-25535-cov-2.21621_pt1 | contig 25535 bp, 25 predicted proteins | sample MGYA00509958_ERZ791682 | MGnify/ENA primary metagenome ERZ791682 (study PRJEB30046, sample SAMN00715194) | human gut metagenome | study: EMG produced TPA metagenomics assembly of the A metagenome-wide association study of gut microbiota in type 2...
GTGTTCCATTAACTACTCCTATATCTATATCATCAATTTTTAATTTGTGTGTACCATCAGTGATATAAGAATGTTTCAGCTCTATTTTTTCTTCTAATAAATCAAGTGTCTTATCTCCGCCAGCAAAAGCAAAAGAAGACATAATCAGCATTAATCCTATAAGTTGTTTTTTCATAAATGTACCTCCAAGGAATTAAAAGTAGTATTCTAAAAAGTTCAGATTAGGCCATAATTCTGCAAAATCAAGTTTAATTATAGGTATATTAGTATTTATTTTACTGTTATCAAGAGTTAAAATTAAATCTGGTTTCATATTATTTGAAAAGAAACAATCTAATTCATAACTTGAAATTATAGTGATGTTATTTATCTTATAAAAGTTTTTAAGATATTTTGAAACAAGTTTTCCTAAAAAATGTTTAATAGAGTTATCTATTATCAGAATACTTTTCCTGCTTGTCTTTAATCCATCAGATTTTAAAATATGATTTTTCAATAATAAAGTAATGAAAAGAAGATCATCAGCATGAAATTGTCTAAATACTTTTTTAGTAAAATCATTTACAATTTCAAAAATATTTTCACATGAATCAGGAATATGAGAGATTTTTTTTTGATGCTGGCTTATATTAAATTCAGCTTTATAGTTAGAAAGCTTAAAAGAATATGAAAGTATCATTAAAAAATTCTCATCAATAGTAAAATTAATATTTAATTTTTCTTTTAAAATAGCAAGAAATTCTTCAATCTCTGGTTTTAACTTATACTCTCCTTTATAAGTTTCAATATCAGAATCAAGGAAAACAGATATGATTTGGTCAGTCTCATAATCTTCAATAGGTATATGGATATTATTTAATAATTTTTCCTTAAGATTTTGATATTTTTGAGAATGTGAATTATTTTCTATTTTTAAAGAATCATCCTTAAAATTTTTCCTTAATTTTCCAGATAATATAATGCCTATTACATAGTAAAAGCTTTCTGGAGGAAGAGTAATATTGATATCTCTTGTAACTTCCATAAGCATTCTATCTATTAAGGATATACTGCAATTTTCATTAAACACCTTTAAGAATTTCTGAAATATTTTATTAATATTCCCTTTTTTTATCAGTAATTTTTCTATAAACTGGCTGAGAAGCTGTCTTAAATCAGCTTCTTTTCCAACTAAGGTAACTCCTTTTCCTGCTACTAGAATGAGTTCAATATTTTTATTAGAGAAAAACTCTTTTACATCTATCATATCATAATTGAGAGCTCTTCTTGTTATCCCAAGTTCTTCTGATATTGGATTTAATGTTATAAGGTTATCTGTAAGTAGTTTTAATATAATATATTCTTTTCTTTCTTCTACAGTTATAACTTCTTTGGAAATAAGATGGGAAATTAATCGAAAATCTTTGTTTTTAATGTAATAAACACCATTATTTTCAACTAAAGAGTTCAGATTGTTGTTTTTTAAGAAATCTTTTATTGTTTTTATATTGTTTGCTACAGTTCTATTTGTTATGGAAAAAAAATCTGCAAGTTCCTCAATTGTAAACTTATTCCCAGTGAGGAATAAGTTAATAATTTTAAGAGAACGCTTTGTTAAAATCATTAGAACACTCCTCTAGTTTTTTATAATACATATCATTATAGAAAAAAATTATGAAAATTGAGTGACAAATGAAAAAAAATATGGTAATATCTATACATAAATATATATAGATAAAAAAGAGGTGATTTAAATGGCAGCTAAAAAAAATGAAGAAGTGAGTAAAGAAAAAGCATTAGACCTTGCTATAAAACAAATATCAAAAGAGTTTGGAGAAGGTTCTATAATGAAACTTGGAAATAACCTAAGTATGAATGTAGAAGTTATTTCAACTGGGAGTTTAAATCTTAATATGGCATTAGGTGTAGGAGGGGTTCCTAGAGGGAGAATAATAGAAGTATATGGAGCTGAAAGTTCAGGAAAAACAACAATAGCTCTTCATATAGTGGCAGAGGCTCAAAAAGCTGGAGGAATAGCAGCATTTATAGATGCTGAACATGCACTGGATCCTGTATATGCAAAAGCCTTGGGAGTAGATGTAGATGAACTGTTGATATCTCAGCCAGACTATGGAGAGCAAGCTTTGGAAATAGCAGATATGCTTGTAAGATCAAATGCTGTAGATATTATAGTAGTGGATTCAGTAGCTGCACTTGTACCTAAAGTAGAAATAGATGGAGAAATGGGAGATCAGCAGATGGGACTTCAAGCCAGACTTATGTCAAAGGCTTTGAGAAAGCTTACAGCAACATTAAACAAATCTAACTCAACAATGGTGTTTATTAACCAGATCAGAGATAAAATTGGTGGATTTGGATTTGGACCTCAAACTACAACTACTGGAGGTAAAGCTTTAAAATTCTATTCATCAGTAAGATTAGAGGTAAAAAGAATAGGATCAGTAAAGCAGGGAGATGAAGTAATAGGTAATGAAACTGTTGTAAAAGTTACTAAAAATAAAGTGGCTCCTCCATTTAAAGAAGCAGCATTCCAAATAATGTATGGAAGAGGAATAACTAGAGTAGGAGAAATAATGGAAATAGCTCTGAATAATGATATAGTTTCAAAATCTGGAGCATGGTTTAGCTTTGGAGATATCAGACTTGGACAGGGAAAAGAAAATGTAAAGGCAAGACTTGAAGCAGAACCAGAATTATTTGAACAGATAGAGAAAAAAGTTCTTGAAATAATAGAAAAGGGGGGATTAGATAGTAAACCTTCTAAAAAGAAAGCGACAGAAAGTACTGAATCGGATGAAAATGACGTATTAGATTTTGATGTTGATAATGAAGAAGTTATTGAAGAAGAAATATAATTTTAGGAATTGAAGATAGGAGCTGATTTATGAAGATATTTAAATCTGGCAGAGGAAATTATTTATATGCAGAAGTTTCTTTTTGGGCAAGAATAAAAAAATGGTTGAGAAAAAATAGAAAATGTAATAAAATATTATTATAAATAAAAAATTATGTTTTTAAAATTCAAACCCCCAAGAGGAGATGAGGTATATGGAAAAAATACTTTTAAAAAATGGGAAATTTGTTTTGGCAAATAGAATTGTTTCAGGAGATTTATTAGTAATAGATGGTAAAATAAAAAAAATAACAGAAAATGAAAATCCTTTATATGAAAATGGTATAGATTTAAAAGGAAAATATGTAGTGCCAGGATTTATAGATGCACATATCCATGGAGCATATGGAGCAGATGCGATGGATGGAACTGTGGAAGCATTAAAGACTATTTCATCATTTGTGGTAAAACATGGAACTACTAACTTCCTTGCTACAACTCTTACAAGTACAAAAGAAATATTAAAAAATGTTTTGGAAAAAATAGGAGAAGTGCAGGACAAAGAATTAGATGGAGCAAATATATTTGGTGCTCATATGGAAGGACCATATTTTGATATACAATACAAAGGTGCTCAAAATGAAAAATATATGAAACCAGCTGGAATAGAAGAGATAAAAGAGTATTTAAATGTAAAACCAGGACTTGTAAAATTATTTTCATTATCACCTAAAGGTGATGCTGCTCTTGAAGCAATCAAATTCTTAAAAGAAAATGGAGTAATAGTTTCTGTCGGGCACTCAGCAGTTTATTTTGATGATGTACAAAAAGCTATAAAAGCTGGATTAAGTCACTCAACACATACATATAACGGAATGAGAGGATTTACTCACAGAGAACCTGGAGTAGTAGGGGCAGTATTAACTAATGATGCTGTAATGGCAGAAATTATATTTGATAAAATACATGTACATCCAGAAGCGGTAAGACTTTTGTTAAAAGCAAAAGGTGTAGATAAAGTAGAATGTATTACAGATGCTATGAGTGCAACTGGACTTCCTGATGGTAATTATAAACTTGGAGAACTTGATGTTTATGTAAAAGACAGTCAGGCAAGACTTGTAAGTAATGATTCATTGGCTGGAAGTGTTCTTACTTTAGATAAAGCATTTAAAAATGTTATTGAATTAGGATACAGTATTTTTGATGCAGTTAAAATGACAAGTACAAACGCAGCTAAGGAATTTGGTCTTAATACTGGAGAAATATCAGAAGGAAAAGATGCTGACCTTGTTGTATTAAATGGAGATTATTCTGTTAATATGACTTTTGTAAAAGGTAAATTAAAATATCAAGCTTAAAAAGATAAAAAATAATATAAAATAAAATTTATTTAGATGACCTATTCTTGAAAAGAAGCTGATTTTAATTTTTATGTAAAAAAAGATCTTGACAAAAGTAAGAATAACATCTACAATAAACATGAATAAAATAGATCCGGTAGGTAAGGCTACTACAGGGATATGGATTGCTGCCGCAAAATAGTGGAGACACTATGCGTTGGTTTGAACAGGCGATATCGAAACCAAGGTATCATCTAATGCAATTTCACCGCCCTGCAGAGTTAAAGCTCAAACGGTGGCATAAATCATGTAGTGGTGATTTTATATTTGGGATATTTCCCATACCATTGTTTTTGCTTTGGTATGGGATTTTTTTATTGATAATAATTTTTAGAAAATAGCGAGGTGAGAAGGATGGACACGGGAAATAGCAACAGTACAGACCTGAAAGGGCAGAGTATGAGTGGAATAGATAAGACTGAATGTCTGTCCTTCTGCTCTATAAAAATATATAATATATAATCTTTGTTCTTTTAGTTATGTTCTGCTTGCTTTCAAAAACTTATTAGAAAGTAAAGGAGGAACAGACCAATGATGAAAGAAAAAATGAAAAGAACTCATCTAAGAAAAAATACAGAAAAATTAGTTCATAGAGATGAGGTAAATGCAAGAATGGAATATGCAGCAAATAATGATATTGCTGACATATTAAAAAGATTAGGAAGCACAGCAAAAGGAATAACAAAGGAAAGAATAAAATTTTCTAAAGAAAAATATGGAAGAAACAAAGTAACACAGGGAAAGAAAAAATCTCTTTTCAAAAAGATATGTGATGCTTTTATAAATCCTTTTACAGCAATACTTTTTTGTTTAGCAATAGTTTCTGGAATAACAGATATTATTCTTCCTATTTATCATAATACTCCTGAAGATGTGGATATTATGACAGTAACAATAATTTTAACTATGGTATTGATATCAGGAGCTCTTCGTTTTATACAAGAGGCAAGAAGCAATAATGCAGCAGAAAGACTTCTTGAAATGATTACAACTACTACATGCGTAGAAAGAATGGAAGAGGGAAAAAAAGAGATACCTTTGGAAGAAGTTGTAGTTGGAGATATAGTACATCTTGCAGCTGGAGATATGATTCCAGCAGATATGAGAATCATTGAAGCTAAGGATTTATTTATCAGTCAGTCAGCTTTAACTGGAGAGAGTGAACCTTTAGAGAAAATATCAGAAGTGGCAAAAGAAGAGAGAGAAACTCTTACTGAATACAATAACCTGGCATTTATGGGAAGTAATGTCATCAGTGGAGCAGCAGCTGGAGTAGTAATTTCTGTTGGAGATGATACTATATTTGGCTCAATGGCACAATCGATATCAGAAGAGCCAGTGGTTACAAGTTTTGAAAAGGGAGTAAATTCAGTTTCATGGGTACTTATTCGTTTCATGCTGGTAATGGTTCCAGTGGTATTTTTTATCAATGGAATGACAAAAGGAAATTGGATACAGGCATTTCTTTTTGCAGTATCTATAGCAGTAGGGCTTACTCCAGAAATGCTTCCTATGATAGTGACTACTTGTTTGGCAAAGGGTGCAGTATCTATGTCAAAGAAAAAAACTATAGTAAAAAATCTCAATTCTATTCAGAATTTTGGGGCTATGGATATTCTTTGTACAGATAAAACAGGAACTTTGACGCAGGATAAAGTAGTGTTGGAATATCATATGGATGTTCATGGTAAAGAGGACAGCCGTGTGCTTCGTCATGCTTTTCTTAACAGCTGGTATCAGACAGGACTTAAAAATCTTATGGATGTATCTATAATCCAGAGGACAGAAGAGGAAAGCAGCGAAGATATCTCTTTGAGAAAATTAAATGAAATGTATAAGAAAGTAGATGAGATACCATTTGACTTTTCTCGTCGTCGTATGACAGTAGTTGTTGAAGATGGCAGTGGAAAAACACAGATGATTACTAAGGGAGCAGTGGAAGAAATGCTTTCTATATGTAAATATGTGGAATATAAAGGTAAAGTAGAACTTTTGAATGATGAATTAAAAAAAGATATTCTTCAAACAGTGGATAATTTTAATGAAGATGGAATGAGAGTTATAGCAGTAGCACAGAAAACAAATCCTTCTCCAGTAGGAGCTTTTGGAGTAAAAGATGAATGTGATATGGTTCTCATAGGATATCTTGCTTTTCTTGATCCTCCAAAAGAAACTACAGCCAAGGCTATACAGGCATTGAAAGAGTATGGAGTAACTACTAAGATTCTTACAGGAGATAATGATAACGTTACAAGAAGTATATGTCAAAAGGTAGGACTTAAAGTAGAAAAAATACTTTTAGGTTCTGATTTGGAAAGAATGAGTGACTATGAATTAGGAAAAGCTGCAGAAAATATAAGTGTCTTTGCAAAACTTTCTCCTGATCAAAAAGCCAGAATAGTAAAAATACTTCGTGACAATGGGCATACTGTTGGATTTATGGGAGATGGAATAAATGATGCAGCTGCTATGAAGGCAGCAGATATAGGAATATCAGTGGATACAGCAGTGGATATTGCTAAAGAATCAGCAGATATTATTCTTTTGGAAAAAGATCTGATGGTACTTGAAGAGGGAATAATAGAAGGACGTAAAACATATGCCAATATGATAAAATATATAAAAATGACAGCTTCATCAAATTTTGGAAATATGTTTTCTGTACTTGCAGCAAGTGCATTTATTCCATTTTTACCTATGATGAGTGTCCAATTAATATTTTTGAATTTGATTTATGATCTTTCATGTACTGCTATTCCTTGGGACAATGTAGATGATGAATTTTTAAGAATACCAAGAAAATGGGATGCTTCATCTGTTGGAAAGTTTATGCTGTGGATAGGACCTACAAGTTCAATATTTGATATAACAACATATCTTGTACTTTATTTTATTATATGTCCAATGTTTGTATCAGGGGGGCTTCCTTATCATATGATTCCAGCATCAGATGAATCAATGAGAACTATGTTTATAGCTTTGTTTCAAACAGGGTGGTTTGTCGAATCTATGTGGACACAGACATTGGTTATCCATATGATAAGAACACCAAAAATTCCATTTATTCAAAGCAGAGCTTCATTGTCAGTAACTTTGCTTACTTGCAGTGGAATATTATTCCTTTCATTAATTCCGTATACAAAACTTGGAGAAATGATAGGACTTACAGTACTGCCAGCTGTATATTGGCCTTTCCTTATAGCTACAGTTATTCTTTATATGGTATTAGTTACATTCCTAAAGAAGATATATGTGAAACGTTATAGAGAACTTTTATAAAAATAGAAAAGAGGATGCAGTTTTTAATTGTATCCTCTTTTTGATAAAATATATATTTTATTTTAACTTACTTATATCAAAAGAACTGAAGTTCTTACCTGTATCTTTTATTTTTTCTGTCATTTTAAATGTTTCATTTGAAAAAATATTCATATTCTCTTCAATTTGATAAAGTTTTTCCTCATCAATGGAAAACTTTTTAAATAGTGTATCCTGTATTTTATTTAGGATATAATTAAATTGAGAACCATTTTTAACTATATTTTTTTCTAAAGAAAGATTTTTATTTTTTACTCTATCTAAAAAATTATCAAACTCTTCAATACTTTTTCTGCAGCATTCACTAGAAGCCATTCCAGTATTTTGGTGAGAAGTAAAATTAGATATTCTTGAAGAAATTTCATAGACAAAATCAGCTATATACTCTATTTTTTCATAAGGAAGTATTTTTACTTTCTTCAAAGCTTCAATGTATATATCTTCATCAACACCTATTTCTTGAGCTATTTTTCTAAATTTATCTTCATCTGGTTTCTCTGATAGCACCTGCCCGCAAAGAAAGCACCCTACTAAAGTATCTCCCATTATAATAGGACTGGCAAAATCTATCAATCCTGCATGGCATCTATAAACAATAGGTTTCTTTAGAGATTTTGCTTTTAATCCTCCATAAGCATCACAGAGCATACATTTCTTCATTCCAATTTCTGTTCCTCTAGTATGTATAATGCAAAAATCAGAAAAATTACTTGGTGTAGTTAGAGGAAGTCCATTTATATCTGTTATTACACTGCCAATACCAAATTCTTCTGCTAGTCTGTCCTGAAGGATTTGAAAAAATTCAATATCTAGAAATTCTGGAAATTTACTATTTTTTTTTGAATTATCCATAAGAATATCATTCTCCTTATTTTAATATATAGCCGAAACCTCTTTTTGAAATTAAAACTTCATTTAAAATTGGAAGTTTTTTTCTTAATCTTTTTAAACACTGATCTACAGCTTTATCACTAATATCAAAATTTTCATTCCATACATTATCAAGAATCGTAACTCTAGTGAGAAGAAGCCCTCTATTCAGAATAAAATATGAGAGCAGTTCAAATTCATTTTTTGAAAGTACTATATTTTCATTATTATAACTAACAACTTTATTATTTAAAAATATTTTTATATTTTCATATTGTAAGAATTCTTTATCTTTTGGGATCCTGCTGGTAAATTTTTTTATTCTTATAAGAAGTTCTTTAGGATCAAAAGGTTTCTTGATATAATCATCACAGCCTAATTCCAGATTTGTATTTACACTTTCCTGAGAAGTATCAGCAGTAAGTGCAAGAATAAATGGAGAACCATAAAAATCAGGGTTATCTCTTACCTCTTTACAGATAGAACTTCCACTTCCATCAGGTAATGATAAATCTAAAAGAATAATATTTGGAATCTCTTTTTTAACAATTTTTAATCCTTCTGCTACTGAAGAGGCCTCTAAAATATTGATGTTTATTTCGTCAGAAAGAATAATTTTTAAAAAATCTCTTGTTTCTTCTGAATCTTCAATAATTAATAAGTTAATCATTACTATCACCTTTTTTTCCACTAAATGTAAAATGTTCTAAATAGCTGAATAAAACAGATTCATTGATAGGTTTTGTTATATAACCGTCAAAACCATAAGGAAGATATTTTTCTTTATCTCCAATTATAGCTTGAGCAGTAAGTGCTATCACAGGAATATCTTTTAACTCAGATTTTGATTTTATATGTGATATAGCCTGAACCCCATCCATTACAGGCATCTGTATATCAAGAAATACAATATCAAACTTTTGGTTGTGTATCTCTTTTAAAGCTAGAAGTCCATTTTCTACACAGGTAACTTCTATCAAAGGGGATTCAAGTATAGCTTTTAAGAAATCTCTGTTTTCCTCAACATCTTCTGCAATAAGAAGTTTAATTTTTTTATTTTTAAAGTTTAAATATATATTGAAAAGTTCACTGTAGTCTAAAGTATGTGTCATTCGTTCAAGTTCTTCAATATGATAAAGTATAGTATCAAAATTAATATGTTCTTTTTTTAGCTCATTAGAAATATTCTTTGATATATCATAAATAAGAGTGAGATTAAGATTGCCATATGTTCCAAGTATAAGATGGTTTATTTCTCTTATTTTTTCTACATTTTGTTTTTTATAAGCAGACTTTAAATTTTTAAGTCTAATAGGAAACTTTAAAATACTTTTTAATATTATAGATTTTATATTTTGGTTATTAGAACTTAAAATTTTTGTAAGAATTGCAGAGAAATTCTCATTTTTTCTGTGAAAAATTTCGATAGGAATTTTTACCTTAAAAGTTGTACCTATTAAAACTTTGCTTTCTACTTCAATAGTACCATTGAGTATTTCCACAAGTTTTTTTGTAATACTTAGTCCAAGTCCAGCTCCAGAAGATTGTTTATTTATCTGACCAAAACTTTCAAAAATATAATTTATATTAGTTTTGGAAATTCCTATCCCGCTGTCATATACATTGAAAGACAGATAAGAATCTTTTATATCAACTTCACATAAAACAAAACCTTTTTCAGTGTATTTGATAGCGTTATGAATAAGATTTTTAGCTATTTCATATATTTTCATTTTATCTGAATATATCATCACTTCACTGGAAGAAAAATCTATTTTAAATTTGATATTTTTACTTGATGCAAGGGTACTATGTTCATAATAAATATCTTGAAATAATTCTTTGACATTAAAAGATTCACAATTCAAATCTACTTTTCCAGCCTCTATTTTAGAAAAATCTAAAAGTTCATTAGTAAAATTTAAAAGTTTTACTCCTGAAGTGTGAATTATATCAAGTTTATCTTTAAATAATGGATCAGGCAACTCTTTAAGTAATAGTCTAGAATAACCAATTATTGGGGTTAAAGGTGTACGCATTTCATGACTTATTTTAGCTAAAAATTCATTTTTAGCTTTATTTGCTGATTCAGCAAGTTCTTTTGAAATAATCAGTTCCTTTGTTCTTGTTTCTACAATACTTTCCAGATTCTTATTTAATAATCGCAGTTCTTCACTGAGAGCCTCAGCTTTTTCCTTTTCTCTTTTTATCTCTCCTTCTTTTACAAGTATATCTAAAATATCTGTTTTAACAGATGAAAATACTTTGTAAAAACAATCTTCCATATTCATAAACTCATTTTTTAAATCAACTATAAATTTTTCATTAACCATTGTTATAGTTTTATCAAATTTTTCTAAGGTATTATATATATTTAAAAGCGTGAATTTGCTTATAAAGTTTGAAAATAGAAAAAAGATAAAAATAGATACAGCTATTTTTAGTATAGAAGTATTTTTTATGCTAGAAAGGTCAATATATTCCCTCATTAGAAAGAATATTATTATTAAAAATATAATAAAAGTAATAGTGTTTGAAACTGCTATTTTTTTATGAATTCTCATTGGTATCTCCTGATATTTATTTTAATAAGATGTGATTTAAGATTATTTGTATTGAAAAAAAATAAAATGACATTATTGTGACAATTTAATTTAATAATATATTAATATTCTAAATATATCAACCATTTTTTTAAAATCAGGAGGTAAAATTATGGAAATTTTTCAGGCAACCACTGAAATATTTGCTGGAATAGGGATTGGAGAAGTTTTAAAAAATTTACAGTCTAGAAAGATTATTTTTATAACTGACTCAATGATGAGAAAAGTTGGATTAGCAGAGAAAATAGAAAATATTTTAAAAAGTATGAATATTCAATATGAAATCTTTGATGGAGTAGAAGTAGATCCTTCACTGGAATCTATAAGAAAAGCACTGGATATGGTAATAAATTTTTCTCCTGAAATGATAATAGCATTAGGAGGGGGTTCTACACTAGATTCAGCAAAAGCAGCAGCATATTTTATGAAAAATACTGGGAAAGAAATACCTGTTTTAGCTATACCAACAACTTGTGGCACTGGTTCAGAAGTTACTTCTTATGCAGTTATTACAGACAGGGAAAATAGTGTAAAAATACCTATTAAAGATGATGGAATGATACCTAAAATAGCAGTGCTTGATCCAGATTTTACCAAGACGCTTCCTAAAGTAGTAGTTGCAGATGGAGGAATAGATGCACTTACTCATGCAATAGAAGCATATACTTGTAAAAGTGCTAATCTTTATACTCAAATATATGCAATGGCAGCAATAAGAGGGATATTTAAAAATCTTTTAAGAATGTACAACAATATAGAAGATAGAGAAGCGAGAGCAGAGATGGGGAAAGCTTCATGTATAGCAGGATTTGCCTTTGAGAAATCAGGACTTGGAATAAATCACAGTCTGGCACATGCTATTGGAGGAAAATTTCATAAATCCCATGGAAGATCAAATGGAACTATACTGCCATTTGTAATAAGATTTAATTCTTCTGATGAAGAAACAGCAAAAAGATATTATGAAATTGCAAAAGAAATGGAATTTCCATGCAACAATGTAGCAGAAGGAGCAGAGAGTTTAGCAGTAGCAGTAGAAATACTTAATAAAACACTGGGAATACCAGGATGTGTAAGAGAAATGGGAGTAGATGAAAAGCAATATATAGAACTTATTCCAGAAATGGCAGAATCAGCTTTAAAAGATATATGTACAAGTGGAAATGTGAAAAAAGTTAATTTAGAGGACATGAAAAATCTTTTAAAAAAAGTTTTTTAGTGTATTAAAAAAAATTAAAGATGACATTTTTATGACATTTTATCTTTTTATAATCAAAGTGATATGTAATATAGGACCTTTAAATACATAAAAATAATAAGGGGGTAAATTAATGCAAGAAAATCTAGTAGAAAAAATGATGGCAGAAGTTATGGAAAAACTGAAAGAAAAGAATAGTGGTTCAGAGTGTGTTCCAGCTAAAAAAGATTGCCGTTTGACAGAATTTGTAGGAGTTACTACACATGGTGATGGAATTGGGTTAGTAATAGCAAATGTTGATCCTGCCCTTCATGAAGCAATGGGAATAGACAAAAAATATCGTTCTATTGGAATAATAGGAGCTAGAACTGGAGCAGGGCCTTTTATTATGGCAGCTGATGAAGCAGTAAAAGCTACTAATACAGAAGTTATCTCAATAGAACTTCCTAGAGATACTAAAGGTGGAGCTGGACATGGTTCATTAATACTTTTTGGTGCAGAAGATGTATCAGATGCAAGAAGAGCAGTAGAAGTAGCAATATCTGCAGTAACTGAAAAATTTGGAGATGTATATGGAAATGATGCAGGACATATAGAACTTCAATATACAGCAAGAGCTTCTCACGCTTGTAATAAAGCTTTTGGAGCACCTTTAGGAAAATCATTTGGAATAATAGTTGGAGCTCCAGCAGCAATTGGTGTAGTAACAGCTGATACTGCTTTAAAAGCTGCAAATGTTGAAGTACTATCTTATTCTTCTCCAGCAAAAGGGACTAGCTTCTCAAATGAAGTTATACTAACTATCTGTGGAGATTCTGGAGCTGTAAGACAGGCTATATTAGCTGCCAAGGAAGTTGGAGTAAAACTTCTTGAAGCTTTGGGAGGACCTGCTCCTTCAGCAGCAACTCCATATATCTAGAAAGAAAGTCAAAATCAAATTGATGGAGTTAGAAAAATAGGAGGTTAGAATGAGATCAAAGCGTTTTGAAGTATTAGGAGCAAGACCAGTAAATAAAGATGGATATGTAAAAGAATGGCCTGAAGTAGGGTTAATAGCAATGAACTCTCCTTTAGATCCAAAACCAAGTGTAAAAGTAGAAAATGGGAAAATAGTTGAACTTGATGGAAAGAAGAGAGAAAACTTTGACCTTTTGGACTATTTTATTGCTGATTATGGAATTATAGCAGAAAATGCTGAAAAAGTAATGGCCATGGATTCTACAGAGATAGCAAGAAAATTAGTTGATATAAATGTATCAAGAGATGAGATATTAAAAATAACTCTTTCTCTTACTCCAGCAAAAGTGGCTGAAGTAATGGGAAAAATGACAGTATTGGAAATGATGATGGCAGTTAACAAAATGAGAGCAAGAAAAACTCCATCAAACCAATGTCATGTTACAAATATCAAAGATAATCCTGTACAGATTGCAGCAGATGCAGCAGAGGGATCATTAAGAGGATTCTCAGAAGAAGAAACAACAGTAGCAGTAGCAAGATATGCACCTTTTAATGCAATATCTCTATTAGTTGGATCACAAGTAGGAAGAGCAGGAATACTTACTCAATGTTCTGTAGAAGAGGCTACTGAACTTTTATTGGGAATGAGAGGACTTACTGCTTATGCAGAAACAGTTTCAGTATATGGAACAGAGCCTGTATTCATAGATGGAGATGACACTCCTTGGTCAAAAACTTTCCTTGCATCAGCTTATGCATCAAGAGGATTGAAAATGAGATATACATCAGGAAGTGGATCAGAAGTTCTTATGGGATATGCTGAAGGATGTTCAATGTTATATCTTGAAGCTCGTTGCCTGTTTATAACTAAAGGAGCAGGAGTTCAGGGAATACAAAATGGATCAGTAAGTTGTGTAGGAGTACCTGGTGCAGTACCTGGTGGAGTAAGAGAAATTTTAGCAGAGAACTTAGTTGCTATGATGCTTGACCTTGAATGTGCTTCAAGTAATGACCAGACTTTCACTCACTCTGATTTGAGAAGAGTAGCAAGATCATTGATGCAGATGATACCAGGAACTGACTTTATCTGTTCAGGATACAGTTCGACTCCTAACTATGACAATATGTTTGCTGGATCAAACTGGGATGCAGAGGACTATGATGACTGGAATATAATCCAGAGAGATTTAAGAATAGATGCAGGACTAAAACCTGTAAGAGAAGAAGATGTAATCAAAGTTAGAAATAAAGCAGCAAAAGCTATTCAAGCAGTATTTGATGCTTTAGGGCTTCCAGAAATTACAGATGAGGAAGTAGAGGCAGCTACTTATGCTCATGGTAGTAAAGATATGCCTGAAAGAGACATGGGTGCAGATATCAATGCTGCAAGTGAAATGATGGAAAGAGGAATTACTGGTATAGATGTAGTAAAAGCCCTTAAATCAAAAGGATTTGATGATGTAGCTTCAGATCTATTGAAACTTATGAAGTTGAGAGTTGCAGGAGACCACTTACATACATCAGCAATTTTAGATAAAGACTTTAATGTAATCAGTGCTGTAAATGATAAAAATGATTATAGTGGACCAGGAACAGGATATCAAATCTCTCCTGAAAGATGGACTGAACTTTCAAATATAGGAAATGCAGTAGATGCATCAAAAATCAAATAGAGTAGGGAGGTAACAGATGCAACTGAATGAAAATGAAATCAGAGGAATCATTGAAGAAGTTATAAAAAGATATGCAGGTGAAGGAGCAGCAGCTCCAGTAACAAAACCAGCTGTTGAAGTAAATAGAGCAGGAAATCTTGAGCTTGTGGAAGTGGGAGAAGCTAAAAAAGGAGTTAAAAGCGATGAAGTTATTATTGCTTTAGCACCAGCATTTGGAAGATTCCAGACTGAAACAATAACTCATATTCCTCATGAAGATGTACTGAAAGAAATAATGGCAGGAATAGAAGAGGAAGGACTTACACCAAGAGTTATCAGGGTGTTGAGAACTTCAGATGTTTCTATCCTTGCAAATGATGGAGCAAAGCTTAGTGGGTCAGGAATTGGTATAGGAATTCAATCTAAAGGGACAACAGTTATCCATCAAAAGGATCTTTTCCCTTTGACAAACCTTGAATTGTTTCCACAAGCTCCTCTATTAGAAAGAGAGCATTATAGAATGATAGGAAAAAATGCTGCTAAGTATGCTAAAGGGGAATCACCAAAACCAGTTCCTCAAATGAATGATCAGATGGCAAGACCTAAGTATCAAGCTATTGCAGCGCTACTACATATCAAAGAAACTGAACATGTAGTGAAAGATGCTAAACCTGTGGAACTAAAAGCTGTTTTTAAATAAAAAATTAAGGGTGGTGAATCAATTTGGACCAACAATTACTTGAAAAAATGATAAGAGAAGTTATGCTTTCAATGGCAAAAGGAGAAAGCAGTAATTCAAATACAACATCAACTTTTGGAAAAACAACAAGTGCTGATTATCCATTAAGTAAAAAGAAAGCTGATACAGTTAAGTCAGCAACTGGAAAAAGATTAGATGAATTTACTATTGAAAATGTAATGAGTGGAAAAGTAGGAGCGGCTGACTGTAGAATAGCTCCAGAAACTCTTGAAATGCAGGCTCAAATAGCTGAAAGTGTAAATAGAGATTCATTTGCAAGAAACTTAAGAAGAGCAGCAGAACTTATAGCAGTACCAGATGCTAGAATACTTGAGATATACAACAGTCTTAGACCATACAGATCAACAAAAGCAGAGCTTGTAGCAATAGCAGAAGAATTAGAAACTAAATACAAAGCTGTTGTAAATGCTCAATTCATCAGAGAGGCAGCAGAATTATATGAGAAAAGAGACAGATTGAGAAAAGATTAATCTTTCCCTGTTAGGAGGAAAAATGAAGCTTATTGTAGGAATAGATATAGGAAATGCAACAACTGAAAGTACTCTTGCTGAGGTAAATGGAAGAGATATCAATGTATTGAGTAGTGGAATAGTGAAAACTACTGGAATAAAAGGGACAAAGGAAAATGTAAAGGGGGTATTTGCATCTTTGCAGAAAGCTTTCCAAAGTGCTGGAAGAGATATGTCAGAATTATCTATGGTGAGAATAAATGAAGCTGCTCCTGTTATAGGAGATGTTGCAATGGAAACAATAACAGAAACTATAATAACTGAATCTACAATGATAGGTCATAATCCTACTACTCCAGGAGGAGCAGGGATAGGTGTAGGGATATCTGTTCTAATAGAAAATATAGACGAAAGACTATCAGGTGAAGATGTGATAGCCCTTATCTCAAAAAATATAGATTTTCAGGATGCAGCAAGAAGAATAAATGATTTAACAGCAAGAGGAGTGAACATAAGAGGAGCAGTAGTCCAAAAAGATGATGCAGTTCTGATAAATAACAGACTGAATAAAAAAATACCTATTGTGGACGAAGTACTGTACTTTGAAAAAATACCTGTAAATATGCTGACAGCTCTGGAAGTTGCTGAAAAAGGGAAAGTTATTTCTATGCTTTCAAATCCTTATGGAATAGCAACTCTATTCAAGCTTAACTCTGAAGAAACAAAAATGATAGTACCTATTTCAAGGGCTCTGATAGGAAATAGATCAGCTGTAGTGATAAAAACTCCTAAAGGAGATGTAAAGTCAAGAATAATTCCAGCTTGAAAAATTCATATAGCTGGAATGTCAAAGAATAGAGAAATAGAAGTAGATAAAGGTGCAGAACCCATAATGGAAGCTTTGGAAACTTGCTTTCCTGTAAATGACATATGGGGAGAAACAGGAACAAATGCTGGCGGGATGCTTGAGAAAGTAAGAATAGTAATGGCACAGCTTACAGATCAGGATCCTAAAAATATTAAAATACAAGATTTGCTGGCAGTAAATACTTTTGTTCCTAAGAAAGTTAAAGGTGGAATAGCAGAGGAATTTTCAATGGAAAATGCCATAGGATTAGCTGCAATGGTAAAAGCTGACAGACTTCAAATGGAAAGAATAGCTTTAGATCTTCAGGAAAAATTAGGGAAAAAGGTAATAGTTGGAGGAGTAGAAGCAGAAATGGCAATAATTGGTGCTCTTACCACTCCAGGGACTAATAAGCCTTTGGCTATAATAGATATGGGAGCAGGATCTACAGATGCCTCTGTAATAACAAGAGATGGAAGGATATCATCATGTCATCTGGCTGGAGCAGGTAATATGGTCACAATGCTTATAGATAAAGAATTGGGACTAGAGAATTTTGATCTGGCAGAAGATATAAAAAAATATCCTTTAGCAAAAGTAGAAAGTCTTTTCCATATCAGACATGAAGATGGAAGTGTTGAATTCTTTGAAGAAACTCTCGACCCAAGAATTTTTGCAAGAGTAATCATATTAAAAGATGGAAAAATGATTCCTCTTGATATTGATGAACCTATTGAAAAAATTAAAAAGGTAAGAAGAGATGCAAAAGAAAAAGTATTTGTAGTAAATGCTGTGAGAGCTTTGAAAAAAGTTTCTCCAAGTGGAAATATCAGAGATATAGATCATGTGGTTCTGGTAGGAGGGTCAGCTCTTGACTTTGAAGTTCCTCAAATGGTAACTGACAGCCTTTCATATTATGGTGTAGTAGCAGGAAGAGGAAATATCAGAGGAACTGAAGGACCAAGAAATGCAGTTGCTACTGGGCTTGCCCTTTCATATGAGGAGGGACAGCTATGAGAAGAGAAAAAGAAGAGATAGGAATAAATATTTTCTATTCATCAAAAATAGATATAAATGGAAAATTAAGTAATATCTTATGGGGAATAGAAGAGGAAGAGATTCCATATATCCTTGTCCAATCAGAAGATACTGATGCAAAAAAAATGGGAAGCACAGCTTCTAAATCTTCTAAATTAGGAGTGGGGATAGGAATAGGAGAAAAGGAAGTAACACTATATCAGGAAAAACTGGAAATGGATAAACCATTATTTAGATATGATTTAGATAGTGATGAAAATATCCTTAGAGCTGTGGGAGTAAATGGAGCCAGACTCATAAAGGGGAATCCATTTATTATCCCAGAGATGACAGGAGGAAAATAGATGATAAGTTCGCTAGGATTAATAGAAGTAGTAGGGCTGATTGGAGCAGTAGAAGCTGGAGATACAGCAGTAAAAGCAGCTAATGTAAGACTTTTAGGTTATGAACTTACAAAAGGTGGAGGAATGGTCACAGTAAAAATAGAAGGAGAGGTTTCAGCAGTAAAAGCAGCAGTAGATGCAGCAGTTATGGCAGCTGAAAAACTTACTACTGTAGTGAGCCATCTTGTTATTGCAAGACCATCTGAGGAAGTAGCTAAAATGGTAGAAATAAGTGAAGTGGAAAGTGAATGTTTCAACGAGGAAACAAAAACTGAAACTCCAGAAATACCTGAAAATAAAACAGCTGCTGAACATATAGTTGAAGAAAAAATTGAAATAGTAGAGGTAGTTGAGGAGCTGGAAACTCCTTTAAAAAAAAAATAAAAACACCAAGAAAAAAATTAAAAAATAAAAAATCAGAGGAGGAATAAAAATGGGTAACGCATTAGGATTAATAGAAACTAAAGGACTTGTAGGAGCAATTGAAGCAGCAGATGCTATGACTAAATCTGCAAATGTTGAGTTAGTAGGATATGAAAAAATAGGATCAGGACTTGTTACTGTAATGGTAAGAGGAGATGTAGGGGCAGTAAAAGCAGCAGTAGATGCTGGAGCAGCAGCAGCAGAAAGAGTTGGAACAGTTCAATCTATCCATGTAATTCCTAGACCACACGCTGATACAGAAAAATTATTACCAAAGTTAGTAAAGTAGATTCTAAATGAAATCAATGGAAAAGATTCTGAGAGAGGTGCTTACAGAGATCATTTCTGATGATGTGGTAGTCGGAGTATCTAACAGACATATCCATCTTTCTCAAGAAGATCTTGAAATACTATTTGGAAAGGGTCATACTCTTACAAGAATGAAGGATATGAAACAACCAGGACAATTTGCAGCAGAAGAAACAGTTACTATTCAAGGGCCAAAAGGACAATTTGCTGGGGTGAGAGTACTGGGACCAGTAAGAAAAGAAACTCAGGTGGAGATATCTATATCTGATAGTTTCAAATTGGGAGTAAAGCCTCCAGTGAGAGAGTCTGGAAAGCTTGATGGAACTCCAGGAGTAAAAATAATAGGTCCTAAAGGGGAAGTAACAAAAGAACATGGAGTAATAGTTGCTGGAAGACATATACATATGCCTAAATTTATAGCTGATATAAAAGGATATAAAGATGGGGACATAGTAAAAGTTGAAACATGTGGAGAAAGAAAAATATTATTATACAATGTTCTTATGAGAGTCGGAGAAAATATGGCAAAAGAAATTCATCTGGATATGGATGAAGCTAATGCCTCTGGATTAAAAAATAATGAGTATGTAAAAATAATAAGGGATTGATAAAAATAGAAAGGAGTTGAAAAACTCCTTTCTATATAAAAACCCTGTGAGGGGTGGCAAATGAATTTTGATATGATGGTGGACTATATTGTTCAGGAAGTATTAAAAAAAATAAATTTAAATGAAGCATCATATAAAGTAGAAAGAAATAGAGGTTTGGTTATAATCAATGGAGGAACTGGAAATCTTGAACAGATTATGCTGGAGCTAAAAAAAATAAGTGAAAGATATGAGCTGGATATAGTTTTTTCAGAGGCAGGAGAAGAGATAGTCAAAAAAGAAAAATTTCAGAATTTTAATGTAATTGATAATTTTGACATGAAGACTTGTGAGCCTCTTCTGAAAAAAAACGATATCATAATTCTTCCATTACTTACAAAAAACAGCTGTGCTAAGATTGCTGTTGGAATTAGAGATAATGCAGTAACTTATCTTATTTCAAAAGCTCTGCTGGCTCAGAAAGAGATAGTAGCAGTATATGATTCATGTATAGCAGATAATAAAACAGCATATGGAAACCAAATTAACTTTAATATAGAAAAGCTGAAGAGTTATGGAATTATATTTGTAAAGAGCAGTGAATTGTCTGACTATATTTTAAACAGGAGAAATTTAGAAATAAATTCTCTGAAAGAGAAAAAAATAATCACTGCTGAAGATATTTATGATATGAAAAATAAAAAAATTATAGTATCTAAAAGTGCAATTGTAACAACTCTGGCAAGAGAAAAGGCTGAAAATAATGGAATCATTTTTGAAACTGAAAAATAATTGGGAGTTGATAATATATGTTTTTAGCTAAAGTCGTAGGAAAAATAGTATCAACAACAAAAGATGAAGGACTTAATGGTAAAAAAATTCTTATTATTGCTCCAATAGATATGAATGGAGTAATAACAGGAAAAGAAATAGTGAGCATAGACAGTGTTGGTGCAGGAATAGGAGATCAGGTTCTTGTCACTAAAGGAAGTGTATCTATGTATGCTTTTGGTGAAAGCCATACCCCCATCGACTCAGCCATAGTTGCTATAATTGATACTATAGAGCAGAGTTAGGTGGTGAAAAGATGAAAGAGGTCTACACCAATTTAATGAAAGTATATACAAGAAAAGGTGACTCTGGAGAAACAGGATTATATGGTGGGAGCAGAATATCAAAAAATAGTATCAAAGTAGATACTTATGGAAACATAGATGAATCTGCTGCATTCATAGGAGCTGCCAGAGCCTTAGTAAAGGATAAAGAAATAAAAAATATACTCTATAAGATACAGGAGAAATTTCTTGTAATAGGAGCATATTTAGCAAGTGATAAAAATGGAATAACTAAACTTAAAGAAAAAATAGAGATATCAGATATAGAAAATCTTGAAAAGATTATGGACGAATATTCTAAAAATCTTCTTCCATTATACAAGTTTATCATTCCAGGAGAAAATATAGAATCTGCTGCTCTTCATGTGGCTAGGACAGTGGTGAGAAGAAGTGAAAGAAAAATAGTAGCTTTAAAAGAAAGAGATGAAGTGGCTCCAGAAATATTAAAATATGTCAATAGAGTTTCAGATATACTATTTGTTCTAGCTAGAGTAGTAGAAGATCAGGAAGCAGTAAGACATATTTCAGATGTTATTATAGAAAAACTTAATATGTATGAGAAAAAAAATCTATTGTCTTTAGAGGAAGCAAAAAAAATAGTGGAATCTGGGAAAAATAGAGCTAGAGAAATGAAAAAAGATTTTGTTCTGGCAGTTGTTAATTCAGAGGGGAATCTTATACTGGAAGAAAAAATGGACAATGCTATATTTGCAAGCATAGAAATAGCATTGAAAAAAGCTTATACTGCAGCAGCACTGAGAATAGAAACATCAGAACTTGCCAAATTGGTCCAGCCTAATGGCTCTCTATATGGACTTCATACAGATCAAAGATATGTAGTATTTGGTGGAGGTTCTCTACTGAAGAAAAATGGAGAGATAGTAGGAGCAGTGGGAGTGAGTGGTGGAACAGTGGATGAAGATATGACAGTTGCAAAAGCTTGTGTAGAAGCTTTTTGTAAAAGGTAGGAGGAAATTAATATGAATTTAGAAGCAAATAACATGGATGAAATAGTTGCTCTTATAATGAAGGAATTGAAGAAAACAGATATAAAAGCAGGATGTCAAAGCTGTGAAAATCCTAAAAATGGAGTTTTTTCTTCAATGGATGAAGCTATTACAGCTGCTAAAAAAGCTCAGGAGATATTATTCAGCTCAAGATTAGAAATGAGAGAAAAAATAGTAGCTTCTATTAGAGAAGTAATGAAAGATTATGTTATGGAACTAGCAGAACTTGGAGTAAAGGAAACTGGTATGGGAAGAGCAGCTGATAAAGCTCTAAAGCATCAGGTAACAATAGAAAAGACTCCAGGAGTAGAAGATTTAAGAGCATTTGCTTTCAGTGGAGATGATGGTCTTACAGTTATGGAGCTTTCGCCATATGGAGTGATAGGAGCTATAACACCATCAACAAATCCAAGTGAAACAATAATATGTAATTCTATTGGAATGATATCAGCAGGAAACTCTGTTGTATTTGCCCCTCATCCAGGAGCCAAAAGAACTTCAATAAAAACTGTAGAGATAATAAATGAAGCTGTAAGAAAAGCTGGAGGACCAGAAAATCTTGTAGTAACTATTGCTGAACCAAGCATAGAAAATACAAATAAGATGATGGAAAATCCAGATATAAAAATGCTGGTAGCTACTGGAGGACCAGGAGTAGTTAAAAGTGTAATGTCTAGTGGAAAAAAAGCCATAGGTGCAGGAGCAGGGAACCCTCCAGTATTAGTGGATGAAACTGCTGATATAGAAAAAGCAGCAAGAGATATAGTTGCAGGATGCAGTTTTGACAACAACCTTCCATGTATTGCTGAAAAAGAAGTAGTGGCAGTAGATTCTATAACAGATTATCTGATATTTGAAATGCAGAAGAATGGAGCATATTTAATAAAAGATAAGTCAATGGTAGACAGACTTGTAGCTATGGTTTTGAAAAATGGATCTCCTAATAGAGCATATGTTGGAAAAGATGCTTCATATATTCTAAAGGATTTAGGAATAAATGTTGGAGATGAAATAAGAGTTATTATTACTGAAACTGATAAAGATCACCCATTTGCTGTGGAGGAATTGCTGATGCCAATACTTCCTATTATTAGAGTAAAGAATGCTTTGGAAGGGATAGAGGTATCAAAAAAACTAGAACATGGACTTAGACATACTGCCATGATACATTCTAAGAATATAGACATACTTACAAAATATGCAAGAGATATGGAAACTACTATATTAGTTAAAAATGGACCTTCTTTTGCAGGAATTGGAGTAGGAGGAGAGGGACATACTACATTTACTATAGCTGGACCTACTGGAGAGGGACTTACGTCAGCTAAGAGTTTTGCAAGAAACAGAAGATGTGTTCTTGTAGGTGGATTATCTATAAAATAATTTTTACTAATAGGAAAAGACTGATTTAAAAGATAGATTTAATTTTTAATCAGTCTTTTCTTTAAAAATGTCTTTTTTATAATTGTGAAATAGATTTTATTTATTTTAGAATCATAAGGGAGATGCTGGAGATAGGAGGAAGAAAATGAAAAAATCATTGATTCTGTTAGAATTTAAAAATATAAGTACAGGATTTTTTGTACTGGATGAAATAACTAAAAATTTTAATGTAAATATGGAGATATTAAAACTTTTATGTCCTGGAAGATACATGATAATATGCAGTGGAAATCAAGGGGAGATAGAAAGTCTTAGAAAGTATGTAACTGAAATCAAAGAAAATGAAAAGCATAAATATATAACAGAAAGGCTAGTCAGTGGAGTAGATGAAGATCTTATGAAAAAAATCAATAAAAGTGTAAAATTTTCTGACTCTGTAAAAAGTTTAGGAGTTCTTGAGTTTTCAAATACTGTACAGGCTATCGAAACAGCAGATTTTATAGAAGATGAAAGTCCAATAGAAATATTGACTATAAAAATAGGATTGGGTATGTGCAACAAAGGGGTTATCCTATTTGAAGGTGATATTTCATCTGTAGTGAATATAGTGAAAAGAGTAGAAGGGATGGGATTAAAAGAGCTCATATCTTCAGAAGTGATTAATTCACCAAATGGAGAATTTTTAAAAAGTTTTCATTTTTAGAAGACAGGGAGATAAATATGAATCTTAAAAAAGTAAATGAATATATAAAACAATTTGATAATGTTATAGAGAATCCAAATAGAAACTTTGAAAAAGATGAGTATTATGTTGGAGTTGACTTAGGAACAGCTAATATTGTAATGTGTGTAGTAGATAAAAATGGAGTTCCAGTGGGAGGGGAAAGCTACCAGTCATCTGTTGTTAAAGATGGCATAGTAGTGGATTTCATTGGAGCTATAAATATAGTGAAAAAAATGAAAGAAAGTCTTGAAAATAAACTTGGAATAGAAATTACGAAGGGGTTTACGGCTATACCACCAGGAGTAGAGAGTGGAAGTGTAAAAGCAATAGTAAATGTAATAGAGTCAGCAGATATAGATGTAATTAAAGTAGTAGATGAACCATCAGCAGCAGCTAAAGTTTTAAAAATAAAAAATGGAGCAGTTGTAGATGTAGGAGGGGGAACTACTGGAATAAGTATTTTAAAAGATGGAAAAGTAGTATTTACAGCAGATGAACCAACTGGAGGAACTCATATGTCCTTAGTGCTTGCTGGAAATTATGGAGTAACCTTTGATGAGGCAGAAAAGATAAAAAAAGATATAAAGAGAGAGGGAGAAGTTTTTCAAATAATCAGGCCAGTAGTTGAAAAAATGGCTTCTATAGTTAAAAAATTTATTCAGGATTTTGATGTAAAAGATGTTTATGTAGTTGGTGGAGCATGTACATTTAAAGAATTTGAAAGTGTTTTTGAAAAAGAACTCAAAAGAAAAGTCATCAAAACTTATAAACCGCTTTTAGTGACACCATTAGGGATAGCACTTACAGGTTTAGAGTAAAAATATATAGGAGGGTTTAGAATATGAATGTTTATCTAGCAGAATTTATAGGAACAGCTATCATTATTTTCTTTGGTGGAGGGGTAGTAGCAAATGTTTCATTGACGAAATCTAAGGCACATGGAGCAGGATGGATGGTAATCACAGCAGCTTGGGCTCTGGGAATAGCAACAGCTGTATATACAGTGGGATGGATAAGTGGGGCACATCTTAATCCAGCACTTTCTATAGCACTAGCTGTGATAGGAGCTCTAAAGTGGGAATATCTTCTTGGATATATAGTGGCACAAATACTTGGAGCAATGTTTGGAAGCCTTTTAGTATTTCTGACTTTTAAACTACATTTTGATGAGGAAGAAAACCAAGGAGCTTTACTTGGGATATTCTGTACAGGACCTGCTATAAGAAATTATTTCTGGAATTCTGTAACAGAAATACTTGCTACTGCTATGTTTGTTTTTGGAGTTTTAGGAATAGGAAATGCTAAAAATACAGCTGTTGCTTTTACATTATCTAATGGAACAGAAGCTTCAGGAAATATTGGAATATTGGGAGGTCTTTTAGTAGGATTTCTAGTTTGGGCAATTGGTATGAGCTTTGGTGGACCTACTGGATATGCACTTAATCCAGCAAGGGATTTAGGACCTAGAATAATGCATGCTATTCTTCCAATAAAACATAAAGGAAGTTCAGATTGGGCATATGCATGGGTACCAATTGTAGCACCAATAATAGGGGCAGTTGCAGGAGCTCTTTTATATACAGCTGTTTTTAACTAAATAAGTATAAAATAAAAAATATAAAGGGGCTGTTGCAAATTTAAAATAGCCCCTTTCACTTTGTAATCTTTAGAAC
>ERZ791682.413-NODE-413-length-25493-cov-3.13448_pt1 | contig 25493 bp, 25 predicted proteins | sample MGYA00509958_ERZ791682 | MGnify/ENA primary metagenome ERZ791682 (study PRJEB30046, sample SAMN00715194) | human gut metagenome | study: EMG produced TPA metagenomics assembly of the A metagenome-wide association study of gut microbiota in type 2...
AGAGTATAATTGTATAATAAAAAAGTTCGTGTTTATACATTTACACGAACAATAATTAAAATTCTGATTTAAAGATTATTTTAAAGTGAGTAATTTTGTAATTCATTTTCACTTCCCTATAATATAATTTTTTTTACATTCTATCTCCATTAGCAAATATTAAACTTCTGCTGAATATTGAGATTCTATTACCATATTTTCTTGTTATCAGCATATTATTTTTTGCCATATAGTATATAGTGTTAGTATGCCTTCTTGTAGCTTTTGCAGCTTTTTTTACATCTGTCCATTCTCCTAACTCATTCACATAAACTTGTTGAATATGCAGTTCAAAATTATTTCCTTCTTCTAGTTTTTTGAACATATACTCTTCCATTGTTTCACTGTAACTTTTTTCTTTCATCAAATCCTCCAAAATCATTTTTCATATATTTATAAAAGTCATTTAATAAATATATTCAACCGATATTATAGTTATTTAATTCTAAAAGTCAAGTATAAAAAAGAATTTATTTGCTTAATTTAATACCATTTAACAAGGTTTCACAATTTAAATTTATCTCATATATAAAAAAAGACACCCAACTAATTATGAGTGTCTTTTATTATTGCTTATATACAATTAATCTCTTCTTTCAATTACATTCATTTTGATAGCTTTTAACTTACATTTATCAAAACATAATCCGCATCCTATACATTTTTCTTGATCTATTTTATGTTTAGCTTTAAGTTCTCCTTCTACAGCTCCTACTGGACAAACTTTAGCACATAGAGTACATCCAACACATTTTTCTTCTATGATTTCAGCTTTTTTAACTTCCTTTATTTCGCTTTTTATTGCGTTTGTAGGACATTTAGCAGCACATAGACCGCATTGGATACATTTCTCAGGATCAATTTTAGCAAGATTATTTTCAACTGTAATAGCATCCACTGGACATGCTTTTTTACATAGTCCGCATCCTATACAAGCAGTTGAACAAGCTTTTCTTGCTGTAGCACCCTTCTCTTTAGAAGAACAAAGTACTGTAACTTTTTTATTTTGAGGAAGCATTGAGATAACTTTCTTTGGACATGCTTTTTGGCATAATCCACAAGAGATACATTTATCTTCATTTACTTCAGCAATTCCTTTATCATTTACTTTAATTGCATTTACTGGACATACTCTTTCACAGTCTCCATGTCCTAAACATGAATAAACACATGATTTATCTCCACCTGCATAAAGCATCATTGCAGCACAAGTTTGAAGTTCTCCATCAAATTCATATATTTTAGTAGTTCTTGTATTATCTCCTTGGCATAATACTTTAGCAACTATTTTTTCATCAGATACTTCTACTGTAGCTCCCATAATCTGCCCTATTCCTTCAGCTACACTAGCTCCTCCTGGGGCACATAGTGACATTCCTGCACCTTCATTTACAACTGCTGCTGCATATCCAGCACATCCAGGAAATCCACATCCTCCACAGTTTGCACCAGGAAGAATACCCATTATTTGTTCTATTTTTGGGTCCACTTCAACTTCAAATTTCTTTGAAGCAAAGGCCAAGAACAACCCCATAGCAAGACCTGTTAGTCCTAAAACCAACACAGGCATTATTACTGCGTTCATATTAACCTCCAAAATATTTATATTTGCATTCCACTAAATCCCATAAACGCCATAGCAAGAAGACCAGCTGATATAAATGCAATTGGTACTCCTTTAAATGGTGCTGGAATAGCTGAGTATTCTATTCTTTCTCTGATACCAGCAAGTAATACTAATGCTAGTGAGAATCCTACTGCAACAGAAAATCCATTTACTAATGTTTCAATAAAATTGAAACCTTCTTGTATATTGATGATTGCTACCCCTAGTACTGCACAGTTAGTTGTAATAAGAGGAAGGAATACTCCAAGAGCTTTATAAAGACTTGGTGAAGTCTTAGCAATAGCCATTTCAACGAATTGAACCAATGCTGCTATGATTAATATAAAAGCTATAGTCTGCAAATAGTCTAATCCAAATGGAGCAAGTAAAAAATGATATACAAGCCAAGTTATCCCAGAAGCCAATGTGATAACGAAAGTTACTGCCATTCCCATTCCCAATGAAGCATCTATCTTTTTAGATACTCCCATGAAAGGACAACAACCTAAGAATTTAGCAAAGATAACGTTATTTATAAATATAGAACCTACTATAATACTAAAAATACTTCCAAAAGTCACTTTCTATCCCTCCTTACTCTTTTTCATCTTTAGATAATTAAGAGTTGCTATGATACATCCAATTGTAAGGAAAGCTCCAGGTGCAAGTATAAATATAAGTGCAGGAGTGAAGCTTGCAGGAGCAAAATTGATACCGAATACAGATCCGTTACCAAGAGCCTCTCTGATAGCACCTAATACTGTAAGAGATAAAGTAAATCCAAGTCCTGTTCCTACTCCATCAACTAAAGATGCTAGTACACCATTTTTTGATGCAAAGCTTTCTGCTCTTCCCAATACTATACAGTTAACAACTATAAGAGGAATAAATAATCCCAATACTTTATAAAGATCAGGAGTATATGCCTTCATAATCATTTCAACAATTGTAACTAGTGAAGCTATGATCATGATAAATGCAGGAATTCTAACTTGATCAGGAATTAATTTCTTAAATGCAGAGATTAAAACATTTGAACAAGCAAGAACAGCTACAACAGCCAATCCCATTGACATACCATTTATTGCTGAACTTGTAACTCCAAGTGTAGGACATAGTCCCAATAGAAGTATAAATACAGGATTTCCTGTAAATATACCTTCAAAGAATATTTTTCCATAGTTATTTTTCTCCACTATTTTCTCACCTCTTTGTCATAGACTGTCAAAGCTCTCATCATTCCAGTATAAACTGCTGTTGGAGATATAGTAGCTCCTGCAAATGCATCTGTAGATTTATTGAACACATATGATGAATCTCTTCCTACCCAGATAGCCTGCCATGCTTTATCCATAACTTTAGCTCCAAGTCCTGGAGTTTCCTGACTTCCTATGATGTCCAATCCTGCAATTTTGCCATCTTTATCAATTCCTAAAACAAAGTTGATATCTGCAGCATATCCACCTTGAGCAACAGATACAACATAACCTGTAAGCTCTCCAGCTGCATTATATCCAGGTATGAATTCTAACCCTTCAGCTTTTACTGATTCTTCAGGTTTGAATGTATCAGCAGAAGATAGAACATTCTTTCTTGCTAAGTTTACAGCTGCAATTTCATTTTTTTCTATTACAGTTTTAGTTAGATCATTTACTACAGCTAGTATTCCAGCTGATACAGCTGCAATTATAAAAAGAACTGCTCCATAATGCACAAATCTATTTTTCATTAGACTTCACCTCACCAAATTTTTTAGGTGCAGTATATCTATTGATTAATGGAACAACTCCATTCATGATAAGAATAGAATAAGCTACCCCTTCTGGATATCCACCTTTCATTCTAATCAAAGATATAAGTAATCCTAATCCCAATGCAAATATTACTTTACCTTTTGGTGTATATGGACTTGTTACCATATCTGTTGCCATATAGAAAGCTCCTAAGAATAACCCTCCTGAAAGGATGTGCATTATAGGATCTCCCCCCATTGCCCAAGTAAGAATAAATACTGTACCTATTATTAAAACAGGCATTTTCCAGTCTATATGTCCTTTATATATAAGATATATTCCTCCAATAAGAAGAGCAAGAGCTGAAGTTTCTCCTAAACATCCTCCCATTCTACCTACAAAAGCTTGAACATATTGGTTTCCACCTTCTAATAAAGCTCCATCTAAAGGAAGCCCTCTTTTCATAGCATCCAATACTGTAGCTCCAGCTTTTCCATCTAAAGTGAAAGTAGTGATAGCCACTGGCCAAGATGCTTGAACAAATGCTCTACCTACTAATGCAGGGTTAAATATGTTATGTCCAAGTCCTCCAAATACCATTTTACCAAGAGCAATAGAAACTATTGACCCAATAATTACATAAATAAGAGACATATTAACTGGTATAACAAAAGAAAATAGAATACCTGTAAGAATTGCACTTCCGTCAAATACAGATATATCCTGATTCATTATTTTTTGACAAACAAACTCTGTAACAATACATGATAATATAGCAACTGAAGTAACTATAAATGCTCTTATTCCAAAAACATATACAGCAACTAAAAATGCTGGTATTAAAGATATTATTACATCATACATTACTTTTTCAACTGTTTCTGATGTTCTTATATGAGGTGATGGCCCCATCTTCAAAATATTAGTCACTTGTACCCTCCTAATAACTTAATAACTTTACTGTATGTTATTTTTTCATTGCTCTTAATTTTGATTTACCTATTTTAATAGCTTCTGTCAATGGTCTGTTAGCTGGACATATATAAGCACATGATCCACACTCAATACAATCCATCAGGTTGTATTTTCCAATTTCTTCCCACTGTTCAAAAGCAGCAAGTCTTGCAAACATGATAGGTTCCAGAAGCATTGGACATGCTCCTATACATTTTCCACATCCTATACAAGCTTTTGGTTTATAAGGATTTGTCTCCTCTTTAGTAAGAGCTAACAATCCAGAAGTTCCTTTAATTACTGGAGCTTCTTCTGAGAATTGAGCCATTCCCATCATTGGTCCACCCATTACTAATTTATCCATTACCTCTCTGTTTACTCCACATTGGTCAAGTATATAAGAAAATGGAGTTCCAATAGCTATTTTTATATTTTTAGGATTTGCTATTGCTTTTCCTGAAACTGTAACTACTTTTTCAATTAGAGGAGTACCATTTACTAATCCTTCATATATAGCAGCAGCAGTTCCTGTATTTTGAACTACTACTCCTACTGCTGATGGAAGTTTACCAGATGGAACCTCTCTATCTAAAACAGCTTTAATTAATTGTTTTTCTCCTCCTTGAGGATATTTTGTCTTTAGAGGAGCTATCTCTATTCCAGTCCCTTCAGCAGCTTTTTTCATAGAAGCTATTGCTTCAGGTTTATTTTCTTCAATACCTATGATAGCAGTTTCTACTCCTAAAACTCTTTTGATGATTTTAATACCTTCAATTATAGTTTCTGGATGTTCAAGCATAAGTCTGTTATCTGAATTAAGGTAAGGTTCGCACTCTGCTCCATTTAATAGTAAAGTATCAATCTTTACATCTGCAGGTGGATTAAGTTTTACATGAGTAGGGAAGCTTGCCCCTCCAATACCTACAATTCCTTTTTCTCTAATCATTGCTAATAAATCTTTCTTGTCAGCAGTTTCCCAATTTTCTATCTTAGTTAATTCTGCCCAAGTTTCTTCCCCATCATTTTCAATCATGATAGTCTTAATTCTTCCCATTAATGGAAATACATGTTCTTCAATTTTTTTAACTGTACCACTTACTGGTGAGTGTATAGGAGATGTTAAAAATGCTTGAGAGTCAGCTATTTTCTGACCTTTAAGTACTTTATCTCCAATAGCTACGATTGGATCTAGTGGTGATCCTATATGTTGTAACAAAGATATATACAACATTTTTGGTGCTGCTAGTTTTTCTACTGGCATATTTTCTGTCTGTAGTTTATTTTCAGGCGGATGCACTCCACCTCTGAAACCAAAAAATCTCATATGAATCTCCTTTCATAAAGTTAATTTCTACTAATCAGTTTACCACATTTATATCTATTTAACAATATGTTTTCGTTATTTTTTTCTAGTGTAAGTCATTACTTTTTGTTATATTTCTGCATTATTCTGCCCAATTCAATATCTCTTATTAAATCTAAAGCACAATCAGAAGCATTCTCCAACATTTTATCAACAATTTCTTGTTCACTTTTATCAAACTGACCTAGGACAAAATCAATAGTGTCATCTTTACTCTTTCCTATGCCACATTTAATACGTAAAAACTCATCACCTAAATGAGAAATAATAGATTTTATTCCATTATGCCCTCCTGAACTTCCCTTCTCTTTTACTCTCAATTTTCCTACTGGAAGGTCCATATCATCATAGATTACTATCATATCATTTTTAGCATCTATTTTATAAAAATTTACAACAGCAGCTATCGAATTTCCACTGAGATTCATAAATGTCTGAGGTTTTAAAAATAAAACCTTTTCTCCATCTATATTTTTCTCACTTAAAAGACCTTGAAATTTATCCTTTTCTCCTATTATATTCAAGTCTTTCTGCAATTTATTGATAACTTCAAAACCTATATTATGTCTTGTCTTGGCATATTTATCTCCTGGATTACCAAGGCCTACAACTAGTTTCATCCCTTATTCCTTCCTTTTTTCTGTACTTTTACTCCATATTCTATAAAAAGTTTAAGAGGCGGCTCAAAAAACTCTGTGATTTTCTGAAACTGCCTCTTGATATATTCTTATAAATTTATTTTAACATTCAGCATTAAATCTGAATTTTGCAAGTCCTCCCAAAGAAGTTTCTTTATATTCACTCTTCAAGTCTTTTCCTGTTTCTCCCATAGTTATAACCACTTGGTCAAAAGAAATTGTATGTTTTCCATCAGTATAAAGACTGTATGCTGCTGAGTCCAATGCTCTAGCAGAAGCTGCTGCATTTCTCTCTATACAAGGAATCTGTACATATCCACCTACTGGGTCACAAGTAAGTCCCAAATGATGTTCCAATGCCATTTCTGAAGCATATTCTATCTGATCCAGTGATCCTCCTAAAAGAAAACATGCCATACCTGCTGCCATTGCACATGCAGTTCCTACCTCAGCCTGACATCCACCTTCAGCTCCTGATATAGTAGCATTTTCTTTTACTATATTTCCTATAAGACCAGCTATTGCCAATCCTTTGAGAAGTTCTTTTTCAGATATCTCATACTCTTCTTTAAGCGCATATAAAAGTCCTGGAATGATTCCAGAAGCTCCACATGTTGGGGCAGTTACTACCCTTCCACCAGCTCCATTTTCTTCAGATACTGCCAATGTATAAGCGAATATTCTTCCAAGGAATCCTCCTCTTCCATGATTATTTCTTGCTTTTCTATAGAACCCTTGGGCTCTTCTAGATAATTTCAAAGTTCCTGGAAGTACCCCTGTTTTTTCTATTCCTCTTTCAACAGCTGCCTCCATTGCTTCCCATATCTCTTTAAGGAAGTCAAATATCTCTTCTCCCTCATGTTCTACAACATATTCCCAGTATTCTTTTTTTCCTTCTTCACACCATTTTTTGATGTCATCCATCTTTGAAAATGGATAGATTTTTGAAGGTCCTCTTCTTTCTTGCCCTAATTCCATGATAGTTCCTCCCCCCACTGAGAAGACTACCCATTCATCTGCTACATTTCCACTATTGTCTAAAGCCTTGAATTTCATCCCATTAGTATGATAGTCATATACTACTTCTGGCATCCATACAATTTCAGTTTCAGCTGGTTTTAAAGTTTCTTTTATTATCCAATCAGTAAGGTGTCCCTTTCCTGTCAGTGCTAGAGATCCATACAGCTCCACTATATATCTTGCTGCCTCTGGTGTTCTCTCTTTAAACTTTTTAGCTGCTCTTTCTGGCCCAATTGTATGTGAGCTTGAAGGCCCATTTCCTATCTTGAATAACTCTTTTAAGGAATCCATCTTAACCCTCCTAAATATTTATTGTCTTATCTCTCCATTGTAATTTTTAGAGATAGTGTTTAACACTTTTTCAATAACATTATTTATTTCTTTTTCAGTAAGAGTTTTTTTCTTGTCTCTAAGTACTATACTGATAGCTGCCGATTTTTTATCTGCATCTATTTTTTCTCCTTCATAGATATCAAATATATCTATTTTTTCTATTAGAGGAGAAACTTTTTTCAGGTCATCTATCATATTTCCTACAAGTACATTTTTATCAAGTACGATGGCCAAATCTCTAGTTACCTCTGGATATTTTACTACTCTTTCATATTTTACAGCATTTTTCATATATTTTAATGCTCTTGTTAAATCTATGTCAGCAACATAAACTCTTTCTCTTTTTATATCCATAGCCTCTTGAACGTCTGGATGTATCTCTCCAAAAGTTCCAATGATATCATTTCCTATTCTAATATCAGCACTTCTTCCAGGATGGAATATCTCTTTAGTGCTTCTTTCAAGCTTGTATCTACTGATACCTGTATATTCAAGAAGTTTTTCTACATATCCTTTTATAGTATAGAAGTTATATGCTTCTGGTTTTGGATTCCATAGAGTTCTTTCTGGTTTTCCTGATATTGCAATACAGATTCTCAAATCTTCTTTTGCCAATTCTTCAGCTGGTGTAAATACTTTTGATACCTCATAGAATCTCAAATTAAACTGATTTCTATTTATGTTATCTCTTATATTTGCAAGAAGACTATATACTAAAGTAGGTCTTACTATAGACATATCTTCACTTAAAGGATTGCTAATTTCTATTGCTTTATCTTTTATATGAAGAATATCTAAAGCTTCCTTAGGAATAAATGTATAATTTATAACTTCATGTAATCCTATCTCTTTAAGTATCTCTTTCAGATTATCAGCAACTGATATTTTTACATCTTTCAATCCAGACTCAATATTTTCTACTGGCATTACAGCTTCTATATTTTCAAATCCATACATTCTTATTACTTCTTCATATAGATCTTCTGGTCTAGTCAAGTCCTGTCTATAAGCAGGAGGTGTTACTACAAGAGTGTCCTGAGATAAAGTTTTAATTCCAAGTCCTAAATTTGTAAGAATTTTTCCCACTTGGTCAAATTCTAATTTTTTACCTATAAAGTTATTAAGTTTATTAAGATTTAAAGGTATTTCAAATTTTGTAGGTTTTTCCATATATTTATCTATTACTTCATCTAAAACTTCTCCAGAAGCAACCTCTGCCATTAAAGCAGCAGCTCTGTCTATAACTTCATTAATATTTTCAATATCAACGCCTCTTTCGTTTCTATATCCAGAGTCAGTTACAATTCCAAGTCTTTTTGCTGATTTTCTAATATTTTCAGGAGTAAAATATGCTACTTCTAAAAATATGTTCTTAGTTTCAGGTTCAATCTGAGTAGCTTGTCCCCCAATAATACCAGCAATAGCTATTGGTTTTACCTCATCTGCTATTACAAGTTCTCCATTATTAAGTTCTCTGTCTACTCCATCTAAAGTAGTTATTTTTTCTCCAATTTCTGCAGCTCTTATTACTACAGTTTGGTTCTCTAATTTATCTAAATCAAAAGCATGCATAGGTTGATTATATTCAAACATTACAAAGTTTGTAACATCAACTATATTGTTGATAGGTTTTAATCCCATTGCTCTTATTCTCTTTTTAAGCCATTCAGGTGACTCAGCAATAGTTACATTCTTTATAACTCTTCCCATGTATCTTTTGCATCTTTCTTTATCTTCTACTCTTACCTTTGCATAGTTATTCGTAGATTCTATAACTTCATTCAAAGCATAAGATGGATATTTTACTTTTCTTCCATAATAAGCAGCTACTTCTCTGGCTATTCCTATATGAGAAAGACAGTCAGGTCTGTTTGGAGTTATTTCAAGTTCAAATATAACATCATCCATTCCTGCATATTTTCTATATTCTTCACCTATTGGAGCATCTTCAGGAAGAATTATTATTCCATCCTTATCTTCTCCTATCCCTAACTCAACTTGTGAGCAAAGCATACCACAAGATTCAACATCTCTTATTTTGCTTTTTTTGATTTTAAAATCTCCAGGAAGTACAGCTCCAATTTTAGCTACTACTACCTTATCTCCTAATTTATGGTTTGGAGCTCCACATATTATCTGCAGCTTTTCTTCCTCTCCAATATCCACTTTCAAAAGAGTAAGTTTATCTGAATTTGGATGTTTTCCATATTCAATGATCTGCCCTATAACTACATTGTTAAGGTCTTTACCTTGAACATCTATAGCTTCTACTTCCTGACCAATCATAGTCAGTGCATTTTCCAGCTGATTTATATCTTCTTTTATGTCTACATACTGTTTCAACCAGTCTAAAGAAATTAACATTGTTCCCTCCAGAATTATTTAAATTGTTTTAAGAATCTTATATCATTTTCGAAAAATGCTCTAAGATCATCTATTCCATGTCTCAGCATAGTTACTCTCTCTATTCCAACTCCAAAAGCAAATCCACTTACTTCATTAGGATCATAACCTACTGCCTTCAATACCTCTGGGTCTACCATTCCGCATCCCATTATTTCCAGCCATCCACTGTCTTTACATACTCTGCATCCTTTACCTTTACATACAGCACATTGTACGTCCATCTCAGCACTTGGTTCTGTAAATGGGAAAAAGTGAGGTCTAAATCTTACTTCTGTTTCACCAAAAACTTTTTTAACAAAATGAGTCAATATTCCTTTAAGATTAGCGAAAGAAATATTTTCACCTATCATCAATCCTTCCATTTGGTGGAACATTGGTGTATGAGATACATCATAGTCAGGTCTGTAAACTTTACCAGGACATATCATTCTGAAAGGTGGTTTATGTTCAAGCATATATCTTACTTGTACTGGTGATGTCTGTGTTCTCAATACTACATTATCTGAAATATAGAAAGTATCTGTTATATCTCTTGATGGGTGTGTTTCTGGAATATTCAAAGCATCAAAGTTATACTCAACTTTTTCTATTTCTGGTCCATCTGCAACATCAAATCCCATTTCAATGAATATATCTTTCATAAAATTCATTGTTTCTGTGATAGGATGGCTTGTTCCAAGTTCAATATCTTCTCCTGGAAGAGTGATATCCACGATTTCCTGTTCCAGTCTTGCTCTCTTTTCTTTTTCTTTTAACTGATTGTTCTTCTCATCCAGCATTTGACTGATAAATTCTCTAGTTTCATTTACTAATTGCCCAATAACTGGTCTTTCCTCTGGAGAAAGAGTTTTCATTCCTTTTGAAATCTCTGTTAGTTCCCCTTTTTTTCCTAGCAGGCTGACTCTTATTTCTTCCAGTTCCTGTAAAGAAGCAGCGCTCTCTATGCTAGATTGTGCTTGTTCCTTTAATTGTGCTACCTTTTCCTTCATTTTTCCTCCCTATGTCAAAGGCTAAAAATCTTCTATATATCTAATTATTTTAAATTCTTTTTAGAAGAAAATCAATACTTTCTTTATTTATTTTTATTATTCCATAATCGTTTCCCAGTACAGCCCCTGGATTGAATAGGGTTATACCTTTCTTTTTTTCAAGATATGGTCTATGTGTATGACCAAATATAACCACATCACAGCCCAATTCTCTTCCTCTTTTTTCTATTGTTTCATATTCAAGCTTTACCCTGTAATGATGACCATGAGCTAGGAAGATTTTATATCCCCCTAGCTCAAGAACCATCTCATCACTTCTCTGCATATCATAATAATCGCAGTTACCTTTAACTATATGGTAGGTATTTTCTGGAAAGACATAGGAAAGCTCCTCTGCATCATCACTGAAATCCCCAGCACATATTACCATGTCAGGTTTTTCTCTTTCATATACAGAAATCAACTTTTCCAGTTTTCCATGTGAATCTGATATAACTAATATTTTCATGATCTATTCCTATCTAAAAACTATCCTATAAATATAGGTGTTTTACTCTTTTCTAATAATTTTATACCATTTTTTCCAATTATCTTTTCAAAGAAATAACTTCTGCTCAGATTTCCCATTACAAAGAAATCATATCCATTTATCTTTTCAAGAACTTCATCATAATCTGCTGTATTAAGCACTTCATGTTTTATAGTTTTTCCTTTTCCTTCAAGATAACCTATAAGATGATTTTCTTCAATCTCTTTATTGATTACAAATGAAGTAAATTCCTTAACTTCTGGGAAGAGATTAGTAAACTGGTAACAGCTTCTATTAATTTTTACTCCATCATCATTAGCTATAATTACCTTATCCATTTTTTTCAAAGGTTTTTCTCCTATAAAAATTATAGATTTATAATTTCCTTTCAAAATGCTCACTATTCTTTCAGTAATAGCTTCATTTTTTCCAATAAGAAGTGTATCACAGCTTTTCATTCTGTCTGTAACTATCTCAGGAACAAGACCAATATCTACTTCAAGTTCAGATTCAATTCCTTTTAATTTAAGAACTTTTTCAATATCTTCTATCTCCTGTTTCTCCATATCAGCCCAGCCTTGCATTATAAAAGGTGATCTTCCACTCATCATCATTCCATCAGTAGAAGCAGCTATTATTTTGTCTCTAGACATATCTTTGATGTAAAGAGGCATTATTTTAAAGCCTAAACTGTTTTGTAAATAAACTGCACTTTCAATAAGATTATCTCTTTCCATTTCATTTCCAAATAATAGTAAAGCTTTTCTCATATATACCACCCCATTTTTAAAATATTAGTCTTCCTTTGTTTCTACTACTTCTGCTTCTTCTATGTTATCTTCTGCTTCTACAGAACTAGATTCTGATATTTCATCTATTTCTTCCTCTTCAGATTGTACTCTAGTTATTGATACTACTTTTTCAGTTCCATCAACTTTCATTATAATTACACCTTGAGTAGCTCTTCCATAAAGTGCAATTGTATCAAGAGGCATTCTAATAACTATACCAGATGAAGTAATAGCCATTAATTCTTCTCCTTCTGTTACTGGAAGTACTGATACAACTGCTCCTGTTTTAGCATTGCATCTTATATTAATTACTCCCTTACCTGATCTTGCCTGTAATGGATATTCATCTATTCTTGTTCTTTTTCCATATCCATTTTCTGTTACTGTAAGAATGCTTCCTTCTTCATCTTTGATTAGAAGTGCTGATACAATTGAATCTCCAGGTCTCAGAGTTATTGATTTAACTCCCATAGTATCTCTTCCTGTAGGTCTTACATTATCACTGTTGAATCTAATAGAATATCCTTGTTTTGTAGCAATAAATACTTGTTCTTGATCAATCTTCTCTATTAGTCCTACATATATTATATCATCATCTTCTTTTAATTTGATAGCTTTTAATCCAGAATTATTAATATTTTTAAATTCATTTAGATTAGTCTTCTTAATCAATCCTTCTTTAGTAACAAATACAACTTCATTTTCCTTAGAGAAATCTCTTGTTTTGATGACAGCTCTTATCTTTTCATCTTCTCTTGTTCTGATAATATTGCTCATAAGTTTTCCTCTTGACTGTTTAGATGTCTCTGGAATCTCATAAACTTTTATATTAAATACTCTTCCTTGATTTGTAAATATCATAAGAGTATCTAAGTTTGAAGCTGATTCTATACTTTCAACAAAATCATCCTCTATAGTATTTTGGCTTGCTACTCCCTTTCCACCTCTTTTTTGAGCTTTGTATTTACTTACTTCCATTCTCTTTACATATCCTTTATTTGTAAGAGTAAGTATCACATTTTCATCTTTTATAAGGTCTTCTGGAAGTATTTCCATTCTTTCATTTTCAATAAGAGTTCTTCTTTTATCATTGTATTTTTCTTTTAAATAAAGAAGTTCTTCTTTTATGATTTCATATATCTTAGAATCATCAGAAAGAATTTCTCTTAATTCAGCTATGTATTTTTCAATTTCAGCATATTCAGCATCAATCTTTCCTCTTTCCAAACCTGTAAGTCTTTGCAGCTTCATATCCAGTATAGCTCTAGCTTGAACATCTGAGAAAGCATATTTTTCTATTAAAAGTTCTCTTGCTTGGTTTCCATCTGATGATCCTCTGATAATTTCAATTATTCTATCAATATTATCAAGAGCTATTCTATAACCTTGCAATATATGAGCTCTTTTTTCAGCTTTATCCAAATCAAATCTAGTTCTTCTTGTTACTACTTCAAATCTATGTTTAATATATTCATGAAGTATTTCTTTAAGGTTAAGGACTCTTGGTGCATTATTTACAAGAGCAAGCATAATTATACCAAATGTATTTTGAAGTTCTGTATATTTGTATAGCTTATTCAATATAAGCTCTGGTTCCTCACCCTTTTTAACTTCTATAACTACTCTGATTCCATGTCTGTCAGACTCATCTCTTAAATCTGTTATTCCAGTTACTCTTTTATCTTTTACAAGGTCAGCTATTCTTTCTATAAGAGTAGCTTTATTCAATTGATATGGAATTTCTCTGATAATAATAGAAGCTTTTCCATTCTTTTGTTCTTCTATTTCTACCTTACCCCTTACTCTTACTTTACCTCTTCCAGTCATATAGGCATCTCTGATACCTTTTTGACCATCAATTATCCCTCCAGTAGGGAAGTCTGGTCCTTTTATATACTCCATTAAATCTAAAGGAGTGAGTTCTGGATTATCTATAAGAGCAAGTATTCCATCTACAAGTTCTCCAAGGTTGTGAGGAGGAATATTTGTAGCCATTCCTACTGCGATTCCTGTTGCTCCATTAAGAAGTAAGTTTGGTAATTTTGCTGGAAGCACTGTTGGTTCATCTAATGAATCGTCAAAGTTCTTTCTGAAATCAATAGTATTCTTATCAATATCATCCATAAGTTCATTACTGATTCTAGCCATCCTTGCTTCTGTATATCTCATGGCTGCTGCTGAGTCCCCATCTATTGATCCAAAGTTTCCATGCCCATCTACAAGTAAATATCTGTAGTTAAAGTCCTGAGCCATTCTTACCATTGTTCCATATACTGCTGAGTCTCCATGTGGATGGTATTTACCTAGAACTTCCCCAACAATTCTGGCAGATTTTTTATATGCTTTATCATAAGTCATTCCAAGTTCGCTCATGGCAAAAAGTATTCTTCTGTGAACTGGTTTCATTCCATCTCTTACATCTGGAAGTGCCCTGCTGACAATTACACTCATGGAATAATCGAGATATGATTCTTTCATCTCGTCTTCTATATATCTATTATTAACATTTGACATTATTAATCCTCCTAAAATTTCTCAGCTTCTAAAGCAGAATATATACATTTCTTCTTTGATTCTAAAAATTTTTCATATATTAATATTTTATTATTATTCATATACATATTATTAGATATCAAGATTTTTTACATATACTGCATTCTCTTCTATAAATTCTCTTCTAGGATCTACTTTATCTCCCATTAATTTATCAAAAAGCATATCTGCTGCTCTTGCATCATCTATAGTTACCTGCAGAAGTGTTCTTGTATCAGGGTTCATAGTAGTATCCCATAGCTGTTCAGGATTCATCTCTCCCAGCCCTTTATATCTTTGAAGAGTATATTTTCTGTCATCCCCTTCAAAAACCTCTGTTATCTCTTTAAGTTCCTTATCTGTATAAGCATATCTTATCTGCTTACCAGTAGTTATCTTATATAGAGGTGGCTGTGCAATATATACATTTCCATTATAGATAAGATCTACCATAAATCTGTATATAAAAGTAAGAAGTAATGTTCTAATGTGAGCACCGTCTACGTCAGCATCTGTCATAAGTATTATCTTTCCATATCTAAGTTTTTCTATATTGAAGCTGTCACCAATACTTGTACCAAAAGCTGTTATCATAGCCCTTACTTCGTTATTTTCAAGTGATTTATGAAGTCCTGCTTTTTCAACATTCAGTATTTTTCCTCTCAATGGAAGTATAGCTTGATGAGATCTATCTCTTCCCTGTTTTGCTGATCCTCCTGCTGAATCTCCCTCAACTATGTAAATTTCGCATTCATCTGGATTTTTAGATGAACAGTCAGCAAGTTTACCAGGAAGTGATCCAACTTCCAGAACCGATTTTCTAAGTACCAGCTCTCTAGCTTTTTGAGCTGCTTCTCTGGCTTTTTTAGAATTAAGTATTTTTTCTATTATTATCTTAGTATCATTCGGATTATCTTCCAGAACTATTTTCAGATTAGTTCCTACTAAAGTTGATACTATACCTGTAACCTCAGAATTTCCAAGTTTTGTTTTAGTCTGCCCTTCAAATTGAGGCTGAGGAACTTTTACAGAAACAATTGCTGTAACTCCTTCTCTGATATCATTTCCTTGAAGTTTTCCATCTTTTTCCTTCAGATATCCTTGAGCCTTTCCTACATCATTTATTACTCTTGTCAGAGCAGTTCTGAATCCACTTACATGAGTTCCTCCCTCATGAGTGTTGATATTATTTACAAATGAGTATATAACTTCTGCTTGATTTACTGTATAAAGGAAAGCAATGTCTACAGCTACATTATCAACTTCTCCAGACATATATATTGGCTCAGGTATAAGTTTTTCAGTTTCCTCAGTTATCTCTTTAAGGAAATCTACTATACCTCCTTCGAATTTAAATTCTTCTTTTTTATAAGGTTCTTTTCTACTGTCACTCAAATGTATTTCTAAACCTTTATTTAAATAAGCCAACTCTTTTAATCTATTTTTTAAAGTATTATAATCATAAATAAGAGTTTCAAATATCTCATGGTCAGCTTTGAATCTTACTGCTGTCCCATGTTCTGTTGTCACTCCAATCTCTTTTACATCCTCTTCTGGTATACCTCTATTATATTTTTGATACCATATTTTTCCATCAGTTTTTACAGTTACATCTGTCCATTCTGAAAGGGCATTTACTACTGATACCCCTACTCCATGAAGTCCTCCAGATACTTTGTAGTTGTCATTTTCAAATTTTCCTCCTGCATGTAATACAGTAAGTACTATCTCTAGAGCTGATTTATTGTACTTAGGATGGATACCAACTGGTATTCCTCTTCCATTATCAATTACTTCTATAATGTTGTCTGGAAGTATGTTTACAATAATCTTATCACAATATCCTGCAAGAGCTTCGTCTACAGCATTGTCTACTATTTCCCATACAAGATGGTGAAGTCCTCTTTCAGAAGTGGTACCTATATACATTCCAGGCCTTTTTCTTACAGCCTCCAGTCCTTCAAGGACCGTAATATTTTCCGCTTGATAATTACTACTCATTACTATTACTACCTCCGCTTATTCTAAGATACTCATTTCCTCGGCTCATCAGAGTTGATAATGCATATGATGTAAAATATATTTTATCATCAGTTATCACTACACTTTTTTCCTCTTCTGGAGCTAAATTTATTATTTTTTTAATTTTTATTTCACTATTATAAAACTCTTTATTATCATTACTTTTAAAATGTATATAATCAATAATACTTATAATATCCTTTGCTGAAATTATCAGTTCATTTTCTAAATAAATATACATACTTCATCCTCTGCCTTTTTTATCTCGGCATATTTTGCACATATCTTCTGTGCCTTTGAAATATGCTCCGCATTCTGGACATTTTTTATATCCCGCTTCTAATAAACGCTGCTCCTTTTTTTCAGCAGATTTTTTCAGATGCTCTATTTTTTGAGATATATCCATTTCATTAAAATCTATATTTAAATATTTATCCTCAGAAACTTTCTCTTCAGATAAATTATTATTATCCATATACAACATATCATCATATATCTCTTCTTCTTTTATTTTAGAGATACGAAATGACATATCGTTTATTATATCTGCATTTAATATTTCATTAACTTTTTCTATATATTTTTTCTTATTCATCTCCATAAAGTGAAGCACTGATGAGTTTTCCACAGCAGTATAAAGTACATTTTCTTTTATGTAAAGAACCTGACTTTTCTCAGAAAGTTTTCCTGCAATATTTTTCCATTGAGCTTTGAGGATACCCTCTTTTAATCTTCTGCTCTTTTCAATTGCCCTTTCTATCATTCTCCCTATGTTCTCTATCTCTATCATAGCTAATTTCACCTTTTTCCACATAGAAATTTTTAGTGTCTATTCCAAGTCCTCCTGTTGAGCTAATAAAAACCTGTATATTTCTTTTTTCCAGATAGTTCAGTATACTATCTTTTCTGTTAGAATCAAAATATGAAGATATATCATCAATTATAAGAATTGGACTCTCTTTTTTCTCTCTCAGTACCATATCTATTTCTGAAAGCTTCAAAGAAAAAATAATTGATTTTTTTTCTCCTTGAGAAGCTGTTGATTTAGCTTCATAAGAGTTTAGAAAGAATAAAAAATCATCTTTTTGAGGTCCTGAAAGTGAAAAACCATATCTCAATTCCTGACCTAATTTTTCCTCTACCCTTTTTCTAAGTGCATCTTCTATTTCTTTCAGAGTCATCTTTTTCATATTTCCAAGATGGCATTGATATTGAAGACTCAGTTCTTTTTTATCATCAAAAAGTTTTCTATAATTTAGATTAAGAATGATAGATATTTTTTTTACATATTCCATTCTTTTCTCTATAACTTTAGCTCCATATTTTACAAATTCATCTTGATATATAGCAAATTCAGGCTCTTTATGCTTTTTTTCTTTTAAATATTTATTTCTTATTTTCAATATCTTATTAAAGTTTTTCAGTTCTTGAAAATATTCATTGCTGGTTTGAGCTATCTCCCCATCAAAAAAATTCCTTCTGACAGAAGGAGATCCTGTTATCAGTACTATGTCTTCAGGAATATATGTCACTACATTGAGCTTTCCATAAAATTCATCATACTGTACTCTCTTCCCATTGTAGCTATATTCTTTTTTATCTTCATTATTAAATTTTACAGTAAGGGTCTTTTCCCCTATATTATCTTTATAAACTATATAAACACCTGTTCGTTTATGTCCATACTTCATCATTTCATTGCTTTTACTGGTTCTGAAGCTCTTACCTGTAGAATTGAAATACAATGCTTCCAGGAGACTAGTCTTTCCTTGACCATTTTTTCCATAAAAAAGATTAAGTTTAGGAAAAAATTTTACATTTCCATCTTGAAGATTTCTAAAATTTACATAATTTATCTCTAGTATTTCCAACCCTTTCACCTCAGGCCAATCAATATCTCATAATTATTTTACTATGAAAACTCTTCCCTCAGCTTCAACTTTATCACCTGGGTAAAGTTTTTTACCTCTTCTTATCTCTAATTCTCCATTAACTTTTACATTTCCCTCAGTTATAAAAAATTTAGCATCTACTCCAGTATCACATATCCCAGTCCACTTTAAAAATTGATCCAGTTTAATAAATTCAGTAGATATTTTTACTTCTTCCATTTTTCCCCCTTAAAAAATTATACTCAAGCAATACGATGCCACTATATATAATACCATATTTTTTGATATTTTAATAGTTTTTATATTTCAAAAATATGTATATGAATAATAATAAAAATAAATATTTTAATAAAAAAACTGATCAAAAATATATCTTCAAAACATTCTGATCAGCTTATTTTTAATTATTCATCTTTTATTACTCTTTCAATATATCTTTTTATAGTATTTAAGTATATATTCTTAGATTTTGATTTCATAGTAAGAAGAAAATTAACATCTATTCCCTCTTCCTGTGAACATATTTTCAATGCTTTTTCCTCTATCTTTAATTTTTCAAATTCATCATAGTTATTATATTCAGCCATTAAATCCTTTGGTATATCAGTATCATTTATTATATCTTTAATACTGCTTATAACAGGTTTTTTAACACTTCTTCTAGCTTGATTAATCTTTTTCTTACTCTTCAATCCTTTTTCTTTTACTATGTTATTGAAAAGAGTAAGATTCTGTTTGTTACTACTGCTTTCATCAGCAGAAATATTTTTAAGTATCCCATTAATATATTGTACAAGAGTTGTTTTTATATTTCCATTAAGATTTTTATACAGTATAGAAAGAACTTCTTTTGCTGTTGTTTCTCCCTCTTCTCTGCATATTTTCTTTATTTTATTGTCAGTTCTTCTGTCCCACGCCCTCTGTACATAGATGTTTCTTTTAGCTTTTTGCACCTTTTCCATTATATCTCCTGGAAACTCTATAGCTGGTTCTTTATGTTTAATCTCTGGTTTAGATATTTTTTCTTTTGAACCATATTCAACCACTTCAGCATCTTCTATGTCTAAATTATTTTTAGCTGCAATTGCTGTTGGTCTTTTTCTTCCCATATCCTTTGCACTTTTATTTTCAAGGAAAGAAGATACATGACATTCTCCATCTTTCTCTTTATTGAAAATGTAGTTAATATAGTAATTGTCCTCTTCTTTTATGTAGTCTGAATTATATTTAATAATATATCCCATCTCTACAAGTACATCAAAAGCTTTTTCTATTCTTTTCAATACTTGCTTAACTCTGCATAGGATATATTGTTTTATTTCACCATTTTTATTTACTCTTTCAGTGACCTGTTCTGTTTTCAAAGGGATTATTGCTGCAAGAGTTCTAAGATTTATTCTTCCATCCATACTTTCATATCTTATTTTACTTATGTATTTATATATTCTTCCTGCAATAGGATCCTTTGTCAATATTTCAAGAAGTGACTTAGAATTGTATTTTATATATCTTTTATCTTTTATCTTCTGTCTTATATTTTTATTCAAAGTAACTCTATAATATATTTTTTTTCCTTTTTTAAGTTTTTGATATGTTAGAAGTTTAAATTCCTCATCTTCAAATTTATATTTTCCAAGCTTTGTATGATTAGAAACGATAAATTGATACTCTGTATTTTTTAAATTTTTCAAAGCTTGTTCTACTTTTGAGTAGTAAGTTCTATTCATTTTATTTCCAAGGAAGCTTACTATAAAATCTGAAATTTCAAACTCTATATATTCATCTGAATCCTCTAGCTCTTTTTTTATCTCATACATTGAAATAAGATATGTATATATTTTTTCTTCAAATGTTGAAGGCTGGAAAACTTTGTCAGCATTATCTTTTGCTACAAGAGTACAATACATTGTAACTCCCAGATCTTCAAATGAATATTGAAAATTTACCCTTTTATTTTGTTTTTGTGGAGTAAAGAAAGGAAATACAATCATTTCAACAGGAATATTAATAATATTCTCTTTAAGATTTAAGAAATTTCCTGTTTCTTTGATAACCACTTCTCTCACTTCTATATCAGGAACTGTATTAAGTTTTATTTCAACATTCCTTATATCTTCTACTAGTGATCCACTTTGTGATATCTTGAAACTATCTAAAATTTCAAAATTATTATCTGCAGAGTCATCTTTTTTCATAAATTATTCTCCCCTCTAAGTCGTAAGTAAATGTATAAGGCATACTCCTAATAAAATGTATATAATCAATAATATAACATTTTTTATGTATATCCACAATAATATTTTTTATATCATAAGTATATTAAATTTGTATAAATATAAGCTCTTGATTTTTAAGGATTTTTAACATATACTCTAAAAAAGAAGTGTTTTTCCAATTCTTTATAATCCCTTAAGAATCAAGGTTTTGATCTTTTGTATATACTCAATAATAAACAACAGAATTTTATTTTAACATAAAATTCAAATAAAATAAAGATTAAAAATGTATATGGATAATAATATTTTTTTTAATTCATTGAAAATACTGGTTTACCTAATGTGTATATTGATAATAATATTTTTTGATATTTTTCTTTCTAGTTTTTTTGAGGAGTCTCAAGATTTTTATTTTTTCCAATCCTTGAATTTACTAAGATATATGATGTGTATATCAATAAAAATAAAATACATATCTTTTTTGAATATTTCTTCAATGATATCAATGGTTTTTTGATAGACCAATTTTTATATTGGTCATTACATTAAACAAAAAAACAATATAACAACTAATATTTTTTTTGGTTGGTCTCTTTATTTTTTTTGAAAAGAAAATAATTTAGAAAATCTTATATAAAAATTTAACTGTAAATATCTAAAATAACTGATTTTCTTATATATGTATATAAGCAATAATAAAAAAAATTATAGTTTTTTTGAAAAAATTCTGTAGAAATTTATTAAATTTTCTAATAATCACTTGACAAAACAAGAATTTTCCTTTAAAATTACTATCTGAAATATAGAATTTTTTTGGAGGTGAAAAAATGAAAAGAACATTCCAACCTAATCAAGCTAAAAGAAAGAAAGATCATGGGTTCAGAGCTAGAATGGCTACTAAAAACGGAAGAAAAGTTTTAAAAAGAAGAAGAGCTAGAGGAAGACAAGTATTATCAGCATAGAACCCGGTGTTTTAAACCACCGGGTTTTTACAAGAGATAGTTATCGTGAAATAATAATTCAAAATTATCGGGAGTTTTAATACTATGAATAATTTAAAAAAAGACAGAGAGTTTCAAATAATCTACAATTCTGGAAGAAAAAGTTTTGGTTATTACTCTCTTATTTTTTTTAAAAAGAATGAAGAAAATTTGAAGAGATGCGGTTTCGTTGTAAGTAAAAAAACTGGAAATGCGGTTTGTCGGAATAGGCTTAAAAGATTATTTAGGGAGTATTATCGTAAATTTGAAGATCAGCTCAAGGACGGATATGATATCATTTTCGTAGCCAAGAGGACAGCTGGAGAGAAAGTGAAAACTCTCAAGTATCAGGATATGGAAAAAGATCTCATGAAAGTAATGAAGAGCAGCAGACTTTTTAAAAGTCAGGAAAGTTAAATATGAAAAAAATTATACTTTGTATGATAAAATTCTACCAAAAGTATATATCAATATTTTTAGGAAAAAACTGCAGGTTTATTCCTACTTGTTCAGCCTACACATATGAGGCTGTTGAGAGATTTGGTGTTGTTAAAGGTGTATATCTGGGAATTAAAAGGATAATAAAGTGTCACCCCTTTAACCCAGGAGGGTTTGACCCTGTACCTGAAAAGAGAGAAAAGAAAAAATTTCGGGAGGATAAATGAAATATATTAGTGGTATTTATGGATTATTAAAAGGTGTCATAGAAGCTATGCTGGTTTTTATGCACAATCTTACAGGGAATTTTGGACTTGCTATTATTGGAGTAACTATTTTAATGAAAATAATACTTCTTCCATTGACTTTAAAACAAGATAAGTCTATGAAAAGTATGAAGAAGTTACAACCTGAATTGGATAAATTGAAAGAAAAGTATAAAGGTGATCCTAAAATGCTTAACCAGAAAACAATGGAGCTTTATCAGCAGCATAAAGTTAACCCAGCTGGTGGATGTCTGCCTCTATTGGTTCAATTACCAATATTATGGGCATTGTTTGGAGTATTAAGAGGGGGAATTGTACCTCAAGATTCAACATTCCTATGGATGGAACTTGTTAAACCAGATCCTTTCTATATCCTTCCAGTATTAAATGGAGTAGTGTCATTTGTACAGCAGAAAGTGATGGGATCATCAGATAATCCTCAAATGAAAAATATGATGTATATGTTCCCTATCATGATGGTATTTATCTCTTATAAAATGCCAGCTGGATTACAAATTTATTGGTTAACATCAAGTTTGGCAGGAGTTATTCAGCAGTATCTGATTATGAAAAGAGGAGAGTAATTTATGAGTAATGTTATAGAAATCAAAGCCATGAATAAGGAACAAGCTATAACTAGAGCTTTAAAAATATTAGAAGCATCACCAGAACATGTAGTAAGAGTAAAAGAAAAACAGAAAAGCCTATCTTTTCTAGGATTATTTAATAGAGAAGGTATTTATGAAATAGAAATAGATAAAGAATTAAAAAAAGAAATAGTAAAACCTGAACCTAAAAAAGAGGTTAAGCAGGAAATAAAAGAACATAAGAAAAAAGAAATTAAAGAACATAAAGAGCACAAAGAATATAAAGAAAAATCAGAAGTTAAAGAGAAGCAGCATAAAGAAATAGTAAAAGAAAAATTGGAAGAAGCAGTGGATGCAAGTGACCTTGTGGAAGCTAAAGCAAAAGAGCTTCTTGAATATATAGGGCTTAACCTTCGTGTAGATGTAAATAAAGTCCATGACAGAACCTATCTTGTTAATCTTTATGGAGAAGATAATGGGATAATAATAGGAAAAAAAGGAAAGACTTTAAATAGTTTTGAGTATCTATTGAACTCTCTATTAAAAGAATACAGAATAGAAGTGGATGTAGAAGGATTTAAAGAAAAAAGAAATCAGACTTTAAGAGAATTAGGTAAGAAAATGGCTGAAAAAGCATTGAAAACTAATAAAGCTGTAAGACTTAATCCAATGCCTCCTAGAGAAAGAAAAGTAATACATGAAGTTGTAAATAAATATCCAGAACTGGATACATTCAGTGAAGGTAGAGACCCTAAGAGATATATAGTTATCAAGAGAAAAAAATAGGGAGGAACCATGCTTTTCGATACAATAGCAGCTATTTCTACTCCACGTGGTGAAGGTGGTATAGGAATAGTTAGAATTTCAGGAAATCATGCTTTAGAAATACTTGGGAAAATATTTAAACCAAAATCTAAAAAAAATGTTGAAGATTTGAGAAATTTTAGTATAAATTATGGACATCTTTATGACGGAGAAAATTTAGTAGATGAAGTTCTTGTTTCAATAATGAAGGCTCCAAATACATATACAAAAGAAGATATAGTGGAAATAAACTGTCATGGAGGTTTTGTCATCACTGAAAAAGTACTGGAAACAGTATTGAAAAATGGTGCAAGAATTTCAGAAAGTGGAGAATTCACTAGAAGAGCTTTTTTAAATGGAAGACTGGATCTGACACAGGCAGAAGCAGTAATGGATATAATTCATGGAAAAACAGAAAAATCAGTATCTCTCTCATTGGATCAATTGAGAGGAGATTTAAAAGAGCAGATTGGACATTTGAAAAAACTAGTGCTAGATGTTGCTGCTCACATAAATGTGGTACTTGATTACCCAGAAGAGGGGATAGATGATCCTCTTCCAGAAAACCTTGTAGGTAATTTGAGAGAGGTAATGGATACTACAGATATTCTTATCAAGTCATATGATAAGGGAAAAATGATAAAAGAGGGTATAAAAACTGCAATAGTTGGAAAACCTAATGTTGGTAAATCAAGCATACTCAACTCTGTATTGAAAGAGGAGAGAGCTATAGTAACTCATGTAGCTGGAACTACAAGGGATGTAATAGAAGAAGTGGTGAACCTGAAAGGGATACCTCTTGTATTGGTAGATACTGCTGGTATCAGAAAAACAGATGACCTTGTAGAAAATATCGGAGTAGAAAAATCTAAACAACTTATTGAAAGTGCTGATCTGATACTATTTGTAGTAGATGGTTCAAGAGTCTTAGACGAGGAAGATATGAGAATACATGAAGCTATAAAAGCTGAAAAAGTTATAGGGATACTGAACAAGATAGATATAAGAGAAGATATAGATCTTTCACCTTTGACTAAGATAAATAAATGGCTGGAAATATCAGCTATAAAAAATCAAGGAATAGATGAGATGGAAGAAGAAATATATAACCATATCATTGAAGAAAATGTAGAAGACAGTTCTCAAAAGGTGACAATAACAAATATAAGACATAAGTCTGCCCTGGAAAAAACAAAGCAGTCTATTGAAAATATATTTGAAACTATAGAGAATGGACTTCCTATGGATCTAATGGCAGTTGATATCAAAGGAGCTTTGGATTCATTATCTGAAGTAACAGGAGAGATATCGAGTGAAGATCTGCTGGATCACATATTCAGTAATTTCTGTGTAGG
>ERZ791682.424-NODE-424-length-24676-cov-2.95557_pt1 | contig 24676 bp, 31 predicted proteins | sample MGYA00509958_ERZ791682 | MGnify/ENA primary metagenome ERZ791682 (study PRJEB30046, sample SAMN00715194) | human gut metagenome | study: EMG produced TPA metagenomics assembly of the A metagenome-wide association study of gut microbiota in type 2...
TGGCGGGCGCAGCCCTCCTCCTTGATCCGGCTGGTGGAAATGCCCAGCAGGCGGATGGCGGATCCGTCCCACAGCTCCTCAAACAGGCGGCAGGCGGCCCTGTAAACCTCCTCCGTAATATTCGTAGGCGTCTCGAACACCGCCTGGTGGGAGACAGAATGCAGAGCTGTGTTCTTAATCGTCACAGAAATCCCCTCCGCCTTCACATGGCCGGCCCGAAGCCGCCGTCCCACCGTCTCCGCCAGGGAAAGCAGCACAATCCTGGCGGGCCCCTCGTCGAGTCCCCTCGTCCGTCACGTCAAAGGGAATCGTGGTGCTGTTTCCATAATTTTTATTCTCCGTCTCCTCCGTCTCAATCACTCCGGCGTCCCTGCCGTTAGCGAAATTCCAGATCACCTCCCCGTGCTTCTTCAAATGATATTTGAGAAGCTCCGGATCCGTCTTCGCCAGGTCTCCAATGGTGCGGATTCCCAGACGCTTCAGGCTGGCCTCTGTGGATCTTCCTACAAAAAACAGCTCCCGCACCGGAAGCGGCCACATTTTCTCCGGAATCTCCTCCGGAAACAGAGTGTGAACCAGATTCGGCTTCTTAAAATCCGACGCCATCTTCGCCAGCAGCTTATTGGTGGAAATGCCGATATTGACCGTAAAACCCAGTTCCCGGAAAATCCGCTCCCGGATTCTCTCCGCCGCCTCCCTTGGCGGACCGAACAGCTTTTCCATGCCGGTCATGTTCATAAAGGCCTCGTCAATACTGTACTGCTCCACCTCCGGCGAATATTCCTTCAAAATCTTTATAAAGGCCTCTGAGGACTGCCTGTACAGGTGGTAATTGGCCGGAACCAGCTTAAGATCCGGACACTTTCTCTTTGCCTCCAGAATAGACTCTCCTGTGCGGACTCCATATCCCTTCGCAGACTGGGACTTGGCCAGAATAATACCCCGCCTGGCCTGGCGGTCTCCTCCTACGGCGCACAGCCCGTCCCGCAGATCCTTCTTCGCCCCCAGCTCCCGGATACGGTACACCGCCTCCCAGGATAAAAACGCGCTGTTTACATCCACATGAAACACCACAGGAGCCGCCGTTTCATCCGCTGTCTTCAAACGTATCACCTCGCATCCAGCTGAAATTCAGCTATACTCTATTGTACCATTCTTTGAATGGAAAATAACAGATCTTTTTCTTAATCTTTCCTGACGCCTATGGCAGACACATGAATACAAAATCTTTTCTTACATGATTACAAACAGGGAAAAACTGCAGTTTTTAACGTTCTGCTTGCGCCTGAAATTCCTTTGTATTATACTTAAATGGTTCCCCAAATCCGGGGAAATGAACGTTTCAAAAAAATTATAATTAAGGAAGATTATATTATGATAGAAACGCTTGTGCTGGCCGGCTTTCTCGGCTGCCTCATTCTGTGTCTGGCTGCTGGATTCTCACTGGTCTATGCCCTCTTAGGGGGACTTCTTCTATTTACCGGATACGCCCTGTACCAGAAAATAAACGTCAGGGACATTGTCCGGCTGCTCTGCATCGGCATAAAAAAATCTGGAAATATTCTGATTATTTTCGCCCTTATCGGCTTTCTCACCGCCCTGTGGAGAGCCTGCGGAACCATCCCTTTTATTGTTTACTACGGCATGAAAATTATGAATCCTTCCTTTTTCGTGATATCCGTGTTTCTGCTGTGCTGCCTGGTTTCCTTCCTGATGGGAACCTCCTTCGGAACGGCCAGCACAGTGGGCGTGATCTGTATGATTTTAGCCAGGTTAAACGGTATTTCCCCCACCCTGACAGGAGGAGCCGTTCTCTCCGGCATCTTCTTCGGGGACCGCTGTTCGCCCATGTCCTCCAGCGCCAGCCTGGTGGCCTCTCTGACAGAGACGAAGCTCTATGACAATATTAAGCGGATGTTTCGTTCCTGTCTCCTGCCCTTTGTCCTGACCTGCCTTCTGTATCTGGTCCTTGGAAAAAGCGGCGGAAGCGCTTCCGGAACAGAATCCCTGATGGAAGAATTTCCCAGGCTGTTTGCCCTGCCATGGTATACCTCTGTTCCCGCGGCTGTCATTCTCATTTTCTGCATGATGAAATGGGATGTAAAAGCAGTGATGGCCTTGAGCGCAGGACTCAGCTTCCTGCTGTGCGTCTTCGTTCAGCAGATGGCGCCGTCCGCCGTTCTCTCCGCCATGATGCTGGGCTTTCACCCGGAAGGAGACAGTGAACTGATTCCTCTGATTTCCGGAGGCGGCTTTCTTTCCATGGTCGAGGTCAGTTTAATTGTAATGATTTCCTCTTCCTATCTGGGACTTCTGGATGAAACAGGACTTTTAACCAACATTCAGAGTCTCATCCGCCATCTGTCCGGAAAGCTGGGGCGTTTCCCGGCCGTCTGCACGGCCAGTATCGTCACCTCCATGTTCAGCTGCAACCAGACGCTGGCCTCCATGCTGACCTGCGAGCTGTGCAAGGGCGAATATGAGAAGCCGGAGGACCTGGCCCTGGATCTGGAAGATTCCGTCATCCTTCTGGCGGCCCTGATTCCATGGTCCATCGCAGGTTCCGTTCCCCTGGCCGCCATCGGAGCCGGGACTGCAAGCTTTTTCTTCGCCTTCTATCTCTACCTGCTGCCCCTGTACCGATGCGTAAAGGAATGGGCAGAAAAACGCAGAAAACGCGCCTCAGCTGTCTGAACCGACGGCTAAGGCGCATTTTTGATTCTAAAAAATATTAATACGATATTTACCGGAAAGTTTCAGGATGCTCCTTTGCGAGAAATTCCAGAAACGCCTCGCAGCCCTCCACAATGTCGTCATAGGTCAGGTCAAAATTGCCTGTATACCAGGGATCTGCGATATCTCTGGGATTTGGTGAAAAATCGAGCAGCCGATACATTTTCCCATCCGGATCGCCTCCGGCAATCCGGCGCATATTGGAAAGATTTCGCTCCTCCATTCCCAGAAGGTAATCGTAGTCCTCATAGTCCTGCCGCTTCATCTGAACCGCATATTTCCCGGCTGTGGAGATGCCGCAGGCTCTAAGCTTCTCCCTGGTTCCCCGGTGAACGGGATTTCCAAGCTCCTCCGCGCTGGTGGCAGCGGAGGCAATATAAAACTTTGAGGCCAGACCACGTCTGGCTGCCATGTCCTTCAGGACAAACTCTGCCATGGGAGAACGGCAGATGTTGCCCAGGCAGATGAAAAGGATTTTAATCATACAATTTTACCTCCTTAGTCTTTCCCCTGATATTCCTGTTCCAGTTCCTCTGTCAGGTATGCGTCGCTCATACAGTGCATATCAGAAATACCATCCCGGATCAGCTGATAAACCTGTGAATGGTAGAAAAAGTCCAATGCCGCATCCAGCGAAATCCCCTGCTCTCTTGCAAAGCACTCAATCACACGACTATATTTCTTTTGAAGTAAAATCGGGTTTGCATTCATACCAGTTCACTCCCTTCAAAATGCAGAAGTCTCAACGCTTTCTCTGTACGAAAACATATCTGCAGGTTCGGTTTTTCATAACGCAGACGACTGATTGCCTCTCCCTTGTCAATCAATCTCTCAAAAAAGAGTTCCACCGTATTGAATACCTTATCATTTGCCACACCACTTCTTTGCCTGCTCATACAACGGTGTCACATAGAAGCCACGCCCGAAGTCCACATTAAGGCGGGAATGTACCAAGTCCGGCTCTGCAATTTCCAGATAAGAACCATGATAGAGTATCATACCTCCACCCCTCTTTCTTTCATCACGTCAAGAAGATCCTCTACAATATACTCCTTGCTCTGCGTATGAAGTATTTCATATTCCGGTACAATGTAGCCATTTAATATATCGCTTTTTTCTGTAAATGCCTCATAAACCCGCTCTGCATTCACCCCCAGCCTTGCAGCTATATTTTCAATACAAAATACAGCAAATTCAAGTTCTCTGGAATTTTTAATATTTTCATGCAATGCCATAAACCATTCCCCCTAATAAATCAAGTCTTTTATCGTTATTCCAGAATCATGTCTTTCCATTTTTATAGAAGTCCCTAATTGCCTGCGGCTTGGTAAGAGCATCATAGAATGCCAGTTCATCTTCTGTCAGACCTAACTGCTCTCCCTCTTTATGAGCCTCTGCTAACTGCTTTGCAAGATTTAACATTTCCTCAATTACTTCTTCGTTGGTAAGCATACCATTAAGATACGCATTTACAGCTTTCTGCATAATCTCGCTGAACTTTTCAGATTTTACAACATTGGTTCTTCTATATATCGGCACCTGCTCCGCAATTAGCTTTCTCAACCGTTCAATCGCCAGATTTTTTTTCATCTTGCTTACTTCTTCAAGGAACTTCGGATCAAACAGCGAAAATTCCTCCTTAATATCAGAAAACAGATTGATAATGCCTTCGCTTTTAATACTTTGTTTCAAATCAAGCCAATATCGGCATTATTCTTTTCAGTCGTCTTTATTCCTCACTTTTACTTTTTCTCTTGATTTACCAATACCTCCCACTTTCCATATCTTTTTCCGTCAACTCTGCGTATATATTCCTTTTTCTGCAAAAACTCCATAATTCGCTTTATGGTGCTGAGAGATTTTCCTGTCTCGGTCACAAGCTCTTTTTGCTTAATTGACGGGTTCTTGTAAATCATCTCCAAAACCGCCAGTTCCTCTAAAGTGCATTCCAAAGTGTCAAATTGAGCCTTTGGAAATTTAGGATTGACACTTTGTGAATGATCATCCGCATAATACACGTGCATATATCTGTTTTTCAGCTCGTATTCCGTTCCCAAAATCAAATTACTGAAGAACATTTCTAGGAATTTTGTAGTAGCATGAATACCGTTCTGCAAATCATTATAATTTGCTCTTACCAATGCGTTGCGGAAATACCAAGAATTCTTTTCAAAGGCATCATTATTTACCTTGAATCCGAATGTTTTCATGTATTTAATCATAAAAACTGCCGCAGCTCTAGTGTTGCCCTCACAGAATGGGTGAATACGTTCAAACTTCACATGAAAATCCAAAATATCCTCAAAAGTCTTTTCTTCTTTTCTGTTATACTCTGTCAGCAGAGCTTTCATCTTATCGGCAATTTCTTCCGGAAGTGCAGTCTCCATACCGCTGACTTCATTCGGCATCTTTTTATAATCGCCAGCCGCAAACCAATCTTTTCTGGAATCGCTGATTCCATTTTCAGTATTAAATGGAGCTCTTTAATCAATTTCTCCGTCAGCGCTGCCTTTGCATGGTCAATCATCCTATCAATACAGCGGAAATGATTTGCCGTTTCAATCACATCATCCACATTCATCGCTTCTTTTTCTACACCGATGGTATTGGTTTCAAAGATATATCTGGCCTGATCGTGGGTCAAACGGCTACCGTCCATTCGATTAGAATGATAAGTCAGCTCAATCTGAGTTTTGTGATAAATACCACCAAAATAAGCTGATTTTCTTTCCTCCTGCAGAATATCCAGTAAGGTCCTCTGTTTTTCTCTCTTCTTATTGGAACGCTCCTTCTACACGATTATGAGCACAGTAATTTCGCACACTGCGTTCCGATATATTCCATTTCTCTGTTATTTTGGCAGCTGAAAGATACTGCATCCGTATTCCTCCGATTTTCTAATGCTAAATCACTCCTTTGTGCCCGTCAAATCTTCCATCTTAAACGCATAATAGCCTTCATAGTAATAACTGTGATCAATGCCCTTCATATAAATTTCTCGGTTATTTACATCATCTGTAAGGGCATTTTTCAGAAGAAACTTTATTTCGATATCTTTGATAGGACTTCGCTCCATGGCAAGCAGATAATCCTCTTTACCCACCTTGCTCCAGTCAACCACACAGCCGATTTCTTTTTTCAACATCAGATCAAGCCATATTCTCGTGCTTCTCCCATTCCCCTCTCGGAATGGATGAGCCACGTTCATTTCAACATATTTTTCGACAATTTCATCAAAAGTTGACTGTGGCATTTTGTCTATGCTCTGTAACGCTGCTTCCAAATACATCAGCGGAGCAAATCGAAAATTTCCTTTTGAAATATTGACCTTTCGTAATTTACCGGCAAAATCATAAATCTAGATCGGAAGAGCATCAAAAAGATATTGATGAATCATCGCAAGACTTTTATAAGTCCCCGGTTCTAACGTCTCAAAAAAGCCGTTTTCAAACATTTCAACGGCTTTTTGCTTGCTGATTTTTTCTTCTGCCCTTGCTAATTCTGTAGAATCTGTAATACCCAATTTATTTTCAAGCATAGCTTACCCCACATTTTTCATGCGATCACTTTTCCAGTCACAAATCTATCGTTATAAGTACACCATCTCAACTATCGTCTCGATGGTTTTCTCGTCAGATAGCTGTTCATGCAAGTGCGACAGCTAATTTCCTCGTTATTATACCATATTTTCTCCCGTTTTTTATCAGCAAAATCTTATTTTTAGAATTTCAAGTCAGCTCTATCTTTGAAATCTCATCAAAAACGTCCCACATCTGCAGGACGTTTTCTCTTAAATATTCACATCATTCCCTTCTGTAGTAATCTCCCCGTAGAACCATTTAACCATTCCCCTTGGGGGACACTTCTATTTTTCCCATTTTATGTGCTTTGAGAATTTGGGTCAAATGATATCTACTCCCTATTTTTATACAAATGCACGCTCTTCGGAAATGTCTGCATTTATCTGTAACTTTTCCGCTTCTGCCTTCAATGCAGCAAATTCATATATCGGTTTTCAATCTGTCACCGTAGAATGCCCCATCTGTCATTGCAGCTTTAGTATTATTCCCCCTACACCCTCCAGACCTCATACCCCTGTCTTCTGGCAGAATCATAAACCGGGCGCATATTTTTCTCTAATATGCTGAAAAACTCTTCTCTCGTATTCCCTTTCCGGTATAATTCCTGGCTGGCCCAGATAGAATGAAGATTATCGCGGTAACAGGCTTCATATAGCTTTCTTATCCTTGCTTTTCCGTGAATCAGTTCATACATAATGTATTGATTTTCAGCAAAACGCGCAAAGAATCTGTCCCACTGCGGCAGGCGGTTGCTTTTTGAGGAATTCAGAGAGGAATCCATTGGCATTAAATTCCACAGTTCATCGTTCATCACAAATGACCATGGAATGAAATGGTCTACATCGTAGGATTCCTTTTTAATTGGTTCATGCTTAAACACATCTGTAATACTGGTTGTATCCAGGATTCCCTCCCACAGTCTTCGGACATGGGCAAGTTTCCTCATTTTATCGTCTAACGGCATCAGTTTGTATACAAGGCCTGGAACTTCTGGGTTATTGTTCTGCAGCCAGCGTACCTTTTCATACTGAATCCATCCTAAAATGGCAGTCATCTGATCCTGAATCATCTGAATCCATGCTTCCTGAAAGATGATTTTCCGTTCCAGGCCTTTTTGACTGTCAAAGGTATACAGAAGCAAGGTTCCTCTGCTGTTGAGTCTATTGTAGTAAGCTATCATTCTGCCAGCGCTGCTGTTTAAATCAATGTACTCTGAACTTCGATTGGCAAATCCCGACAGGGCTTTATAGGGCACATTTTTCGTCAGCACCATCTTCTCTTCATGCAGCTCTTTGTCAAATTCTGCAATTTTATTTTTGATTTCCACTTTTGATGCGTTAGCTGGCAGCCCGCTTAGTTTATATAATTTCAATACTGCCTTTTCCAGGCTGTCTTTGATTTCTCCGTCTCCCCAAATACCGCTGAGATGCACATGGAATTCCAGCACAGAATACCAGGCATTGGAAATCATCTCATTGATCATTTCATCATAGGAAACCTCATATCTGTCCTCTGAAATCAGCTTCACGATCGCTTCCAGCCAATAAAATTTATAACAGTAGGACGGATCCTTCAGCATTCTTGCAAATCCCCCAATATCCAGTGTATTGTAATACTCTGCAACTATCTGCAGCTGGGACTCTGCTTTCTGAAAATCAGATTTAGCCATCTTTCCTCTCCTCTGCCGGTTCTTACATCTCCTGTCATCCATTGCTTTTCAATCTTTAATTCTGGAATACCCGCCAGCAATTTCGCCGCCGAGGCCTCTGTCAGATCGGTAAAATATCTTCCGTTTTCGTTCTCCTTCAAACTCCCCGTACTTGAATGAAGTATAAATAATTCCACCTGTTTTTACTGCCCGGCTCATTTTATGGATGATATCTGGCAATTCCTTCTTTTTTGCATGTAAGATCGAGGCACACGCCCAGATTCCATCATATTTTTCTATTTCTTCTAATTCTTCAAAAAACATATGTTTTACTGAAATACCGGTATATTTGCTTGCTAGTTTGCACAGTATTTCAGAGCCATCGGTTGCTTCTACCCGATATCCCTGATCCAGAAAGTCCTTTGTATCTCTTCCAGAACCGCAGCCAAAATCAAGGATATAGCCGCCTTCTGGAACCAGCTCCAGAAACACGTTTTGAATCTCTGTAAAATTCACTGCTGCCGTTCCATCTGCAAAGCTCTGCGCATTTTGATTATAATATTCTATTGTACTCCCCATAAAACAGTATCCTCTTTGCCAAAGACTACAAATACTCCTCCACCATTGGAATCAGCCCTTTGTCTGCTGGCAGCCAGTCGACGCTGTAGAGTGTATCCTTGGTCAGCCATTTTGCCGCTTCATGCTCCTTTAAAACTAAGTTTCCTGACTTAATATGACAGATGAAGCAGTCCATGGATAAATGGAATTTAGGGTAATCATACTCTACTGTATCTAACAGCTTTACTACCTGAACTTCAGTATCTAATTCTTCTTTTATCTCTCGCACAATGGCATCTTCCGGTGTCTCTTCTGGCTCAATTTTTCCTCCTGGAAATTCCCATCCATCTTTAAATTCTCCATATCCTCTCTGTGTTGCAAATACCTTTCCCTGCTCTATCATAATGGCTGCTGCGACTCTGATTGTTTTCATAATTTCTCCTGTTCTTCTTTCTTATCCATTGATCATATATTCATAAATATCTTCTCTTACCGGCGTATCTAGTGCCCACTCAATCTCCACTGCCGTTTTGTCTGTATTTGGCATGACAAATTCTCTACAGCTCATTTTCCCCAGATAATAGAATTCTTTTGATATTTTATCATCCTTATTTTTTCTTACAAACAGATGGACAGCGATCCCTCGCTCTCTTGCCTTTAGAAAATTTTGAACATCCTCTGACTCAAGACTCCTTCCACTTTTTGAAATGGCAATCAGCCTTTGATTGTTAATAAAATGGTCTTCATATTTTGTAGTATCGCTGATATCTTCCTGCTTATGGTAATTGATAAACACAGGAAATGTTTTTGTCTTTTTGTCATATTTATAGCCGCCAATATTTAACGGTACTTCATTTTTTTCCCAATTTAATAAGTGACAGGCATCTTCGTATGTATATTTCTGATACAGCACTAAGTCTGTGTCCTGATACCGCATGCTGAAATTCCTCTGATAGCGTGCAATACCAAAGTCGATCAGTTCTTTTAACATATCGAAAAAATCTTTATTTCTCAGCATTTTCTGAAACGGCTTTGAAATACCGTAATCGTCTCCTTCCTGTTCCAGAAAAACACAATCAGCATATGTTTTCTTTGCTGCACTGGTTGGAAATTGATTGGTCATCACATTTATAATGTTTGCAGCGCAATTATCATCTATGGAGCAGTTGTAGTTCTCCTTCAGTGATGTTTGCAAACTTCTCATAATTCCATGATGATATCCCAGTAAACGTTTTAATAATTCCAGCTCATGGATTCGTTTTCCACTGGCCAATTTTTGCGAAACAAACGCTATAACTGTTTCTTCCCCCTTGGACAAACGAATCGTATATTCTTTTTCATATTTAACGAGAAATTGATAATAGGATCCCAGGCTCTTATTGTCAAAAATCCGGAGTACATCCATCTCTCCATATTTATCAAAATCTTCCAGCGCTGGAATATGGCCCAACTTATTTTTTAAATTTATGTAATTTTCACGAATTAATTTAGTGTCGCTAAAATTGGCATTATCAATAGCCTGAAAAATCCGCTTTCGTGAAATCTCGTCAAAATGAATGGTGCTGGAGCCGGGAATGACACGACCTCCTTCCGTCACATAGCGGCGAATATTGTCCTTATTATAAGTTCTGTCGCCGGAAAGTGCGATCGGAATCATAAAATTATTTCGATAATTTCCGATAAAATCAATCACCACCACATATTCTTTTTCTTCTGACTTTCTGAGGCCACGACCCAGCTGCTGAATAAATACAATGGGGGACTCTGTGGGACGAAGCATAATCACCTGATTAATTTCCGGTACATCTACACCTTCTGAAAAAATATCGACAGATAAAATGTAATCCAGAGCATCCTCTGATTCATCACCAGCCAGCCGCTCAATGGCTGCTGCCCTGACTGCCTCTGAATCGCTGCCGCTCAGTACCAGAGTTCTCCACCCCTTTTCATTAAATTTCCTGGATAATTCCCGCGCCTCATCAATCCGGCTGCAAAAGATGAGTCCCTTTACCCGCTCTCCGCTGTAGCCGAAAAACTCGGCTTGTTTCATTACATTATGAACTCGTTCCTCTGATGTCAGATAACGAAAGCCTTCCACTTTCTCCTCTGCTGTTTTTCCTCCGTCTGAAACCACCTCTAAGTCGGTAATTCCGAAGTAGTGGAACGGGCAGAGCAAGTCCTCTTCCATGGCATCCTGCAGACGAATCTCGTATGCAATCTGGTGGTTAAAAATTTCATAAATATTTTTTCCCTCCAAATTATCGTCACGCTTGTCCGGTGTAGCTGTCATTCCCAGCCAAAGCTTCGGTGTAAAATAATCCATAATTTTTTTATAGCTTCCGGCAGAGCTGTGGTGGGCTTCGTCTATAATAATCAAGTCCCAGGTATCCTTTTGATACCTCTGTAATGTTTCTTCCTTGCTAAGTGTCTGCACTGTGGCAAATACAATATCTGCATCATAATCCTGTCGGTTTCCAGTAACCATTCCCATAGAAACCTGTCCGCCAAATACCTTGCGATATGATTTTAATGCCTGCTTTGCAATCTGGTGGCGATGCACCAGAAAGAGAACCCTCTTAAATTCCAATTCTCTGGCCGCAAAGGCAGAAGCATATGTTTTTCCCGTTCCGGTTGCAGAAATCAGAAGCGCTCTTTCCTCACCGGCTTCATACATAGTACGCAGATTGTTAATAAAACCAACCTGCATCGAGTTCGGCTGCAAACGGTACATCTCTAAAGAAGGAATCTCTTCCTGTCTGGCCGTTTCCCTTTGCTTTTTAATGAGCTTATTTTTTGTGTAGAGTTTTGTATACGACTCAATAAACTGTTCAAATGACAGAGACTCTTCTGCGTTCCAGAGCTGCTCAAACTCAGATACCAGATTCTGCGCATACTCTCCCTGGTCGGTCGATACGATTTTTGTGTTCCATTCACGGTTTTTAGTCAGAGCGCTGAGAGTCATATTGGAACTTCCCACAATCATTCGATAGATTTCTTTTTTCTTGAAAATATATCCTTTTGTGTGAAATCCTTCTTTGGCGTTCTCCGTCACAAACATTTTCAGCTCAATATTTTTAAAGTTGGCAAAGATGCGAAGGGCCTTCGGATCGCTGAACATCAGATAATCTGTCGTGAGAATTCGTCCGGGAATCCCACGGCACTCCAGCTCTCTCAGTGTCTGGAGCAGAGGCGTGATACCTCCCATGGTAATAAATGCCACACTGATTGAGAATTCTTCGCAGGATAAAAGCTCATTCTCAATGGATGAGAATACCTTTCTGCCTTCCCTGTAGTTATTCGAGATAAATTGCGGCCTATAAGCTAGGTTTGATGAAATTGCCTGATTCATAAAGGCTGTTGTCAGGCCCTGCTGCAGCTGAAGAATCTTTTCCTGTTCCATCCTGCTTTCTTTCCTCCAGATAGTCACGAACTGTTTTGCCTTTTATCATACCACATTTACCAGGTTTTCTAAATATCTTTCCTATATACAAAAAAGTCCAGCAGAAACAATTCTGCCAGACTTTCTCCCCTACTCCTCCATCTTTCCCCGGTTCATCTTAAATACCCGGTCCACGTAGCTTAAATACTCCAGCTCGTGGGTGCTGAGGACTACGGTGGTTCCGGAGCGGCTGATATCCTTCAGCATCTGCATCAATCGGAAGATCGCCAGGATGACCTTGGGCTGGTTTAACATGGCCCGGACAATGGCAACGCGGCGGATTTCGCCGCCGGACAGGTTGGCCGGGTACTCTCCTGCAAATTCCTCCAGGCCGATCTGCCTCAGCAGCTCCAGGGCCCTCTCCTTAAATTCCTTCACCTGGGAGGACAGGTAGGCGGGCATACAGATATTGTCGAGAATCGTGAAATTGTTCAAAAGGCTCTGTCCCTGCAGCACATATCCCATGTTCTGGCTGCGGAAGACTGCCTTCTCATTTTCCTTCATCCCTGTAATCTCGGAGCCGCCGATATAAATCTTTCCGGACAGAGGCGCAGTCAGCCCTGCCATCATATTGAACAGCGTGGTCTTTCCGCTTCCGGAGTGGCCTGTAATGGCCGCGAACTCTCCCTTTTTTACCTCCAGGGACACGTCGTGGACCGCGTCGAAATCTCTGTCATTTCTTGTAAATTGTTTTGTCACATGTTCAACCTGAATCATTTACTCATTCTCCCTAAGCAGGCGGTATACTTCGCCCTTGCTGATTTGATATGCGGAGCATACGGCCGCCGCGATTCCTGTCAAAAGCGCAAGGCCGATGCAGAGTCCTGCCACAGGCGCGGCCTCAGCCAGGCTCATATTCAGATATGGAATATCCAGCTGCACCCGGATTACGTCGGCAAAAGCCGCCGTCAGGCCGTAGGCCGCCAGCACGCCCAGAATTCCTCCGGCTCCGCTGATCATCAGGGCCTCAGCCAGAATAATGTTTCTCATATGGCTCTTTTTCGCTCCCAGGGCGTACAGCACGCCGAACTCATATTTTCTCTCATTGATTGTAATGACAAAGATGCTGATCAGCGCCAGGGCGGCGGAGAGAATGGAAATATAGGTCAGAATATTTCCGTATCCGGACAGTTTTTTCACCTGGCTTGATACGCCGCTTAACAGCTCGTCTGTACTGCCCGCATACATCTTTTCTCCCTCCGGCCCGCATTTGGCAATGTCCAGGCGCAGGTGGATCAGCTCCAGGTCTTTAATATCGTCCCTGATATCTACCATCAGCATGGAAAGCTTATTTTCAATGTCCTCCATAGGCAGGTTATTCATGGCTGTCTCAGAATTTTTTAACTCATAGAGGCTTTCAAACGTCATGAAAACAGAGCTGTCATATCCCATTCCCGTCCGTTCCAGCTTTCCTGCCACCTGAAAGTCTGTGGAATAAAACTGCAGCGTCTCTCCCGGTTCCGCCACTACTGAACTGCCTACCAGAACCTGCCCCTTTTCCAGGCGGACCGCATTCTGGTTTTTCAGCCACGGCTGCACCACAAAATCAGTTTCCGGGTCGAAGGCAATCATCTGCACAGGAAGGGAACAGCAGGAGGCGGAAAGTGTCCCCACATACATCTGCCCGGAAACCCGTTCCACGCCCTCTACCTGCTCCACCGCTTCTTTCATGGAGCGGTCAAAAAATACGGAGCAGGGTTTTCCGGCAAACAGAGAATCTCTGATATCTTCCGTGCCCTCGTCCGGCACTACAATAATATCTGCTCCCGCCCTCTCTGTGGTGCTCTTAATCCCCTGCCTCATGTTTTCCATCAGAATGGTGCTGAAAAACACAGTCGCTGCCATTAACACCACGAAAAACATCATAAAAAGCGTGCGGGATTTCTTCGCCTTCAGGTTCTGAACCGCCATATTCAGAGCGCTTAACTTTTTATCGCGTTTCATTTAGAATCTTTCCTCTTTCTGTTTATTTTCCGGCCTTTACTCCCATGTAAGTACAGAGGAGGCCAATCAGGATTCCAATTCCTCCCAGAGCCTTTACAAAGGACGCCGTCACATGGCAGGCCATCTCAGGATTCAGGCAGATGCCGGTTCCCGCCGAGGAACTGAGCGCCGCAAATGCCAGAGCAGAGAGAACCGCCGTTATCGCTCCGCACACAGCCATCTCCCTTCGCACTGCGCATAAACCAGCGTTTACCAGTAAAATAAGGCCTAAAAACAGCAGCAGAACCGCCGTATAGTGGCACCGCATGGGAACCTGCTTTCCCGCCGCTGTGTCTACCATGCCTGTACAGACAGGCGCAAATACCTTTACCGCCAGAATTAAAAGCAGGGCGTGGACAGCCTGCGCCGCCGCAAAAATAAGACTGTTTTTCTCCTGCTTTCTTCGATTCGTCCCGTTGCTTCCCACCGTCATTCTCTCCTTTTCTTCACTTTCATACCATATTTCCCCATGTACAGGAAAAATTCCCACCGCAAGCCTCGATGGGAATTCTCCTGACATTCTGCCGCGTCACTCATGCGGCTGTATCTCTGATCTTTTTCATACCTCTGTGCGGACAGAAGACCCCCGTCCGCCAGAACCCCCTTTTCTCTGCATGGATCCTAGTCTAAAACCGGTGTCCACGCAATGGACATAATCTCATCCGTATTGTCCATGTTCTGGATCAGTCCCAGTCTCACATACTTCTCAACGACGTCTCTTAAAGAAACCTCTGTGAAATCCTGATCCAGGCCGAACTGGAGAGAATTATTGAGCATTACGTTCATCTCGTAGCTTCCGCCGTTCCAGCCCTGATCGAGAAGCATCTGAGTCGCCTCCTCCGGGTTGTCGCGCATGTAGGAATGGGCCTTCTGAACGGCCTGCGTAATCTTCTTGGAGATAACCGGGTTCTCCTTTACGAAGGTGCGGTTCATGGCGATCATGCAGCAGTTCTCATCTGCGAAGTCCTCGTCTAACAGGGAACGCACGCATTTCAGAGTGCCGTCCTTTACCAGACCGTAGGCGAAGGTATCGGAAAGCAGGGCTGCAGAAATTTCTCCGTTTGTCATAGCCGTCAGGCAGGCGTCGGCAGAAACTGCAGTGATGTTTACATCCTCCTGTGGATCGATTCCGTCTGCGTCTAACAGCAGGCATGTAATATTGTAATCGGATTTTCCGATTCCGTTTGGAGCGGAAATGTTCGTTCCCTTCAGATCCTCCGTTGTATTGTACTCGCTGTCAGCTAGCACATATAAGGACTTGCAGCCAATGTGGGCGCCTCCTACAAAGGTAATGTCTACGTTGTTGGTAATCGGAACCAGCATGGTTGCGATGTGTCCTACCGCAACGGTCGCCTGGCCGCTTCCAAGGGCCTCTGTATAAGAATTTCCCTTTACGCCCTCTGCCTCAAGTCCAGCCTCCTCGTAGTATCCAAGGTGGGCTGCCACCGTCGGGCCTGCCGTACATCCGTCCGCCATGTAGTAGAGCACCTTCTGTCACCTTCTGTCCGTAAGCCGGCTCTTTCTTCATCGCCTCTAACTCCTCCTCCGTTGGAGTCAGGTCAAAATCTGCCATGTCAATGGCGCGTCCTTCCATATCGACAGGAGTGAACATGGCCTCCCATTTTCCGGATGTGGAAGCCTCGAAGGAGTCCATATGCTCTGACGCGTTCTCCTGTTTTACCTCTACATTCTCGTCCACTCCCATATCAATCTGGCCGTCGTTGTTTGTGTCGCCGGCAATTTCTCCCTGCTCTGCGGCAGCCGCCGTCGTATCAGCCGCCTCCTCCGGCTTACCGGAGCACGCCGTCATGCTGCATGCCACTGTAAGGGCCAGTAATGATGCTGCAATCTGTTTCTTTTTCATAGTTCCCTATCTCCTTCGTTTTTTATTCTTAAAATCGTCTGAGGCGATTTCAAAGCAAAGCAGTTAACCTCTTTTTCCGCCGTAGTGCAGCTGATTCAAAATCTCGTTTCTGTACTCCACGAACTGCGCGGAGGAACGATCTCTCGGAAAAGCCCCGTCAATCTTAATTTCTGCCACAATGCGGCCTGGATTGGCGTCCATCACCAGCACTCTGGTTCCCATATAGATAGCCTCGTCCACATCGTGGGTGACCATCAGGGCCAGCTGCCTGGTATCGGCCCACATATTTAAAATTTCATCCTGCATGTTCATGCGGGTGAAGGCGTCCAGAGCGCCCAGAGGCTCGTCTAACAGCAGAATATCCGGCTCGTTGATCAGGGAACGGACCAGAGCCACTCTCTGGGCCATGCCGCCTGAGAGCTGTCCCGGATAATCGTCCTTAAACTGCTCCAGACCGATGATATTTAACATCCTCTGAACCTTCTCTTCATTTCCCTTCAGCTTTCCCTGCATTTCCAGGCTGAAGGCAATGTTCTTCTCAACCGTCAGCCATGGAAACAGCGTGGGCTTCTGGAATACCATCCCACGGTTCGGATCCGGTCCCTCAACCACTGCGCCATTGACAGAAACCGTCCCCAGAGTCGGGGTAATAAGGCCTGCCACCAGGCGGAGAATGGTGGATTTTCCGCAGCCGGACGGGCCTACCAGAGAAATAAACTCCCCGCTCTCCATCTGGGCGTTTACGTTATATAAGGCGTGCGTCACGTCGTCGCTCTCTACCTTCGCGAACACCTTGCTCACATTTTCAAGCTTTAATGTTACCTTTTTATCTTCCATTACTTTTCAACTCCATTCTGCCAGCGGAGCACATGATGCTTCACCGCCTCAAGCGCCTTGGTAACAAGAGTGAAGATCAGGCAGATCACAAACAGCGCCGCAAATACTTTATCATAGCTGGCCCAGCCCGTCTGCCATGTCATATACCAGCCAAGTCCGGCCTTTACGCCCAGCATCTCCGCGATCATAAGAGCCACGCAGGAAGAGCTCATGGCCTGGGTACAGCCCTGCAGAATCGACGGCATGGCGTGGGGAATCGCCACCCGGAACACCAGCTGCCTTTTGCTGGCGCCCAGAGTTCTGGCCGCCTCGAAAAAGTCCTTGTCCACATTGGAGATTCCGGTCAGAGAGGCCACTGTGACGGCAAACCAGGAACCCAGGGCAATGATAAACACCGCTCCCGCAAACAGGGAGGAGGCGATTACCATAATCACAGGAATCCAGGTAGAGGTCGGAATCGGCCCCAGAAATTTGATGACCGGGTCAACCCAGTAGCGCACCCGCCTGGAATAGCCGCAGGTAATTCCCGTTACCAGTCCCAGGCTGACGCCGATCACATAGCCGATCATCAGAAGCCGCAGCGTGTGCATGGTACACTCGATTAACATGGGGTAATCCGATACAAACGCGTTGATAATAAAGTTCATGCACGGGACAAAGGGCTGCGTCAGCGTACCTGTCTTAAGAGTCAGATAATCATACAGCGCCAGAAGCAGAAAAAGAGCCGAAATGCGGGGCGCCCCATAGCGCAGTTTCTCATAGTAAACCTTATTTCCCCTCCGTCTTTTAAAGGCAGCAAAGAGACCCGCGCATAAGTAGGCTGCAATCATGGCAGCCAGCACGTACACATAGTACATGGGATTCTTATTTCTTGCTAAATCCGGAATCAAAAGGTACTCCGATAAAGCCGCGGCCCCGCATACGGCAGGAAGAGCCATGATCAGCGCTTCTTCCACTTTCTGAACCGGAGTTTTCTCTTTCTCTTCCAGTTCCTTTAATTCACGGCGGGTAAGATTCCCCAGCTGTTCCAATTCCGAATTGTGTTCCATAACAGCCTGGCACATGTTCCGACATTGTTTCCTCTCCTGTTCCTTGTTTCCTAAATTTTCTAACTATTAGGCTACCACAATCTGGAACAAATAAGAAATTGATTTTATCCATAAAAAAGTCTGCTTATTGATATTCTTTATACAGTCTGAGACGTGCAGGCCGGACCTCTTTCCGCCATAAAAATCAAAAAAGAGACCTTCCCGCCTCCCCATAGGGAAGGCGTCGGAAAATCTCTTTTTCTGATTATCTGCAATATGAAATTTCAGCAGTCCGCTTTCTGCTTATTCTGTCTCCAGAAGCTCAATATGGAAGTTTAACTCCTTGCCTGCCATGTCGTGGTTCGCGTCAAAGGTAATGTTTGTCTCGTCCTTTGCCGTTACCTTAACCGGGAAGGGCTGGCCGAACTGATTGGACAGGTAAACCTGCTGGCCGACTTCCAGATTCTCTGCTCCTGGAAGCTGCGCAATCTCCACTGTGAAAACAGCGTCCGGATCCGGCATGCCGTAAGCCTCCTCCGGCATCAGATGAACGTCCACTGACTGGCCCGGCTCCATATTCACAACTGCCGCGTCAAAGCCCTTGATCATCTGGCCTACTCCGCAGATAAACTCTAATGGCTGGCCTCTGTCATAGGAGGAGTCAAACTGTGTTCCGTCGTTGAGCGTTCCTCTGTAGTGAGCACGGCACAGCTTTCCTGCATTGCGTCCCTCCATGATAATCTGCGGCTGAGAACCGCATCCTCCTCCGCAGCCGCTGCATCCTCCTCCGCAACCTCCGCAGGAATGGCCCTCTTCATGCTCCTCGTGGTCATGGTGATCACAGTTTACGCCTGTGGAAACCAGCTCTCCCTTCAGATAAGCCTCCACAGCTTCATCGCAGCTTCCCTGGACGCCGGAAAATACCTGGATTCCAGCCTCGTCGAGAGCTGTCTGGGCTCCTCCGCCCAGGCCTCCGCAGATCAGCACGTTCACAGACTGCGCTGCCAGAACGCCTGCTAAAGCGCCGTGTCCCTCTCCGTTGGAGCTGATCACCTCGCTTGAAACCACCTGGTTATTCTCTGTTTCATAAACCTTGAAATATTCTGTTTTTCCAAAATGCTGAAATACGTTTCCGTTGTCATAAGCAACTGCTATCTTCATATCTCTGTCCTCTTCTTTCCTGCCTGTGAATCTGGCCAGATCTGACGGCTTCCCTCTCTGCGAATCTGCCCCGATCTGACAATTTAATGAATGCAGTCTATTCTAACATATAAAAAGCTGTTTGTGAACCGCCTCTTCGTTGCTTTTCCCCTGCTTTCCTATATAATTTGATTGGAACGCCGGCGTGCAGGAAACCGTCCTGTTCTAAATGCCTGGCGTCTGTATTGAAGGGGGATTATTTTATGATACATATCTGCGTCTGCGACGATGACGACGCTATGGGAAGCCGTCTGAGCGGGCTGATTCAGGACGTCTGCAAAAAACACGGTATCTGCGCTTCTGTCTGCCGTTTCAGCTCCGGCGAAGAGCTTTTATTTCACTTAGAAGAAATGAAACAGCCCATTGACATCTATTTTCTCGACATTCTGATGAAACAGCTCAATGGCGTGGAGACGGCCGCCAGACTCCGGGCCGTCAGCCCTACAGCCCAGATTATTTTTCTCACCGTCAGCAAGGAACACGTCTTCGAAGCCCTGGACGTGATGTCGCTCCACTACCTTTTAAAGCAGGACGTGGGCACGGGAAAAATCGAAACGGTGCTTCTACGGGCCGTTTCCCTGGCTGAAAAAAGCCAGCGCCAGTCCTTTACCTATAAATTCGGCAAAACCATTGGCTCTGTTCTGCTTCGGGATATTGTGTATTTTGAAGTAAAAAACAGAATTATTGAAATTCATCTGAAAAATGGGCCTGCGATTGAGTTTTACGGCAACATTAAGGATCTGGAACAGCAGCTTCTTTCCGCTTCCTTTGAACGAGTCCACCGTTCCTACATCGTCAATTTTGAGAATGTAGACTATCTGCAGGGACGGGAGTTTGTCTGCGTTGATCAAACGGTCATTCCCATTGGACAGAAGTATGCCGGGGCAGTGGAGCAGTACCAGAATTACCTTCTGAACGGCCTTTCCATGATTTAGAGGAGGAATTTCCATGGCAAACCGCATTTACCGCATATTCTGGGTGTTCTTTCTGGCTGTGTCCGGAGTGTTTCTCCTCTCCCTTCAGAACGAACGTCCCACTGACTCCTACCACGTCTTTCTGGATCTGACAAAGTCTAACGGAGCCGTTCATTTTGAAAGCTCTGAGGCGGAAGAAGATACACTTTCTTTCTGCTGCCGTCAGAAATATGGGCGGCCGGAAGGAAAGTCCCTGTGCCTGACAGCTGCGAAACCTTTGCGCTTGATTCTGAAACCTGGTTTCTCATTCCCCTGAGGCGGGAAAAGGAAGAGCCTGCTGTTTCGCGAATCCTGCGGCGAATATATCCTGTCGGAAACGCCAAGAATCTGCTTCGGATCCCGAAATGCTCTCCTGAGTAATCTGGCCATGTCCGGCAGTCTTCACATCGTGGCGGCGGCAGTTCTGTTTTTCCTCCTCGTTGTTAGATCGCGTTTGTCATTCTGGCCGCCGGATTTGTTTTTCAATATGTATACAAAATACAAACTTACATTTTCTCCATCGGTTTCTGCTTCTTTGGCTATGGAATCTGGATTCTGTGCGAGTCTTCTCTGGCCCTGTCTGTTTTGGACGGCTTCTCCATTGACATGATCAAATGTGTGTCTATTTTTATTATTCCAGTGCTTCTGTATCGGTACATCCGCCTGAAATTTCCCAGAGTGTATCCCGGCATCTTCACCTTTTTATACCTGTTTCACTTTGTGGTTCTGCTCTCTGCCGTCCTGGCCATGATGGCTGGTTCCCTTCCGTTCTACCGTCTGGAGCAGTCTCTGTGGTTTCTCTTTATCTGTACGCTGATTGTCTGCATCTGCTTTTTAAGCGCTGAGGTATCGGAAAATAAAGCTTTGCATACTGTGTACATTGGCATCCTGATTATCTTTTTTACCTTTTTTATCTATCTGCTGTTTTACAATTTTCAGCCTATGGTGGCGATACGCAGCCTTGTGATCGGCTCTGTATGCCTGATTCTCTACAATTTTTCAATTTTCATTCCTGAAACGGCCCGGATTTACAGACAGAGCCTGGAACGGAAAAGCCTGGAACAGCAGTTAAACGAGCAGGTACGCCATTACAGGCAGATGGAAACCAGGGACGAACAATTCCGCCGTCTGCACCACGACATGAAGCATCACTGGCAGACGGTTCAGACGCTTCTCTCCGAAGGAAAATCCAGGGAGGTTCTCGACTATGTTGCGCGCATCCAGGAACAGCTGTCTTCTCCGGCCCGCCGCTGTATCATGAATACGGGAAATCCCTTTCTGGACGCCGTCCTCACATCCAAGCTGGAGCAGGCCTCGGAAGCAGACATTCAGACGGACACAGAAATCATGGTGATAAAAAATATGAATATCGACATGGCCGACTGCAGTATTATCTTTGGAAATATTCTGGATAACGCCATCGAGGCCTGCCGCCTGATCAGATCCCCAGAGCAGCGCAGAATTTCTGTCAAGCTTCTGTACAAGAAAAATATGCTGGTCTGCAGATTCTCCAATTCCATGAACCAGGACGTTCCTGTCCGCGCCGGTTTCCCCACTACGAAACCAAGCCCGGAACAGCATGGCCTGGGACTGTCCAATGTCAGGGAAGCTGCGGCAAAATACGGCGGAAACCTGAACATCAGGGCAGAACAGGGCCGGTTTGAAGTGTCCTTTGTGCTGTTCGGCGTGTAGAAGAAAAAGAAAAGCCTTCTCCAGTCTCCGCCTATGCCCAGGGAAATTTTTCCCCGGGCATTCTTTTTTTTTTCCGCTCTTTTCACTACATTTTTCCCGGTGTTTACAACATTTCCCATTCTTTACTGCGGTAATTTATTATAATACTGATAGATCGAATAACAGCGATGGGTTGAAAGGGGGAAACATATGTACAATCCAAATGATCCCGTTGGAAAGGTCACGAAAACCATGGCGAAGCTGTTTGCCGTCATGGCGGACGAGATCATCCGGGAAATGGGAAACGAAAAGGGGGAGGCTGTCGTCAAGAGGGCAGTCCGGCGCTTTGCCAATTTAAGGGCAGACGCCATTAAGGAGCGGAGCCGAAAGGACGGAAAGGAAGTGACGTTCCACACAGTGGAGGAATACTCTGATTATCCTGATAATCAGGCCTGGGACTGCGAGTCCTCGGTAGAGGGCAATCGGCTCAGGAAAAGCAACCGCGTCTGTCCGTTTTCCACCGCATTCCGGGAAATCGGTCTGGAACAGGCCGGAAAGCTTTACTGTAAAGAAATTGATCTGGCTCTGAACGAAGCGTTTTTCGGCAAAATCAAATTTGAGCGCCCGTCTCTGTTCACTGACGGCCCCTGCGCGCCCTGTGAAATGATCGTGACGCGCCTGGACAAGTAAATCGTACTTATTATCTACAGGAGGATATCATCACATGAATCAAACGGAAACCAATCCCCGTTATTCAGAAAACACCCTGCGGGAAAAGGCGTTTCTGAGTGAACTGAACAAAAAACCGCCCTTGCAGAAATTTTTCGGCTACTGCAAGCTCTCAGGTCCAGGCTTTATGAACGCCGCCTTTACGCTGGGCGCAGGATCCTTTGCAAGCTCCGTTACCCTGGGCGCCGCCTACGGCTACGACATGCTCTGGATCCCCCTCTATTCTTTTGCTTTAGGACTTTTTATGCTGGCTCTGTCCACACGCTTTGTCACTGCCTCTGAAATATCTGTTATCAAGGCTCAGGACAAGTTCCACGGCAAGTTTTTCGGAAGTCTGGCCACAGGCTTAATCGCCTGCTTCATCGCCTCCATCGTATACAACTTTGGACAGTACGCCCTGGGCTATGACCGCCCTGTTCTCCATTGTAAATATCAACGTTCCCAAAAACATCAGCTGGATTCTTCTGGTAGCTGTCTCCGTTCCCTTATCTCTGATGTATGGATCCGGAGATAACCCAAAGGGCGTGCGCATCGTAGAGAATGCCATGAAAATCTTAATCGGAATCATGCTGGTGGTATTCGGCGCTGTGCTCTGCGTCACAGGCATCGACGTGCCGGCCATGATCAAGGGACTCTTAATCCCGACTCTGCCAAGCGGAATCGACGGTATTGTTATGCTGATCGCCTCCCTGACCGCCACCATCGGCGTTATGGACTGGGTGCTGTTCAACAACGGCATGGAATCCCGCGGCTACTCTGAAAATCACGAGACTCTGGGACGATTCGACGCTGTATTCGGAGGTTTAGTGCCGGTTACCCTGGTACTGTCCTTCGTCTCCATTGCCTTCGCCGAGGCCTTTGCCGGAAAAGAAGGAATTCCAACCGACTCCACAGAGCTCTGCAGCGCTCTTGTATCTGTCATTCCATCCATCTGGATTCAGATTGGCTTCTACATCGGCATCATCGCTCTGGTATGCTCTTCCATGATCGGACTGAGCGTTACCTGCGCTACGTCCTTCTATCAGTCCACAAACGTGAAGAAGGATACCAATGCCTGGTATCACCCATTTATCGTGCTGGCTCCCCAGATCGGCTTCTTAGGCGCGTTCTTCGGAAAGCCGGTTATGGTAGTAGTCTTTATCGCAGCCATGCAGTCTCTGTTCAACTGGATCTCCGGAAACTCCTGGTATCTTCTGGGCAATGATCCCAGATACCTTGGAAAGAAAGTGATTCAGTCCAGATTTTTCAATGCCGGCATTCTGGCCTGCATTTCTGTGCTGAACATTGTGTTTATCACCTTTATTATGAGTAAGATGGGAGTGTGGCCTTCATAATGAATATTCAGAAATTTTTAGATTCGAAACATGGAAACATTCTGGGACGCGTATATTTCCTGATCCTCCTTTTTTTCGGAAACGCGCTGATTCCCATTGGAGCAGTGATTAAATTCCTGCATAACGGTTCCGGCGTTCTCATGATTGCAGGGCTGCTGATCACGGTGATTGCCATTGCAATTCTCTCCACACCTTATGATTTAAGCAATTATAAGGAGACAGAGGAATAACTGCCGTTTCCTAAAGGATTCCATAACAGATTCCATAACAATTACATAACCATTCCATATTGACAAAGGAGAGCGGCCTGAAACGTGCCGCTCTCCTTCATTTCATGTTCTTCTATTCTGTTCTTAACCTTCCGCCCAGTCTAGCTGGCTCCTAACAGGGCTGGATCAATTTCCACATAGTCCGCTGTGTCGGGAAGGGTAATCTCCACCGGCTGTCCTGGCTGGTGGACGGTTCCCGTTATGTCGAGAATCATACCCACAGACGCGCCCTGAGACTCCATGGACAGATCCAGATTCATCTTCATATCTGTATAATAGCCGTCTTTTCCAATCGTATACTCGCCGTCTGCAGAATTGATGGTCATATTCAGGCCGGACACCTGGCTTACGTCTCCCATCGCGCCCATCACCTGGCCCAGATAATCGTTCATCTTCTCTGGATTGGCAGTAAAGGTGAGAATCTGGTTATCCCCGTCCTTCTTTACCTCAACAGTATCCAGGCTTTCCACCGGAAGCGTAGTGCTTCCCACACTCTCCTGTATCTGGGCAGTCAGGCTTTCCAGATCCATGGGATATTTCATTTTCTGGCCCATGGCTTCCATGTAATAGTAGCCGTCCTCATAAAATACGGTTGTCTCCATATTCATGCCGTCCATAGCCACAGAAGAAGCTGTGATGAATTTTACGTGCTCCTTATCCGACTGATCCATCTTGGTGTTGCTGGAGACCTCCATATCCATGCTCTCCTCATCCGCCGTCATGGCCATCTTCATCGTCACGTCCATGTCAACGCTGTCCAGGGCGCTGTTCTTCTCCATCGCCGCGCTGTAAATTTCTTTGGGATCCTGCTTCTTAGCGCATCCCGACACTGCTGCCACCGCTAACGTA